>ERZ1027215.722-NODE-722-length-11478-cov-5.287928_pt1 | contig 11478 bp, 7 predicted proteins | sample MGYA00519481_ERZ1027215 | MGnify/ENA primary metagenome ERZ1027215 (study PRJEB26926, sample SAMN06164487) | human gut metagenome | biome: ENVO:00009003; feature: ENVO:2100002; material: ENVO:00002003 | host: Homo sapiens | place: USA | collected 2012 ... | reverse complement strand
TCTTCGGACAAGGCGTGCTCGTAGCCATTGCCGGCGCCATCGAACTGAGAACCGAAAACATTCCGCTGTCATGGACCATCACGATGCTGGTTACAGCCGTTCTGTTCAGCCTGGTGACGTTCTATCACCTCTTTGCAGTCCCCAAACCCACCTCAGATAAGTCAACACTGGCTGCCGATGCCGCCACTGCAGGAGCCATATTCAGAGAATTCGGACGAACATTCGCCACCTATTTCACCAAACCGGGCGCATTGCTGGCCATCGTGTTCATGTTGCTGTACCGCCTGCCTGAAGCATTCCTCATCAAAATGTGTATGCCTTTCCTGGTTGCCTCCAAAGAATCGGGAGGTCTGGAACTATCGACAGCAGAAGTAGGTATCGTATACGGCACCATCGGAGTCATATTCCTCACCCTGGGCGGTATCCTCGGAGGATTGTTCGCATCACGCATTGGCTTGAAAAAATCCATCTGGTGGATGGCAGGATGCATGACTCTGCCATGCCTGACGTTTGTCTATCTTGCCATTGCCCAGCCCGACAATCTGTTTGCCATCTCCACCGCCATCGCCATCGAGCAATTCGGCTACGGCTTCGGTTTCACGGCCTACATGCTCTACATGATGTACTTCTCCGAAGGTGAATTCAAAACATCCCACTATGCCATCTGTACCGCATTCATGGCACTAAGCATGATGATACCAGGTATGTTTGCGGGATATATCCAGGAGGCTATCGGATATACGGACTTCTTCTGGTTGGTAATGATATGCTGTTTCGCCACGGTTGTTGTCACCATTTTTGCAGACAGAAGGATAGACCCGGAATATGGAAAAAAATGATTAATGGTTAATGATTAATGTTTTGTGAGTAATATTTAGTGATTGGTTATGAAGAGGACTATTATTATATCCTTGCTCTGCCTCCTTTGCGGAGGTGCGATGCAAGCACAGAAGATCAGAATAAAGACCGGTATCGAGGTACTGAAAGAACAGAATTTCCGATGCCTGGAAGGTAAGCGTGTAGGATTGATTACCAACCCGACGGGGGTGGACAACCGGATGAGGTCCACCATTGACATCCTGCACGAGGCGCCCAACGTGAACCTTGTGGCACTCTACGGCCCCGAACACGGCGTGCGCGGCGATGTGCACGCAGGCGATCATGTGACGGACATCAAAGACGCGACTACCGGACTGCCCGTCTATTCGCTTTACGGAAAGACCCGCAAGGCCACGCCGGACATGCTGAAAGATGTGGATGTATTAGTGTATGATATCCAAGACATCGGTTGCCGTTCCTTTACCTACATCAGCACCATGGGACTGGCCATGGAAGCCGCTGCCGAAAACGGCAAGGAATTCATTGTGCTGGACCGGCCCAATCCCGTAGGCGGATTGAAGATTGAAGGCAACTTGGTTGAAGATGATTGCATTTCTTTTGTAAGCCAGTTTAAAATTCCGTACCTTTACGCCCTCACTTGCGGTGAGCTGGCACTGATGCTCAATGGCGAGAAGATGTTGAAGGATGGGGAACAATGTAATCTCCACATAGTGAAGATGAAAGGCTGGAAACGCAAGATGGATTATACCCAAACCGGACTGCAATGGGTTCCCTCCTCTCCACACATTCCACATCCTCATTCTGCATTCTTCTACCCCGTCAGCGGCATTCTGGGTGAACTAGGATATATGTCTATCGGCGTGGGGTATACCATTCCGTTCCAGATGTTTGCCGCACCATGGATGGAAGCGGAAAAGCTGGCCGGAAACCTGAACCGTCTGAACGTACCGGGGGTCATCTTCAGACCGATGTACCTGAAGCCGTTCTATAGCGTAGGCAAAGGCGAGTTGCTGCAAGGTGTGCAAGTGCACATCATGGATTTCGGCAAAGCACCGTTGAGCGACCTGCAATTCCTGGTCATGCAGGAAGTCGCCGCCCTCTATCCTGACCGTGCCGTGTTTGACCATGCCGACAAGGGACGTTTCAACATGTTCGACAAAGTAAGCGGTTCGCGGCAGATACGCGAGCGCTTCTCGAAACGGAACCGTTGGGAGGACATACGCGACTACTGGTATAAAGATGCCGAAGACTTCCGTAAGCTGTCGAAAAAGTATTATTTATATAAATAAATTTACAGATAAATAAGGAAGGGAAAAGAGCCTGATACGGAGACTATTTCAGTCGTATACAGAACCACATTCAGTCGTATACTTAAATATATTCAGTATACGACTGAATGTACCCCCTCGTAAGACACGTTTACAGAGCACTTTGAAGCGAAGTGATGCAATAAAAAAAAGTGAACATGAAAGAGCATAGTTACATGGCTTTCCTGCAGGAAGCAAAACAATTCATTCCGCAGGAAAGGATTTACACCGACGAACTTCGCCGGCTGGCTTGGGGTACGGATGCCGGTTTTTACCGACTGATTCCCCAGATTGTAATCCGTTCGAAAGACGAAGATGAAGTTTCACAACTGTTGAAACTGGCGAGCCGCCACGGGCTGCCCGTCACCTTCCGAGCGGCAGGGACCAGTTTGTCGGGCCAAGCCATTAGTGACTCCATCCTCATCGTAGCCGGTAAGAATTGGGAAAAATACAGCATATCCACCGACTACAAACAGATAACCCTCCAACCGGGCATCATCGGACAACGTGTGAACGAACTGTTGGCTCCCTACGGCCGTAAGTTTGCACCGGACCCCGCCTCGGTGAAAAGCGCCATGGTAGGCGGTATTGTCATGAACAATGCTTCCGGCATGAACTGCGGTACGCACGCCAATAGCGACAAGGTGCTTATTTCCGCCCGTATTATCCTGATGGATGGTACCCTGCTGGATACCGGAAATCCCGTCAGCCGCGCCTCCTTCGAAGTGAGTCACCGTGACTTCATTCGCCGCATCTGCGAACTGCGCGATGAAATACGTACCAACGAAAAACTGGCCGAACGCATCCGTTACAAATATTCCATCAAAAATGTAACCGGGCTCAATCTGTTGCCCTTCGTCCGTTTCGACGACCCATTCGAAATCATTGCCCACCTCATGGTAGGTTCCGAAGGTACACTGGCGTTCCTTTCGGAAGTGACGATGAAGACTGAATATGATTATCCCTACAAGGCCAGCGCTATGCTCTACTTCAAGACCATCAAAGAAGCGAGCCGCGCTGTGGTAGCCATGAAGAAGCTGGTCGACGAAACCGGCGAATGGACAGTAAAAGGGGCTGAAATGCTAGACTATAAGAGCCTTTCTTCCGTCAACGACCCCGTATTCCTAAAATACAAAGGCGAAGTTGCCTCCTCTGCCCTCCCCGGCGTGGAGCCCGGCGACGAAACCGGGTTGACAGCAGTGCTGACCGAAACCAAAGCCCGTACCCCGGAAGAACTGCAACAGAACATATCTGCCATTGAAGCTTGCCTGCAAGCCTTCACCACCTATATTCCGGTACGCTTCACCGACCGTCCGGAGGAATATTCCAAATACTGGGCCATCCGTTCCGGCATCTTCCCCTCTGTGGGAGGTACGCGCCAGCCGGGAACCACTTGCCTCATCGAAGACATCGCCTTCCACATTGAAGACCTTCCGGAGGCAACGGCAGAACTGCAACAGCTCATAGCCCGCCACGGATATAATGACGCCTGCATCTACGGCCATGCTCTCGAAGGCAACTACCACTTCATCATCAACCAGTCCTTCAGTACCCAAGCGGAAGTGAAACGCTACGAAGACTTGATGAATGACATCAAGACCTTGGTAGTAGATAAATATGACGGTTCCCTAAAAGCCGAGCATGGCACGGGCCGGAATATGGCTCCCTTTGTCCGCCATGAATGGGGAGATGACGCCTACAAAGCCATGAAAGCCGTCAAAGAGCTGTTTGACCCACAAGGATTGCTAAACCCCGGTGTCATTTTCAATGATGACCCGCAATGCCATATCAAGAACTTCAAGCCGCTGCCTTTATTAGTGATGAGTGACAAGAGACAAGCTACGTCACTCGTAGCTGACAAATGCATCGAGTGCGGTTTCTGCGAAGTCAACTGTCTCTCCTGCGGCTTTACCCTTTCCTCGCGCCAGCGTATCGTGTTGCAGCGCGAAATATCCCGGCTGAAACAAAGCGGCGAGGACCCGACACGCCTTGCACTGCTCGAAAAACAATACCGCTATCCCGGCAACCAGACTTGTGCCGGAGACGGCCTCTGCTCCATGTCGTGCCCGATGGGTATCAATACGGGCGACCTTACCCATATAATCCGCCAGGAAGCATTACCCAAAGGCAGTCTGGGATACAAAGCCGGAGACTTTGTCGCCAATCATTTCGCTGGTGTCAAGAGTGCACTGCGTCCCGTATTGTCCTTAGCCAACTTCGGACATTCACTATTAGGGACAAAGGCGATGAGCGGCATTACCAAGGGGCTGCACAATGCATTAGGCATACCTCTATGGACGCCGGCTATGCCGAAAAGTTATCAGTTACAAGCTACGGAGTTACAAGCTACAAGCACTATGCAGCATAATAGCGCAGCACTTGTAGCTCGTAGCTCTGTAACTCGTAACTACAAAGTCGTCTACTTCCCCAGCTGCATCAACCAGACTATGGGTCTGGCAAAGAAGTCTCCCGTAGAGCAGCCATTGGTAAATAAAATGGTGTCCTTGTTGCAAAAAGCCGGTTACGAAATCATCTTCCCGAAAGATATGGACAAGCTTTGCTGTGGCACCATTTGGGAAAGTAAAGGGATGCTGGACATTGCCGATCGCAAGACAGCCGAACTGGAGGCCGCACTTTGGGAAGCCAGCGAACAAGGCAAATACCCCGTCCTCTGTGACCAAAGCCCTTGTCTGCACCGCATGCGCGAATGTATCAAGAAGATGAAACTGTATGAACCTGCAGAATTCATCTATACATTCTTACGTGAGAAGCTGATTTTCACACCTATTAACCGCCCCGTAGCAATCCACATCACCTGCTCCATGCGGAAAATGGGACTGGCAGATACCATTATAGCCCTTGCACGCCTTTGCTCCAGTAAAGTCATCGTGCCGGAAGAAGTAGGTTGCTGCGGTTTTGCCGGAGACCGGGGATTCACCTATCCTGAGCTGAACTCGTACGCCCTACGCAAACTCCGCCCGCAAATAGAAGCGTCCGGAGTGAATATAGGCTACTCTAACAGCCGTACTTGTGAAATCGGATTGACAACAAACTCAGGTATCCCCTATGTATCCATTGCCTATCTGGTAGACGAATGTACAAAGGCAGCTGATAATTAGGATTAATAATTAACTTAACACACAAATATTACAATGAACAGTACAAAAGTAAGTAAACGCATCCTTGCACTCGACATTCTCCGTGGTGTCACCATCGCAGGTATGATTATGGTAAACAACCCCGGTTCGTGGGGACATATCTATGCCCCCTTGCGGCATGCAGAGTGGAACGGTCTGACCCCCACCGACCTCGTCTTTCCCTTCTTCATGTTTATCATGGGAATTTCCACATACATTTCCCTGAAGAAATACAACTTCGAGTTCAGCCACGCCGCCGGCATGAAGATACTGAAACGCACCATCGTCATTTTCCTTATAGGCATGGCTATCGGCTGGTTCTCGCGTTTCTGCTATTACTGGGCCTCCGCTCCGGACGACCTCAGTTTCGGAGAGAAGCTATGGGCTTCCGTCTGGACATTCGACCGTATCCGTATTCTGGGTGTCATGCAACGGCTGGCCCTTTGCTACGGAGCAGCCTCCATCATTGCACTAACCATGAAGCATAAACATATACCTTATCTGATAGCCGGCCTATTGACAGGCTACTTCATACTGTTGATGTGCGGCAACGGTTTCGCCTATAATGAAACAAACATTCTTTCCGTGGTAGACCGTGCCATCCTGACCCCTGCACACATGTACAAGGATAACGGCATAGATCCCGAAGGTTTGTTAAGCACCATTCCTGCCATTGCACATGTGTTGCTGGGCTTCTGTGTAGGGCGGCTGATGCTGGATGGCAACAAGTCGGAAGACCGTGCCTCATTTCTCAATTCGCAGCTTATCACACTGTTTCTGGTAGGTGTTATCCTTACTTTCTCCGGTTTCCTGCTAAGCTACGGTTGCCCCATCAACAAGAAAATATGGTCTCCTACCTACGTACTCGTCACTTGCGGACTGGCATCCAGTTTTCTGGCATTGCTTATCTGGATTATTGATGTGAAAGGCTATAAGAAGTGGAGCATGTTTTTCGAGGCATTCGGTGTGAATCCGCTGTTCATGTATGTATTGGGCGGCGTACTTAGCATACTTTTCGGTAGTATCAGTTTCCCGTGGGGAGACAGCAGCATCAGCATACACGGATTCTTATACAATATAGTCCTCATGCCCGTTTTCGGTGAAATCGCCGGTTCCCTTGCCTTTGCCCTGCTGTTTATCGCCATTAACTGGTGTATCGGCTACCAGTTGTACAAACGAAAAATATATATCAAAATATAAGGATTAGGGGTTAGTGATTAAGGATTAGTGATTAATACGTTGCCTATAATTAAGAAACAGTATCACCTACCATTAATCACTAATCCTTAATCACTAACCCCTAATCCCTAATCATTAAACATTATTTATATGATTCTAATAGCAGACAGTGGCTCTACAAAGACCGATTGGTGTGTTGTAGAGAATGGAGTACTTCTCCAACAGATATTCACGAAAGGGACGAACCCTTTCTTTCAGTCGGAAGAGGAAATCAGTAATGAAATAGCAACAGCGCTATTACCTCAGCTGAAGACAAGTGAGCTGGATGCCGTATACTTTTATGGTGCAGGATGCGGATTTCCCGACAAGATAAGTATGGTGCACCGTGCCATAACCAAACACCTCAGTGTGAAAAATGAAGTGGAAGTCAATACCGATATGCTGGCTGCCGCACGTGGCCTCTGCGGACATGACTCAGGCATTGCCTGCATCATGGGGACCGGCTCCAACTCATGTTATTATGACGGAAAAAGCATTGTCACCAATGTATCTCCTCTGGGATTCATCTTGGGAGACGAAGGCAGCGGAGCCTGCTTGGGCAAACTGTTGGTAGGCGATATCTTGAAAAATCAGATGACACCCGAGCTGAAAGAGAAATTCCTCAAACAGTTCGACCTGACACCTGCTGATATCATCGACCGTGTCTACCGTAAACCTTTCCCCAACCGTTTCCTGGCAAGCTTGTCACCATTTCTTGCACAGAATCTGGGTGAACCTTGTGTACGCGCTCTGGTACTGAACAGCTTTAAGGCATTCCTTAAACGCAATGTCATGCAATATGAAGACTATCAGCATCAAAAAGTACATTTCATCGGTTCCGTAGCCTTCTATTACAAGGAAGTTCTGGCAGAAGCTGCCAAAGAAATGGGTATCCAACTGGGTGCAATCATCAAGAGCCCCATGGAAGGACTCATCAAATATCACAACTGAAAGTGACAAATCGTAAATAGTAAATCGTCAAATAGTAAATCGTCAAATAGTAAATAGCCTTATGTTCGTAAAAATCTCAGAGCAACCATCGCTCTACAATGACTTGGAAAAGAAATCAGTCCGTGAAATTCTGGAAGACATCAATACCGAAGACCAGAAAGTGGCGCTTGCCGTACAGAGGGCAATCCCTCAAATAGAAAAGTTGGTAACCCAGATTGTGCCCCGCATGAAACAAGGCGGACGCATCTTCTACATGGGTGCGGGTACCAGTGGACGTCTGGGCGTACTCGACGCTTCGGAAATTCCACCGACTTTCGGTATGCCCCCCACGCTGGTTATCGGCTTGATTGCCGGTGGTGACACTGCATTGAGAAATCCGGTAGAGAATGCCGAAGATGACATTCACCGCGGTTGGGAAGAGTTGACGGAACGCAATATTACAGATAAGGATACGGTCATCGGTATTGCTGCATCCGGTACCACCCCCTACGTGATTGGTGCCATGCACGAGGCACGCGAACACGGCATACTGACCGGCTGTATCACCAGCAACCCGGACTCTCCAATGGCAGCAGAGGCAGATGTAGCCATCGAAATGATTGTAGGACCTGAATATGTGACGGGAAGCTCACGCATGAAATCGGGAACAGGACAGAAAATGATACTGAATATGATTACCACTTCCGTCATGATACAGTTGGGACGCGTGAAAGGCAACAAAATGGTGAATATGCAACTCAGTAACAAAAAGCTTGTGGACCGTGGTACCCGTATGATTGTAGAGGAACTCGGACTGGACTATGGCAAAGCCAAGGCACTGCTGTTGATGCACGGCTCGGTGAAGAAGGCAGTGGATGCGTACCGGATTTAGCTATTACTCACTCTTAAATTCCTTTATTATGAAAGCAATATATTTTTTTCTCTTTTCTCTTTGTCTGCAAGCTGCCACCGCGCAACCCTTGCAACGCGTAGCCCCTGAACAAGTGGGAATGGACTCACGCAAGTTGATGTATGCTGACGAAGCGATTGAAACAGCCATCTCCAACAAGGATATTCCCGGTGCCGTACTTGCTGTAGTACGTAACGGCAAGATGGCCTATCTGAAAGCTTACGGCAACAAGCGTATTTATCCCAATGTGGAGCCTATGACTGCCAATACTATCTTTGATATGGCATCTTGCAGCAAATCCATGTCGACCGCCGTATGTACGATGATACTGGCAGAACGCGGCAAGCTCCGTATGCTGGACCCCGTCAGCCTCTACATACCCCATTTCAAGAATTGGGAAAGCGAAGACGGCAAAGAGAAAAAGGTAATCCGCATTGCCGATTTGATGACACACACTTCCGGTCTTCCTCCCTATGCACCGGTAGCCGAGCTAGAAAAGCAGTACGGTTCTCCCAATCCTGATGGGCTTATGGAATATATTGCTACTTGTAAACGCGACTTCAAGCCGCAGACTGATTTTCAATACAGTTGCCTCAACTTCATCACTTTGCAGCACATTATCGAGACTATAAGCGGACAGAGCCTGCGTGACTTTGCACGTGAAAACCTATTTGATGTACTCGGCATGGAGCATACCGACTATCTGCCTTGCCAACGTGATAAGGATGGTAACTGGATTACGATAGTTGACAAAGGAACGAGAAAACAAGGACACAAGGAAAACAACGTAGCCAATTCTCAATTTTCAATTCGCAATTCTCAATTGAATAACATTGCCCCCACTGAAAAGCAACCTAATGGACAAGTTCTCTGCGGACAAGTTCATGACCCGCTGGCACGTGTCATGAACGGAGGTATCAGCGGTAATGCAGGAGTATTCTCTTGTGCTGATGATATTGCCATACTCTGCGCAGCCCTGCAAAACGGAGGTGAATGGAACGGACGCCGCATCCTGAGTCCGCTGGGTGTAAAAGCCATGCGTACTGTGCCACGCACTACCGCCAGTCTGGGACGCACTCTCGGTTGGGATAATTTTACAGCCTATGCCTCCAACAATGGAGATTTGTTTGGTCCTAATACCTATGGGCATACCGGCTACACGGGTACCTCCATCATTATCGATCCGGACAATGACACTTCCGTCATACTCCTTATCAACGCCGTACATCCGGAAGACGGACACAGCGTAGTTCTCCTGCGTTCATTGGTTGCCAACGCTGTGGCGGCTTCCATCTACCCCATTCCGCGTATTTATACAGACCATTACTACAAACGTTTCCTACAGTTTATGGATGAGCCTGCCATTACAAGCAAGGACATCGTCATGCTTGGCAATAGCCTGACTGAAGGTGGCGGTGACTGGTCTGCCCGTCTTGGTAAGAAGAATGTACGTAATCGCGGCATCATCGGTGATGAAGTGATGGGTATCTATGACCGCCTGCATCAGATACTTCCCGGACATCCCGCCAAGCTGTTCCTGCTTATCGGAGTCAATGACATTTCCCATGACTTGGCACCAGACAGTATTGTAGACATGATTCGCATGACGGTGGAACGCATCCGGAAAGAATCTCCCGACACAAAACTCTACCTACAAAGCCTACTCCCTTTCAATGAAAGTTTCGGCCGATACAAAAAACTGACTGGAAAGACAGATATGGTTCCTGAAATCAACTCCCGTCTGGAGGCGTTTGCCAAAGAGGAAGGCATTGCCTATATCAATCTTTTTCCACTATTTACAGAGAAGGGAACAAATGTACTACGCAGTGAGTTGACCGGCGACGGACTGCATTTGAATGAGGATGGATACAAAATCTGGGTAAAGGCCATTAAGAAGAAAATATAAAACGAACCAGTCTCCGAACGTCTGCCACACTACCAACAGGCTAAAGAAGACATCTCTCCATTAACTAGATTCCCCCTGCCATAGACATCTATAGCAGGGGGAATTCTTATATTCGGGGCGTTTCGGCACACACCCTCTTTTATCTCATTCGGCAAAGCTAACCAGTTGCAAGTCAAACGTCAACAGAGAGCCTCCGGGGATTGTATTTGTAGAATAAGGAGCAGTATAATCATTTATACCATATCCGCTTTGATAAGGGATATACAACATCCACCGCTCACCCATCCGCATAAGCTGCAAGGCAGCTGCCCAACCGGCAACGACACCCGAAACTTCAAAATCCACGAATGAATCAAAAACCGTAGGTTCTTTTACCGGAGGAATAGGTATATCGCGGTCAATAGCACTATAACCGTCAAAGCAACCGTCGAATTCTTCGCCATTCACATAAGTCCCATAATAATAAGCATTCACCTTTGAATGATAACCCGTATACAACGGGCGTTCACCCGTCTCATTCTTCACAAGCTTCTTGCAATAGACATACTGAGCACCTTCAGAAGTGCTTGCAGTCGTCTGTATGGCATACAGTTTCCCGAGTTCCATAGCATCGGCCTGCTCTGCTGTGGCGACATAATTCTCGCCAGTCAGCCTTTTTATCGAGTCAACAAAAGCCTCGCCGCGTTCTCTCCAATTATCATACTTTCCAGCCTCTTCCACTTCTTCACAAGAGATAAAAGCACCCACCAGCAACAGCAAGAAAGGCAAAAACAAAAGGGACTTTTTCATTTACTATTTTACTATTTTACTATTTACTATTTCAGTTTGTTCACGCACCGGTCTATTCCATAACCGCTTTATTGCAAGGTTTTCAGCAACGATGTGATGCTTACACGGTCTGCAATAATATTATTCAGTTCAGAGATAGCCACGCGCTCTTGCTGCATGGTGTCACGATTACGCAGTGTCACACAGTTATCTTCCAAAGTCTGATGATCCACGGTGACACAGTACGGAGTACCAATGGCATCCTGGCGGCGGTAACGCTTACCAATAGAATCTTTCTCATCATACTGACAATGGAAGTGGAACTTCAGATTGTCAATGATTTCGCGCGCTTTTTCGGGCAGACCATCTTTCTTTACCAACGGCATTACGGCCAGTTTCACCGGTGCCAGTGCCTGTCTCTTATACACATCTCCGAGCCCACGAGACACTCGCTAATCTCGT
>ERZ1027215.710-NODE-710-length-11637-cov-7.609826_pt1 | contig 11637 bp, 10 predicted proteins | sample MGYA00519481_ERZ1027215 | MGnify/ENA primary metagenome ERZ1027215 (study PRJEB26926, sample SAMN06164487) | human gut metagenome | biome: ENVO:00009003; feature: ENVO:2100002; material: ENVO:00002003 | host: Homo sapiens | place: USA | collected 2012 ... | reverse complement strand
AGTAACTGCAAAGGGGCTGAATGGAATTGAAGCAGAGGCGAACAAGCTGGCGAAAGCCCCAAAAGGGATTGATGGAGTAACCGAGGGAGCTGGAAATTTAGTGGAAGATGTGGGGAAAGCCGGAAAAGGGCTAGAGGGAGCAGCCAAGGGAGCCGAGAGTGCAGCGGAAGATGCTGGGAAAGTTGTTGAGAGTGGTACATATTCAGGAGATTTAATGTCGGCTGAGGAAGCGGCTCGGTATAGTGAGTACTGGCGTGAACTTGGTATAGGTTCAGACAATACATGGAAAGCGTTTAAGGACGCCAATCCGAATGGAACTATTGATGATTATTTTGAGATTGTACAAAAACAGAGTCCGTGGCCATTGGGTGAAACTGGAACTCCAACAACATTAAAAGCAGGCGATAGATTTTTTATGGCAGTAGAAAATAATGCGCCTGAAAATGTAATTGGAGGATTTGGAGTTAAAGAAAGAATAGATAGTACGGATTTTGTGAGAAATAATTTGGCAGTAAAATATGATTGGAAAACTTCTTGTAATGTTATACGTGAGTTTGAAGTTAATAGTGGTATTGAGTTGAATGTGAATGCAGGTCCAGTTGGACCGCAAATTGATTTAGGAGCAGATTTGTATTTACCAGGTGATACAACTATGACACAATATGATTTGTTTTCAAACTTAGGAAGTGAGATAAAAAGAGAAGATTATGTCCATATTATTGATGAATATTGGGTAGATTAAAAGAAAGAGGATAATTAAATGGATGTGCGTGTTAATAAGAATGAAAAAAAAATAGAATGGAATGTAGGAAGTAGGACAATTACCATTCATAACGCTCATGTATTATATGCTTTTAAACATGGGAAAAACCTCCTAATGGTTAAAGAAAAATATGAATCATCAGAAAGCGGATTTAGTATTTATGACAAATGTGGAAATTTAGTGGTTTCATATAAGTATTTGGGAGATAGTCTTACATTTAGAGAAGTGAATATTGCGGATATTAAGGGTGCAATAATTTCTGCTGATTATGAAGAAGAAAAAAGAATGGTAATAATCTTAAAAGAATTAGAAGAAACAAGGTCGTTATTAATATATGATGAACAAGGTGATTTTATAGCAGAAATAGTATCGCCACAAGGCTATACATTTGTATCCTTAAAAAACAGTGATGGTAATATTATGGTAGTTGCTCAAGGAACAAGTGATATGACTAGAGATTCTTTTGGAAGGAATGATTGGAATTTTGTAATTGATTTTGAGAACTTTTATGTTCAAAAAAAATCTATTACACAATAATATTAGGGATTAGGAAACTTATTTCTGATGCGGTTTTTCTAGGGGAGATGCTCCATCCGTAAAGGAGGAGTACCTCTCCTTTCTGACAACACACGATACTGTAGAAACGAGAAACTATCCATTCATAGAATCCAATAAAATTCAACAGAAAAATAAAGCAGAATAGACAAAAGAATACCTATGACGTAAAAAGTTCTTTGGTTGAAAGAAAAGTTATTGAGACTCAAGTTATTTCAGAGACTATGAAGAAAAGTCTGTAAATAATAATCTTCTATGATAATGATTGAGCTGGAAGCGCTAAATTGGAGCTTCCAGCTCTTGTTTTATATATACGACATGATTTCGGGCATGTCAAGAGCAGACGTCAAAAACGTCCTTCTCATCATGCATACAGATTCTGTTATTCTGGGAGTCTTCCCTCGTACATAATACTGAGTTCACCGTAGACCTGTCCCCAGTTTCGAATGCTCATAGTCCATTTTTTAGTAGCTTCGAAAGTTGCAAGATACAGGGCTTTCAGGAGCGCTGTATCACTTGGAAATACGCTTCTCTGACGGTTGAGCTTACGGTAGGTAGAATTCAGACTTTCAATTGCATTGGTCGTGTAAATGACCTTTCTCATATCCGGTGAGAACTTAAAAATCGGTGTTATTGCGTCCCAGTTATCATACCAGCGTTTCATGGAATTCGGGTATTTTGCGGTCCATTTTTCAGTAACATGATCCAGAGCCAGTCTAGCTTTCTCTTCATCGGAAGCATGGTAAATCGTTTTTAGGTCGGAAGCGAACGCTTTTCTGTCCTTATCCGGAACATATTTTATAGGTACTGATGAATTAGTTGTAAGAGATACTAAATTTTTAGACGCAGATGAAAATATTGATTGGGAAAAGTGGGCACCAAATGGTGGGCGAGTACCAGGAACAATCAAGGAAAATCAAACTATTCCTGCAGGAACTATTATTGACAGATATGGAAGTCAATGGGGAAAATATACATCACCAGCAGGAGTACCATATGAACAAAGGGCACTTCCATATATTGAGAACCCAAATGCATATCATAAATATGAAGTATTAAAACCAATTGATAACGTTACAATATCTGAGATTGCACCTGCATTTGAACAAGTTGGGGGTGGAATACAGTATGAATTACCCAATAATATTAAAAAATTAAAAGAATTAGACTATATAAAGGAGATTAAATAAATGACTAGAGAGGTATTAGAAAAAAAATTAAAAATAGCTGGAATTCCAGATTATATTTATAATCTGACAGGACAAGGAAAAAATGATGAATGTTTATGCTTGGAAAAAATTCAGGATAAGTGGTCGGTTTATTATTTAGAAAGAGGTATTAAGACAACAAATGAAATTTTTGACTCTGAAAATGATGCGTGTCAATTTTTGTATGACCAATTAATGAATTAAAAAACATATTATTAGGGTTATACTCTGGAACTCCCAACAACCTATAGCCTCTGCATGTCTATTAATTAACCATCATAGCTGTTGCGAAGCAATTAAGAATCCATGATGTTAATTAATAGACACTAGCGAAATTTTGCCGAGCTGGGTATACGAACAAATATTGCAAAATGAATATGCTGATGTAACGCACTCCTAGCAACAGAATATTGCGAAAGCTTTGAAGTAAAAGAAAAAAACAATCCTCAGGGCACAAACAGCTCTGAGGAATTTTTTTCGCAAAAAATGAAAAAAGTAGAGAAATTTTTCCGGTGTGACTGCTGTGTGACCACCATAGTGTATAATGTAATGTAGAAAGAAATAACAAAGAAAACGATATTAAATCGGGAATAAAATGTGAGGTGAAGAGTGATTAATGAGAAAACTGAATTTTTACCACTGGGAAGTATCGTGGTTGTAAAGGGATATTAATTCCTGTTGACAATATTAAATTAAATAAATAGGAAAATTAATGTGTATGAATAATATTACAAAAAATAGATTGATTCAGGTTGGAAAGAACAACGAAAAATTAATACTGATTTGATCCGAAAGAAATATGATGAAATTGGATTAGAATATCCAGAAGTTGTAGATAAATTCTTAAAAGAATATGGCATGTTAAATATAAATCCTAGAGATAAGTGCTATTTTGATGTTTCGTTTAATGCAATCAAAGCAATTGGATGTAATCTTGATGGTTCATATTTTAAAGAGTGTTTAGCTGAATATGATATAAATGAAACAGTATATCCAATTGGAGAAGCTTGTAGAAAGAATTTATTAGTACTAATGACATTAACAGAATCGTTTTATTGTTTTACAGATGGGCTATTATTATTTTTGGGTGGTTCAGTTGATGAAATGCTTGATTGTATAGTAGGAGAATGTAGAAAGCCAATAGAAATTGAATAGGTGATAATTGATGAAGACAAGATTCCAAAAGATATGTCAAAGCGGATGTGTATGCAGTTTGAAGTATCTAGAATTGATATTTGGTAATATCAAATGCAATTTGATAATGAAATTATTGAGGCTGCAGAACATGAAGGAAAAGTATAGAGATTTCCATTTTGGAGAATTTATCGAAAAGCCAAATCAGTGTGGATATTTTGAACAAAATGGAAATTGGTATACATACGTAATAGATGAAAGAAATTTTTGTATACTTACAGGACCATTTAATGGGAGCGCAATAATATATGCGTTTTCTATAGAAGCTGGAAATGGAAGATTATGGGAAAGCAAAAAATATAAGTTTTGATAAAAATACAGGAGAAATACAAGGGATGATGATTACAAAATAAAATTGATGAATAAGTAATGCCTGCTGATTAAGAAGATATCTGTAATTTCTAAATTTTATGTTTGCATCGCTTATACCATAATCAGAACAAATGCACAGTGGTATATTATTTTTTTAATATTTAGAGTGACAAAACAATATATTTATAATAAAATGATATTGTTAAATTATTAATAAAAAGCATACTAAAGAGAGGAGAAAGTTATGCAGGACATTAGTATCATTGGAATTATTGTTGCAGTTGTTGTTCTTGTTATCCTGTTGTTTATGGCAATCGGATACGTGAAGGCACCGCCTGATATGGCGTATATCATTTCAGGTGTGAAGAAAAAGTCAAAGGTAGTTATCGGAAAGGCGAGCATACGTATTCCGTTTTTTGAGCGTCTTGATAAGCTGAATCTCAGACTGATACCTATCGATGTAAAGACGAGCAATGCAGTACCGACAGCAGATTATATCAATATCAACGTCGATGCTACGGTAAACGTAAAGATCAGTAATAATCCTGAAAAGCTACGCCTTGCGGCTGAGAATTTCCTTAACAAAAACACAGAGTATATCGCTGGTGTTGCCAGAGAGGTTCTCGAGGGTAATGTACGTGAGATTGTTGGAAAAATGAAGCTTGAAGAGATGGTCTCAGACCGTCAGAAGTTTGCCAATCTGGTAAAAGAGAATGCAGAGCCTGATCTTGCGGCAATGGGACTTGATATCATCAGCTTTAATGTGCAGAATTTTGTGGATGGCAACGAGGTAATAGAGAATCTTGGTATCGACAATATCGTAAAGATTAAAAAGGCCGCCGCCATCGCAAGGGCAGAGAGTGAGAGAGACATCAAGGTAGCTCAGGCTTCGGCTGATAAAGAGTCAAATGATGCAGCGGTTGCAGCACAGACAGAGATTGCCAAGAAACAGAATGAGCTCGCTATCAAGAAATCAGAGCTTCAGATGGAGGCTGATACAAAGAAGGCTATGGCGGATGCGGCTTACGACATCCAGAAGGAGGAGCAGCGTAAGACCATTGAGGTTGCCACAGCAAACGCTGATATCGCAAAGCAGGAGCGAGAGATTGAGTTAAAGCAGAAAGAGGTTGCAGTAACAGAGCAGTCTCTTGAGGCAGAGGTCAAGAAAAAGGCTGAAGCCAATAAATACGCAGCACAGCAGCAGGCAGAGGCACAGCTCTACCAGCGTCAGAAGGAAGCTGAGGCAAGACAGTTCGAGGCACAGCGTCAGGCGGAGGCACAGAAAGCAGAGGCAGAAGCCATGAGATATGCCAAGGAGCAGGAAGCTGCCGGTATCCGTGCAGTCGGAGAGGCAGAAGCATCAGCTATCCAGGCAAAGGGTATTGCAGAGGCTGAGGCTATGGAGAAAAAGGCAGAGGCATATGCCAAGTACAATAAGGCAGCCGTTGCAGAGATGATGATTAAGGTGCTGCCTGATATCGCAGCCAAGGTTGCAGAGCCACTTGGACAAATCGACAAGATTACTATTATCGGTGGCGGTGATGGCGAAAATGGTGTAGGCAAGGTTGCCGGAAATGTACCGGTTGTAATGGCAAAGGTATTTGAGAGTATGAAAGAGGCAACAGGTATTGATTTATCTGAGATTATCAACGCTGATTCATATGACGCAAAGGTAAATCGCAACGTAAATGTAACCGGACTTGATGGAGTGAATCTCGTTGTAAATGCGGATACGGACAAAAACGGTGAAAAGACTGAAAATTAAATAGTGTTATATTAATCCGCTATACGATAGGTGAGTATAGCGGATTTTTAATATTTTCTGAAAAAAGACAAATATTTGAAAATTACATGATTATATGATATATTTTGTTGCATAAAAGCAGATTGCCTGTACATGGTGACATATATAAATAATGAAGAGGAAAATCTATGAACGATAAAAGAAGGATAATAGCAATATTTATAATTGTTGCAATAGTAGCTGCACTGGCTGCAGTTGCCACATTTTTTGTGATTAAGTCAGCAAAAAACGAGGCTAAAGGCTCGTCACAGATGACGGAAACAGCCACAGAGGATAGTTCAGACAAGGAAGACCCGCAGCATACGGGCGACAATGCCGGCTCAATGAGTGTTACAACTGATGAGGGAGCTTCTGCGGATGAGACACAGATACTGTCTGCAAGCACTGTTGCGGAAAATAGTAATCTGACCTTCGGAATTGATGTATCTAAATATCAGGGCACCATAAAGTGGGACAAGGTTGCCGCAGGCGGAATTGATTTTGCGATGATACGTGTGGGCTACAGAACCCAGAAAACAGGTGAGATGTGTGTTGATACAAATGCCAGATACAACATGCAGGAGGCACAGAAAAATGGCATAAAGGTCGGGGTATATTTCTTTTCATCAGCAGTAAATGAAACAGAAGCCATTGAGGAGGCAGACTGGGTAGCAGACTACATCTCAAAATATCAGATTACATATCCGGTGGCATTTGACTGCGAGGGCTTCACAGACTCAGCAAGCAGACAGTATGGCATGTCATCAGAGGCCCGTACCAAAGTAGCTGAGGCATTTTTGCAGGAAATATATAAAAAAGGATACACGCCTATGTTTTACGCTGCCATGAATGAGTTGTCGGAAAACAGCCAGTGGGATACTAAAGCGCTTGAGAGCAGCTACAAAATATGGGTGTCACAATATCCGGACACAGCTTACCCGGAAACACCACAGTCATCTTATGAGGGCACACATGCCATGTGGCAGTATACCAATAAGGGAAAGGTGTCAGGGATTGATAAGCCGGTAGATTTGAATGTGGCATACTTTGGTTTTGATGAAACAGAGTCTGCAAAAAATGGGGATGCGGCTGACGATGCAACAGCTGATCCGGAAGCAAATATGAAGTTTTCGGATGTAAATGAGACTGTAACTGCCAAGGAAAGCGTCAATCTGAGGGATATTCCAAGTCAGGGCAATGACAGCACAATTAAGGCAACGCTCAATAACGGTGATACGGCAACAAGAACAGGTGTCAGTGACAGTGGATGGTCACGTGTCGAATATAATGGACAGACATATTATGCCATTTCAAACTACCTCACAACAGATATGAACTATGTAGTTCCCGGGCAGGACGGAAGTGGCAGCGGAGACGGACTTAAGACAAAGTTCAAGGATTGTAATGATACTGTCACTGCAAAAATAGAGGTTAATCTGCGTGCACTTCCAAGTGTCACAAATCCGGATGCTACAGTCATCGCAACGATAAAAAATGGGGAAACAGTCACCAGAACCGGAATCAATGAGGAGTTTGGCTGGTCGCGCGTGGAATATAACGGACAGACACTTTACTGTGTGACAAGCTATCTGAGTGTGCAGTGATATAATGAACGCAGTGTTTTGGAGAATAAAGTCAAAAAAATAAAATGTAATTAAGTTAAAGTTACACATAAAGTAGAAATAGTGTAAAAATGTCATGGATATAATGATAGAATTGTTTGAGATAGTGCGTTAAAATACAAAATAACGAAATACGTAAGTAAAGGGGCATTTTATGGAATATTCAGCAATTTTTCATGACATGGATAAAAGATTCTGCTATGCGATAGATAAGGATTTGTTTGTGATACGCGTGCAGGTAAAAAAGGATGATATGAAGGAGGTAATCCTTCACTATGAGGACAAGTATATACCTATGGAGCGCAAGGATACGCGAATGACTCTTCCTATGAAGAAGGTAGCAACCTCACAGTTTCACGATTATTATGAAGCTCAGCTTCGGATGAATCTGATATGTCTGAGATACTTTTTTGAATTTACAGACATGCAGGGTGAAAAGGTATATTACGGCAATTATGAGTTCGACAAGGAGTGCATTACAAACAGGGACAGAATGTTTGACTGCCCGCAGAACCTCAGGGAGGAAGAGATGTTTGAGGTGCCACAGTGGGCAGCAAACAAGGTAGTGTATCAGATTTTCCCATCGCGCTTTGCCACAACACAGCCGGTAGACAAAAAGCTGTGGTATAAGGCGCCGATTACGCCTATGGATGATCTGCATGGCAATCTCAGAGGTATCATAGAGCATCTGGATTATATTAAAGATTTGGGAATCGATGTGGTGTATCTGACACCAATCTTTAAATCAAATTCGTGCCATAAGTATGATACCATTGATTATTATCAGGTTGATCCATCATTTGGAACAACAGAGGATTTAAAGGAGCTCGTACAAAAATCTCATGAGCGTGGCATGAAGGTAGTGCTAGATGCGGTATACAACCACTCAGGAAGAGAATTTTTTGCATTTCAGGATATACTGGAAAAGGGCGAGAAATCAAAATATCTGGACTGGTATTTTATCGACGAGCTGCCGCCTAAGAGTGAATGGGGAGAGATTCCAAACTTCAAATGCTTCGGCTACTACGGTGGAATGCCAAAGCTTAATCTGAAAAATCCTGAGGTGGAGAAATACATCACTGATGTTGCCTGCTACTGGATTAAGGAATGTGATATTGACGGATGGAGACTGGATGTAGGAGACGAAATCAGTCATTTCTTCTGGAAGAATTTCAGAAAGGCAATCAAGGCTGTAAAGAAGGATATGCTGATAATTGGTGAGATATGGCACTACGCAGGCGACTTCCTCGAGGGAGATGAGTGGGATACTGTCATGAATTATCCATTCTATCTGAATCTGATAGACCTGCTTGCAGATGAAAAGATAAATGTCAGTCAGTTTGTACAGAATCTGGGATATCTGAAGGGACGCTTAAACAAAAAGTGCTATCCTCTGATGTGGAACCTGATTGACAGCCATGATACAGCAAGATTTCTACATCTGTGCAACGATAATAAGAAAAAACAGCATCTCGCAGCAGCCTTTCAGCTGTTACTGCCGGGAATGCCTATGGTCTACTATGGTGATGAGTATGCAATGCCGGGAGCAAATGATCCGGACTGCAGACGAGGCATGTACTGGGATGAAGAATATCAGGACAAGGAGATGTATAATTGGTATAAGAAGCTCATGCAGGTTAGAAAAACACATGCATGCATTGTAGAGGGCGAAATGATTGAGACAATCGCAAATGATGATGAGGATACGATTGTTATGATCAGAAAAAACGGCGATGAGACAATCGCAATGCTTTTCAATTGCGGCAACAGTGCAAAGGAATTTAATGAGTATGCCGAGAAACACAATCTGCTGACAGATAGCGCATTTGACGGAAAAGTAGACGGGCTTGACGCTGCCGTAATTGTGCTTTAAAAATTATATGGATTATCTATAAGAAGTCATGGAGCTTTGCACATCAGGTAAACGGAAAGACGGTAGAAGCGACGAAAAATAGGTAAATCGCAGTAAAATAATTTTATATGAGTTTTTATGGACAGGAAATTGCAGGCAGCTGCTTTTTCCTGTTTTTTTGCATAAAATCAATTCTGTTGAGGTAAAATTGAGATTGACATTGTATTGTATGAGTATAAAATACAAGGAATCAGGTGATGTACAATGAAAAGGCATAAGATATGTAAAATTATTTTGGCTATACTGGCATTTTTTTTATGTGTGGCTTTTTATGAGTTAATCGGAATCTGCATCACATATAAAAAACAGCCGGCGGTGTCTGATGCTACTATAAAGGAAACACAAAATATTATGAGTGTGGCGGGGAGAGAGAATACGGAAAGAGCAGTAATCATTGAAAAAAATTCGCAGGCTCTTTTAGAAAGAGTGAGATTAATTCAAAATGCAAAGGATGAAATAATCCTTTCTACATTTGCATTTAAATCAGACGAAAGCGGAAAATTGATTTTAGGAGCACTGCATGATGCGGCAGACAGAGGCGTACATGTCCGCATATTGGTAGATGGAATGGAGAGCTGGATTGATATGGAGGGTAATCCATATTTTTATGGATTATCTTCGCATGAGAATGTTGAGATTAAGCTGTACAATAAAGCAAATCCGCTTAAGCCATGGAAGACAATGGGAAGAATGCATGATAAATATCTGATTGCAGATGGTAAAATATATATTCTTGGCGGAAGAAACACATATAATTATTTTTTGGGTGATTTTCCGGGGCATAAAAATTTTGACCGGGATGTGTTAGTTGTCTGCGATGAGCCACAGAAAGATAATTCAGTCAATCAGCTTTGGAATTATTTTGAAACAATATGGGAACAGGAGGACTGTCGGTATTTTCATAACAGTAAAAAATTAGCTGACAGACAATCTGTAAAGAAAGCAGTTTTAGAGCTGCAGGAAGGGTATCAGCAATATTTTGAAGTTAATAAGGAAAAAATTTGTGATACAGATTATGCGGATGAAACCTTTGAAACAGAAAAGATTATATTGTTATCAAACCCAATCCACACCCAAGCTAAGGAACCGGTGGTATGGTATCAGCTGGGAGAATTAATGAAAAATGCAAAGGAACGCGTAAAAATTCATACACCATATATTATTTGCAATGATATGATGTATAATACATGGGAGGAAATTGCACAGAAGGTTCCGGACTTTTCTATTATGACAAATTCTGTTGCAAATAACGGAAATCCATTTGGAGCTGCTGATTATGCCAAAAACAGAAACAGAATTTTAGAAACAGGAATTGATATCTGGGAATATGAAGGCGGTTATTCGTATCATGGAAAAAGTATTCTGATTGACGATGATCTGTCAGTAATAGGCTCATTCAATATGGACATGAGAAGTACTTATCTGGATACAGAGCTGATGCTTGTAATACGCAGTAAAGAGATTAATAAACAGCTGGAGGATGGCATGATGGAGTATGAGAGCGTGTCCAGACAGGTATTAGACGACGGAACATATTATGATCCGTATCATGTAAAGCCCATTGAATTAACAGAAAAACATAAAAGAAAGGTGTTTCTGGTACAGCATCTGCTTGGATGGGCAAGGGATTTGTTTTGATTAAAGGAGAATATAAAGCGTGTTTAAGATATTAATTGTAGAAGATGATAAGGAATTAAGTTTGTTATTCCAAAAGGTGCTTGAAAAGAGCGGATATCAGGTCAAAAGTGCGTCGGATGGAGCACAGGCACTGGAGGTATTGGACAGAGATTATATTGATTTAATCATTTCTGATATAATGATGCCGGTTATGGATGGATATGAACTTGTGTCGGAGCTTCGTTCGGCGGGATATCAGATACCGGTGCTTATGATTACTGCAAAAAGCAGCTTTGATGATATGCGTCAGGGCTTTCTTTCGGGAAGTGACGACTATATGGTAAAACCCGTAAATGTCAATGAAATGGTTTTAAGGGTAGGGGCACTGCTTCGTCGTGCACAGATACTGAACGAACACAAAATTGTGATTGGCTCAACCGAGTTTGATTATGATGCAATGACAGTTGTGACCGGTGATGAAACGCTTGTCCTGCCAAAAAAAGAATTCCTGCTTTTATATAAGCTGGCAGCTTCACCTGGCAGGACATTTACGAAGCAGCAGCTAATGGATGAGGTATGGGGATATGAGACGGAGGCAGACCCACATACGATAGAGGTACATATCTGTCTCTTATACACATCTCCGAGCCCACGAGACACTCGCTAATCTC
>ERZ1027215.695-NODE-695-length-11766-cov-7.849031_pt1 | contig 11766 bp, 9 predicted proteins | sample MGYA00519481_ERZ1027215 | MGnify/ENA primary metagenome ERZ1027215 (study PRJEB26926, sample SAMN06164487) | human gut metagenome | biome: ENVO:00009003; feature: ENVO:2100002; material: ENVO:00002003 | host: Homo sapiens | place: USA | collected 2012 ... | reverse complement strand
CGAGATTAGCGAGTGTCTCGTGGGCTCGGAGATGTGTATAAGAGACAGCGTTGTATCTGCCCCCGGCAGCGCTTCGGCTGTTTCCCGCTGGCGCTTTGGTCAAAGAAGAGGATTCCGAGGATCAGCAGATCAGCCTGCTGTAAGGCCGTGCTCCGGGCGAATAGATAAAGATAGGGAGAAATCCATTTGAAAAAACAACTGAGAAGCTATGGCATTATAACAGTGGGCTCTGTGATCTTCGCGCTGTCCTTCGACTGGTTTTTTGCCGCTAACGCCGTGGGTATGGGCGGCATTACGGGACTGGCCCAAGTGCTGAATGTCCTGTTCCCGGCTCTTTCCGTAGGTATCGGCACGATCCTCCTGAATGTCCCGCTGTTTCTGGCCGGATGGAAGTTCATCGGCTTTCACCTGCTGGCCTCGTCCCTGTTTTCCATGACGGTCAGCTCGCTGGCGATGGACGGTATCGCCCTTTTGTATACATTCTCCCCGATGGACCCCATGCTGGCCTCCATCTGTGGCGGTGCTATGATGGGTGCGGGACTGGGCATCGTCTTTTCTCAAGGGGCTACTACCGGCGGCACGGACATCGTGGCCCGCCTGCTGAAGCTGAAATTTCCGTGGCTTCCTATGGGCAAGCTGATACTGATTCCGGATGGTGTGGTACTGGCATTGACGGCCATCGCCTTTCAGCGGTTGGAAACGGCTCTCTATGGTGCGGTGGCCCTGTATGTGTCCAGCAAGGTTATGGACACGGTGCTCTACGGCCTGAATGCTTCCAAGGTGGCCTACATCATCTCGAATCACTGGCAGAAGATCTCCGACGCTATTCTGGCCTATGACCGGGGCGTGACCATCCTCAATGCCACCGGCGCGTACAGCGGCAGCGAAAAGCACGTTTTGATGGTGGCCTTCCGCCAGCGGGAGATCGTGGAGATCAAGGAGATCGTCCATGAGGCGGACCCGGCGGCATTTTTGATCGTCTGCGACGCCCATGACGTGCTGGGCGAGGGCTTCGGCGAGTATCAGAAGGAATTATAAGGAGGCAGTTTCCATGACGGATTTTACAACGGTCAAAAAAAATCTGGAATCCAAGCGGTTCCGCGTCAGTACGTTTGCCACGGCGGAGGAGGCCGCGGACTATCTGGATCGCTCCATTGACGGCGTATCTGTGGGCATCGGCGGCTCCGTCACGGCGGAGCAGATGGGCCTTTACGAAAAATTGTCCGGACATAACCGGGTGTTCTGGCACTGGCGTCCGGAGTCAGCGGCGGACCCCCGCAGAGAGGCCATGACGGCGGATATGTACATCACCTCTGTCAACGGCATGGCGGAGACCGGCGAACTGATCAACATCGACGGCAACGGCAACCGGGTAGCGTCGTCCCTGTATGGCCACAAGAAGGTCTGGTTCATCGTGGGCCGGAACAAGCTGGCCCCCACCTACGAAGAGGCCCTTTGGCGGGCGCGGAACATTGCCGCACCGAAGAATGCCCAGCGGCTGGGCCGGAAAACGCCCTGCGCCGTTCATGGAGATCGCTGCTATGACTGCAAGAGCCCGGAGCGGATCTGCCGGGGCCTGGTGGTCCTGTGGGAGGCCGTAGCCAACATGGAGATGGAAGTGGTCCTCATCGATCAGGATCTGGGCTATTAAACGATTTAAAAAAGGAGGGGCGCGAATGAAGGTATATCGACTGGCGGCGGCGGGACTGGCGCTGGGCCTGCTGACAGGCTGCGCCTCTCTTCTGGAGCGCTCCTATACCACATCAGAGCCTCACAGCAGCAAGTTCTGGGAAAGTGAGGCCGCCGCTACCCTGCGGGCGGAAAACCGGCAGGATATGGTCAACGATCTGCTGATCCTCATCGGTCAGCACACGGAAACCGCGTCGCTGCGGCTGTATAATTTTCCGGATGAACAGACGGCGTTGGAGGAACTGGAAAAGGCAGCGCAGGAGGTCCAACAGGAGACCCCGTTGGGGGCCTATGCCGTGGAGTACATCACCTATATCAGCCAGCCCCAGCGGAGCTGCTTTGAGGCGGACCTTCAGATCGGATATCGGCGCACGGCGGAGCAGATGCAGACCATCGTCAGCGCCTCCAGCGTCAGTGCGCTTGGTGATCTGCTGGAGGCGGCGCTGGACGGTGGCCGGACGGAACTGGTGGTCCGCATGGGCTATTGGCAGGCCGACAGCCGGGAGAAGGTGGCGCAGGAGGTTCAGCAGGTGCGGCAGGAGCGGGGGATCCGGGAGGAAGCGGTTTGGATCGTCCGTTACTATCCGGAAACCGACCCGGTGGGGATCATTGAATTCCTGCTCAAGCCCACGGAGGAAGAAATTCAGGTGTATCAAGCAGAGCAGGTGTCTGCGGCGCAGTCGGAGGCATCTTCAACAGAACAGGCGCCGTGATAGGCTCTTTGAAAGACATCGAAAAAACTATTGAAAAAAATGTAAAAAATGCTTGACAGAACGGGGAGGTCTTGCTATAATACTTCTTGTTCCGCGGGCTTAGCTCATCTGGTAGAGCGCCACCTTGCCAAGGTGGAGGTAGCGAGTTCGAGCCTCGTAGCCCGCTCCAAAATGTGTTGATGAAAGATGCAACGCAGAAAACGCCGCACAAAAGTGCGGCGTTTTCGCATATAATGCGCCACTTTTAGAATGAAAAAGTTGCAAAAACTCAATTTTTCAACATTTCAGTTTTTCTACGCGAGAGGCGACATTTTAGAGATGCAGCAGAGCACTCTTGCGGACTGGTGTGACTTGAACACCGAGGCTAAAAAAGAAGGGTATTTAGAAAAAATGGTGGTTTTTGATTTGTCAAGTCGGTTCAAATCAAAATCGACTTTATTTTTATTGGTGGTTTTCTGCTCGATAACTGGCATTTTGTATTGAAGTATCGTTACTATACAATATAGAACTTTTTGAAAAAAGGTGGTTTTCTTTTCAAAAAAGGGTGGTCATTCTGGCAGCTTTGTGATATAATAAACCTTACCAACCAAAGGCTCGGGAGGTGTATTTATGGGAGCGACAGAAGTTGATGGTCACTCTTTCAAAGATATCGGGTTGCCTGAGTTCACCGTAATCAGTAGGAAGGAATCTGAAACCGGGGACATTTTGTACACGGTAGAACCCAAGGAAAGAATAGCGGACTGTCCGGCCTGTGGCGGCAAGCTGCATATTCACAAGGACGCCAAACGAAAGGTAAAAGACTTAGATGAGTTTGGACATCGTGTGGGTATCGTCGTCAAGGGTAAGTCATATCGCTGCAAGGATTGTGGGGAGACTGTGCGTGAAGAATACGCATCTATCTGTGGACAAATGACCCGGAGAATGGTTGAGAGCATCCAAAGGGACGTATTTGGCGACATGACCTTTACTCAAATCGCAAGGCGGTATAATGTCTCGGTCTCTACGGTACAAGGGTTGTTTGAGGAACAGGGCGAGAAACTGTGGACCGCATATCATTTCGTAACGCCTCGTGTCCTGGGCATCGACGAAGTACATCTAAACAATGCCTATTATGGTGTATTTGTAAATGTTGATAGGCAAAATGGCGGAATCATCGAGTTGTCGGAGGAACGTTCTAAGAATGCTGTCATTGATGTGTTGAAGCGTCTGGAAAACCCAGAGAACTTATGTTATGTGACAATGGATATGTGGAGACCCTATTACGATGCGGTGCAAAGCGTTTTCCCGGGCATCCCTGTCATCATCGATCATTTTCATGTTATCAAAGAACTGTCCCGGTCTCTCGACAGCATCCGTGCTGGCCTCTGCAAAAGCATCAAGGATACCAAGACACGAGTAAGCCTCAAACACAATCGCTTCCTTTTACTTAAATCCAGTGAGGAACTTACCCCTACGCAAAAACGAGCATTGGATGTGCTTCTTGCCGCTTATCCTCAATTTGATATACCATATCAACTCAAAGAGTCATTTCGCAACATATACGCTTTTGCCAAGACCAAAAGCGAGGCGTTGAAGATGTTCGATGAATGGTGTGTTGAGTGTGAGCAGTTGGGAATAACTGCCTACAACGGTTTTATCACCATGATAAGGAACTGGGAACCTCAAATATTTGCCTATTTTGATTTTACTGGTGATGACCGCACAAATGCCCAGACCGAAAGCCTGAACAGGGCTATTCGGAATGTAGCAAGAGATGGACGGGGTTACTCATTCCAAAACCTCCGCACCAAGATGGTTTTCTATAAGAAGCCTACGGGCAGCACTCGATTCAACTTTGATGCCTTCGATGACTGAACACAGCAAAAGCCCTGACCGCGGTGGTCAGGGCTTTTTACTGCGATAAGGTTATACGAACATCTGCTGCAACAAGCCTTTCTTGAACTCCTGCATCGCCTCCATCTGCTCCTTGGCGGCAGCAATCACATCATCCATAGCTGTAAGGAATGCAGCGATTTTACGCTGTTCAGGAAGAGAGGGAAGCGTAACAGGAATACCCATGAGGACATCCTCCGTCATGCTTTCTCGGTCATGTCTGGCTCCTTGTGAAGCATTTTCATAGATATATCTGTACCATGCGGAAGACTTAAAGTAATACGCCAAGTAAGTAGATTCATCGTCTGTTTTCTTTTTGAGGCACGTATATAATGGAGAAATGATACCCGGTTCTTCTCCCATATATACCTGAAAGGGGCCGTGCGGTGCTGTTTTGGACTTACGCGGGTTGTAGACGAAGTATCCGGGGCGCACGATATAATAATTCTGCGTGTTGCCTTCTACGGCGATATCTTTATCAAAGAACGCCCTCTGGGGGACGATGCCAAGTTCAGCTGAGTTTGTCAGCACCAATTTGATAGCCTCTTGGCTGTTCCTCTCGGTAATTTTGTCAAACACCTCAGAAAGAGGAACGATAGAGGGTGCCGGAAACTCACTTCCATCGTCCGCCCGGAACCGTATTTCCTGAGAGAAAATCTTCTGTACAACATCACTCCTGAGCCCTTTCAAGCCCAGTTCCGCCAGCATAGCATTAACCTTGGTCAGCGCCTTGGTTCCCTTTTCATCTGCCAAAACCAGCTTGCTCTGCACAGCATCCAGGTCTACTACAGGTTCAGGGTCAAACGTGTCCACATATCGGTTAATGTTCATATTATAATCATTGTCATCCGTTACCACAGAGAGTGGAACCTTGGTAGCAAACCTGGAAATATTCTCACGGGCAACATAGGTGTCCACAATACGGTCGATATCTGCGTCGGAGAGAATATTCTTAGTCTTCTCGGGAGTAAAGCATGAGCTTGCATTGACAAATAGGATGTTGTCGGAGTTGCCGTTGCGTTTTTTCTTCAGTACCAGAATGCAGACAGGGATTTCTGTGCCGTGAAATAGGTTGGAGGGTAAGCCAATGACAGCGTCTACGACATTCAGAGCACCAATCAGATACTCCCGAATTTTCTTCTCTGCTCCACCACGGAAAAGGACACCATGCGGTAACAGAACAGCGATACGTCCATCGTCTGCCATGTGATAAACCATGTGCTCCAAAAATGCCAAATCAGCATAACTCTTAGGGGCTAATACCCCAGCCGCAGAATAACGAGGGTCATCCTCCATAGCTTTGGGAGCAGCCCATTTGAGACTGTACGGGGGGTTAGACACCTGAACTGTGAACTGTTCAGTTTTCTTCTTATCAAAATTATCCACCCGCAGGGTGTCATCGTTGTATGTGGTGAACTCTTTGTAGGGAACCCCGTGCATAAGGAGGTTCATACGGAGAAGATTGTAAGTGCTACCATTCAGCTCCTGGGCATAGTAATGGCCCACTTTCTGTTTCCCCAAGTGCTTCTTAACCTCCAGCAGCAAAGACGCAGAACCCGCACAAGGGTCGCAGGCAGACGCGATTTCATCCAGCCCCACAGTTGCCAGCCGAGCTACCAATGTAGATGCACACGTGGGGGTGAAGTATTCTCCCCCTTTCTTCCCAGCGTCATCGGCAAAGAGAGCAATGAGGTACATATAGGCAGTACCCAAAACATCAATCTCGGCCTCAGTGACGCCGAAGGGAATATCGTTGACACGCAACATGACCTTAGAGATAAGCTCAGTGCGCCCAGAAACCTCACGGCCCAAGTCTTTATCTTGGAGGTTCATGTCGTCAAACAACTTATAGAAGGCAGCTTCAGAATCCTGGCCTACGGTACTGCCCACCAGAGCGTTGATAGCTTTCTCAAAGTCCTCGATACTGAACTGACCTGCCTTGATGGAGTCAATGAGAGCCCCCCACAGATTTTTCGGTTCCATGATATATCCCAGGTGCTCCAAAGACCACTCCTTTACGGTCTCTGTGTAATCCGGGTCAGTAAGTGCCTCCTGGTAGGAAATACCATCATTCTTCAAGAGGTCATCCATATAGTTCTCAGTATGCTCTGATAGATAGCGATAGAAGATGACACCCAGAATGTAATTCTGAAACTTTGCAGCGTTCATATTGCCCCGGAGGTCATTAGCGATGGCCCAGAGCCGTTTCGCCAATTCCTGAGATTGCTTTGTTTCATTGGCAACCATAGATTACACTCCTTCGGCGGTGAATTTATCGTACATATCAGATACGAAAAACAGAATATCATTAATGAGCTTGGTCAATTTCAAAAGGCCCAGTTTCAAACTGCTAAGTCGTTGACGAATGCTCTCTTTCGTGACAGATTTCTCGTCACAGAAATACTTATGGAGAATTTCAGATACGATTTCAGGCTCGATACCATGAACTTGGGCGAACTCTTCCACAGCGGACTGAAGCCGTTCATGCTCATATTCACTGTAGGCCTCGAAGATGTCGGCGTTCGGGTCGAGGTCGAAGAACCGGGCGGTAATAAAGTCCTTCATAATGTCACTCTTATAGCGGAGCTTTTCGTTATCAGACCGTTCGATTTCTCGGAGGATAAGGTCGATAGATTTCTCCATTGCGGCCTTGTCATTCCGGTTGATGTCTTTTAAGAGATTAAGGATATAAACCACGTTTATCTTGTCGGTACGGATAAGCTCGATATTAAAGTCGATATCTGCCAGCGTCGTCACTGAGCCTTGGCGACGTTTCCGCTCAATGTCGTCATAGTAGGACAGATACCAACTCTTATAGTCGCTGAACGTGGCCTCATCCATGAAAACGTCCAAGTCATCCCAGTTGAATTTGGAGAAAGTTTTGAGTGTATTTAGCGTCTTGGATAATTGCCGGAATGCCAAAATAAACGCCCGTATATCGTTTTCACTCTGCAAATATCCAGCATCATCCGGGGTCTCCGCTACCGCTTGAACTTTTTCCGTCCACTTACGGTACTCAGCGACGTAGTAATCATAGCTTTCCAATAAATAATCATTAGGGTTCCCATCACCGGAATACAGCCGCAAAGCCTCGTCCTGAGCTTTTTTAATATTGCGGTAAGTAACGACTTGTCCGAACTGTTTCGTGAGCTTGGAGACTCGGTTCGTGCGGCTATACGCCTGCAGAAGATTATGCCATACCAGCGTTTTATCCAAAATAAGGGTGTTGGTAGCTTTACTGTCAAACCCGGTTAGGAACATATCAACTACCAAGAGAAGGTCAATTTGCGGCAATTCCTTCTGTTTCATCCGTTTGGCGATATCTTTGCGATAGGCGTCAAGAGTATCCAAGTCGTAGTTTGTACCGAACATGTCGCCGTAGTCTTTCATACACTCTTTGAGTTCGTCGCCGGAATATTCATTGGCCCCCTCATCCATATCTTCGTTGGGGCGATATGTAAAAATGGCGGCGATTTTATACCCCTTGGGATTGTGGGTCTTCATATAGCGGTAATACCGCATCAGCGTTTGGATTTTGTCTGTAGCAAAGATGGCTGTATATACATCTTTCCCGGCAGGGTGCGTATGTCGTTCCAGGTGCGTCAGTATATCCTCCGCCACACCAGTAATCCGCTGGTCATCGTGGTAGGCATCGGAAATATCGATGTTGTGCCGCTTGCAATACTCAGGGTCATCTAACTGCGTGGGGTCTATCCCAGGGGTAGCAACATGAAGAACATTTATAGTTCTCATGTATTCAACGGAGAAACGTAGCACATTCCCGTCAGCAATGGCCTCTTTAATCATGTATCTGTGGATGCAGGAATCCAGTTTCCCAGCATTAAAGATGTCTGCGGTTGTTCGCCCATCTGCGCTCCTATTTTCTGCAAAAATGGGAGTTCCCGTAAAGCCAATATAGTTGGCTGCTTGGAAGTGTCCCTGAATACTGCTGTGCATCTTTCCAAATTGACTGCGGTGACATTCATCAATGATAAACACACACCGTTTATCCCGCAGGGGAGCCATCTTTTCTTCATATTTGGGGTTGCGAAGTGCTGCGGCCATCTTCTGAATGGTGGTCACAACAAGAGTCTTGCTGGAATCACCCAAAGCCCGAACCAGCGTAGCTGTGCTGTCGGTATTGTCCACGCACCCATACTCAAAGGAGTTGTATTCGTCTACGGTCTGGTCATCGAGGTCCTTGCGGTCAATAAGAAAGAACACCTTGTCGATACGGCGGTCATCCCGCAGCAAAGCTGCTAATTTATAAGAGGTCAGCGTCTTTCCGGAGCCAGTAGTATGGAAGACATAGCCGTTCATATTGCTCCCAAAGATGCGTTCCATTGCCTTTTTAACGGCATAGATTTGATAGGGGCGCATGACCATCAAGACCGGTTCAGACTGCTTGATAACAAAGTAACGAGTAAGCAGTTCGGTGACATTGAACTTTGTGAGAAAATCCTGTGTGAAGTCAATGAGCCTGTTGATTCGCTTATTCTCCTCGTCAGTCCAATAGAAGACCAAGGATTTAAGGATGCTTTGGTCAGTCGCACCATCCTCGGTACGTTCATTCATGTTGGCAAAATACTTTGTTTGTGTTGAGTTGGAGACAACAAAGACCTGGATATAGCGGAACAGTCCCCGGAAAGAGAAGCGGCGATAGCGGTTGATTTGATTGATAGCTTCGTTGATTTCGACGCCTGGGCGCTTCAGTTCCACTTGGACAAGCGGCAGTCCGTTGATAAGTATGGTCACATCATAGCGACTTTTGTAAAGCACATCGTCCTTGTGGGACTTATCCATGGTGACTTGATGTGTCACCTGATAGGTGTTCCGGGTTTCATCGTCTGTGAGAAAGCTCAAGTAGACCGTCTTACCGTTGTCCAGGTCGAGGACCCATTGCTCTCGAAGAATTTTGGCGGACTCATAAATCGTGTGATTCTCCAGCCTGAGAAGAACTCGGGCGAACTCGGCGTCGGTAAGTTCTGCGGTGCCCTTCGCTTCCATCAGATTTTCAGCATTGACTTTGCAAAGCTGTGTTCTGAAGTTATTCACAATGTCATTGTAGTTCGACATAGGGATGAAGTCATATCCCATTTCTCCCAGTTTTTCAATAAAAATGGATTCAACTTCATATTCAGAGGCTACCTTTGCCATATTGCTCAACTCCTCAAAAATTTAATGCCAAACCTTTGTACCTAAAGAAGATATTGGTTCAAAGTCAATAGAAAACCACCAAAAATCGAAAAGTATCTAAAAATATTGTAGCATAGAAAAAAGTGATTTGCAAGCGCAAACCACCTTTTCGTGTATAAGGTTATTTTGTGACCACTATTTTCTAAATAGAAAACCACCAATTTTTCTATAAACCCATTTTTTTATCTATTTGCATGGAAAAGGAGGAGGCGAGCGGCTTGGGCAAGAGACATAAGCACGGCGGACGAAACCGCGCCTATCGTGCCGTGGACCGCGACGTATGAGGAGGGGGCACATGAAGAAACCGAATATCCTTGACCGGGCGATCATGACCATGGCTCCCGTCCACGCGGCGAAGCGGGCGGCGGCGAGGGTCGCACTGAGCGTGATCAAAAGCGGGTACGGCAGCTACGGAGCCAACCTGACGAAAAAGAGCATGAGAGGCTGGATGTACCACGGCGGCAGCGCCAAGGAGGACATCGAGGACAACATCGACATTCTGCGGCAGCGGAGCCGAGACGCTTACATGGGCATCCCAACGGCAACGGCGGCGCTGAAAACCATGCGGACGAACGTGGTGGCGGGTGGATTGATGCCTGCGCTGCAGCTTGACAGCGACTATCTGGGACTGGACGAGACGGCGGTGGAAAAGCTGCAAGCGCAGTTCGTGCGGGAGTTCGCCCTGTGGGCGGACACGCCGGTATGCGACGCGGAGAGGATGGACAACTTCTATCAGCTCCAGCAGCTCGCCTTTTTGAGTTACCTGATGAACGGCGACACCATTGCCCTGCTACCTATGAAGCATTAGGCGGGAGCGCCGTATGACCTGCGTATGCGGCTGATCGAGGCAGACCGAGTATGCAGCCCGGACGGCTTTGACAGGCTGATGCCCTGCACGGTGCAGGGCTACGAGGTACAGAGCATCGTACAGGGCGCGGAGATCACGGCGGCGGTGATCAGCGCCATGTTCACGGTGTTCGTGAAGTCACAAAACCCGTCGGACGGCAGACCGTTTGGAGAAATGATACCGGCGGAGGAGCTGATCGACAACGCCGACCAGAGCAGCATCGAGCTGGGGCCGGGGGCCATCATTGACCTGAACCCCGGCGAAGAGGTGCAGTTTGCAGACCCGAAGCACCCGAACACCGGGTACGATGACTTCACGAACGCCACCATCCGCCTGATCGGCGCGGGGCTGGAGATACCGCCGGAAGTGATGATGAAGCAGTTCACCACCAGCTATTCGGCGGCTCGCGGCGCACTCAACGAGTTCTGGCGCACCTGTAGTATGCAGCGGGATTGGTTCACGGACGATTTTTGCCAGCCGGTCTATGAGGAGTGGTTTGCAGAGGCGGTCGCCCGTGGGCGTATCCACGCGCCGGGTTTTTTCACCGACCCGGCGCGGCGCAAGGCGTACACGGCCTGTGCGTGGAACGGCCCGGCACGGACGAACCTGAACCCCGTGCAGGAGGTGGATGCCGCCATCAAGCGGGTGGATGCCGGTTTCAGCACGGCGCAGGAGGAGACGGCGCAAATGACCGGCGGGGACTACAACCGCAACATCAAACTGCGCATGACAGAGGCCAAGCGCAAGCGCGAGGTGGACGAGATCGGAAAAGCGCAGACGGCGGGAGAATAGGAGGAAAACAGAAATACCCGAAAACAAGAAATTCTGGAAATTCTGCAATCAGGCAGGAAACAAGGTGGAGCTGCTGCTTTACGGCGACATTTCGCAGACGAGCTGGTGGGGCGACGAGGTGACCCCGAAGCAGTTTGCGGAGGAACTGGCCGGTCTGGGAGCGCTGGACGAGATCACGGTGCGCATCAACAGCGGCGGCGACGTGTTCGCAGCGCAGGCCATCGGCAACCAGCTTGAACAGCACCCGGCGGCGGTGACGGCGAAGATCGACGGCCTGTGCGCCAGCGCGGCAACCATACTACTGCCATCCGTATTCCTCGTGGGAGAGTGGCAGCAACAAGAACGCCAACAGCATGATCAGGCGGCGGCATCCGAAAGGCACAGATTTCTCCAAGGTCAGCGCGGCGGAGATCGCGGCCACGGAGGAATGGATTAACAACTATCCTCGAAAAATCTTAGGGTACAAGAGCAGTGAGGTCATGTTCCGGGAGTGCCTGCGAGAGATCGGACTGAGCGCGTAACAGGAAGAAACAGCACAGCAGACATTCGAGGGGAGAGGGCGTGAGCAGAGCGGAACACGGAGAACTGAACAGGAAAATACACAGGCTGCCGACCATGGGATATGACGGCGGCCATGTTGGATTGTCAAAATTAGAC
>ERZ1027215.636-NODE-636-length-12431-cov-7.387201_pt1 | contig 12431 bp, 10 predicted proteins | sample MGYA00519481_ERZ1027215 | MGnify/ENA primary metagenome ERZ1027215 (study PRJEB26926, sample SAMN06164487) | human gut metagenome | biome: ENVO:00009003; feature: ENVO:2100002; material: ENVO:00002003 | host: Homo sapiens | place: USA | collected 2012 ... | reverse complement strand
GAACTGACGAATCCTGTATCGGAAGATGGTTACCTCTGCGGCGCAACCGGCTGCGGCCTGTGTACATTAAAACAGCTTTCCGATGCCGGAATCACTCATCTGAAGCTGGTAGGCCGAGGAAATTATACCAATTTTATGGAGCGTGATATCCGAAATCTGCGCCGCATGCTGGAGATTCTGGAGGATTCTTCTACGGAAGAAGAATATATCCGAGCGATGAAAGCAGAGCTTTTTCCAAATGGATGCAGTCACATGTGCTATGCCAGATAAAATATGTCAACTCTTTCTGAAGTAATGCATTTGGAATTGACATATTTTCGTATCACATATAATATAATGTTAAAGACAGGCAACTTGAGTGTCTGCCAAGCGGTAAAGTAAGGTGTTGTGCCAGAGAGCAGTGCCTTATGAGCTTTATAAGGGTTTAACATTTACCACAATCTGGCTAGAGGTTAATCCTCGAAAGAAAATGTTAGAAGGGCTCTGCTTTTGCAGAGCCTTTCTTAATCTAAAGAAGTAGTGGAGAACTGTAATGAGAAATGTTATAGATTGTATAAATGCCTTTATTCCGCTATTATCGACAGAATATGAGCTTGTGTTGGGCAGAAAAGCTGTTGCAGTCACATTAAGAATCTTATTTGACAAAAAAGATTGTTTTCATCTTATGGGACTGCAATATCTTGTTGATAGACCTGAATTGAGTAGAGACAGAGGCAAAGTATTTGATGAAATAGCAGATGGAACAATTGCAATTGAGAAAATAGAATCATCTGATTTTTATAAAAAGATAGAGCAAAGAATACATTTTTTGCCATTACTTGAACAAATGATAGATAGTAATGATACAGTGTTTAAATACAATAAAAAGGCAAATATGTATTCGATGATTGAGGCTGATTACCTTATGGAAAATAAAATGGAAAGCAGAAATTTATTTTTATTCTTATCTAATGATGATGGAGATAAGTATTTCTGCCGTTCATTTTTTCCAGAAGAAAAGATGGATTATTCTAAGAATCAGGCATCATGGACGCTTCTTTATAAGAAAAAAACAGATTTAATAACAGGAATAGAGACAGTTCTTTACAATAAATTAAAATAATATTTTTTTACATAAGTCATTTGGACTAACAATCCAGATGGCTATTTTTTACCCATTACCAATAATGCTAAAAAGATATTATCAGAGGCACAGGAGCAATTGTATACCAAGTGTGAGCAGATAAAGTCGCAGGTATCTGAGGTGAAAGAGCAGAAACAGAGGATTTATTTATAGCATTAATTTATTATGGAACAAGCTTATTGTTTATTGTTATAGGAAATTACCTGCCAAAGATTAAGCAGGACAATACGATAGGAATCAGGATCGTATGGACATTACAGGATGAAGAAAACTGGAATGCGACTCATAGCTTTAGTGGAAGGATATGGGGGACATCAGGTATTTTATGTATGCTATGCACATTACATTTGATAAAATCTGTGAGTAAAGAAGCTTGCATAAAAGCTAAGTAAGTTATTAATAAAATTGTGTAATTTATTTCTCATGGAAATTCATCTCCTTTCTGTTTACGATGTCATTATAGAATACGAAAAGAATTATTACTTGCCAAAATAACAGAATATATAGTCAAAAGTTGCTTAATACAGTGACAGGTTAAAATATCCTGCAATACTGTCATTGGTCAGTTTATTTATACAATTTAATATTGGAATATTTTACAACTATGACACAAGTATGCAACATAATAAACGAATGTTTTTGATAGAGTAATGATACACAATATCAGTTACAAAGAAGCAGGAGGGTAGAAAGTGGACATGACACAAAACAAATGTTGCAGACATGGGGCAAGTTTACGTCGAAGGAGATGCAGGCGCAGAAAGATACTGCGTTTTATCATATTTTCCTGTAGTATCATAGCTGTGGCTGTATTTGTGGCTGTATTTGTGGCTGTGGGAAGCCGTATGATAACATCCGGCGATGGCAGGACAAATAAATATGATGTTGAAGCCGGAAATAATACATATGATAATGCTGTTATAGAAAATAGCAAAATCTCTGAAAAGAATAAGATACAAAATAATCAGTCAATGCTTGATGATATAATGAACAGTACCCAATATCCAAAACAGCTACAGGAGCTTGCTTTGAAAAATGAAGAGGCACTTGAGTTTGTGTATGATTATCCGACGGAACATGTGAAGGAACACACAATTGATTTGACAGAAGAAGCGTCTATGGATAGTGTTCCGTTATTTGTGCAGTGGGATAAACGCTGGGGCTATGAAAAGTATAGCGGCAATTTCTTTGCAGCAAGCGGATGCGGTCCCACTACACTTTCGATGGTAGTGGTTTATCTGACGCACAACAGGGAGGCATCACCGCTTGCAGTAGCAAAGTACTCAAAGGAAGCCGGTTACAGTGTGGATGGTTCAGGAAGTTCATGGACGCTTATAAGTGAAGGCTGCAGGCACTACGGCGTAAAAGCAAAGACAGTGGCGCTGGATGAGAGCAGAATGAAGGCAGAGCTTGATGCAGGACATCCTATTGTGATAAATGTAGGACCGGGAGATTTTACAGATACAGGACATTTTATGGTTATAACAGGCTACGATGATGAAGGATTTTCAATAAATGATCCAAACAGCATTGAAAAAAGTGGCAAAAGGTGGTTATTCAAAAATATATCATCTCAGATTAGAGCTGTCTGGAGTATGTATGTGTGAGAATATATTTGTATAAGTGCCGGTAAAACATCCTATTATTGAGTTAAATAATAGGGTGTTTTTTACAACTATGACACATCTTTATGCTATAATAATTTTATCATAATCATAGAAGAGGAGCAGCTTATGACCAGTATTCTCATAGTGGAAGATGACAACGACATAAATAATTTAATATGCAACACCCTGAAGGCAGAGGGATATCAATGCGAAAGAGCGTTTGATGGCAAGGAAGGGGCGGACAAAATTGAGCAGAACAGATATGATCTGCTGCTGCTTGATATTATGCTTCCTGAGATAAATGGTTATGAATTGCTTGACTATGTCAGGGGAATTGGGGATACTCCGGTCATAATAATATCTGCTATGGGACAGGTGGATGAAAGGATACGCGGGCTTCGTATGGGCGCGGATGATTACATATGCAAACCATTTCAGATAGGGGAGCTGCTTGCGAGAGTGGAAACCGTATTAAGACGCACTCAGCGCATGGCAGAGCGTCTGGAAATAGAGGATGTAGCTATAGATCCTAAATCACGTACAGTGACAAAGGCAGGTGAGCAGGTAGAGCTCACAGTAAAGGAATTTGATCTGTTGTATGAGCTTATGAAGAATAAGAATGTTGCACTCAGCAGGCGCAGGCTTTATGAACTTGTATGGCAGGAGGAGTATACCGGGGAGACAAGGACACTGGACTCACATGTACAAAGACTAAGGAAAAAGCTTGACTGGAATGAAAAGATTGTCACAGTTTTCAGGATTGGCTATCGTCTGGAGGTTCGCGGATGAAATTTTTCTATAAAATGTTTCTTGGAATGACAGTGATACTGGCTGTTGCCCTTGGAATGATAGAATATGTGACTCTATCATATTCACTGGAGCATGCAGTGGAAAGGGAGCAGGACAGTGCACTTTCACAGCATCAGATGATAAAATACTCGATTGAAACAGTAATCCTTAATATGAAGAGTGAGGATGTGGATAAGGAGCTTACAGATATGATGTCGCAGTCGGCAAAATCCATTGTTGGAGATGAAGGAGGAATGTATCTTGCTGCTGATGATGGAAAAAGGATATATGCCAATTCATGTAATTATGAGCAAAAGGATATAAAGGTAAAGGATGGTACGCTTACATACAGTATAGTGTCAAAAGAGAATACTAAAGATACCGGTGAAAAGCAAAGCGGCAGATATATCCATGTCAAAAGCAGCTTTAAACTGAATGATAACAGGTATATTCTGATAACGGAAAGTGATATTACACCGGTTTTCGATGAGTCAAAGGAGCTTAGGTATAGATGCAGCGTGTACTACATTGTTATACTTGCTGTTGGTATGATGGTCATATTGATACTTTCCTGGATGATTACAAAGCCTCTTGCCGGATTAACAGCCACAACCAAAAAATTTGCAGATGGTGATTACACAGCAAGAAGTGATGTAAAGACAAGGGATGAAATAGGTGAGCTTGCGATGGCTTTCAACGAGCTTGCGAAAAACCTTGAAAGCAAAGTTTATGAACTTCAGATGGCGGCAAAGAAGCAGGAGGATTTTACTGCAAACTTCGCACATGAGCTCAAAACCCCAATGACATCAATTATCGGATATGCCGATACCCTGTATCAGAAAAAACTGTCTGAGGATGAGGTGCACAGTGCTGCCGGAGTCATACTGAATGAGGGCATGAGGCTTGAAGCATTATCATTTAAGCTGCTGGAGCTTATCACTCTTGATAAAAATGATTTCAGACTTGAAGAAACAAGAGTATCTGAGATTATAGCAGATTGTGTGGAAACCGCACATGAAGCGGCAAGAAAGCATAATATAGAGATTGTATACAGTTCGGATGAGACATGGGTGTGGCTGGAATATGATCTGTTTAAGACCATGCTTCTTAATCTGATAGACAATGCAGTGAAATCAGGAGGCAGCAAGGTAGATGTATCAGGCAGACTTATTTCGCACAGTATTTATCGTATTGCAGTTTCGGACAATGGAAGAGGAATACCGCCTGAGGATATAGAGCGCATTACAGAGGCTTTTTATATGGTTGACAAGTCGAGGTCGAGAAGTGAGCATGGAGCAGGGCTTGGGCTTGCACTTGTATCAAGGATTGCTAAGCTGCATGATACAAAAATCCATTATGAGAGTGAGTCAGGTAAAGGAACCAGGGTGTATTTTGACATGAAAGCGGAGGCATTGGATGAGAAGTAAGCATTTATCAGTGCGCAAATGTATTGATAAAAAACCGGATAAAATCAAGGGAATAGTGTGTATATGCATTATTCTGGCAGTTGTATGTGCGGGAAATATGATACCAAATTTTCTGATTTCACTTAAAGCAACAAAAATTGCCAAAACGAGTACTACAATAAGCAACGCAGATATAAGCCCATACAGCAGCTCTATTTCAGCTGAAGAGAGGCTTACTAAGATGATGTCTCTGATGCAGGACAATGTAAATGAGCTGTGGAATGGGAAATATAATGAGAAAAGGGAACCGTTGGATACTGAGATTCCGGTGGGACAGGCTTATATGGCTATTCAGACTTTTCTGAAGGGTGCCTGTGAGCTGCAGAAGCAGTCAGGTATTATGCAGATGCTCGGTGAAGACGATATAGTTATGCTCCAAAGCCTTGAAAGTAATTATTCAAAGGATACAGATAGCGAAAAAGAACAGACATATGAAGCAGCTCCTTGGCAATATGGTGCAGAAGTTGCTTTAGATGATAGTATTGACAACACAATATCAGATTGTTTTGTAACATCGGATATAAGTAAGGAATTATCGGCGTGGATATTTATAATATCATTTGAAGATACGAGAATGCTGGTCGCTGTTGATGCGGTGCTTGGAGTACCGTTTTATATTACATATTATTGTGCAGATGTGGATAGTCCTAAGGCACAGGCTGCAGTGATGAGAGATTTATATGCAAAGACATATGGCAGTGATTATTCTATGGGTGATCCAAAAGAGTCTGAGTCAAAAATAGATTCTTCCTTTGAGACAAATATAATAGAGAATTTTTATTATGGGAATAATTATACGCAAGGGGATGATGAATATACCGGTTTTGAACCTTATGTATACTCTTGTTCATCGGACAAGCTGCAGATGGAATATCAGGTTATTACAAGAATCCAAAGATTTGAAAAAAAGGGAAAGCAAGTGTCATCATATAATTCGCGTATTAATATATGTCTGTACTAACCGGACTAAAAAGCTCTCTGTGCAATGCACGGGAGCTTTTTAAATTGCATGCAAGCATCAATGATGCCTTTTGACCCTCATTTCATAATAATTATAACAGTATCATTTAGTGCATGATTTGTATAATTTATTACATTGCTCTTTGCAAGGGTTTTGTTATATCTTAGATGTAGCAAAGCAGTTATTGTTCTTGGTTTTATATATCAATAATAGGAAAGTGAGGAAAAATATGAATGCTGATATGAAATGGCTTGATAATCCGGAAGTGTTTAAGGTAAATCAATTGGAACCACATAGTGATCATTGCTATTATCTGGATTATTCTGACATGAAAAAAGAAAAAAATCCATTATTACAGTCATTAAATGGTCAATGGGAGTTTGCTTACAGCAAAAATGTGATGGAAAGACCTGTTGATTTTTATAAGGAAACATTTGATGCATCCGGATTCGATAAAATTATGGTTCCGGGACATATTGAACTGGCTGGATATGATAAAATACGTTACATCAACACTATGTATCCGTGGGAAGGAAAAGAGTACCACAGAGGAGCATATAGTATGGATGCAACAGGAGCAGAAGAAGGAATGTTCTCAGAAGCACAGTACAATCCGGTAGGCTCTTATATCAAATACTTTGATTTGGATAAGAACATGTGTGGAAAAAGAATCCATATATGCTTCGAAGGTGTAGAAGAAGCTATGTATCTGTGGCTTAATGGTCAGTTTATAGGTTATGCAGAGGACAGCTTCACACCTTCTGAGTTTGATCTGACACCATATGTTAAGGAAAAGGGAAATGTTCTGGCAGTGCAGGTCCATAAGATGAGCACGGCGGCATTTTTAGAGGATCAGGACTTTTTCAGATTTTTTGGAATTTTCAGAAATGTTACTTTGAAGGCAATTCCGGATTTTCATCTGGAGGATGTATGGTTCAAACCTGTGTTAAATAAAGATAATGAAAGCGGAAGCGTATCTGTCTGCATGAAGGTATCTGCACCTGACAGTCAGAATGTAACTGCATGCTTTATTTTAAAGGACAGAGAAGAAAATATATTAGTAGAGAAGTCATTACAGTTAAATAAAGAAAACGACCATTTGGAAAGCACAATTTGTGTTGACCTGGAAAGTGTCAAGCTGTGGGATAATCATAATCCATATTTATATCATGCTTATGTTGAGCTTAAAGCAGAGGATGGTTCACTGGCCGAGGTGATCCCTTATGATATCGGTTTCAGAAGAATAGAGATTATAGATAAAGTAATCTATTTGAATGGAAAACGTCTTGTTATCACTGGAGTAAACCGTCATGAGTGGAATGCAAGAACAGGAAGATGCATTGGTATAGAAGACATGAAGACAGATATATCATGTATGTTAAGGAACAATATTAATTCTGTGCGTACCTGTCACTATCCTGACCAGATACCATGGTACTATATGTGCGACAATGCAGGTATTTATGTGATGGCAGAAACAAATCTGGAGAGCCATGGTTCATTCCAAAAGCTAGGGGCAATTGAACCGTCATGTAATGTACCGGGGGCTTTTCCACAGTGGAGAGATGCAGTTCTTGAGCGTGCAAAAAACAATTTTGAGACTTTTAAAAACCATCCATCCATCCTTTTCTGGTCATTAGGAAATGAATCCTATGCAGGAGATGACATTGAGGCAATGAACGTTTATTTTGCCGAAAAGAAAGATGGAAGATTAGTTCACTATGAAAGCTCTTATTATAATAGGGCATATGAGGATACTATTTCTGACTTGGAGACCAGAATGTATGCAAAACCTGAGGATGTAGAGGAATACTTGAATAACAGTCCGAAGAAACCGTATATTTTATGCGAATTCATGCATGATATGGGAAATTCAATGGGTGGACTTGGCTCTTATATGAAGCTGATTGACAAATACGATATGTATCATGGTGGATTTATATGGGATTTTATTGACCAGGCAATTATGGTAAAAGATCCGGTGACAGGAAAAGATGTTTTGCGCTATGGTGGAGATTTTGATGATAAACCGGCAGACTATGAATTTTCAGCAAATGGAATAGTATTTGCTGACAGGAAAGAAAAACCGGCAATGCAGGAAGTGAGGTATTACTATGGCTTATACAGATAAATTAAGAGTGGTCTATGGTGACTATACATTAGGTGTACATGGTGAAGGCTTTGATTATATTTTCTCTTATGCACAGGGTGGACTGGAATCTATCGTTAAAAATGGATATGAGTGGCTGTATCGTTGCCCAAAGCCTACTTTCTGGAGAGCGTTGACAGATAATGACAGGGGAAGCAAGTTCCATATTAAAAGCGGAAGCTGGCTTTCGGCAGATATGTTTATTGACTGTAAGGGAATACAGGTGATCATGGATGGCAAGGAGCAAAAACAATATGCACCTGATAATAACAGCTATGGCGGTGATGTTTATGCTGATGAAATTATTGTAAAATATACATACGAGACCATAACAACTCCGGCGACAACTGTTCTTGTGAGCTATAGCGTTGATGCGTCCGGAAAGATTCGCGTGGATGTACATTATAATGGAGTACAGGGGCTCCCTGAATTTCCTGTATTTGGAATGAGATTTATTATGCCAACATTGGCTGACAAATATTTATATAAGGGACTCTCCGGGGAAACATATCCTGACAGAAAAGCAGGTGCACAAGAAGGCGTCTATGAGATCGGTGATCTGAGTCTTACACAATATCTTGTTCCGCAGGAATGTGGTATGAGAATGGATACAGAGTGGCTTGAAATTACAAGACATACGGCTCTTGATAACAGCAGGACAGATAGCTCGTCACAGACACTGCGCATTGAAAAGAATGATGAAAAATTTGCATTTTCTTGTTTGCCTTATACCGCATCTGAGATTGAAAACGCTCTTCACCATGAAGAACTGCCACCGGCAAGAAGAACTGTTTTATGCATATATGGCGCAGTAAGAGGTGTTGGAGGTATCGACAGCTGGGGAACTGATGTGGAAGAGGATTATCGTATCAGTGCGGAGACTGATAAGGATTATTCTTTTACAATCTGTTAGTCATTCATTAAAAAGATAAGTATCCGGATAAAGCAGGAGCATTTGCTCCTGCTTTTGTCTTTTTATTATGTATTTCTGGCTCTGTATTCAGAAGGAGAACATCCTTTTTGTTTATGGAACAATCGACTGAAGTATAGTGGATTATTGTATCCGACAATGCCTGCAATCTCGTTTATAGAGTAGGATGTCGTTTCGAGCAACACCTGAGCATTTGTCATCCTGAGTGATGTGATAAATTGTATTGGTGTACTACCTGTGTATTTTTTAAAGCTTCGAATAAACCAGCTTATGCTCATACCAATTGATGAAGCATATTCCTCCACGTTAATAGCGCGGTTGTAGTTTGTATTGAAATATGTAATGGCTGTATCCATCTGGCTGTCAAGGAATTCATTTCTGATTACATGCTCAGTTGTTATTTTACGGTTAAATATAATCAAAAGGTGTCGTAGCAAAAGCATGAGCATTTCCTCATAATTGTCCTGACATCTTTGAAGCTCTGTAATAATCCTTTTGAAAACCTGTTCATATTCAAGAGATGTTCCAACATTAAAGACTCTTTTATTGTCTGTAAATCCGTATTTTCTTAAAGTGTTTTTTACGTCGCTTCCGGTAAAGTGAAGCCAATATATCTGAGTCTTATCCTTACCATAAAATTCATATTTTTGAAGCTCTTTTGGGCGAAATAACACTATATGTCCTGCTGGAATGATTGTCTCATTTTCAGGATTGTCAAAGTGGAAATGAACAAGACCGGATGATATGTATATAATCTGGTAATCCAGTCTTCCCCTTGGCCTGTAAGTAGGCATCTTAGGATGTTGTGACAGGCGATAGGTTCCGCAGCTTCCTACAATCAGAGGGCGGCTTTTATCTTTAAAATCTTTATGTGAATGATTCAAATATCCCGTGTTGATATACATTACACACCTCCATTCGAATTATAGCATTTTATGCATGCTTTGTCTATTTGCATTTATGGACAAAATGTTTAGAGCATGATATTGTGTATTAATTACGTTTCAAATGGAATTGAGTCAAATAGCTGTGAAACTGTAGTGTTTAAAAAGTATCATTTTGTGCATATTACAGCCTATTATGTTTATAGACAAAATTTGCACAAATATATAAAATTAGTATAGCTGTTAAAGATAAAACAAAGTAATTAATTGGAGGTTTTTCATGGAAGAAAAGACGTACTTAAAGTGGTACAACAAAATTGGTTATGGTTCCGGTGATATTGCAGGAAATGTAGTATATGCATTCCTGACATCCTTTGTTATGGTATATCTTACAGATACTATAGGACTTGCATCAGGAATCGTTGGAACATTAATCGCAGCATCTAAATTATTTGATGGTTTTACAGATGTTTTCTTTGGTTCACTTATTGATAAAACACATACAAAGCTCGGAAAAGCAAGACCTTGGATGATTTATGGCTATATAGGTTGTGCTTTGACACTTGTAGCAGTTTTTGCAATTCCTACAAGCTGGGGCAGGACTGCTCAGTATGCATGGTTCTTTATAGCATATACATTATTGAATGGTGTATTTTATACAGCAAATAATATTGCATATTCTGCACTTACTTCGCTGGTAACAAAGAACAGCAAAGAGCGTGTTCAGATGGGCTCTTACCGTTTTATTTTTGCCTTTTCAACTAGTCTGATAATTCAGTCTATAACAGTTGCATTTGTTGATGTATGCGGTGGAGGTGCTGCTGCATGGAGATTCGTAGCTATTATTTATGCTTTGATAGGCCTTGTAGTAAATACGATTTCAGGATTGTCAGTTAAGGAGCTTCCGGAAGAGGAGCTTAACTCAGGAATAGAGAACGATGAAGAAAAGAAGTATGGTCTTGTTCAGGCATTTAAGCTGCTTGTTAAGAATAAGTACTATATGATGATTTGTGGAACTTATATTTTGCAGCAGTTATACAGTGCTATGATTGGGGCAGGTATTTATTATTGTACATGGGTTCTTAAGAATAAAAATCTGTTTGGTGTATTTGCGTGGGCTGTAAATATTCCTCTTATAATAGCACTTATTTTCACACCAACTCTTGTCGGAAAGTGGAAAGGAATGTATAAGCTTAATAAACGTGGATATATTCTGGCTACGATAGCAAGAGCACTTGTGATTGTAGCAGGATACATGGGAAGCGTTCCACTGATGATGCTGTTTACTGCAGTTGCAGCATTAGGACAGGGACCTTGGCAGGGAGACATGAATGCAGTAATCGCCGAGTGCTCTGAGTATACTTACCTGACTCAGGGAAAGAGAGTAGATGGAACTATGTATTCATGCACATCACTTGGAATCAAAATTGGTGGTGGAATTGGAACAGCTATTGTAGGATGGCTGCTTGAAATCAGTGGTTATGTAGGTACAAATGCGACTCAGCCGGCATCTGCAATTACTATGCTGCAGGTAATGTATTTATGGTTACCATTTGTATTTGAGATTCTTATTACAATTCTTCTTTCAAAGATGAATGTAGAAGCTGCAAATGAAAAGCTTAGAAGAGAAAAAGGAATTGAATAATTATCGTATAATATAGGAGAGATGATCTGAGTGCATTTAACGTATGAAAATACAAATGAAGAGATTATTGCAGTAAAGCGGAAGCCACGGCACCAGCCACCACATCTGCATAATGCAATGGAAATTGTATGCGTTACGAAAGGAACATTAGAGCTTGGTGTAGGACAGGAGCTGTATCACATGGAAACAGGTGATATAGGAGTGGTATTTCCTGATGTTATACATCATTATCAGGTGTTTTCATCAGAAGTCAATGAGGCGGTTTTTATTAATGCTCCACAAATGATTTTTGGTAGATTTGAAAATGTACTGCGGAATAATGCTCCACAATATCCTGTTGTAAAAAGTGATGTTATTCCGGATGAAGTGTACAGAGCAGTGGAATCCATAATAGATACCTGGCAGAATGATATATGGATTGTTCAAGCTTATTTGCAGATTATACTTGCAAGATGTATTCCGATGATGAAATTGGTGGAAAAGAGCAAAATTGGCAGTGATGATATAATATACCGTACCGTATCATATATTTCTGCCAATTTTAATAAGAGTATATCGCTTGATGGAATGGCACATGCCCTTGGCGTAAGCAAATTTTCATTATCCAGATTGTTTTCAAAGACATTTCACAGCAGTTTTAATCAATATGTGAATGAGGCGCGTCTGGGGTATGCCTGTCAGAGAATTGAAACTACAGATGATACCCTGACAGAAATCTCGATGGACAGTGGTTTTGGAAGTCTTAGAACCTTTAATCGTGTTTTTAAAGAAAAATATAGATTGACACCAAGCGAGTATAGAAATAAATTACAAATTTGACTAAAAAGCTCTCTGTGCAATGCACAGGAGCTTTTTATATGTAGACCTCTATTTATT
>ERZ1027215.611-NODE-611-length-12836-cov-4.731398_pt1 | contig 12836 bp, 8 predicted proteins | sample MGYA00519481_ERZ1027215 | MGnify/ENA primary metagenome ERZ1027215 (study PRJEB26926, sample SAMN06164487) | human gut metagenome | biome: ENVO:00009003; feature: ENVO:2100002; material: ENVO:00002003 | host: Homo sapiens | place: USA | collected 2012 ... | reverse complement strand
CTGAATTTTCAGAAGCTTCATTCTTAACGAAGAATTTATCTTTAGGAGAACGACCGGTATAAATACCTGTCATAACATTTACAGCACCCAGTTCAGTTACCTGACCTTTTTCAAAACCTTCCAAACCTGGTTTGGTTTCTTCTGCGAACAGTACATCATAAGACGGATTGTGGATGATTTCCTTCACGTCTTTGATACCGTACTTGCTTAAATCTAAATTTGCCATTTCTTTTAATGATTTAAAATTTTGGTATTTGGTTTATTAATCTCTTGCTAATATCTTTTACCTTCTCTTTTCAAGGGGAAATTGGTATGAATTGGGTTATGTTCCAAACAGCCCCTTGTTTTTCGCGTACAAAAGTAGTATTTTCTTTCGAAACAAACACCTGATTAGAGAAATTTTTCTTTAATGAGAAGTCTTTTATAACTCCATAACAATATCTGCAAACTGAATGTTGCAAATTGCACAAGAAATCGTTTACTTTGCGCATATAAATTCAAATTACATCATGAAAATTATCAATTTTGCCGAGACAAACTCCATCCTGAACCAGTATGTTGCCGAGATCCGGGATGTACAAGTACAAAGCGACCGCCTTCGCTTCCGTCGAAACATTGAACGCATCGGGGAAATTATGGCGTATGAAATGAGTAAGGACTTTGCTTATTCTTTGAAGAATATCCAGACTCCGCTGGGGATAGCACCTGTGCAGACCCCGGATAATCAGCTGGTATTAAGTACCATTCTGCGTGCCGGATTACCTTTTCATCAAGGTTTTCTAAGCTACTTTGATGGTGCGGAAAATGCTTTTGTTTCTGCTTACCGAAAGTATAAGGATACGCTGAAGTTTGATATTCATATTGAGTACATCGCTTCACCACGCATCGATGGAAAGACACTGATTATTACCGACCCTATGCTGGCAACGGGTAGTAGTATGGAACTGAGCTATCAGGCTATGCTGACGAAAGGGCACCCGTCGGAGATACATGTCGCTTCCATTATTGCCAGCCGTCAGGCTGTGGAACACATTGCTGAAACATTTCCTGAAGACAAGACTACAATATGGTGTGCTGCCATCGATCCGGAGATAAACGAGCATTCATATATCGTTCCGGGGTTAGGGGATGCAGGAGATTTGGCATTCGGCGAAAAAGAATAGATATTATCAAGCTGCTTACTGCCAATCTTCAGAAATTGGTGGTAAGCAGAATGAATAAAATCTGAGTTAGATATCCCGCAAATAGTTTTCCAGTGTAACATCTTGCCCGAGTTGCATCTTCTTACGAATTCTGTATCGGCCTGTATTTATTGTTTCCGGTAAGACGGAAAGCATTTGTGCTATTTGTTTTGTTTCCATACCGGTGCGTACATATGCACATAAACGTAGTTCATTTTCCGATAAATTGGGATGAATGGAACATAATTTCTTAAAGAAATCGGGGTGTACTTCTTCAAAGTGATGTTTGAAAAACATCCATTCGTCTTCTGTATCCAAGTGTGATTTAATTTGTTGTTTTAGTGTTCTTCCTCCTGGCGTAGACAGTTCTTTACTACCTTCCAGTTCCTCTATTTGCTTTAGTAAACCTTTTAGCACCCGATTCTTTTCGATAGAGATCATGGAGTTTGAAGTCAATTCCCTGTTTTTTAGATCTAACTCCAGATGATATTTTTCATTTTGTAATTGTTGGCGTTGAAGGCGTTCGTTTAGTTCGCGGTTTTCTGCTTCTTTCAGTTGCTTGGCAATCTTTTCCTTCTTTCGTGACAACCAGAATATATAACCAATAATACAGCAAATCATTAAACCTATTAAGAAGCTGGCTATAGTTAATTTTTTATGGAGTTCGATACGCTCGGAAGCTTCATGCAATTCATTCTCATATTGTTCGATTGCCATTTTCATTTCATACTGATTGATTTCATTTGATTTGGCATATCCGGTTGTTTCTTCTTTATATTGCAAATATTGTTTTAGGTACTGATAAGCACTGTCAGGTAAGTTTTTCCTATCGTATATTTCCGCAAGACCATATAGAGTGTGAATGGCTGAAAAGGCATCCTTGTTGGCCTCGGCAGAATGGCGTGCTTTTTGAAAATAAAAAAGAGCAGAATCTTTCTCATTCTTATAAATGTATAATGCTCCCATATTAATGAGAGTATAAGTTTGTGATGTTTTACTTGTGATTTTTTGAGCGGTTTTATATGCTTCGCGCGCGTACTTTTCTTTATCAGGCAGAGTTTGCGAAACAAAATAGAGTGAGGTCAGTACATCGGTTCTGAAAGGAAGGTCTTCTTGCGCTATTCTCTCATCGAGTAAAGCAGTCAATATCTCTATGCCTTTTTGTGGGTGTCCAAGATGATATTGACTGATTCCTATATTGTGTCGATTCTTAATCTTATCATCAATGAATCCACCTTTCTTGAATATTTCGTCGGCTTGCAGATAATATTTATATCCTTCTTGGTATTCTCCGATTCTTCTCATAATCGAACCTATATTGACATATGTATAACCAAGACTATATAAATCATTTATGGATTTAAAGTAATTTTCTTGTCTCTTAAATGTGCGATAAGCTTGTGGGTATTTGTTATGTTTTGCCAAAAGCATTCCCTTAACGAAGAAAATACGGGCGTGATCATAAGTGTAATTAACGGAATCTACTTTTTCTAATGCTTCTTCTATAAGGGTTTCTGTTTCTTCTGTATTTGTTTCAAATTTCAGCCAGGCATCCCAATATAAGGCACGCGCTTGCAGGTCTCTATTGTTTTTTAGATTTGCTATCTGGTACATGCGTGTGACAAGTGGATAAAACTGCATTCGTTCATTATTCTTATAGTCCACCAGTTCGAGTTGCTTTCCTAAAGAGTCAAAAGAAGCATCGATAGGTTTCCATCGATATGAATTACTTCCTAAAACAGATTGTTGTAATAAGAATATACATAAATATATTAAAAATGCATTTTTCATGCTACAAAGATAACAAAAAAGGGTTTTGTACATCATTTGTCTATTCGGTTTTTTTCGATGAAATGGGGTCTTCCATTAATTTTGCCTATTATTGTTTAACGATCTCAAAGGAGTATTCTCTCTTTGGGAATAAAATGATTGCTTATGGGAAATATTACTTTTAAAATGTTTTTTCTGCTGACTGCATTGTTGGGTTACAACTTTGCTATGGCGCAGACGGGGGCTCCTCATACTCTAAGAGGAGAAAGTCAGGTTGCAAGTGTATCATTGAATTGGAAAAGTCCAGCCGAGGCTAAAACAATGCAATGGCATAATGATACACCTTATAACGGTGTGAGCGGAGTAAGCTTGAATGGGGAGATTCCTGTTCTTTATATTGCTAACCGTTTTGATAAGGATGATCTTAAAGAATATAAAGGTTCAGTAATTGATGCCATCTCATTTTGTAATTACAGTGCAGTGCTTGAGGTTAGCCTTTTACTGTATGAGAATGATAAAGTAGTACGTGAACAGAAGGTGAATCTTGAGAATCTGAAACTGAAAGAAATGCAGACTATCAAGTTGGACGAACCTTATACTGTGCGTGACGATGTAGAATTGACTGTAGCTGCTAAATTTGTTCATGGTACGAACCTTACTTTTGTTGGCATTATGGACCGCGTACCAGGTGTTACGGGCAAGGGTGACTTATATTCGTATGATGGAAAGAATTGGAAAAATGTGGTGAAAGGTAATTTCCTGGTATCTGCTCATATTGATATACCTGCTGCAGGAGAACCTGACGGATATAATGTATATCGTGGCGATACTAAAGTAAATACAGCTTTGCTGACGGAAAAAACTGCCTTGTTGAAAGACGAACCTAAGGGCACTTATGATTATTGTGTGTCGGCTGTTTATGGTGATAAGGAAGAAAAGTCATTCCCTTTGTCATTGACCAATATTCCTGTAGAGGATGCCCGCCCAATTGCAGTGGACGTAAGAGCTGCGGTTAATGGTTTGAATGCGACGTTGAGTTGGAAATCTCCGATTCTTGCTGATAAAACATTGACTTGGAGTAATGGGGAAAAAGGTAAGGCCATGGGAGGAACTTCCGGTACAGTGCGTAAAATATGGGCAGTAAATGCATTTTCCAGTGATGAATTGGCTTCTTATGCTGATCATAAAATTACAGCCATTAATGTTATGCTGAATTCCGCAGTAACGGAAATGCGTTTAGTGATTCTTGAGAATAGTAAAATTGTATATTCTCAGCAGGTATCAGCTGAAGAAATTGCTGCACTGGAAGTGCATAAATGGGCTAAAATGGCTTTAACAACTCCGTACGTTATTGATCCGAGTGCAGAATTGTCTTATGGTTATTATGTGGTTCATGCAGCAGATCTTTTCCCTGGGTTGTTGGATAGTGGACCGGCTATTTCCGGTGCATGCTTTATTTCAACTTCTACGGCAAAATCTGATTTTGATACTACAGTGCCCAGTTGGACTAATATTGAGGCAGCAGCTAATGCAAACTGGATGCTAAGTGCTGATGTGGAAGCTCAGAGTGAGATTAAGACTCCGGTAGTGAAAGACTATACCGTATATCGTGATGGCGTGGAAGTCAAATCCGGAATAACAGGTTTAACTTATACGGAGGAATTAGCTCCAGGTACATATACTTATACAGTTGTGGCAAATTATACAGATGGTCTTTCTTCAAAGGCTTCCGCTTCTGCTACAGCTACAGTTGAATTGCCGGCTGAATATGTACGTCCTACCTTTACCGAAACTGATTTCGATAAAGGAAAGTTATCTTTGAAATGGGATGTATATACGGATTTGCCTATGGAATTGAAACATTATGGTGAACCCAAATATAAATGGGGCATGACCAATGATGGAAAAGATGTGGATCTTTATGTCGGAGCACAATTTACCAAAGAAGAGTTGGCTCTTTATGCAGATTATGAGATAACAGGTGTTAATCTGTACTTAACGGATGATGTTAAAGAGCTGAAAGTTATGCTGTGCTCTGCCAATAAGAAAATCTTAGCTTCTAAGACTGCTACTTCTATTAAAACAGGTGAAATGTTTAGTGTTGCATTCGATGAGCCGGTAGCTGTACCTGTAGGAAGTTCTATTTATGTGGGATACTTTGTTCTGTTTGCTGATGGAAAAGAACCTATTGCTGCTGATGCCGGTCCACGTGTGACTGGAGGTGATATGCTTAGTTTGGATGGAACAACTTGGGTTGCTTACAGCCGGATCGATGCAGAATTTAATAGTAACTTTGTAGTAGGAGCACAGGTACGTTTGAAAGGTTCACAAAAGGCTGCTACGACTACACTTAGAAAGACAGCACCTGTTAATAATCAAATGGTTCCGCTTGAAAGAATGTCAGGCAGATCATTCTCTGACTTGAAATCGGCAATAGCCTTTGGGGTAAATGGTGTTGTTGCGACTCGTGCAACTGATAATAAGCCTACTATAAAGAACTTCCGTGTTTATTGTAACGGTTCATTGGCTACTGAAACAGAAGATCCGGAGTATACTGCAACGTTGAACTACGGTAAGTATGAATATGCTGTATCCGCTGTTTATACAAATGGATGGGAATCCGCTCTTTCTGATACTTATACTGTTGAATACAAGCAACCTAATCTTGCACCTGCTCCTTACGGTTTGAGCGGTACATTGGAGAATAAGAATCTGACTTTGACATGGCAATCGCCTGAAGCTGCTAATGAAATGAACTATCAAGATAAGACATCCGGTAGTAAAGCAATTGGATTGACTAGGAGTAGCGGGGTATATGGATACTTTGTAATTGCTTATGATGCTGATGATTTGGTTGATCAGGTAGGTAAATATATAACTCACATTAAATATAGTTTGAGTGATGTTTATTTGCAGACTTCTGCCATAGCTGTCTTTTATGATCGTAATTTAGTTTATGAACAAGAAGTTGATGTGAAGACTCTGGTAGCAGGAGAAAATGTTGTTCGTTTGGATAAACCGGTAGTAATTCCGGCTGGTCATGAAGTTTGTGTAGGATATTATGTTAGCCACATTAATGGAGTGAAGCCCAATATGACAGATGAAGGACCGGCAGTGGATGGAAAAGGTAATCTGATTACTACCGATGGAACTACTTGGAGAACGTTGAAGTCTATGAATAAGGATTTGGATTACAACTGGCGAATTTCCGCAGTTCTGCAGGATGCCGATAAGCAAGCTGTTACTCGTGCAGAAGAACCTGCTACAACTTATAATCTTTACATTGACGGTACACTCTTGAAAGAAGGTATTCAAGCTACCAATTATACAGTTGAAAATGCAGCAGACGGCTCATATACAGTAACTGCGGTGGTTGGCGGTGTAGAAACGGCTGCATCTAATGCTGTTATTGTAGGTGTACCGACAAGTATTGATAAAGTAGAAGATGGCAGTGTGAAAGCATATTATGACAGCCAACTTCAGAAAGTAGTATTACCAGAGGTGGGAACTGCTTATATCTATTCTGTTAGTGGTACTCTGATAAAGCAAGTTATGAATGTTGAGTTTGTAGATATGTCGGACTTGCCGGCTGGAGTATATGTTGTACGAGGGGTACTTACCAGTGGAGAACAAATGATTAAAGTCCTTAAATAAGAATGTTAATAGATTGACAATGGAGGTTGAATAAGTCTTCCTCTCTAATGATTAAAAGTTCTCTCTACTCTTTGGGTATGAGGGAACTTTTTTTGTTATACGTTGGGAGAAGAATTTTAGTCATTCTTTCCGTAATTGCGCTTTATAATAGTGGCCTGAAAAGCTTTTTTATCGGCCAGTAGCAGATCTTCATCATCAAAGGCACGAAGGCTGTACCAAAAAAGAATATCTCCCGTACCACCCAGAACGCCAAATAATCCCAGAAAGAATATGTTGGCTTCTCTTGTACAGAATCCATGGATTGCAGGCATCACTCCCAATAAGATGCCCGGTAATAATAAGGATACCCGATAGAACTTCAATGGGATTGGACGGGTTGGGGTAAACCCTATGCTATGCTGATGAGGAGTATCTGAAAGAGGCTTTAAGTAACCTGATAGACAATGCGGTGAAATACTCTAAGGATACGATAGATATACAGATTACTTCCTGTCTTTCCGGACAGTATACTCAGATCAAGGTGCGGGATAATGGTATCGGTATTCCGCTTGCGGCTCAACGGATTGTATTTGATAAGTTTGAACGCGTAATTACCCGGAATGAGGATGCGAAGAAGAAAGTATCCGGCTTCGGCTTGGGGCTGAACTATGTGATGAATGTGGCTCGTGAACATGGAGGATACGTCAGTGTGGAGAGTGTGGAAGGAAAATATAGCGAATTTACGGTTTCTTTGCCATTGCCGGTGGAGAACGAGGAATGACGTGGCCTGACCTGTCCGCTTTTCGATAGGCAAGCCGGACCACGTTTTTTTAATTGTTATTCTACGGGAGGCACATCCAGAATGCTGCCATATCGATGGAATTCGAAGGAGATGCTTTGCTCTTTAATATAATGTATTAACTCTACACGTCCGTTTTTCACAGGTTTTGCCGTGGCAATGTATTTGTTTCTACGGGCTGCCTCTTCATACATTTCCATCGGAATATCAGCGCCACAAGTGCGGATACGTTCATAGCTCCTCATTGTTTTGAGGAATTCATCCAATGTTTCTTTCTTTAGTGTACAGCCGGTAGATGATAATGCAGTCGTGCGATCATCATTCGGGTCAAAGCTGATAGTCAGTGGTGTGTGGCAGAGCTTTGTGGCAAGTGCAATCATTTCCGCTTCTTCGTTACTATCTCCCGGGAAAAGGCGGAGTACCATATTCTTTAATGGCAGATAACGGAATGCATTCTGTTCGCCATATAACTTATTGATATCCCGTGCATGCGCAAATTCTTCTTCATAAGCATGAGGATAACTTTGCTTATAATCCGTATTACTTTCCGGTTTGTCGGTAATCTTCACAAGGCAGGCACAATAGTTCGGTCCGCCTGCTTTTACACCACCACCGAAAGCAGATAGTTTCATCCCACCGAAAGGTTGGCGGTTGACAATAGCACCTGTGATACCACGATTGATATAAAGATTACCTGCCAGAATGGAGTCCTTCCAGAGTTTTTGTTCGTTTTCATCCAGGCTTTGCAGACCGGAAGTCAAACCGTAGTCCAGGCTGTTCACCAACTCTATTCCCTGTTGAAGATTGTCAATACAAGCCACACTTAACATGGGACCGAACAATTCGGTGCGGAATGAATAACTGCCCGGTTTTACTCCCCACTTCACGGTAGGGGCGAGGATGTATTGCTTCTCGTCAATAAACTTAGGTGGAACCAACCAGGACTCGCCGGGTTCCAGTGTAAGGGCTTGCAATAACTTGTCGTTCCGGTTGGTAATCATGGGGCCTACTACGTTACCGGCTTCCCATACACTGCCTACTTTTATACTGGTGGCGGCATCCTTCAGCTTATCCTGGAAGTTCTTGTCTTCGTATACAGAGCGTTCTACAAGCAGTAGGGAACATGCTGAGCACTTTTGTCCGGCATTTCCGAAAGCAGAAGTAACGATATTCATGATGGCATGATCACGGTCGCCCGAGGCTGTGAGGATAATAGCATTTTTTCCACCGGTTTCGGCAGAAAGTGGGGTAGACGGGTTGATACGTGCAATGCTTTGGGCTGTATCCGTACCTCCTGTTAGGATGATATGCTTGATAGCCGGAGCTGTGGTCAATTCTTTCAGTGCTTCACGGTCGGTTATAATGACTTGCAATGCTTCTTTGGGCACTCCTGCATCCCAGAAAGCCTTGGCAAATAGCCATGCTACGGGAGCAGCTACTGTTGCGGGTTTCAGTATCACGGTATTGCCACCGGCCAATCCGGCTACAATGCCGCCGATAGGAATGGCACATGGGAAGTTCCACGGCGAAATGACGAGGATTGTTCCTTTGGAGGTGATGTCCACATCATGCAGTGCGGCGAATTTTTTCATTGTTGTGGTATAGAAGCGGGCGTAGTCGATACCTTCGGATACCTCTACATCGCCTTCTACCACTGTTTTACCTGTTACAGCACACATGCTGCCTATCAGGTCTCCGCGCATATCACCCAGGCGATTGGCTGCTTCGAACATGATTCTATGACGTTCCTCTAAGGTAGTGTTCCGCCAGCTTGCGGGATCTTTCTCTGCAATGCCGATGATTTGCTTTATTTGTTCCGTATTGGCTTGCGACATTTCGCAAATACATACTTCATCATTCTGGCAGCGGTCCATGTACTTATGGCGTTTTTCACAGATGATGTCTTCGGTTCCTATTTGCAGAGGAATGATTTCCGGAGTATCGGCGGAAGACTTTTTCCATTTGGCAAAGATCTTTCGTACCCATTTCTGGTTTTGAGGCAGATCAAAATCCGTATCCGGTTCGTTTTTCATCACGTCGGATGGGGGGACGGGAGAATACGGTAAAAGCCTGTTCTGCGTGCGCGTAGGAATATGAGAAACGCTATCTTTCTTGTGATATGCTTCTTCAAACTGTTTTTGCAGGAAATTCCAGGTGTCAGTTCCCGGTTTCAGATTGAATGAATGAGTGAGGAAGTTATCCGGAGCTGTATTTTCGTCCATGCGGCGTACCAAATAAGAGATTGCATTCAGGAAGTGTTCATCTTTCACTACCGGTGCATATAGTATGATGTGATTACCCAGTTGCGACTGTGCACGCCATACATGGTCGGCCATACCTTCCAACATCTCAAATGTCATATACTCTGAACTGTTGTTTTTCTGGCTTAACAGGTAAGCGTAGGCTATTGTGAACAGGTTATGCGAAGCCACTCCGATGTGCAACGCTTTTGCATTTTCGGGCAGCAGGGCGCGTTCCAGAATATGCAGGTAGTTTGCATCTACTTCCGTTTTTGTGGAAAGTATGGGGTTGGGCCAGCCGCGCAAGGAAGAAATCACGGTTTCCATTTCCAGATTGCAACCTTTTACAAGGCGCATTTTGAGTGGTGCACCTCCCTCAGCCACGCGTGCCTTTGCAAATTCCAACAATTCCGTCTGGAAATCATAGGCATCGGGCAGATAAGCTTGTACAACGATACCGGCTGAATAGTCTCTGAATTCCGGTTTGCTTAGTACAGTTTTAAACAGGCGTAAAGTAAAGTGTGAATCTTTATATTCTTCCATATCCAGATTGACAAACTTCGCATGTTTCACTCCGTTTTCATCTGTATGCGGGAAGTCTATTGCTTTTTGGTAAAGAGCGGACATGCGTTTCACCAGTTCCGGGAAACTCTCTTCATAATTCAAAGCATGCGTCTGGGCATAGATGCCGGATATCTTTACGGAGATATAGTTAATATCCGGAGCTTCCAATGCTTCCAGGTAATGATAGTAACGGTGATCTGCTTCCCCATTGCCTAAAACGACTTCACCCAGTAGGTTCACATTTTGTCCAACCTTTTGCTGTGCACGTTCAGACAGGTGCCGGGTTAACTTGGGACGGGCTTCGTCAAGGATGACTTTAGACGTATCCATGCGTAAACGCTTCTTTATAATAGGTATGGCGATGAAGTCGAAATGATGTCCGAAGACCTGGTACATTTTAAAGAGGAAAGTATCCCGCTTGTTCAGGAATTCAGGTACTCCATAGCGGTCTATCAGAGTCTTAATGCGGGCGGCAAGTTTTTTGCGATCACGTATCTGCGAAGATTCATCCAGCATTTTCACCAGGAACTTCTTGTCCTGCGGGCGTTGCACCATGACGGCATACTTGTGCTGTTCTTTGCGCTCTTCGTTTGTGATGGTTTGCTCACACGTGTTGTGTAGCTTCAGTACCCATTCTTGTACTTCGGCTATGGTAGGTTTATTATCCATAATCTATTCATGTTTAGTAAATGACTGAAAATAAATATCACTCGCGAACTAAAAACATGAATAAAGGGTGGGACTGAACATTACGGCACGATACCGGTGCAAGGTCTGGAGAGCTTGCTGGGAAAACCGGTCAAAGATTAATCTTCTACCCATAGTACAGTGATGTTAAAGGTTAATGTATGCCTGATGCAAATATACACTAATTCTTTTATTATCAAAGAGAAAGGGCAGAAAAAACTTTGAAGGCGCAGCTATTCTAATACTCCTTCTGGAATTGCCGGAATGGTATTGAATGCCCCGATAATGGGATAGTCGGTATCATCCACTGTCATTGTTAAAAGTGGTTTTATGATAATGTCATTTCTTGTAGAGGCGTCTTTGGGGACAAGTTCTTTCCAATCTACATCCAGGTAGCGTTGTATGAGGCCAAGTATAGCGTAACTCGTGATACCGTTTTCCATTTCAAACTTGAAATTATGCGGTGTGGGCGGAATTGTTGCATCTGTAAAGTTTCCTTTTGTATCGGCCGAATAGTTCAATGTGAGATAAGGTATGGCATCGGTAGAAGATGAAGCTTCCGTGACATGTTCTGTTTTTGACGAAAAGCTGTAGATACCTTTGGCAATGAGGTGATCCGAAACTTTGTGCTTTGAATCAGCGTAAGGGAAGAAATAGCACTCCAATCCGGAACGGTGTTGGAGTGTTGTTCTCTAATTTGTCGTCATCACAACTCGTGAAGCTGATTACGGATATTAACAGGAATATCCAGAATAAGTGTTTTGTTTTCATCTTGCTTTATTTCAGGGCAAATATAGGCTTTTAAAGTTTAAATCCCAAAATTGTATATGATATTTGGGATTATCTGTTGACGGAATTGATTCTTTGCGGAAAAGATGTGAATCAAAGGTTGCTGATGACTTTCTTGTTAGTTTGTTGATAATCAGCTAATAGTATTTACCGTGTGCTTATCATAAGATGTAAAAGCGTTTACCGCCGTATGTAACGGTCTTTACCCCTTATTGTAACGGCCTTTACCTCGGCGTGTAACGGTCTTTACCTCTGCATGTAAATGGAGTTACCGTGTGGAGTGAACAAAGTTACCATTTGGGGTATCCCGCTATCACTTTATCACACTACCACTTTATCACACTTTATTCATAACCCGTCTTCAACTATTGATTTGTATTATTTCTAAAAAGCCTCATTACCGTACTATATAATAGTAGCGGTAATGAGGCTTTTTAGAAAAGGAATAGTGTATTCGCTTACTTTACTTCCCAAATATCATTCGTCATCAACAGTTCCTTGAAGTTGTGATACTTCTTCTTTGCTGATACTTCTTCAATCTGTTCCATTACAGCATCGTCATAAGTCGGAGCTTCCACATCGCGGATTACACCGAGAGCAACCGGGAAGTCAGGACCTTCCATCAAAGCCAATTTCAGTTGCAATGTATTATCCATGCAGTGTGCATCATGAATGAGGATATCCTTTTCTGTGATACCGTTCTCGCCCAACTTTACAACTTTCAGTCCGAAACCTTCCTGCATCAATCCAAACTCTTTGTTCTCACCGAAAAGCATTGGCTTACCGTGTTCCAGGTAGATAGCATTCTTGGCACGTCCGTCTTTGTTGTATACAGAGTCGTAGGTTCCGTCATTGAAGATAACGCAGTGTTGCAAAATCTCACACACAGCGGCTCCTTTATGGTTAGCAGCAGCCTTCAGAACTTCTCCTGTGCCGGGACCATCTGTGGCTACACAGCGTGCAAAGAAACGTCCACGGGCACCGAAGCAGAGTTCAGCTGGGTGGAACGGATCTTCTACTGTACCATAAGGAGAGGATTTGCTGACGAAGCCACGGGGAGACGTCGGGGAATATTGTCCTTTTGTCAGACCGTAGATGCGGTTGTTCAGCAACAGAATGTTGATATCTATATTACGCTGTCTCTTATACACATCTGACGCTGCCGACGACTAG
>ERZ1027215.609-NODE-609-length-12856-cov-4.986485_pt1 | contig 12856 bp, 10 predicted proteins | sample MGYA00519481_ERZ1027215 | MGnify/ENA primary metagenome ERZ1027215 (study PRJEB26926, sample SAMN06164487) | human gut metagenome | biome: ENVO:00009003; feature: ENVO:2100002; material: ENVO:00002003 | host: Homo sapiens | place: USA | collected 2012 ... | reverse complement strand
GAGATTAGCGAGTGTCTCGTGGGCTCGGAGATGTGTATAAGAGACAGGTCTTATCCACATACACACAATTCCGCGTACGCAGTTGCTCAAAATTCTGTATCCCTATCGGATAGCGTCTGCCACTCAATTCCATAGCTGCTACTGTTTAAATTACAAGTATGACAAAGATAGCACATATTCCGCAAAAAAGAAAGCACGCCCATGGCTTTTTCATCACAAGCCCTCACTGCAAACCTACTGCACATCTTTTGCAGTAACACTGCAAAGGCGTTGCAGTAGCACTGCAAAACAGTTGCAGTGGCACTGCATCTATGTTGCAGCGGCACTGCAAAAACGATGCACTGGTTTTGCAGTGAGTATTTGGTATCTTTAACATTGGCACCCAAAGCCTTACAGCGGAGCAGAGCCCGTTTTCATCACATAACGCCCTGTCCTGAAAACAGTCAACCAAAATCAGGAGAACAAAAAGGGTGAGGGCAAAATTTGCCCTCACCCTTTTAAATTGCTCTCACTCACCCCTGAAACACCGATGAACAAGCAGATGCAGACAAGCGGTGAGGGTGGTGAGGGTGGAATTGCAAAACTTTTATTAGTTTGCTTATTTCAGCAAGCTTTCCGCATCCAGGTGCTCTGCCTCAATATCCTTGAAGTAGCGGTAAGTACCCACCTTCAATTCTTCGGTGGCCGCATCGTCACAAACGATGATACCCTTTTCGTGCATCTGCAAGGCGCTGATAGTCCACATCTGCATCACGGGACCCTCGACTGCATGATAGAGGGCACGTGCCTTGTTGTGTCCGTTTACGATAATCATTACCTCGCGGGCGCTAAGCACAGTACCGACACCGACGGTCAGGGCAGTCTTGGGCACCTTGTTCACGTCGTTGTCAAAGAAACGGGAGTTGGCAATGATGGTATCGGTAGTCAATGTCTTCTGGCGGGTGCGTGACGAAAGGGAAGAACCCGGCTCGTTGAAAGCGATATGTCCGTCGGGGCCGATACCGCCCATGAAGAGGTCGATACCACCGTAGGACTTGATTTTCTCTTCATAGCGTGCACACTCGGCATCCAGGTCGGCAGCGTTGCCGTTCAGGATATTGGTGTTCTCCGGCTTGATGTCTATATGGCTGAAGAAGTTGTTCCACATAAAGGAATAGTAGCTTTCGGGATGTTCCTTGGGCAAACCTACATACTCGTCCATATTGAAAGTCACTACGTTCTGAAAAGACACGATGCCTTTCTTGTTCAGGTCGATAAGTTCCTTGTACATGCCCAACGGAGAAGAACCGGTGGGGCATCCCAATACAAAAGGTTTTTCAGGTGTCGGATTAGCGGCCTTGATCTTGGCAGCCACATAATGTGCAGCCCACTTTGACACGGATTGATAATCCGGTTGAATGATTAGTCTCATTGTGATTGTTTTATTAGGTTAATAAATTAGGGGTAATTTTCAACTTCAATTCTTAATTTTTTAATTCTTAATTTTCAACTACTTCCTATCCTTCTTCAAACGCTCTGCCATGGCACGTGCCAGGTTTTCGCATTGTTCGTAAGTAATGTCCTTCATGGCCTGCTTCATCTCTACCGGGTCGCCCACAATCTCGAACTTGCTCTTTTCGGCAAACTCGCCCATGCGCTTCACGGCGGCACCCGCCCAGCAGAAGGAGCCGAAGTATCCCAGATAGCGTCCCTTCACTTCGCGTACCAGAATCTTGGAGAGCAAGGATTCTATCTCAGGATAAATCTGGTTGCTGTAGGTGGGGCTGCCGATGATAAGTCCGCGATACTTGAATATGTCGGCAATGATATAAGAAGGATTGCTCTTGCTCACATTGTGCATCACGATGTTCCTGATGCCCTGTGCAGAAAGTTCCGCCGCAATGGCTTCCGCCATCTGCTCCGTGTTGCCGTACATGGAACCGTAAGCAATGACCACACCTTCGTCAGCGGCGTAGCGGCTCAACTTGTCGTAGATGCCGATAACCTTGGCTATGTTTTCCGTCCACACCGGCCCGTGCGTGGAGCAGATGGTGGAAATGGGCAGACCGCCCAGCTTGGCAAGTGCCTTCTGCACCGGAGAGCCGTACTTGCCCACGATGTTGGAATAGTAACGCACCATCTCGTCCCAGTATCTGTCCAGATTGATGCGCGTATCCAGGAACCCGCCGTCCAACGTACCGAAACAGCCGAAGCCGTCACCGGCGAAAAGGACTCCTTCCGTTTCGTCAAAAGTCATCATCGTCTCGGGCCAGTGCACCATCGGGGTCATATAGAAACGGAGCTTATGATGCCCCAAAGCCAGAAAATCCTCGTCCTTCACCATGTACTGTTCGCCCGTCACGCCATAAAAGCCCTCTATCATGCCGAAGGTCTGCTTGTTGCCCACGATGATGATGTCGGGATAATGCTGCTTTATCAGGCGGATAGAGCCCGAATGGTCCGGCTCCATATGGTTGATGATGAGATACTGGATGGGGCGCTCGCCGATAATGCTCTTTATCTTGCGCAGATACACCTCGAAGTAGCAGATGTCTACCGTATCGACCAAAGCGACCGTCTCATCATCTATCAGGTAAGAGTTGTAGGAAACCCCGTACGGCAACGGCCACATGCCTTCAAACAAATGCTTATTGCGGTCATTCACTCCCACGTAGTGGATTTTTCCTTTTATCACTGTGTTTGGGTTCATAACTGTATCTTTATTTAGATTGATTCCACATTTAAAGTTGCGGCAAAAATAATTCTTTTTTCTCACATTTCATACTTCTTTCCCTGATATGCACCGAGTTCTTTCATTCTTTTTTGAACCCGGTGATTAAATTCATAATTTTTTAGTCCCCAGTCGGGTGCAATGAGTAGTTCCTTGGGAGACTGGGAGACAAAACGCTCCAGCACCAAATCCGGCCGCAGATGCTCGATATAGTCTATCACGAGGCCGATATATTCCTCCACATCAAACAGATGAAAATCTTCAGGATGCTGCCGGTACTCCAGAGCCATGCGGGTACCCCTTATCAGTTGCAACTGGTGCATCTTCAAGGTAGTGAGTGGCAGGCGGGACAATACACCGGCTTGTGCCACGATGCTTTCGTGCGTCTCGCCCGGCAGTCCGAGTATGACATGCCCACCGGTCAGGATTCCGCGTGAAGCGGTTCTTTCCACCGCATCGGCGGCGGCATGAAAAGTATGCCCGCGGTTGATGCGGCAAAGTGTCTTGTCGTCGGTACTCTCTATGCCGTACTCCACTAAAAGGAATGTATGCCGGTTCATCTCCTCCAGATAGTCCAGCAGGCTGTCGGGCATACAGTCAGGACGGGTGCCGATGACCAGGCCCACCACCCCGTCTGCCGACAAGGCTTCCTCGTATTTCCGCTTCAGGTCTTCCAGTTCGCCATACGTATTGGTATAGGCCTGGAAATAGGCGAGATACTTCATCTCCGGATATTTGTGTGCAAAGAACTGCTTGCCCTCTTCCAGCTGGCGGGTAATGGATTTCTCCGTACGGCAATAATCGGGGTTGAAGGTCTGGTTGTTACAATAGGTGCAACCGCCGACTCCTTTGTTTCCATCCCGGTTGGGGCACGTAAAACCGGCATTCAGCGATATTTTCTGTACCTTATAGGAAAAATATCGCTTCAGAAAAAGAGGGAACTCATTATAGAGCGTAGATTTGGTTTCCATACATATTCCTTATGTAAGTGGCAAATATAGGATTTTTCCGTGGGATGAACCTGCAAAAACAAGAATACTTTCCACCCGATTTGTTAACGAACATAAAACAAAGAATTTCCACCTGCACTAAAAAATGTTTCATCCACTGATATACAACTAATTAATTGAGAAAGAGTACATCCAAGCGCAATTACATTAAACACAATTTAGTGATTAGACACTCTTTTTACACACAATTTCCTCAGTTTATACACCTCAAGAATGAAATAAATTCATAGCTTTGCATACAACCTTAATGAATCAACCTATAAATACTATAACACCATGGCAACAATCGCATTGGACATAGGCGGCACAAAAATAGCCAGCGCCATTTTCTTTCCGGACGGAAGCATGATGTTTAACCGCAAACGGCTCCTGAAAGGAAGAACCGGACACGAAGTGGGCAAGCTCGCCGCGGATATCCTCGCCAAACTTCTTACCGTAGCACGCAGAAGCCGTATACACGTCGACGGAATAGGTGTCTGCATCCCCGGTATCGTTTACTCCCAAACCAACCGGGTATGGGCCCCCAACATACCGGGCTGGGACAACTACCCCCTCTATGAGGAGCTGCGCAGTGTAACGCCTCCGGGCATCGAGATATACATCGACAGCGACCGTACCTGCTATATGTATGGAGAGATGTGGCAAGGTGCCGCCAAAGAATGTCACAGTGCCATATTCATTGCCGTGGGAACCGGTATCGGTGCCGGCATCATCATCGACGGGCACGTGTTGCACGGAGCCAACGACATTATCGGCGCCACCGGCTGGATGGCCCTGCAACCTCCCTACCGGGAAGAGTATGACGCATGCGGATGTTTCGAATATTACGCTTCCGGCAATGGTATCGGGGCACGGGTACGCGATGCCGTACGCGCCAACAAGGCATACAAAGGAAAACTGCGCCAGAAACCCATCTGCCGCATATCGGCCTATGATGTGTTCAGTGCCTATAATGAAAAAGACCCTATTGCCATCTCCGTATTACACAAAGCCGTCGAGATGTGGGGCATGGCTTCCGCAAATCTGGTCAGCCTGCTCAACCCGCAGAAGATAATTTGGGGCGGAGGCGTATTCGGCCCTGCCGGTATCTTTATAGATGACATTTACAAGGAAGCCTGCAAATGGGCGCAGCCGCTCAGCATCAAGCAGGTGGAATTTGTACCTTCTCAGTTGTCCGGTAATGCCGGACTGATAGGAGCAGCGTTTCTTGCCATCAAAAACCACTTGTATGAGTAACAGTTATCACAAGAATCTCGTATTCACGGCAGCGTGCATCGGGATGTGTTTCTTCGGAGTCTCCATGATTACATTGGGAGCAGTGTTGCCATCCCTCATAGCCAAGCTGAATCTGAGCGGGTTGCAGACAACCTCACTGGTCACTTTCCTGCCTCTGGGCATGCTGGCCGGTTCCCTGATTTTCGGTCCCATCGTAGACCGGTTCGGACATAAAGCCCTGCTGGTGCCCAGCTGCATCATCGTACTGCTGGGGATGGAAGGACTTGCCTTCTTTGAAAGCGTGCCACTGCTGCAAGCTTCCATCGTCGGCATCGGCCTGGGCGGAGGCATCCTCAACGGAGAAACCAATGCATTGGTATCCGACATCTCAGGAGAATCCGAAAAAGGCTCACGCCTCAGTTTTCTGGGCATGTTCTACGGACTGGGCGCATTGGGCATACCGATGTTGCTGGGCTCCCTTTCCAGGCATTATTCATTCGAAACCATCTTGCTGGGAATTGGCGTAGTGATGCTTGCGGGCATTATATTCTGTATCCCCGTACGCTTCCCCGCCCCTAAGCAGGCGCAAGGTTTCCCGGTAAAAGAGGGATTGGGACTGCTGAAAGAAAGCAGCTTACTGCTACTCAGCTTCATTCTTTTTTTCCAAAGCGGCATCGAGGGTGTCTGCAACAACTGGTCCACGAGTTACTTTGGGCAGATGACGGATATTCCGGCCAATCAGGCATTGATTGCACTGACCTGCATGGTAACGGGACTGACCGTAGCACGTATGATGCAAGTTGCGATATTCAAGAAGATAAAACCGGAAACCGTGCTGCCCTACAGCCTTACGCTCACTGCCATAGGATTCTGTTTCCTTATGTTCTCGCCGGGTTTTGCACGCGCGGCAGTCGGCATGGTGCTGGTAGGTATGGGGCTGTCGGCCACGTATCCCGTGATACTCAGCATTCTTGGAAGCCGGTACCCGTCCTTATCGGGAACAGCATTCAGCGTGGCGCTTGCCATAGCCCTCATTGGCCAGACTGCAATGAACGGCCTGATGGGAATGGTTTCCCAATACACCAATGGCATCGGGCTTTATCCTTATCTGATGATTGCCTCACTTGCCGTCATGCTCCTTTTGTATAAACGCTCACTCAAATAAATTTATTAACTTCTTAAAAAACAAAAAAGTTATGTTAGCACTCGAATGGTTAAAGAATGCCCATGGCATTATGGAAAAACTGGAGGCTACCCAGTTGGAAAACATCAAAAAAGCAGCCACTGTTATGGCAGATTCCATCGAAGCCGGTCGTTGGGTCCACACGTTTGGTTGCGGCCACGCAACAATTCCCGTAGAAGAAATGTATCCGCGTATCGGCAGCTTTGTAGGATTCCACCCGCTTTGCGAATTGCCTCTGACATTCTTCACGCAGATTATCGGCCAGATGGGTATTCATCAGTTCCTCTTCCTGGAACGGGCAGAAGGCTACGGCCAGGAAATCATGAAGAACTATGATTTTGATTCCAAAGACTGTATGTGGATTTTCTCACATACCGGTATCAATGCCGTCAATATAGACATGGCATTGGAAGCCAAGAAGCGCGGCATGAAAGTTATCGTATACGGTTCAGCCAGCGAAACGGGCGACAAAGCCAGCCGCCACTCCAGCGGAAAGAACCTCTTCCAGTTGGCAGATATCGTAGTGGATTCCTGCGTTCCCCTGGTAGACGCCTCCGTACCTTTGAAGAACCACTTCGACAAGGTAGGTCCGTTGTCTACATTGAGTTTCGTCACCATGGTATGGATGACCATCACTACCGTTGCCGAAATCCTTGCCGACCGTGGCGTACACTTGTACATCCATCCGTCGCACAACGTTCCGGGTGACACAACCGCCCACGAACGACTGGATGCAGCCATTGCAGAATATCAAAGAAAAGTCAAGTGCTTGTAACGAAAGATATTCCAATCATCATCTCATCCAATCATCATCTATGAGTGACGGAGGCCCGTCCCTGCTTCGCCCCCAAGAAGCAGAACGGGCTTTTTCTGTTCAAAAAGAATAAAATCGGCCCACTGCTTCGATAAATCTTCCCTTTGTTGTATATTTGTTCCCCAGAAAAAATAGGGAAACAGATAAGCATAAAAGATAGATATGAAACAGATAAGCATCGCACTTCTCCTCTGCCTCTGTACGCTGGCAGGTTTCGCCCAAAGTGGCAAGGCGCTCGATTTGAAAGAAATCGTATCGGGCAAGTTCACTCCGAAGAATATTTCCGGCGTTATCCCCATCCCGGGAGACGGGGAACATTATTCGCAGATGAATGCGGACAGGACACAAATCATCAAGTACTCCTTCAAAACGGGAAAACCCGTGGAAGTGCTGTTTGATGCCGCTACCGCACGCGAATGCACGTTCAAGACATTCGACAGCTACAGCTTTGCTCCGGACGGCAGCAAGCTGCTCATTGCCACCGAAACAACTCCCATCTACCGTCATTCCTATACGGCTGTGCATTACATCTACAGCCTGAAGCGCAACCTGGACGGTAAAATCAACAATATTGTGGAAAAGCTTTCGGACGGCGGCCCGCAACAGGTGCCCGTATTTTCACCGGACGGCAATCAAGTGGCTTTTGTACGCGACAACAACATCTTCCTTGTAAAACTGCTCTATGGCAACAGCGAAAGCCAGGTGACGGAAGACGGAAAACAGAACGAGGTGCTGAACGGCATCCCCGACTGGGTTTACGAAGAGGAGTTCTCCTTCAACCGTGCGCTGGAATTCAGTGCCGACAGCCAGATGCTGGCTTTCATCCGCTTCGACGAGAAAGATGTTCCCTCCTACTCTTTCCCTCTTTTTGCCGGACAAGCCCCCCACTTCACCCCTTTCGAGAAGTATCCGGGAGAGTATACTTACAAATATCCTAAAACGGGAGAAGTAAATTCCAAAGTGTCCGTACACACCTTCGACATCAAGTCGAAAGTGACCCGCAAGATAAACGTGCCGGTAGATGCAGACGGCTATATTCCCCGCATCCGCTTTACCCAAGACCCCAACAAGCTTGCCGTCATGACACTGAACCGCCATCAGAACCGGTTCGACCTATACTTTGCCGACCCTCGCAGCACGGTAGCCAAACTGGCTCTGCGTGATGAAAGCGATACCTATATCCGCGAGAATGTATTCGACAACATCGTCTTCTATCCGGAAAATTTCAGTTTTGTCAGCGAAAAGAGCGGATACAACCATCTGTACTGGTATAGCATAGGCGGCAATCTGCTGAAACAAGTGACAGCCGGACAATATGAAGTGCAGGAGTTCCTGGGTTATGACCCCGAAGAAGGAAGCTTCTACTTCAGCAGCAACGAGGAAAGCCCCATGCGCAGTGCCATCTACAAGATTGACCGGAAAGGTAAAAAGACCAGACTATCGTCACAAGCCGGAACAAACAGTGCGCAGTTCAGTGCGAACATGAAGTACTATATGAACCGTTATTCCAATCTGGACACTCCGACCGTCATTACGCTGAACGACAATACCGGCAAGACTCTTGCCACCCTGATGGACAATGCGGCATTGAAGCAGGAAATCAGCGGCTATGACATGCCACGGAAGGAATTCTTCACTTTCCAGACTTCCGACGGAACCACATTGAATGGCTGGATGATGAAACCAGCCGACTTCTCTGCCGGCAAGAAATACCCGGTACTGATGTACCAGTACAGCGGCCCCGGTTCACAGCAAGTGCTCGACAAGTTCAGTGTAAGCTGGGAAACCTACATGGCATCACAAGGCTATATCGTGGTTTGCGTAGACGGGCGTGGTACCGGAGGACGTGGTGCCGAATTCGCCAAATGCACCTATCTGAACCTGGGTATCAAGGAAGCCAAAGACCAGGTGGAAACCGCCCTCTACATGGGCAACCAGCCTTATGTGGACAAAAACCGCATCGGAATCTGGGGATGGAGTTACGGTGGATACATGACCATTATGAGTATGAGTGAAGGAACACCGGTATTCAAGGCCGGAGTAGCCGTAGCTGCCGTTACCGACTGGAACTACTACGACACCGTTTATGGCGAACGCTTTATGCGCACACCGAAAGAAAACGCCGAAGGCTATAAGGCCAGTTCCACCTTTACCCGTGCCGACAAGCTTCACGGCAACCTGCTGCTGGTACACGGCATGGCAGACGACAATGTACACTTCCAGAACTGTGCCGAATATGCCGAACAACTGGTACAACTCGGCAAACAGTTCGATATGCAGGTTTACACCAACCGCAACCACAGTATCTACGGAGGAAATACCCGGTTACACCTATACACGCGGTTGACCAACTTCTTCAACAAAGAATTGAAATAATGCCCGAAAGAGTACGTAAGCCTGAGTGGCTCAAAATAAGCATCGGTGCCAACGAGCGCTATACCGAGACCAAACGCATTGTCGAATCGCATTGCCTACATACCATCTGTAGCAGCGGCCGTTGCCCCAATATGGGGGAATGTTGGGGGAAAGGCACCGCAACCTTCATGATTGGGGGAAATATCTGCACCCGGTGCTGTAAGTTCTGCAACACGGCAAGCGGGAAGCCCTTACCACTGGATGCCGATGAGCCTACACATGTGGCAGAGTCCATTGCCTTGATGAAACTCTCCCATGCAGTCGTCACCTCCGTAGACCGTGACGACCTGCCCGACTTAGGCGCGTCGCACTGGGTACGTACCATCCGGGAAATCAAGCGGCTCAACCCTGACACCACCGTCGAAGTGCTGATTCCCGACTTCCAGGGAAGAAAGGAACTCGTGGCACAAGTCATCGATGCACAACCGGAAATCATTTCGCACAACATGGAGACTGTCCGTCGCATCAGCCCCCTCGTACGCAGTGCCGCCAAGTATGAAACAAGCCTGGAAGTGTTGCGGCAGATTGCAGAAAGCAATACTACCACCAAGTCCGGCATTATGGTGGGATTGGGCGAGACTCCGGAAGAAGTGGAAGAACTGATGGACGACCTTCGCCGGGTGGGCTGCCACATACTGACCATAGGGCAATACCTTCAACCCACACACAAGCATTATCCGGTAGCAGCATATATTACTCCCGAACAATTTGCACTCTACAGAGAGAAAGGATTGGAAAAAGGGTTTCAGCAAGTGGAAAGCGCTCCATTGGTACGCTCCTCTTATCATGCGGAAAAACAGATTCATTTTATACAAAAAAGGAGTAAAATAGGAAACATTTAAATTCCCCAGTTGTTATGATGTAAACGACAAAATCATAATACGGATAATGAGCCATCAAAGAATTCTATCATCAAGATTCAATATGTCGCTGGGATTCATCCCCGTTATAATATCCATCATATTATGCGAGTTTATAACGCAGGACATGTCCATCTACATCGGTGCAGGTGTAGGACTCTTGTTTAGCATCTATTCGGTGAGGCATAGAGGAACGCATGTTCCGCAAATCATACTTTACTGTACTACCGGAATGTTACTGCTGTTATCGGTAACAACCCTATTCCTCGTAAACTACTGTCCCCGTTTCATGCTTCCGTTCACGCTGGAAATCAGTGCCATCATTCCCCCATTCGTCATCTACCTCAATAGGAGAAAATTTCTGGACTACCACATGTCTCAGACACAGAAATGCTGCAAGCAGCTTTTTGCACAAGGGGCAGAAGCCGCCATCGTATCCTCACGCGTAATCCTTATCATAAGCCTGCTGCATTTTCTGATTATCTTCTTGGCGGTTCTGGTCAGTTACCCTTTGGGAGACACTACCCGCCACATTCTGTTTTATGTGGCGCCTCCCCTCGTCTTTATATCAGGCATTCTGTTCAATCAGTTCGGCATTTTCTATTTCAATATAGTGATGAACCACACGGTTTTCGTACCGATAGTCAATACCAAAGGAGATGTCATGGGGAAAGCCATCGCCTCAGAAGCCATCAACCGGAAAAACGACTATATCAATCCGGTCATCCGGATTGCCGTTGCCTCACACGGCATGCTGTTTCTCCTCCCCCGCCCCAAATGCAACGTTTTCGAGAAAGATAAAATCGACTTGCTGATGGAGGGTTACCTGATATATGGAGAAACATTGGAACAAGGCGCACACAGAATTTTACGACAAACGCTTCCCACCGCCCCATTAGACCATTTGCACTTCAACTTCATGTATCATTTTGAGAATGAAGCCACCAACCGCCTGGTCTATCTCTTCACACTAGACCTGGACGATGACTCCATCCTATGCAATAAGAATTTCAAGGGGGGAAAGCTATGGACATTCCAGCAAATGGAACACAACCTGGGACGGAACTTCTTCAGCAGTTGCCTGGAATATGAATTCGAGCACCTGGAAGCTATTATTTATACAAGAGAAAAATACAAGGAATCTTAGAAAGGTCGGGAGTCTTGCCCTGCCACTCCCTCACGGTCTTGGTTTTGATATACTCCCCTTCACAAGTAATGTTCGCCGCAATGCAGAGCTTGGTCTGCGGACGGCAGTTATGAAGAATATCCTCTATCATCTTATTATTGCGATAAGGCGTTTCAATGAAAAGCTGAGTCTGATGTTCATTATAGACGCGTTGTTCCAGCATTTTCAGCTTTTTGGCACGCTCTGCCGGTTCAATGGGAAGATAACCATGGAAGGCAAAGCTCTGACCGTTGAAGCCGGAACCCATGACGGAGAGGATAATGGAAGAGGGCCCCACCAAGGGGACCACTCTCAAGTTTTTCCGTTGTGCAATAGCCACTACGTCCGCTCCCGGGTCGGCCACAGCCGGACAACCGGCTTCGGAGATCACGCCCATCGGATGCCCCTCCACCAGCGGCTTCAGATAGCCGGAGATGTCTTCGGGCGACGTATGCTTGTTCAACGTATAGAATGTCAGCGCATCAATATCTATTCCCTTGTCCACCTTTTTCAAAAAACGGCGTGCCGAGCGCACATCCTCCACGATGAAATAGCGGATTCCCTGTATTATCTCCTTATTATAAGGAGGCAACACCGTTTCAATAGGCGTATCGCCCAGCGTGACTGGCAAAAGATAAAGTGCGAGTTCCATTAGCCGTAAATGATATTTCCGTTTTCGTCCTTATACTCATCCAGTCCCTTCTCGTAAGTAGCCATGGCGCGAAGGCTCATACCTACGCTGGAGAAACCTCCATCGTGGAACAAGTTCTGCATAGTGACCTTGCGGGTGAGGTCGGAAAACATCACGATACAGTAGTCCGCACACTCATCGGCAGAAGCATTACCCAGAGGAGACATGCGGTTGGCGAAGTCGAACAGTTTGTCCATACCCTTCACACCGGAACCGGCAGTGGTCATCGTGGGAGACTGGGAAATGGTGTTGACACGTACATGGTGTTCACGTCCGTAGATGTAACCGAAGCTGCGGGCAATGGATTCCAGCAGTGCCTTGGCATCTGCCATATCGTTGTAACCGTAGAACGTACGTTGCGCAGCCACATAACTCAAAGCCAGAATTGAACCGTAGTCGGCAATGGCGTTGAGTTTCTTGGCAGCTTGTATCATCTTGTGGAAAGAGACAGCGGAGATGTCCAGCGTCTTTTCCAACATATCGTAATCCAAATCATCATATGTACGTTTCTTACGCACATTGGGAGACATACCAATGGAGTGCAGCACGAAGTCAACCGGGCCACCCAATACTTCCATAGAGCGTTTGAATACATTTTCCAAATCTTCTACACTTGTAGCATCTGCGGGAATCACCTCGCAATTCAGTTTCTCCGAAAGAGCGGACACTTCGCCCATACGGACAGCAACCGGTGTATTCGATAAAGTGATGGTTGCACCTTCTTTTACTGCTTTTTCTGCTACTTTCCAGGCAATGGACTGCTCATTCAGAGCACCGAAAATAATGCCTCTTT
>ERZ1027215.604-NODE-604-length-12921-cov-4.376108_pt1 | contig 12921 bp, 8 predicted proteins | sample MGYA00519481_ERZ1027215 | MGnify/ENA primary metagenome ERZ1027215 (study PRJEB26926, sample SAMN06164487) | human gut metagenome | biome: ENVO:00009003; feature: ENVO:2100002; material: ENVO:00002003 | host: Homo sapiens | place: USA | collected 2012 ... | reverse complement strand
CGTCGGCAGCGTCAGATGTGTATAAGAGACAGCCCATACAAACAATAAGAAACTTAAAAAACTTTTTGATACAAAACTCATGCTATTCATAGATTTAAAGTAAAATGATTCACTACTTTGCCATAATAGAAATTTTATCTATCACCTCTCCATTCATATTCTTTACTTCCATATTCAGTTGATTCCCTTCTATTACTCCTTTAAGTACTGTATTTGAGGAATTATCAATAACCGGAAAGTGAACTTTATCAGTCGGCTTATTATTAAAATACTGATGCAGATGCCCACTCAACATAACATCCACCTGCGCATCATTCAGGATGGGGACAAACTTTTCCAAAACTTCTCCTTGTCCATGCCACAAGTCCTGATCAGGCAGGGGTGGCATATGGGCGATGACCACTTTGAACTTCGCATCCAAAAAATCAGGAGATTTCACAATTTCAGAAAGCCATTTAGCTTGTTCAGTACGGTAATTATCATAGTCTGTAATGCCGTGATACTCTATATCAGAATCGGGCTTATCCTCACCTGTATCCAGAAAAATGAAACAAACCGGACCTTGTCTCAACAAGAAATACAAGTGCGGTTCCTTAGGGGAGAAATAGTGCTGAAAAGAAGCAGCAAACAAACCACGTGTTTCATGGTTTCCACGGGCGTAATACATAGGCTTATGAGTAGCAAACAAATCTACGGTAACATCCATAAAGCCCTTGAACAGGTCTTCTTCATCCATCAGCCAATTCATCATATCACCATTATAAATGATCATATCCGTCTCTTTAAAACCGGCATTGTTCAGCAGTTTCGGAATATAATCCGTATTACCATGAATATCATTCAACATAATAAATGAGGTTGCCGGCTTATTACGATCATTTGTCGTAAATTTCAATGAACGCTTATCATAAATACTGGGAGCTGCAACATTGCCATAAACGATTTCTTCTCCTTTACGTTCCAGAACCTCTTGGGAGTAAATACGATAGCGATAGCTGGTACCAGGTTTAAGACCGGTGATACGAACTGCATGCAATTCCGAAACATTCTTCACCCCATTCGTAGAATCAAAAAACCTGGAACGTTCAAAGCGGTAATAGCTTGTACCATCATCGGGTGCCACTTCCACCCAACCAACAGAAGCTTTATTAGCCACCCATACAATAGTAGTTTCCGTCTCTTTCAGGTTCTGGAGATACGGGCCATGTTTTATCGCGATTTGTTCCTGGGCAAATCCGGCAAAAGCCAGAAGCGTACATATTACGCTGAATAAAAATCTTTTCATCACAATCAATTTTTATCTATATTCATTTTTTATTTTTAGGAGCCAACTTTACCAATACAACGCCATGTGCAGGAACCTTGAAGCTTAGATTATCGCTGGAAGTTCCAAGATATTTATTCTTGTTCCAGATATCGTATACATCATATTCCAATTCCCAGAGTCTGATATCTGCAAAGTGAAGGTGAGATTTGTCTTTTCCAAACTTATACTCAAATGTCCATGGTTGCTCATCACGATTGAAAAAGCATACAGCAGCTTCTCCATTAGACAACTGTTTTACCCAGATTTCATGTTGTTCTATTTTCATGTAACGACGTCCTTGTATACCCAACTTATCCTGATTCACAGCTATCACGTCTTTATTCATCAGAATAGCCTGTGTTTCTTTATCCATGGTCCGCAAATCATTCCCAGCCAACAGTGGAGCCGCCAACATACACCACATGGTAAAATGTGAACGATTCTCTTCGGGGGTGAGTACTCCATTACCTACTTGCAGCATATCAGGATCATTCCAATGTCCCGGACCGGCATAAGGATATAAGTCTGCATTCTTATCAATGATATCCACTACACTACATCCTCCCCAGTGTACCGTACCTTTAAAAGCATTGATAATATCCCCCGTAGTTCTCCACAAATGTCCTACTCCTTTTGCCCATGTCCACGGTTTGCTACTTCCCCACTCACAAATAGAGAATACAATGGGACGGCCGCTGGCTTTCAAAGCATCACGCATAGTACGATAAGCTCCCTGAGGACTTTGAGCCTCATCAAAACACCAGTCATACTTCAGGAAATCCACTCCCCACTCAGCATAGGTACGGGCATCCTGAAACTGATAGCCACGACTTCCCGGACGTCCGGCACAAGTCAATGACCCTGCGCAAGAATAAATACCAAACTTCAATCCTTTGGAATGTATATAATCTGCCAATGCCTTTATACCGGAAGGAAAACGTACTGAATCAACCACAATATTCCCATCCGCATCGCGACCCACTTGCCAGCAGTCATCAACGTTCACATAGGTATAGCCTGCATCTCTCATACCATTCGCAACAATCAGATCTGCCATATCCCGTATCTGCTGTTCATTGACATCGCAACTAAAACAGTTCCAGCTATTCCATCCCATAGGAGGAGTCAAGGCCAGTGAATCGGCACCATCAGCACGAACAATAATGAACATACACACAAGAAACAAAAAACACAAAATCCTTTTTTTCATAATATTCCGATTTTCATTAAAATACACTATTTCAAAGACGCCACATTAATCACCAACTGACTATTATCCGTAATATAAGTATTAGTAAACTTTATTTTGTCGTTTAAACGAACCTTAAATTCAACTGTAGCATTTCCTAAAATAGTACCTGCTTTATTATCCAGTAAGATTTCAAAGTTCAGTGTCGATTTATTCACTACTTTAACTAATGCCTGATTACCATTCACTTCCTTCACCTCATATGCCAGGCAAGCCTTTACCAAAGCTGTCAGATTCTTTTCAGCTCCAATCAGAATATCCCCAAATTTCACCACAGAGCGTCCGGCAAATAATGCTTCTTTCACCCCTTCATGGGAACGTTCCTTGGCGAAGATTATAGTCATCGGACCATATTGTTTATCAGTACGATAGGTCTGTTTATACACACCATGAATATCAGTATTACCCATATACGTCAGGTTATACTCCTTACAATAGTTGAAAGCTTTCGGATAATACTCAAAGCCATTCACCAACTCCACACCATGTATTTTCTTCTGCTTAATCAGGTCTTTATGAACCTTATAAATAGTACTCGTGTCATTCGGCCATCCGGGATGATTCCACATGATGAAAGCACCTTGCTCCAAAGCATTATCAATTGCTACCAACGGATCTTCTACATCCAAAGCATTTGCATCCTTCAGAAAAAGAGCATTGATATGTCCCAATGGCTTGGAACGGGTTATTTCAGCACCCGGTATCACGACCAGATTAGAGCTCTCCTCTACTGTCTTCGCCCGTCTATAAGACTCATTATGGTCAGCCGTAATGAATTTGTTCGGACGATATTCAATGTGATCCGTTATAGCAATCACATCCAGTCCACGGATAGCACCCTCCCATACCCGGTTTTCCGGCTTCACATCTCCATCTGAAAAAATGGTATGAGTATGAAAATCACACTTCAAAGTTTTATAACCGTCTACATCAGGGATATAGACATATTCTCCCGAATAAGGCTGTTGTGCCTCCGGAACCTTCACTACATCCAGGCCCTGCAGTTGTGCAGAGACCTGGAAAGTGAAAGCCGATAAAAAAGCTAAGGATAGATATAACTTTTTCATTCTTTTGTTATTTTGCAGATTTTTACTTCGCCGGAGTAATCTTCACGAAAGTGACTCCATGATAAGGTACTTTTGTCTGGAAACTACCATTTACTTCTCCCAGATCTTTCTGTCTCCACAAATCGCGAACCATTGCTTTACCATCAATACCGAGCTGTTTCAAATCAAAATTAAAGTCATACTCACGCATTTGCATAGCTTCAGCATCATCCTGATCCCAAAGGATAAAGTAAGGATCTACATGGAAGAAACCTACTGCATAGGAACCATCATGCAACTTCTTAGACCAGATTTGTCCATTCTCCACTATCTTTTTCTTAGCAGGAGCTACCATCGGGTCCTGGCTAACAGAGATCACTTCATTATTAGTAAGCAGATTCAGCGTAAAATCATCAATATTCGCCATATCACAACCTATCAGCAAAGGAGCAGAAAGAAGACACCATAAAGAAATATGAGAATATTGCTCATCTGCAGTCAGGTAAGAATCATGTACTTTAGTACCCCAGGCTTGTCCCAATCTGCCAACTACCAACATATCAGGATCACTATTCCGTCCCGGAGCTGTAGATTCAGCACACACGTCCTGGAAAGTACCGATAGCTGTTACCACATTCCATTCATCCGTAATATCACGGGTAGTACGCCATTGATTACCACCGGCTTCCACAGCCCAATTCCATACGTTGGGAGCTCCGTAACCTACACAATAAACGATGTCACGATTTACTTTATCCAATGCCTTACGCATCACGATATACGGTTCCTGAATTGTTTTCTCTTCAGAATCCTTTTCTATTTCCAAATAACCGCAATAGTCATATTTCAGGTAATCGACACCCCAACCGGCCCAGGTTTTAGCATCAATTTCTTCATGCTGATAACTACCTAAGTGACCACCACAAGTAGTAGCACCCGGAGAGGAGTAAATACCGAATTTCAGACCCAAGCCATGAATATAGTCTGTCAATTCTTTAAAGCTGGGGAATTTTTCATTAGGAAGAAGTTCACCTTGTTTAGTGCGTTCCGCAGCTTCCCATCCATCATCGATATTCACGTATTCCCAACCGTAAGAGTGTAGTTTTTCATTCATCATACGGGCAGCATCACGTACTTTTTCATCGTTTACAGACAGTCCCCAGCAATTCCAGCTATTCCAACCCATTGAAGGAGTTAAAGCAATCTCATCACCGATTTTGATTGTCACTTCTTTCACTGCTGTACCTTTATCATTGGTAGCCTTCAACTGTACCTTGTATTCACCTTTCGTTGTAGCTTTACCTGTGATATGTCCATTAGCCGGATTCAATTTCACACCTTCGGGAAGTCCCGTAGCTTCAAACGTCATCGGACGGTTACCAGTAGCCATTATCGACCACAAGAACGGATTTCCCGGACGTGCACCAAAGACTAACGGGTTATTAATAACCGGTGTCTCAGGAGCCGGCGGTGTCAGGATATACTTTTCCTTGGCAACCGGTTTTGCCCATGCAGGAATCGGTTTTACATCTCCACGGGTAGTGATCTTCACGTTCAACCAGTCTGCATGGTCGTACATGATACCATCTCCACACTCTTCTACCAATAGCAAAACTTTGTCGATCCCTTTCAGATTCACATTGAATTCCTTTACAGGATCTCCCTTCTTCATGACACCACTCTTCCAGAGTTCTTTTTTGTCACCAAGAATCTTGAATTGAAGTTTACCGGCAAACAAGTTCTTGTCGTCAGCACCAGCCAAACCGGAAATTGATACTGCTTTGCCACCAAGATCGTATAGCAAACGACTAATGGAATGGGAACCAAGTCCACGTTCATAAACCACTCCATTCACCGTAAGCGGTGTATGCACTACAGAACGATTAATTTCTACCATTCCCCAATCCTGAACATAGCAAGAGTCTTGTCCGAATTCGTCTAACCAGACTTCTTTAGTAGGTCCGTTGTCACAAGACTGTAAACTCCAGGCCCCCATCAACATCACGGCTAAGAATGCCGCGCACTTTTTCATCTTCATATTTTTCTTAATTCTAATAAATTACATTTCAAAATATGGTTCATCCGACAAAGATGTAGTTTATCTATAATTCTATTTATCAAGACATTGCATTTACCGGCATTTTCATATCGATGTAAAAGCATTTACCGCCGCATGTAACGGCCTTTACCCCTTATTGTAACGCTCTTTACCTCGGTATGTAACGGCCTTTACTTCGGCATGTAAATGGAGTTACCGTGTAGGGTAAACAGAATATCAAAACCACCTAAATCGGATGAACCTAAAACTATTTTCACTTCTGGATATACTATACTCCTGGGGAGATTATAGCATTCAGTCGATGTCAATCACCTTTTTTATAGATACGGATATTGTCAAAAGCAAAATTGCGGGCAATATTCTGATCTATCTCAAGACGCATATTGAAGCTGGTATAAGACCCCGGGTAATTATCCGGATAATCGGTGGACTGAATAACAGTAAACGGCAATGTAATAGTTTCCCAACGATTAAAGTTCTGGACATTGAAATCCGTTGCAATCCAGTCGCAGGTTGGAGCTGCCCAATAAAGGTAATTACAGAACTTAATCTTATCCTGTATAAACTGATTAGCTGTACGGAACTCACATTTCACTACATAGTTCTTGCTGCTTTCAAGCCCCAGCATATCGGCAGTATAAGCAATGCCGCCTCTCTCTGCAATATACCACCAACCGGAATATTCAGATTTATCATCAATACGCAAGAAGTTACCGCTCAAACGTTGAGGATCTTTCTCATCAGTAACCACATTGGCCATACTGGTAGGTAGGAATTCATCAAAGTCCATTATTATAAATTCACGGTCATAGTAACGTCCCGGACATGTAGCTTCCACATCCCATTTTGTACCTTTCACCTTTACCTTGATGTTTTTATCAACAGTCTTAGGCACTTGGGCAGTCAGGTAGTTATTACCACTGCTGATTACCTTCGAAATTTTACCATTAAAATCGACTACTGCATTGAGAGAATCTATCTCATAGAGTTCAAAGAAGTCGCCATAAATCATAATGGTATCGCCCGGGCTGGTATATTCATTAAACATACGGTCCAGACGGAGTTTTGGCGCATTGGCCTTAAAGGGGATTTCCTGACGACCTGTAGAATTATAGATATAAATCTTGTTGGTCTCTTCTTTAGGTAATTTCACTGGAATTTTCAGGAACAGAATATCACTTTCCGTATATACTTCCAGCATATCCAATGCTACATCATTAATCAAAACCGAATCAATATTGCGTACATCGAGCCCTGTGCCATGTATTGCAATAAAATCGCCCATAGCTGCCTCCGTAATCGGAGTACTCATATCATCAAGGGTGGTCACATTGGTAAGCTGTATAGGCATTGGATTATAGTCATCATCCGAACAAGCCGTAAATGCCAAACCCAATAACAGCGCTCCACCCAAACATATATTTCTGAAGTTCATTATATTTTTCATTGCATTATCTATTAGTTATTAATAAATAAAATTACCATCCCGGATTATTCCTGTCGATATAAGGATTCGTATTGACAACATCGGGCGGGAACGGTAATAACAAATGCTTCTCTTCACGACGTTTTACAATCTCATTTTCATCCACAGTACCGATGGCATTCATTACTTGCAGATAGATACCCCAACGAAGCAAATCATAGCGGCGGATACCTTCGGCTGCAAACTCTTTGGCACGTTCTTCAAGAACGAATGAACGGAACGACTCTTTTGTAAACGGATTCTTCTCATGACGTTTGCTTACCAATGTACTGTTATTACGCTTGTTCAGCATTTCCATTTTAGCAAAAGCATCCGTTGTAGGACCATTCAACTCATTTTCCGCTTCACAATAAATGAGAATGAGATCGGCGTAACGCAAATACGGCCAGTTCCAGTCTGTACGGTTACCATTATTATCAGCAGTTATAGCTGTAAATTTTTCAAGTTTGGCACCATACTCATGGGCACCGTTTCGTACAACATCCGTAGTTTCGTACTTATATGGACATCCTTCGTATGGAGGTAAGCCCTGACGTACTTTTACACTATCGCGTTCGGGGTAGAAATACCACTCCATTTTTTCATAAGTTTTATTCCAGTTATACGGAACACGGTGTTTTACTCCCCAAGTGATACGCTCATCATCCCAGTCGTCAAAGGTCTGCAACCAATGGTCTCTTTGAACGTAGTAACCGGAAGTCCATTCGCCATTGTATGCCGGATCGGGCCATCCGTAATAATCCTTACTAACATAGTTGTAATAATCGTCGCCCTGTCCAGCCATTGTCTGCAAGCAGAAAAGCAACTCAGGTCCATTCTTATAGGCCGGACTCCACAATTCTTTCTGGCTACTTGCCAATGAAACCTCGCCACTATTGATTACTTCTCCGGCCTTTTCTTTTGCCAGGCGATAATATTCCTGAGAATCAAACTCTTCATACCCGGCTACTACATTCTTACTGTGAGTAATGGCTACAGGCATCAAACGGGAGGTTGTTCCATCAGGATTTACTTTACTTCCCGGACCACCTTTTACTGTAACTTGTCCGCTCTTCATAGAAGCTGAACCAATAGTAGCATACACCTTAGCCAACAAAGCCTTGGCAGTGGCACGACATACGTGACCTTTCTTAAACGCCTCATCGGTGCGCGGAAGCAGCAATGCTTCGGCTTCTTTCAGTGTTTCAATAATATGCTCATACACTTCTTTTACAGAAGACCGTGGCAATTCGGTAGAATTACCCTCTGCAATGGAATATGTATACAAAGGTATAGGACCAAAGAACTGAACTAACTGGAACTGAGACCAAGCCTTCAGGAAACGGAGTTCACCCAATGCATTATTCTTTTCTTTTTCAGTAACGCCTGTTATCTTTTGTACTAAGTAATAGTGATAATTGGCTCTGTGGATAGTAGTACAATAATATTGATAGAAGTTTTTTGTCGAACTTTTATCATAAAAGTTACCGGCGCCTTCATCACCAAAAGCCCAGCTCGGCCCTGTTTGATAATCACAATCGAAGTTCACCACATTATGATAATTACCCCATGTGAAAGGCCAATGCAAAGTATGATAAGCACCTGCCACCAACTGATCATACGAACCTTCGGCAGCAACATCTTCACCTGCAACAAAGGTAAATGTTTCCTCTTCCAAGTCACATGAAGTGGTCAGAAACAAACCTGCAGCACATAAGCTTAATATTTTTAACAGTTTCATATTCTTACTTTTTTAGAATGCTAATTGAATACCTAAGTTAAATGTACGGGCACTCGGATATGATGACATATCCACACCTCTACGAGTCGGGTCACTACCGAACGCGTTTACATCCGGGTCATACCATTCATAACCGGAAATAGTAAACAGGTTAGTTATACTTGCTACGATGTTAATAGACTCTACAAATTTCACCGGATGAGCCCAATTATAGCTTAAACTAATATTCTTACAGCGCAGATAAGAACCATCTACAATATAACGGTCGGAAGCTTTCATAGCACGGGTAAAGGTGCCATCGGCACGCGGCCATTTAGCTGCAGCTCTGTTTTCAGGTGTCCAACGGTTATTGAATACGAAATAAGGCATATTACCCGAACCTACCGCTACATCAAACTGCTTCAAGTTCACATTCAAAATATCATTTCCTTGTGTACCTTGCAGGAAGAAGCTGAATGTCCATTTCTTCCAGTTCAATGTACTGGTAATACCATATTGATAATCGGGATTCGTATCACCAATAATCGTCTTATCACGGTCATCGATTACCGGATCGTCATCCAGATTCTTATACTTCACCTGCCCAACCATAGATTTTACTTTAGAAGGAGTTGCATCTCTGTAATACGGATCAGCACGTACTTCAGCCTCATTATCATAGAATCCATCTTCCACATATCCGTACAAAGTACCAATAGGATGACCATTTCTTCTCAGGAACATACTTTCAATACCCCAAGCTACATCAGAGAACTGATCGGCATTCAAACCACCAATTTTATTGCGGTTGAAAGAGATATTGGCATCTAATGTCCACATCCAGTCGCGGGTTTTCACCGGAATGACATGTGCTGTAATTTCAAGACCTTTATTGGTTACATCACCATAATTACAAGCTATCTGATTGAAACCGGAACTCATATCAATATAACGATACTGTAATAAGTCCGTTGTTTTCTTGTAATACAAATCAACAACCAGATTTACACGATTATTGAAGAAAGCTGCATCCAAACCAAGGTTAAACTGATTCGTTGTCTCCCATTTCAAATTAGCGGCAGCAGGTCCTCCCCAACGATCTTCACCAGCACCAGGATTCATCGTTCCATCGAACGGATAATTCTGGGCTTCGAAGCGAGAACGGGTTGCATAGGCACTAATACCCTGGTTACCAGTCTGACCGGCACTGAAACGCAACTTCAGGTTATCAAAGAAATTAAGATTCTTAATAAATGCCTCATCAGACATACGCCATGCAATAGCACCGGAATAGAAATTAGACCAACGGTTCAGAGGATTAAAACGGCTGGAACCATCACGGCGGAATGATGCGGTGAACAAATAACGGTCTAACAGATTATAATTGGCACGAGCCAAATAAGACATCAACTGTGAACGCCATCTGCCGCTTCCAATTTCTTTTTCACCTACTGCAGCATTCATATCATTATCTTCTGTAATATCATTCGGGAAATTCTTAGCAAGCATATATTTGCTTCTTCCCATAGACTTTTCATAAGTCATACCGGCAACAACATTGAAAGCATGCACACCAAACTTCTTTTCAAAAGTAAGTAAAGACTCTAAAGTAAAACCTTCGTATGCATTATCATCTTTTCTTCCATAACCATTGGTAGGATTTTGCCCTGAACCGGTGTAGCGATTGTAATATTGGCTACGTTCGTTATAGGTATAACCATAACCGATGTTCTGACGGAACTTCAGCCAATCCACAAATGTTATTTCACCAAAACCAGAAGCATAAATACCATAAGTTTCAAGCACATTCTTTTCTGTATGAGCACTCAGATATGGATTTGCCAAACCAGAAGCAAAGTCCTCTGAATATTTAGAGTCTGCATCCGGGTCGAATACCGGACGAGTCGGATTAAATGCAATTGCGGACTCAATCACACCATAGTTTTCCGTATTAGTACGGGCCAGGCGATTCTCCGATTTTGTAAAAGTCAGATTACTACCGATTTCAACATAATCATTAATCTTACGATTATTATTTGCACGAACATTGTAGCGCTTATAATAAGAGTTCACAATAACACCCTGCTGATCAAGATAACCGCCAGAATACATATAAGATCCTTTCTGGTCACCACCGGAAACATTCAGACTATACTCCTGACTAAACGCATCACGGAAAATTTCCTTCTGCCAGTTAGTACCATAGAACAAATTTCCATCTTCACGCAAGTCAAAACCATTACGAAAATCATCAGGACTAGGCAGATACTTTCTCTCAAGAATGATCTCTTCACCAGTCACAGGATCGGTACCCTTTTTAATTGACCAATGGCCGGGTATAGGATAAGGAAGACTTTCGTCGGAAACATAATTCTTGCCATCATACATATAACCGAAAATAGTACATTCATTCTTGAACTGTGCATAATCGCCCGCACTTAAAACATCAATCAGTTTTACAGGTTTGGACATGCTGAAATTAGCACTGAACTGGACTCTTGCCTTGCCCTGAGCACCACTCTTAGTCGTGATAATAACCACACCATTAGCAGCACGCGAACCATAGATAGCTGTGGCAGAAGCATCTTTCAATACCTGAATAGACTCTATATCCTGCGGGCTAATTAAACTCAGAGGGTTATTATTGGATTTCGTTCCGAAGTCAGTCGAGGGAGCTTCACCTGCCGTGAAGGGCACGCCGTCCAGAATATACAATGGCTCTGTATTGGTAGTAAATGAGTTGGCACCACGTATCTGGATAGTTACACCTGCACCAGGAGCACCATCAGCTTGTGAAACTTGTACACCTGCCATTTTACCCTGCAAACCTTGATTAATACTCGTCGGATTTGTTTTCAGTAAATCGTCACTTTTCAAAGAAGAGATTGATCCCGTAAGATCCTTTTTAGGTACACTACCGTAACCGATAACCACTGTTTCTTCCAACATGTGGCTATCTTCATGTAATGTAACATTTACAGTAGCTTTACCTTTCACTGCTACTTCCTGAGTTTTGTAACCCACAAAAGAAAAAACTAAAGTAGCATTACTGGAAGCATTTACCGAGTAACGTCCGTTTACATCTGTAATAGCTCCCGCCGTTGCATTTTTCACACGAACAGTAACACCAATTACAGGTTCACCTGAATCATCGGTTACAATGCCCGTAATTTTAGACGTTTGAAGCATGTCTGTAGTTTCAGCCTTCAAACCATTCGGAACTAACATTAGTGCCATTAAAAGCACACCAATAATTCCATTCATCGATTTGTGCAATCTTTTCATAGACTCATTTTTGGATTAATTAAATTAAACTTTATCACTCTCTGTTTAGTTGTTATTTGATGGTAGGATTAATAAATAATTCATCCATATATACTTTCTGAGGAACATCAAAAGCAACCTTTATATACCTTGCATTTTCATTCAATTTTTCGAATAATATCCCGTCAATCCAGGCATCATGCTTATTATTCGGAAAGTAAGGGGCATCTTTGATAGAAGCCAGAGTATAAGTTTTTCCATCTTCCGAAGTATATACATAGACTTTCAGCGGGGTATTGATTCCTTCCGGATTATAGTTCAATGTACGCACCATGATATTCTTGACCGGAGTTTTCTTTTGCAAATCCACCACTATTTCATGGTGTCCCTGGTTAAACTTCACCCAACGGTTGTCTTCACTGTTCTCTTCAGCTACTTTGCCATCCAGCAGGGCTTGCATGTCCGATTTACTAATCATGTCAGGAGTAGCTGTATTCATCAGTTTTTCCAATAGAGTTGCTTCAAACATTTTCCAGTAAGTATCGCCGTTTCTCCACGCCATATATTTGTTGTATACATCATTAGACCAAACCGGTTGCCCCAACTGATAAGAAGATTTCGGATCTTCAATGATGCCACCAAACATGAACGAAATAATGCGGTCTACCCCTGCTGCAGATGCAGCTGCCTGAGCCGGTGCGTTTCCGGTCATTCCGGAAAGTACCTGTTTAACGATTTCTTCGATATTTACATTGTTCATATCCTGTCTCTTATACACATCTGACGCTGCCGACGACTAGTCGAGTGTAGAT
>ERZ1027215.603-NODE-603-length-12929-cov-4.761846_pt1 | contig 12929 bp, 10 predicted proteins | sample MGYA00519481_ERZ1027215 | MGnify/ENA primary metagenome ERZ1027215 (study PRJEB26926, sample SAMN06164487) | human gut metagenome | biome: ENVO:00009003; feature: ENVO:2100002; material: ENVO:00002003 | host: Homo sapiens | place: USA | collected 2012 ... | reverse complement strand
TAGTCGTCGGCAGCGTCAGATGTGTATAAGAGACAGAAATTATGCATCGATATTTGCATACGTTGCATTCTCTTCAATAAACTCGCGGCGTGGCCCTACATCTTCACCCATCAACATAGAGAAGATATAATCAGCTTCTGCGGCGTTGTCAATATTTACTTGTTTCAGCATACGGTTTTCAGGGTCCATAGTTGTTTCCCACAACTGCTGGGCGTTCATTTCACCCAAACCTTTGTAGCGTTGTGTATGAATTGCATTTTCTGAACCACCACCGTAAGTATCAATAAACTTCTGGCGTTGTGCGTCTGTCCAGCAATACTCTTCTACTTTACCCTTTTTGCAGAGGTAGAGCGGGGGAGTAGCGATGTACAGATAACCGTTCTGGATAACTTGCGGCATATAACGGAAGAAGAACGTCATGATAAGTGTGTCGATGTGAGAACCATCGACGTCGGCATCGGTCATGATGATAATCTTCTTGTAGCGCAGCTTGTCAATGTTCGCTTCTTTGCTGTCTTCACCGTCCACGCCGAAACGGATGCCCAGCGCCTGGATGATATTGTTTACTTCGTCGCTCTCGAATGCCTTGTGCCACATGGCCTTTTCCACATTCAGAATCTTACCGCGAAGCGGCAGGATAGCTTGGAACGCACGGTTACGGCCTTGCTTTGCTGAACCGCCTGCCGAGTCACCCTCGACGAGGAACAATTCGCATTCTTCCGGGTCCTTGCTGGAGCAGTCGGCCAACTTACCGGGCATGCCACCGCCGGACATCGGCGATTTGCGTTGTACGGATTCGCGTGCCTTACGTGCGGCGATACGTGCCTGGGCGGCAAGAATCACCTTGTCTACAATCAGCTTGGCTTCCTTCGGGTGTTCCTCCAAGTAGTAGGTGAGGGCTTCGCCCACAGCCTGGTCTACGGCACCCATCACTTCGTTGTTACCCAGCTTTGTCTTGGTCTGTCCTTCGAACTGAGGCTCTGCCACCTTGATGGAGATAACGGCAGTTAATCCTTCGCGGAAGTCGTCGCCTGCAATCTCTACCTTGGCTTTCTCCAGCATCTTGTTGTCTTCGGCGTATTTTTTCAATGTACGGGTCAGTGCACGGCGGAAACCTGCCAAGTGGGTACCCCCTTCAATGGTATTGATGTTGTTTACGTAAGAGTGTACATTTTCGTTATAAGAAGTGTTGTACATGATGGCTACTTCCACCGGTGTGCCTTGCTTCTCGGTGTTGATGTAGATTACATCGTTCATGAAGTGTTCGCGTGAGGAGTCCACGTAGCGCACAAATTCCTTCAGGCCTTCTTCCGAGTAGAAGATTTCCTTCTTGGCATTTCCCTCTTCGTCCTTTACGCGAAGGTCGGTCAGTGAAATCTTGATGCCTGCGTTCAGGTAAGCCAACTCGCGCATGCGGGTGGCAAGAATATCATAGTTGTAGACTGTTTCCGTAAAGATGGTATCGTCCGGCCAGAACTGCTGGCGTGTACCGGTAATGTCTGTTGTGCCCACTTCTTTGACGGAGTAGAGCGGATGTCCGCAGGAATATTCCTGCTGATAGATTTTTCCGTTACGGAAAACCTGGGTAGTCATGTGTGTAGACAAGGCATTTACGCAAGATACACCTACACCATGCAGACCTCCCGATACCTTATAGGAACCTTTGTCGAACTTACCTCCGGCATGCAGTACGGTCATTACAACTTCCAGTGCGGATTTCTTTTCCTTTTCGTGATAGTCTACCGGGATACCACGTCCGTTGTCTTGTACGGTGATGGAGTTGTCCTCGTTAATGGTGACTTCGATGTGGTCGCAATAGCCGGCAAGTGCCTCGTCGATGGAGTTGTCCACAACCTCGTACACCAGGTGGTGAAGTCCTTTGCTGCTAATGTCGCCAATATACATCGCGGGACGCTTTCTCACTGCTTCCAAACCTTCCAGTACCTGGATGTTTTCGGCAGAATAGCTCCCGTTATTGGAGTGAATCTGTTCTTCAGTCATAATCTTTTTTCCTTATTGTAATAACAGAGCAAATATAGTGAAAATCCTCGGGATATGGTGCTAAACAAACGGATAAATTCGGGTAGTTTACAGCTTTTTAGCACAGAAAAGAAACTTGTGTGGAAGCAGGTAAATAGAGAGGTATAAATGAGAAAGGCCGGACTAAAAAGTCCAGCCTTGTAATATCTTTTGTGTAACAGTCAACTTAAGCCAGCTTGTTGATATAGATAGCCAATTTTGACTTCAGGTTGTTAGCCTTGTTCTTGTGGATTACATTAGTCTTAGCCAATTTATCCAACAGTTTTGTGATACCCGGATACATTGCTGTTGCTGCAGCTTTGTCTGTAGTAGCACGAAGCTTACGAACAGCGTTTCTCATGGTCTTGCCATAATATCTGTTGTGAAGTCTTCTTGTTTCTTCTTGTCTGATTCTCTTCAGTGATGATTTATGATTTGCCATCTCGACTAATCTTTTTTAATTCGTTTATTTTTTTATTTTGTAGCCCGTGGGGGAATCGAACCCCCCTTTCAAGAATGAAAATCTTGCGTCCTAACCGATAGACGAACGGGCCATCCTTTGATGAGCGTTTCCGCTCTTGCAAAGAGCCTTTATTTCTCGTTTGCGGATGCAAAGGTAGAAACTATTTTTGAATTACCAAAACATTCGCAAGAAAAAAATATAGCTTTTTGTTGCTTTTTGTCATAGGTTAGCGTCTTGTTTGTTGAAAATCAGTGTAATACGTGCTTTTGCTTTTTGCACTCCTTACCTTATTTTTTTATTCTTCTCCTTTTGTTTCTCTTCTTTCGGGCTTTTTTTGTAGCTTTGTTATCAGATTGAAACCAGATAAAGAAATCGGGAATGTTACAGAAAACACTGGGAATTGTGCTGCATACCTTGAAATATAAGGATACATCTCTCATTGCAGACATCTATACGGAGGTGGCTGGCAGGGCTTCCTTCATGGTGTCCATACCCCGTTCGCGCAAGGCGGCGGTGAAGCCGGTACTCTTCCAGCCGCTGGCATTGGTGGAACTTGAAGCCGATTTCCGTCCTAATGCCACTATATATAAGGTGAAGGAGGCGAAGTCTCTTTATCCTTTCGCCACGCTTCCCTACGATCCCTACAAATCTGCCATCGCTTTGTTTCTTTCGGAATTCCTTTATCGCGCCGTCCGGGAGGAGGCGGAGAACCGTCCGCTGTTTGCTTATCTGTATCATTCCGTCATCTGGCTGGATGAATGCAGGGAGGGGTTTGCCAATTTCCATCTGGTCTTCCTGATGCGCCTTTCCCGTTTTCTCGGTTTGTATCCCAACCTGGAGGATTATCATGCCGGAGATTACTTCGATTTGCAGAATGCTTGTTTCACTCCCTTGCGTCCGCAGCTCCATTCCAATTACATCGCTCCCGAGGAGGCGGCCCGCCTGACACAGCTGATGCGCATGAATTATGAAACGATGCATCTTTTCACCATGAACCGGTTGGAGCGTACCCGCTGCCTGAACATTATGAATGAATATTATCGTCTGCATCTGCCGGATTTCCCGGTATTGAAATCACTTGAGGTATTGAAGGAGCTTTTTGATTGATTATCGTCGATGTAACGGCCCAATAAGTGTGCGCTGCCTTTATTATAGGAGTAGGGAGTTTTACTTACTGCTGTAAGGGTCGTTACGATAAGCTGTAACGGTCGTTACAATATAGGGTAACGACCGTTTCAATATAGGGTAACCGTCGTTACATCATTAGGTAACGGCTTTTACATCTTATGGTAAACGGTCGGTAAATATAATGCGTTGATAGATAGCGTATAATCTCTTGTGGGGGAGGATATGGATTGGTATGTAAAAAGCCGTGTTCAACAGACTTTGGACGCTGAGTCCCTCTGTTGAAGCACGGCTTATATGATAGGGGAAGTGTATTTCTTTATCCCAGCAACTCTTTTACTTTGGCTGAGATGGCGCGGCCTTCGGCAAGTCCGGCAAGTTTCTTGCTGGCTACACCCATCACCTTGCCCATGTCCTTGCCGCTGGTGGCGCCGACTTCGGCTATGATTTCCTTCAAGGCTGCCTCCAGTTCTTCGGTGCTCATCTGCTTGGGCAGATAGGTTTCAAGCACCTTTACTTGTGCCAGCTCATCGTCTGCCAAGTCCTGGCGACCTTGCTGTACATAGATTTCAGCGGCGTCTTTGCCTTGCTTGGTCAGTTTTTGGATAATCTTCAAAGCATCTGCATCGCTCAGGGTATCGTTGGCTCCGGGAGCGGTTTTGGCTTCAAGGAATACTTTCTTTACGTTTCTCAATGTTTCGAGAGCCACTTTGTCTTTGGCTTTCATGGCTGTTTTAATGTCTTCGCTGACTTTTTCAAATAAATCCATATTGTTATAGGTTTACTCCTGTTCCCCCGAAGGGGAGGAGGATGGTTTTACATATCGGGAACGGAAAAATCAGAAGGTGATGACTCCCCCTGCACCGCCTTCTGCCTCTTGCGCGGCTTCGGTGGCGAGCTGCCCTTCCTGCTCTGCCTTCATCTTGATGCTGTTCAGCGTGCTTTTGTCACGCAGATAGGTCGGAGAATTCTCTACCATGCTGATGATGTCGGCGTTGTCCATGTCTTCGGGATTGAAGAGATAGATATGGCGACGGCGGCTGCGCTGGGAACGGGCATTGGCATCCTTGCCATAGTACACTTCGCGGCGGTTGCGTCTCTGTTCCTCTTCCTCCTCCAGCTCGGCAAGGCGTTGCTGTTCTTCGGCGGTGCGCTGGGTGATGCGGTCGTCCATCTCCTTCATGTGGATGTCCTGGATACCGAAACCAGTGGCAAGCAGGGTGATTTTCACTTTCTGTTCCAGCTTGTCGTCAATGGCCATACCGAATTTGGTTTCGAAGTCGCGGCTGAAACGGTTCATGAACTCCTTCACCTCGTCCATCTCGCTCATCATCAGCTTGTATTGTGCACTGTAAGAGATGTTGAGGAGTACTTTCTTGGAGTTGAAGATGTCGTTGTTGTTCAGCAACGGCGAGTGCTGCGCGTTCTTGATGGCTTCGCTGACACGGTTGTCACCTTCGCCGTAGCCGGTACTCATGATGGCTACGCCGCCGTCCTTCAGCACTGTTTTCACGTCGTTGAAGTCGAGGTTCACCTTTCCATGCAGGGTGATGATTTCGGCAATACTCTTGGCGGCTACCGAAAGGGTGTCGTCGGCCTTGTCAAACGCGTCGTCTACGGATAGCTCGCTGTATATCTCGCTCAGCTTTTCATTGTTGATGACCAGCAGGGCATCTACGTGCTTGCTGATTTCCTCTACGCCATCCAGTGCCTGGTCTATCTTCTTGTCGCCCTCCCAGCGGAAAGGGATGGTGACGATGCCGATGGTCAGGATGTCCATTTCCTTGGCGGTTTGTGCAATGATGGGTGCGGCACCCGTACCGGTACCACCGCCCATTCCGGCAGTGATGAATACCATCTTGGTGCCGTCGTTCAGCATATTCTTGATGTCTTCGATGCTCTCTTCTGCTGCCTTGCGGGCACGGGCAGGGCGGTTTCCGGCTCCCAGGCCTTCTTTTCCAAGCTGTAACTTCACGGGCACGGGAGAGTCCTTCAACGCTTGGTTGTCTGTGTTGCACAGTACGAACGTCACGTCGTGTATACCTTCCCGGTACATATGGTTCACGGCATTGCCGCCACCTCCACCTACACCGATTACTTTAATGATTTTCGGTGAATCGGTCGGGAAATCGAATTGTACTATATCTTCCATAATAACTTAATTTTCTGGCACATTATCACATTATTACTTCATATCGTCGTCCGAGAAGATTTCGTTGGAAAGCTTGTTGAAAGTCTTTTCGAACCAGCTGGGGCCTTCTTTCTTTTTCTTCTTCTTTTCTTCCTTTTCGCGCAGCTCCCTTTCTTTGCGCTCACGCTCCTTGCGTTCTTTCTCTTCCTTCTCGCGCTGTGCCTTGGCGGCTCGTGCGGCGGCTTCCTGCTCTTTCAGCGCTTCGTCGTCAACGAATATGTCGGCCGGTTTGGGAGGAACATGGGAGGCGGGCTGCTGCACCGGCTTCACCTCTTGCAGGCAGCAATTCTCGTTGCCGGCAGCCAGCAGGCCCAGCAGTGTGTTGTGCATGCCGTCCTTTTTGGGCTCTTCGCTGCGTGTGTGGACGGTGGTCTGTACGAACTTGGCGGTCTTTACCTTTTCCATCTTGCTCACTTTATGGAAGGCTTTCTCAAGATTCTTCAGATTGGCTCCTCCACCGGTGAATACAACACCGGAGAAAAGTTTGTCCTCGTAGCCGGAAAGTTGCAACTGGTTCCATACGTTGGCAAGAATTTCTTCTGCACGTGCTCCGATAATATTGTTCAGCAGGGCCAGTTCAAAGGTACGGCCGTCTTCCGACGTGCATACGGCAGGGGTCTCGGCGTCTTCTTCCTCCTCGTAGAGGGCATCACCGTATTGCAGTTTCAGCTTCTCGGCATCTTCCTCTTCCATTTGCAGGGAAGTGATGTCGTGGGTAATGTTGTTTCCACCCAGCGGCAGTACGCTGAGGTATCGCAGGATATTGTTCTTATAGACCAGCACGGTGGTGGTGTCGGCACCGAAGTCCACCAGTGCGCAGCCCGAACGCATCTCGTTTTCGGTCAGCACGGCTTTGGCCAACGCAGTGGGAGCCACGAGCAGGTCGTCGGCAATTTCCACTTTGGCTTGCTCGAAACTGTGTTCGAGGTTCTTCTTCAGCGAGGCACGCGCCACGATGTTGAGGAACTGCCCGGTGATGTATCTTCCGGCAACTCCTACGGGCTCCACATGCAGCGTGTTGTCTATCTTGTATTCTTGCGGGGCTACATCCAGCACACTCATGTCTACCAAGGGTACATCACGGTTCTCGTCGCAAATCTCGTCTACCAGTTCTTGCGAAATGATGCTCTCTTCCTCCAGCGTACGGCTTACCGCATTCCTCACCGTGCGCAATGATTGTCCGCCGATGCCTACATATACTTTGGCGATGGAGTTGTTCAACTGGCCTTCCAGCTTGTTGATGATGGAAGTCAGCGCTTGTGCGGCCTTGTCAATGTTGTAGATGGCCCCTTTGTGTATAAACGGGGATGCATCTTCGCGTGCATAAGCCAACACCTGGATACTTCCGTCACTGCTCTTCTTTCCTGCGATACCGGAAATCTTGGAAGAACTCAACTCGATAGCGGCGATGAAATCTGTTGTTGCCATATCTATTTATTTACTATTTTACTATTTACAATTTACTATTTGCTGCGCTTTGATAAAGAAGGACTATTAGTAAATCCCTTTCTCTACTCTCTCTTTGTGCAGATGATTTGATTATCAAATTCAACGCTGATACGGGAGTATTTGTTCCAACCCACCTGGTTCAATCCTCTTTCGTAGAATGCCTTTACACGTTTCAGCTTCTTCTCGAATCCGGCAATCTTGCCTAAATAGATAAGATGGTCGCCGACACGGGGCACTAACTCGATGTTCTTGCCGGGCAATACGTGAATTTGCTCTATCTGTGCATTCCAAAAAGAATTCTTTTGCAAAAATACACCAAACTTATATAAATCCCTCATGGCAAACGACTTTTCTACATTTCCGGTTACAACGGCGAGGTGTGCAACGCACTTTGCATCGGGGGGCATCACGGTACCTTTGTTGTCCAGATAGTAGTTTTCGCCGTTGGCGCTCATCACGCGCAGGATGGGGGTGCGCTGGGTCACTTCGATGCAGAGCTTGCCGCTCGGGGTTTTGTAGCACTCCACCTGGTCGATGAGGGGATGCTTGGCAAGTTCGCGCTCCAAGGTCTTGGTACGCACGCGTTCCAGGTCTTTCCCAATGGGGCTGATGCCTTTCTTTTCCAGCAGGGTAGCTACTTCCTTCTTCGTGATGAAGCCGGCATATACCGTGTCTTTTATCACCAGTTCCACGTCTTGGCACACCTGCGAGGTGGGCTTGCGGTTGAAAGCTGTGACAGCCACTACCAGGTAAGCAATGACAAGCAACAGAACGATAGAAAGTAGAATCCTTTTAACCATGATATTTTTCTGATAATAGTTGGGTGATTTGGGGCGCATAGTTGTCCAGGTCACCGGCTCCCAGCACTACCAATACTTCGGTGTGCTTTTGGGCGAGGAGGCTGAGGACGTCTTCTTTCCTACAGATGCATTTCTCGATGCCGGGGCGGAGGTTGTCATAAATCAGCTGACTCGTCACGCCGGGAATCGGTTGCTCGCGGGCAGGGTATATCTCTGTCAGAATCACCTCGTCGGATAGGGAAAGGCTGTCTGCAAAGTCACGGTAGAAGTCGCGGGTGCGGGTGTACAAGTGAGGCTGGAAGATGACGGTTATCTTCTTGTCTTGGTACAACTCGCGGACGGACTTCACGCTTTGGGCTATTTCGGCAGGGTGGTGGGCGTAATCGCTGAGGAATACAATCCGGTCGTTCTTCAGCTTGAAGTCGAAGCGGCGGTCCACTCCGCGGAAGCTTGCCATGCCTTGCTTGATTTCTTCGTCGGTGGCACCGCTGAGATGGGCGAGTGCCATGGCAGCAACACCATTCTCGATGTTGATACTGACGGGAACCCCCAACTGAATATCGTTGATGCGGGTGTCAGGCGCCACGAAGTCGATGAAGATTTCACCGTTTCCGATGCGGATATTCTCGGCATGGAAGTCGCCTTCGTTGCGCGAGTAGGTATAGGTGGTGACGCCCGGTTGTACGTCGGCTTGCATTTCCAGTCCTTTGTGCAGAATCAGGGCGCCGCCCGGCTGGATAAGCGTGGTGTAGTGGCGGAAGCTTTCGAGATAGGCTTCTTTGGTGCCGTATATATCCAGGTGGTCGGGGTCGGTGGCAGTAATGACACTCATCCAGGGCGATAGCCAGTGGAAGGAGCGGTCGAACTCATCCGCTTCGATAACGGTATAAGGGCTGGTGGCGGAAAGCAGCAGATTCGTACCGTAGTTCTTCGAAATGCCTCCGAGGAAGGCGGTGCAGCCCACGTGTGACTGGTACAGCAGGTGGGCAGCCATGGTGCTGGTGGTAGTCTTGCCATGCGTACCTGCCACGCACAGACCTTTGCTGCTGCGGGTGATGATGCCCAATACTTGGGAGCGCTTATGTATGTCGAAACCGTTTTCACGGAAATAGGTCAGTTCTGCATGCTCTTGCGGCACGGCGGGGGTATAGACCACGAGCGTGCTTGCCTTGTCTTTGCACTCCTCCGGAATAAGGTCGATATCCTCTTCGTAGTGTATCTGTGCTCCTTCCGTAATCAGACGTTCTGTCAGTTCGCTCGACGTACGGTCGTAGCCCGCTACTGTCTTTCCTTTAGAGAGGAAATAGCGTATCAGAGCGCTCATGCCGATGCCGCCGGCACCGACGAAATAAACGGAGTGGATGGCTTCAAGCCTCACCCCCTGCCCCTCCCCCGTAGGGAGGGGAGATGAGTTACTATTGCTTATATTTTTATTCATATTCAAATTTTTTCTTCAAACTCTTCTTCCAAAAGTATGATATTATAAAAAGAACGATAGCAGTACTATCTATTCCCCCCTCCCTACGGGGGAGGGACAAGGGGAGAGGCTCTTCAATACCTCCTTCGCAATAATTGTCGCCGAGTCCGGCAACGCTAGCTTGGCGATATTCTTGCTCAAGTCTTGCAGCTTCTCGGGGTTAGCGATTGTCTCCAACGCCACCGGCAGCAGCTTCTCTTTCGCTTCCACATCCTTCACATAGATAGCTGCATCCTTATCCACCAGCGCCAGCGCATTCTTGGTCTGATGGTCTTCGGCCACATTGGGTGAGGGAACCAGGATGACCGGCTTGTGCAGCAGGCAGAACTCGGAGATGGAACCGGCTCCGGCACGTGAAATCACCAGATCGGCAGCGGCATAGGCGTTTGCCATATCCTTAATGAAGTCCGTCACATACAGATTCGGAATGGCACTGATATGCGGGTTACGTACGGCTTCTCCCGTAGTGGCTGTAATGGCTTCTCTGACTTGGTCAATGTATATCTTGCCAGTCTGCCAGATAAACTGTACGTCGGGGTGGGTACGAATGATATCCAGGCCGGCGGTCAGTGTCTGGTTGATGGTGCGGGCTCCCAGGCTGCCGCCCAGAATGAGGATAGTCTTCTTTTCCGGGTTCAATCCGAAGTACTTTACGGCGTCTGCGTGCAGGATGGAATGTCCGAGTAGGTTCTGGCGCACCGGATTACCTGTCATGATTATCTTTTCTGCCGGGAAGAATTTTTCCATACCTTCGTAGGCCACGCAAATCTTGCATGCCTTCTGTGCCAGCAGCTTGTTGGTGACACCGGCGTAGGAATTCTGTTCTTGTATCAGCGTGGGAATACCCATCATGCCCGCCATTTTCAGCGTAGGACCACTGGCATAGCCACCTACACCGACGGCTACTTGCGGGCGGAACTCCTTGATGATGCTCCGTGCTTTCCACTGGCTTCGTATCAGTTTCAGCAGTACGGAGAAGTTCTTCCACAGATGTTTACGGTCGAATCCGGCAACGGGTAAGCCTATAATCCGGTAACCGGCATCTGGAACACGCTGCATTTCCATTCTTCCTTCGGCACCTACGAAGAGAATCTCTGCGTCGGGACACAACTCTTTTATGGCGTTGGCGATGGAGATGGCCGGAAAGATATGTCCTCCGGTGCCGCCGCCGCTGATGATAAGCCTCACCCCCGACCCCTCCCCCGTAGGGAGGGGGGGAGAGTTACTTTTGGTTGTATAGTTGTTCGCCTCTTTACTCATATTCTTGTTCTTTTTTATTTTTGTATTATTGGCATGCTCTCCATTACTCAATTATTCTTTTCTCCCCTCCCTACGGGGGAGGGGTTGGGGGAGAGGCTGTTATTCAAACTCCGCATCACTGTTCAGTACCTTTGCTGTCGGCTCGGCGGCTGTCTGCGCTTCGCTATCGGCCGGTTGTTCCGGGTTCTCGGCATTTCCGGCATCTATCAGCATCGGCACTTGCGCATCATGCATCCGCTGTTCCTCCAGCTTGGCTGTATAGCGGCTGACACTCAGTATCATGCCGATGTAGGCACAGTTGATGAAAGTGGATGTACCACCCTTGCTGATGAGTGGAAGCGGTTGTCCCGTGACGGGTGCCAGACCTACGGCAACCATCATGTTGAACAGCGCCTGCGTGACGAGCAGCAAGGCTATTCCGGTAATGAGGAAAGCGGGGAAAGTGCGGTCGCATTTTTTGGCGATACGGCCCACTCGCACCAATAGGCAGACATAAAGGAACACAACGACTATTCCGCCTACCAGTCCCAGTTCCTCGATGATGATGGCATAGATGAAATCGGAGAATGCCTGGCTCAGAAAATCACGCTGTACGGAGTTTCCCGGGCCCTTACCTACAACGTTGCTCGTAGCTACGGCAATACGGGCATGTGCCACTTGCCCGTCGCCGTCGATGTCGAATTTGGCGGCAGGAACTTCCTCCTTGTTGGTAAAGTCTGCAATACGGGATTTTACAGTGGTGAAGCGGTGCCCCATCGGTATATTTTCCAATGTCTTGTCTGGCGTGGCCAGCAGGAAGGCGACAAAGACTGTTACGAATGCCACAATTCCTCCTCCCAGTATCAGCAGTTTCCTGGCAGATACCCGCCCGATGAACATCATCAGGTAGACCGTTCCGAAGAGCAGCATTCCCGTCGAGTAGTTTTCTGGCAGGATAAGGCCACAGACAATGCAGGTAATAATCATGATGCGCTTAAAGGCTTTCGGACTTGCACCGTCTTCATCCTGCCCTTTCGAGAGGATAAAGGCGGTAACGATGACAACGGCCATCTTCGCTATTTCTGACGGCTGGAACTGAATGCCCATGAAGGTCATCCAGCGGGCTGCGCCGTTTACGCGGTCGCCGGTAATGAATCCCATCAGCATCACAAAAGCCAGCAGTCCGATGGATATCGGAAGCAGGAATACCGGGAACACCTGAAACCATTTATAGGGGATGTTGTGTACCAGTACTACAATGACGGCACCTACCATCAGGAGGATGCTGTGCTGCGTAATCGGTCCCCAATGGTCGCCACTCTTGTAGGTCAGCGTACTGGCAGCACTGAATACCTCTGTGATGGAGATGAGGCAAAGGAAAAGGAAAATAATCCAAATCACTTTGTCACCTTTGAATATGCTCTTTAATAAATCCAATGCTTCGCAAATTAAAAATTAATAATTAAAGAATTACAAGTTGACGGTCTCATACGGCACTTGTCTTTTATAGTGCTCTGACACATGTTTTGAACTGCTCGCCGCGGTCCTCATAGCTCTTGAAGAGGTCGAAGGAGGCACAGCAAGGACTGAGCAACACGGTTTCACCTTTCTTTGCCAGCTTGAAGGCTGCTTCTACGGCATCCTGCATGCCGGTCTGCACGTCGGCTACGGGCAGTCCCAGACGGTCGAAGAAGGCGTGCAGCTTTTCGTTGTGCAATCCCAAATAGACCAGGGCAGAGCACTTTTCGCGTACGAGGTCTTCGATTTCCGTGTAATCGTTTCCTTTGTCTTTACCGCCGAGGATAAGTACGGTTTTGCCGGTCATGCTTTGTAGGGCATACCAGCAGGAATTTACGTTCGTAGCCTTGGAATCGTTGATGAAGCTCACGCCGCGTACGGTGGCTACTTTCTCCAACCGGTGTTCCACTCCCTTGAAGTCGGATAAGGCTTTGCGGATATATTCTTTCCGGATGCCGGCCAAATTGGCCGAGATGCCGGCGGCTAACGAATTGTATAGGTTGTGTGTGCCGTGCAGCGCCAGCTCCTCTTGCTCCATATTGAAGGCTATCGGTTCGTTGATTTCCACTTCACCGTCTTCCACGTATGCGATGGCCCCGTCTTCCTTTACGGCAGCGAACGGGTAGAGATGGGCGCGCAGGCCATGCT
>ERZ1027215.564-NODE-564-length-13513-cov-4.837272_pt1 | contig 13513 bp, 9 predicted proteins | sample MGYA00519481_ERZ1027215 | MGnify/ENA primary metagenome ERZ1027215 (study PRJEB26926, sample SAMN06164487) | human gut metagenome | biome: ENVO:00009003; feature: ENVO:2100002; material: ENVO:00002003 | host: Homo sapiens | place: USA | collected 2012 ... | reverse complement strand
GGACAATGGATCAACAACGACTCTTCGGAATTATCTTTTACCTCCGGAAATAAAGTCAAATCAACCGCCGACGCACATTCATCGTTTGACAAGGATTCCTTTCGCATATTATCCTTTTTCTTCTTCAAGTGCCTCCGCCATACAAGTAACACAACTATTCCCGCAAGTGTTAACCCAAGTAAAATTTCCACAAAAGCATCCATCGTATTAAACACTTTTAGCAATTTAATTAGAAGCCTGCTTCAAGCCTAAAACACCCACTATTTCACTAAAATCACTCCTTCTTCCGCCACTCCTGCACTTCATTCTCCCGTCCGAACGGATTACGAGTCATCAACCGTCGTGTCTTCTTTATGTCGAGTTTCTCCTGATTCTCGGACAAATACGCTCCGATTTGGGAATGAACCCGATGAAATACACGCGACCGATCGTTTTTATAGGCCGCAAATAATAACTCGACATAGATAATTTCATGTTTATCGGCAAATGCCTCGATAAAATTGCGGGTCGTAAAAATTTCACCCGCCATCTCCGCAATCACCTCTCCGGCATACTTGGTCATTACTTCATAAACCGATTGTCCGTTTTTCTGTTCCATAGTTTTTTATTTTCGAGTTAAAAATTATAATCGTAAAGCAGCTCGAAATCATCCAGGCAAAGGATTCTGGAGCCTGCATCACAGGTAATTATCAGGTGAGTCGGCTTCCGGTCTGTTCGCAAATACTCCAGAGGAATCGTAAATTGCTGCCAATCGACATCCTCAGCCACTTGCAATTCACCGTAAGCAATCAAATCGGAACAGGATGGATCCAAGGCCTCTTCAAGATATTGATCAACAACAGGATGCTCCGGGATTTTAACGTCATGATCTGGTACCGGAGACCATGTTCCCAATGCGATCCTAATTGTCGCCTCCTGCTCCTTCGTATCTGTACTCATCACGTTCCTGCATTGCAACCACCCCCGCAAAGCAGTCGGTGTCGCTTCGAAAAGCTGTCCGTAAATATTCCAAAGCATTGAAAGCACCCCAATAACACCACTACCAGCAGCAGGATCTACATTTATCCCAGTAAAAATATGCCCTCCATATAAATCTTTTACTATACTATCCCACTCTTCTTTCTGGAGTTTCACGGCATATTTCCCAGAACTCCCGGGGCGAATCGTCGGTTGGGGCAATCCCATCTCTGGGTAACCCCTCACGATTGAAGTTGCCCAAAACGCCCCCTCCTCCGAGAAATTCCACTCTTCAAAGTCGCCGTTCGGGAGTTTCAATGCGGGCAGCGTAGTCACGATATGAATCCGACTCTCCTCATCTCGCCAGCAGGCCATTATCTCGTAGGTCGTCTCCGGTTCGGCTTCTACATGTGCGGAAAAATCGTTGATCGAACCCGCTCCGGCAACTTCCACCCACTCTTTATCACCTTGTTTCCGATAACGGAAGCCCGCCTGCGCAACATCGGATGCACACGAGCCGGACAACCAAATCACCTGGGTCCAGACATCGGCACGTTCGAGTCTGACGTTGACAGAGCCCGAAGTAGCCTGTGTAAAACAGATACTGTCCAGTAAATTCCCCTCGGAATCCACCAGTCTAACCGTAGCCTGGCGGCTTTTCACATCGGAATTGGGGCGGAAAGAGAATACGAGCGACTCTTCTCGCTGATCGGTACGGGAGGTCTCCACTCTGATCCACGTCCGATCTTTCTCAGCAATCTCAACCGTGTAATCGATGTTCGTAATAAGCGTTACTTGCAAAGAGGTGCCTTCAGCCTCGATAAGGTAGGAGTTGGCGGAAAGATCAAAAACAACATCCGATTTCGCCTTGACCTCTAAATCGATATAACGGCTTACTGTCTCGTTCCCTTCATCGGAGAGGATTACGACAATCCGCTCGTCCGTCGCAGTATCGGGCAGATAGATAACGATTTTCCCCGACCAGTGATTCGTTTCGATGACATCAACCCAATAGCCGTCCGGAGCGACAACCCTCACTCGTGCATTTTCACTCGCCCCTTCCAACGTATATCCAACCTCACAGGTTTCACCGGCAACAACCTGCAGCGGCATTGAACAGTCGAATACAATATTCAAATTCCCCGACCCTCCATCCGGTCCATCACCACTACACCCCGCCAACCATAGACAGGCGGCCAATAAAGCAAGCATTTTTTTCATAATTATAAAAGTCTGTTGCCACCCGGCTCCGACATGGCGGGTTATAATTAGGGGATAAAAAAGAAAGCGTGGAACTGCAATATATGATATTCAGGGAATCGGATAAAGCCTGAAATGAAAAAAAGAGCCAAACAAGTGCAAATATAGCCGTTGATATACTGTGTTTTATGCGGTATCAGATTCGGGAACAACTTTTTAATTTGTCTTAATCCGTTGCAAGTTTTTTCGGGATATATGGGAACATTTACGGGAATTTATTATACCTTTGCCGCATAACCGAAAAAACAACGCAGATGAAAGTTACCGTCTATCTGAAAAAGTGCTCCCCAGACACCTCGAACATCTGTTTCCGGGTACGGGAGAAGAACGTGGACATAAAGGTCGTTTCCCCACTTGAAGTGCAGGACAAGTACTGGGACACCGACAGCCTATGTTACAGGCGAACGACGGCTGTGCCTGCCGCCGAGCAGAAACGTTTGCCGGAACAGATCGCCGCCATCATCGAGCGGGCTGAGAAGACCTTCTCGGACAAGGCGGACAGCCGGTGGATGAGACAGGTCATCGAGGATGTGCTGTACCCAGCCCGGGCATTCGAGCGGGACCACTCGAACCTTCTCGCCCGTGTCCACGAGTATTTGGAGAAGTTCGACGGTGCGGAGAGGACGAAGGAGCATATCGTCCGTTTCGAGCGCAAGATGACCCGCTACCACGACTACCGCCGGAAGATACTGGGCGAGGCGGACTTCACCCTCTTCGTGGAAACCGTCACGCTGGAGCAGATGAACGCTTTCCGGGATTATGTGGTGAACGAACATCTGCTGCGGCAGGAATATCCAGACTTCTACGCTCCCCGCACGCTCATCAACCACCGTCCCAGGTCACTCTCCGGCACGACCGTCATCAACACCATGAACCTGTTCTGCACCTTCCTGCACTGGTGCAAGAAGATGAAGTATTCCGACAACGAGGTCTATGTGCTTTACGGCTGCAAGGAGCCGACCTACGGCGACCCGTTCTTCCTCACTTCCGAAGAGAGGAACATCCTCTACGATGCGGACTTGAGCGACAACCCGAAGCTGGCCGTAATCCGGGACATCTTCGTGTTCCACTGCTATGTCGGCTGCCGCGTGGGTGACCTTTACCGTCTCACGAGGGACAACATCAAGGACGGCTTTCTGGAATACATGCCGCAGAAGACAAAAAAGTGCCAGGCAAAGACCGTCAGGGTGCCGCTGCACGAGAAGGCGTTGAAGATACTGGAACGGTATGATGCGGGTGCCGACAGGCTGTTCCCGTTCAGGCAGATACACACCTACAACCTCGGCATACGGGAACTGCTGAAACGCTGCGGCATAGACCGTATGGTGACCATCCTTGACACGCACGGCTACAACACCGTGCAGAAACCCTTGTACGAGGTGGCCACCAGCCACACGGCACGCAAGACCTTCGTGGGCAACCTTTACAGGCAGGTTCCCGACCCAAATCTCATCGCCTCCATGTCTGGGCACGTGGAGGGCAGCCGGGCGTTCAGCCGCTACCGTACGATAGACGATGACATGAAGCGCAGGCTTGTGGAAATGATAGACTAAATCGGAAAGGAGGATATATATGAAAGTGACCGCATTCATCCGGAAGACCGCCGCCAAGAACAACATCACGGACCAGGCACGTGTCTATTTCCGTGTACGTGACATCGGCGGCGTGGACATCAAGGCAGCGAGCGAACTGTCCATCAACCCCAACCACTGGAGCCCGGAACGGCAGGGCTACAAGCCCCGCGTGGCACTGGTGTCGGAGGAGAAGAAGATGGCCTTCGACAAGGACGTGCAGCAGATTACCCACCTCATCACGAAAGAGTACCACCGTGGCGTGGACGGCAACTGGCTCAAGGGGCTGATAGAGGAATACCACCATCCCAACATCAACGCGAGGGGCGGCAACAAGGCCGACGAGTACCTGCTCTCGTACCAGATACGGAAATACATCGACGAGACCCCGCTTGCGGACGAAAGCCGCAAGCACCACCTCGACAATCTCAACAAGGTGCTGCGCTACGAGCGTTTCCGGCACGAGGTGTTGCACCAGAGAGGCTTCCGCCTGTGCATAGACACCGTAACGGCTGACGACATCCGGGACTTCAAGCTGTGGATGCAGGAGGAACACAAATATGTGGCCATGTATCCCGTATTCTATCGGAACGAGAAACTTCGCGATGTGGGGCAGAGGCGTTCCGAGAACAGCATGTCTGGATCGCTCTACCGCATCCGCACCGTTGTCAAGTGGTGCATCAAGCGCGGGCTGACAAGGAACAACCCTTTCGACCAGTACCAGATTGCCCGTCCGATGTACGGTGACCCCTTTTACCTGACCCTCGAAGAGCGGGACAAGGTGTACTATGCCGACCTGAGCGGCATGGGACCGACCTACCCGGTCTATCGCGACATCTTCATGTTCCAGTGCCTGATAGGATGCCGCGTGAGCGACCTGAACAGGCTGACCAAGGCCAACATCGTGGACGGCTTCGTGGAGTATATCCCGCAGAAGACGAAGATGGAACATGCCAATACAGTGCGTGTGCCGCTCAACCAAAAGGCACGGGACATACTGGAACGCTACAAGGATCTGGAGAACGCTCTGCTCCCCCGGTTCTCGCATTTTGGCTACAACAAGAAGATAAAGGAGATACTCAAGTACGTGGGCATCGACCGAAAGGTCATAGTCCTCGACCCCAAGACAAGGGAGGATGTGGCAAGACCTTTATACGAGGTCGCATCTACCCATACGGCACGCAAGACCTTCATTGGCAATCTATACAGACAGGTCAAGGACCCGAACCTGATTGCCTCCATGTCGGGACATTCGGAGGGCAGCCGGGCTTTCGCGCGGTACCGCAAGATTGACGACGAGATGAAGAAGGAGCTGGTAAACCTTCTGGACTGACAGTCTCTCTTTTCCACTTATCCTTTTATATCAACCTGTAATAATACAATATGAATATGGACGGGCAGAAACAGACATACGAACAGTTCAAGGCGGACATCTTCCAGTGGAAGGACACGCACAGGGAGGAATACCGCCGCTTTGCGAAAATGATGGCGGACGGTAACGAGATGCAGTACCTCGCCGTATGCCGTGCCATATTCAAACAGCTGCCCGGAATCAAAAAGGAATGGCAGATGTCATGGTGCGACGACAGCACGGACGCTTTCAGGAACATCGGCCTGCATTTCAAGGATAACGCTGTACCGGGGCAGATCGTGGAGCTGTACAGGAAACAAAGGGAAGAGGATGCAACCACTCCTCCGTCTTCCTTCTGGGGCAAGGTCAAGTCCTTTTTTAGAGACATGTCCGGGCATGTCACTCTATCTGCTCCACTTGTATTGAGCTGGCTGTATTACGGCAAGAGTTTCGAGGCAATGGTGGACATGGTTAGCAGGCAGGCGGGACATCCCAAGGCGGGGAATGCCGAGCGGATGGGCTGTTCCATTGTCGTTCGCCAGATTATCGAAGTGTCCATAAAGAACGGCTTCCGCACAAAGGAGGACTGGGACAAACATTTCGCCATGAAAGGCGCAATCGAGAAAGGCAGCATCGGAGAATGGGCATTGCAGTCCGTAAAGGACGGGATGGGTGATAGTGATGCCGATACCGGAAATAACTCGACAGAAGCGGCAGACTCCGGCAACGGCACGGCACCGCAGACACAGCGGACAGCAGGAAAGAAGAAGATACAGGAGCGGCCACTTGCGGATTATCTCAAGTGCGGAAACAGGGAGGAAGTCCTGCAATGCATCCGCCGTTTCGTTTCCATAAACACGAGCGCGGTCCACCAGGCACTGCCGTTCTATGTGCTGAAAGAACTGGGGCTGGTGGCCGGGATGCACGCCGCCAAGGAGTACAGTGTGGGGATGGCACTGCAGTTCCCCGACCTGCCATCTCTGAAAAGCGAGAGCGCCATACGGCAGGCGGTCGGCTTCCTGAAGACGGCAAAGCATATCATCAAGGACGGGAAAGACCAGATGGCTCCTCTTATCGAGAGCGACGAGAACCGGGAACTGTTCCGGTCACTGGCGCAGGAAATCAATGAAATTATCGCTAATGATGAAGCAGGGACTATCGCCGGATAAGGCAAAATAAGCCGTTTTACATGGTCATGCAGACTTGAATGGTCATGACAATTCAAGACAAGGCATTATATATCAATCCGTTTCAATTCGCATATACTTTTGCACCGTCAACCTTTTCCCGAAGGTCGGCGGTGCTTCTCTTTTATAAGCCATCGGAAGCGGGGCATCAGGGAATTTTTGAAGATGGTCATCACAAAATTCAAAAACCGATATTTATGATAACCATAGAAAGTCTGGTCGAACAGGGCGCGAACGTGAAGCTGGAAGTCACGCCCACCGACCTTAAGATGTTTGCCGAATCCATCGTGCAGCGCACGATAGCGGCCCGGCAGGAAGAGCTGGATGCGGAGATGCAGCGTGCGGCGGAAGAGACGTGGCTCAACACGAAACAGGTCCGTGAACTGCTCAACGTGTGCGACGGCACGCTCAACCTTTGGGCGAAGCGCGGCTACCTCGTCCCTGTCAAGGTAGGCAACAAGAACATGTATGCCAAGTCCGACATACGCCGCATACAGACGGGAGGGAAATCCGAGAGTGTGACATCCTATTGCAAGAAGAAAAATGGCTGACATGACAAACATCCGGCTCGAACTGTGCAACCGGATCCGCATGGAGGCGGAACATATCAATGATACCGATTTCCCGTTGGAAGTTTTCCCGCAGACGATGCAGTCCGTCATCCTTGACATGGCCCGGTACGAGAACTACAAGGCCGAGTTCATAGCGACGGCCATGCTGTCGGCTGTGTCAGCGGCATTGGGCGGCACCTACCGTATCCGCATCAAGGGCGAGTGGCAAAGCAACGCCGCCCTTTACATCATCCTCGTGGGCAGGCCGGGACTGGGCAAGACACCGCCGCTGGAGGCGGCATACCGTCCCATACGGAAACACGACTATGCCCTGTTCAAGGCGTATGAGACGGAACTGGAGGTATGGAAAGCCGCCGGGGAAAACGGGAAGAAGCCCGTGCTGCGGCGTACCGTCGTGTCCGACTTCACCCCCGAATCGCTCCTGCTGACACACAACAACAATCCCCGCAGCGTGGCCATCCTGGTGGACGAGATCATGGGCATGTTCAACTCCGCCAACCGCTACACCAACGGACAGCTCATCGAGCAGCTGCTCACGGCATGGAGCGGCGGGGCGCTGGACGTGACAAGGGTGAGCAGTACAATACCGATCCACATAGAACAGCCGTGCATCAATATCGTCGGAACTACTCAAACCAAGCGTGTACATGAACTGCTGACGAAAGGTTTCGAGGATAACGGACTGCTCGACCGCTTCCTGTTCGTGCTGCCCAAGTCTTGGAAAATGTCGAAATGGACTGATTGGGATGATGGCGGAGTGGACAGGGCGGCTCTGCCGGCGGCACGATGGGAGCAGATACTTTCAAAGGTTCTTGCCCTTGACTATGACATCGGGGAGGAAGAAAGGATGCCCCATGTGCTGTCCATGGACAGGGAGGCTAAAGAGTATTTCTACTCATGGTGGAACAGGAAGGTGGAACGCATCAACCTGATAGAGGACGATGCCGAGGTGGACAGCCGTGAGATGAAGCACCCGGCGCAGGTGGCACGGCTGGCTCTGCTCATGCAGGTGCTGCGGTATGCATCCGGCGAGGGCAACCTGCAGTCTGTGGACACGGCATCGGTAAAGGCCGCCATCCGGCTGAACGGCTATTTCGAGGACTCATACCGCCGCATCCGCTCCTTCGTGGCGGAGGACATGTGCGAGGAACCGCCCAAGGTACTGCTGTCATTGCTGCCGGATACATTCGATACGAAGACGGCCATCGCCATTGGAAAGGAACTGCAGAATGTCAGCGAGCGCACGGTGATGAACTACCTCAAGGAGCTGTGCCGGAGCAGGCTGCTGAGGAAAGCCAAGACCGGGCATTACGAGAAAATTATATATGATAAATCTGGCGAATCTGATGAGAGCGGCAATGAATTATCAACCCTGGACTGCAACGGATGAAGCCCTGTTGCAGCCTGCAGTCTTTGCAGTCTTGCAGTTTCTGGGTGCCGGAAAAGGAAAATTCCTGCAAGACTGCAAGAACTGCAACTGCAAATAGAGGTTTTCATTTGCAGGAATCCACAAAAAGAACATCATGAACGGATACAGATTCCATCTACAGAAATACCGTCTGGGCAGCAAGACCGTCTGTCCGGAGTGCGGCAGGAAAGCCTGCTTCACCCGTTATATCGACGAGGCGGGAGAGATTTCCTTCCCCGGCAATGTGGGCAAGTGCGACCACATCAACAGTTGCGGCTACCACTATACGCCCAAAGAATATTTCCGGGACAATCCTACCGTCAAAGAGAGGTTGGACGGACACGAAAGGGATGGCCGGGCAAGGTCGGCAGTGAGGACAGTACCGGAACAGGAGCCAAAAATATCCTTTCTTCCCTCTGATTGGGTGGAGCAGTCCATGCGCAGATACGACATCAACCCTTTGTACCGGTACTTCTCCAAAGTGGCGGGCAAGGAGGACACCGGCAGGCTGTTCCGCCTTTACAGGGTAGGCACGTCAAGGATGTGGGGCGGAGCCACCGTATTCTGGCAGATAGACCGGAACGGCAATGTGCGTGCCGGCAAGATTATGGGCTACAATGCAGAGACCGGGCACCGGGTCAAGGAACCTTTTAACCAAGTCAGCTGGGTGCATTCGGTAAGGAAGGTGCAGGACTTCCGCATGAAGCAATGCCTGTTCGGAGAGCACCTGCTGTCGGACACTTCCTCCACCATATCCTCCAAGCCTGTAGCCATTGTCGAAAGCGAGAAGACGGCACTGGTAGCTGCCCATTTCATACCTGACTTCATCTGGCTTGCCACCGGAGGAATGCACGGGTGCTTCAACAGCGAGGCCATGCAGGTATTGGGCGGTCGGGAGGTCATCCTCTTTCCCGACCTTAAGGCGACAGAGGAATGGAGGCAACGGCTGCCGATGCTGGGATCCGTCTGCAGGCGTGCCACCTGCTCCGACCTGTTGGAGAAGATTGCGACCGACGGACAGCGCAGTCAGGGACTGGACATAGCCGACTTCCTGCTGATGGAGGACACGCCGCAGATGATCCTTGCGAGAATGATAGAACGCAATCCCGTGTTGCAGACCTTCATCGATACCTTCGGACTTGAACTGGTGGATGCTGGGAGGGCGGAATGACGTGAAAGCAGCGGACAGCTCGCTGTCCTATGAAAAAGGGGTTGTAAAATCCCGTAGCCTATTAGGGCATTTTCACCGCCTCTGCTCCGCGTCCGGCAATCAAAAAGCCCATAGGCCGAAAGATGTTGTTCAGAAGCCAGGTATATGCCTCCGACAATAGGACGGGATTTTACAACAGAAACAACAATCATAAAACGAAAGGATATGAGTAATACACAATACGCGGTCTGTCACCTGCAGCGTGGCAGCGGCAATGACAGCGGAATGTCATGCCATATAGAAAGGAAAGATGCCAAGGGGAAGAAATATGTCCCGGACAATGCAGATGCAGGCAGGACGCATCTCAACCGGGAGCTGGTCAGGTTTCCGGAAGGAGTGTCCAACCGCACCGAGGCGATACAGCACCGCATCGACACCGCCGGGTTGCGCCGCAAGGTCGGCAAGAACCAGACAAAAGCCATCCGTGTCATCCTGACCGGAACACATGAACAGATGATGGAGATTGCCAATGGCGGCAGGCTGGACAGTTGGATTGATGCCAACCTCAAATGGCTAAGGGAGACTTTTGGAAACGAGAACCTTGTATCGTGCGTGCTGCACATGGACGAGAAAACGCCACACCTGCACGCCACCGTCGTTCCCATTGTCGCCGGGGAGCGCGTCCGCAGGAAGCGGGAGGGCGAGAGGAAGTATGAAACGAAATCCGGTCCCCGTCTGTCTGCAGACGATGTGATGCGGCGCACCAAACTGCATGAATACCAGAACAGCTATGCAGCGGCCATGGAACCATTCGGGCTGCAACGGGGTATCGTCGGTTCCACGGCAAAGCATCAGGCCAACTCGGATTATTACAGGCAGCAGGTAATCCGGTACGAGGAGGACATTGCCAAGTTGCAGGCAGATGTGGAGAAGGCACAGGAGGGCAGGAACACCATCCTCTCGTGGTTCGGCAAGGGCGACCTTGCCAAAGCAAAAAAGGAACTCTCGGACAAGGACGAAGAGATTGCCGGACTCAACAAGCGGCTCAAGGAGCTTCAGGCGGAAAAGGCGCGGTTGCAGGAGCGGCATAAGTTGGAAATAGGGAAACTGCGGGACGGTTACCAGAAAGAGATAGAGACAGCCATCCGCAGGGCGGAAACCGCCGAGCGTCAGTCAAAAGAGAAAGATGCCGTCATAGAAAGGCAACGGAAACAGATAGACCGACTTGACCGCAAGGCAAACCCCCAGCGTTACAGCCTCTCGTCCGGTGCCGAACTGGTGCGTCTCAATGTTCCCAATTACCGGAATCCGTCGCTCCATATTTGGACACGGGTCGGAGAGGAACTTTTTGAGGACACCAAGTTCCAGATAGACTATGATGTGGCACAAAGGCATTTCAACGGCCAGATCACGGACGAGGAGTTTGTCAATGCTGTTTTCGAACCGCAGGAACAGGTAAGCGGGAAGCAGGCGGAACTATTGGGGGCAGCTTTCACCCTTGCCGTCGGTGGCCCGGCACAGAATCATGTCGGTACCGGCGGTGGTGACTCTTCTTCTGAATTACCGTGGAATGATAACATAGCAAAGAGACATACCGCAGCAAAACGAAGATAGTTGATTGATAGTAAACATATTTATTGTAGATTCTTATCCGTGCTTGCAAGCCTTTTCAATATTTTATGTACTTTTGTAGTCAAAAACTGACAATTCTTCACCGGAAAAGTCAGCGAAAAATGATGACTATTTAGTTTACAAAAATAATTTTTTTTGCAATGGGTGGACTTTTAGCATTCAGAGTAGGAAATTTTGATACAACTGCAGAGCGTGAGCAGTTTCGGTTTCTCTGTGAGCGACTTAAAGCTCACTATGAGGATTCGAATGAATTCTGTGTGTTCGCAGGCAACTATAATATTGGATGCGAGTTAGATGCTCTCTTTATAAAGAAAGACGCTATTATTTCTATAGAATTCAAAAATTATGGGGGTAAAGTTGTTGCCAATGAAAATGGAGAATGGACATGCAATGGTAAAATTATTAAGGGAGGCTCGAGAAAAACAGTCCTCCAACAAGCACGAATAAACCATTCGATAGTTAAGAAAGAACTTAAAGTCTTGGGGGTTGAAAAGAATCAAATCAAGGATGTCCCCCATCTTATTATATTTCATCAACCTATTGAATTGGAAAACAATTTAAGTGCCACCAACAAGTCTTGGCTTCACATTACTGATAGTGAACATTTCATTGAAAAGTTGGATGACATCACTTGTCCTCATACCGACCTTGATCCACTCGGAATTGTTAATCTTACGGAAACTCTCAACCTAAATCCCTTCTACCTGACGGAATTCAGCAATGCTACTTATGATAAACCAGTAGAGCCAATTGAGAAAATAGAGTTGTTCGAAGATATAAAGAAGTACGAGCCCCACACTGAAGAGAAGGAAAAAGAGGACGTGCCAAACTTTGAATCTTTTGTAATCGAAGACGAAAATAGTATAGTACTTTTGAATTTTGTAAAAAAGGTAATAAAATCATCGCTTAAGCTCGATAATTTTACTGTCATGGTGCTTGATGGCAAAAGGGCATCTTCATCTTTTGCTGCATACGGAATAAAATTAACTCGAGAATATGTTGTGATAATAAGTGCAGATGGCATAGACGAATATTGTTCAAAACTAACAAGATTCACTAATCATGATGTTAAAGCCGTTTTGCCTTCTACAATCTTTTGGGAAGAAGGTAAGGAACTTGTAGTTGAAGATGACAGCTCGTTTAGTGTTGTCGAAGAGCATCAATCAAAAGAACTATCAAATACTAATTCGAACGTTTCTTTCCGGAAGTCAAAGACAATCCTGCCACATTGGCTTGACAAAAAGATCTTCAACGACCACCGAGCTATTTATGCCCCAGAACATGAACGTTATGAGTATAATCTTGATCTCAACGAAGAAGAACTTAAAGTCTATCTTGGTACTTACTTTCCTCGCAGTTATGCAGAGATGTTTTGTGTTGTTGATAATCTTATGCAAAATAAACATCTGAAGGAAATGTTGGAACGGGATAAGATTAACGTATTGGATTGCGGTTGCGGTACAGGTGGTGAAATTCTCGGCTTTATTACAGCAATTGGAAAGCATTTAACACATGCAAAAATAAACATCACAGCAATAGACGGTAATGATGGTGCTTTAGTCATACTCAAGGATTTGATAGAGAGTAATCCAAATAAAAAAGTACAAGTCGAACTGAGTATATTAAACCAGACGTTAAACAATGGTGAAGACGTGGAAAATCTTGCATTCGGCGAGAAAAATTTTCATTTCATCCTTTGTGATAAGATTGTTTGTGAGTTGATTTCGAAAGAAGTGCTACCAATCAATGCATACGCAATAATGGCAAAGAAGCTTGCGACCTATCTTCATGAAAACGGTTTGCTGATAATGCTTGATGTAACAACTAAAGACGAACATTCAGGATATTTCTATCCTCAGTTAATGAATAGCTCAATAAATGACTATGTTCGTGAAAGCAGAACCATAGAGACGCTTCTGCCGTTGTCATGCGCTTGTTATTACGAGTGTAGAGACCTTTGTTTTATGCAGCAAACATTTAGCGTAAGTCACTCCCATAAATCAAATGACGAAAGCCGAGTGTGTTATCGAGTGCTATGTAGGAAACCTCTTAAAACAACTATCATGCAAGAGATAGAAATAGAAAACTTTGCCCATGTCATACACCCCACTAAATATAAGCAAAATGACGATTCGGCGATTTGCAGCCGATCTAAGAACAATAAAATAACAATTGATAGTTTCAACATAAATCTATAAATTTAATCATGGCTAAAAGAAGTTTTTACGTTAAAGACTCAGAACTTGATGATTATCAAGTAAAGGTAATCAACAAGAAGACGGACAATTCATACATAGTTAAGGGTTGTGCTGGTAGCGGAAAGTCCATTCTTGCCTTGTGGAAGGCAAAACAAATACAGGATGAGCACAATGTCCCGTCCTGAAAAAGGTTTACAGAAAAGAGTAAATCTTATGCAGCAAACAAC
>ERZ1027215.555-NODE-555-length-13737-cov-8.783292_pt1 | contig 13737 bp, 21 predicted proteins | sample MGYA00519481_ERZ1027215 | MGnify/ENA primary metagenome ERZ1027215 (study PRJEB26926, sample SAMN06164487) | human gut metagenome | biome: ENVO:00009003; feature: ENVO:2100002; material: ENVO:00002003 | host: Homo sapiens | place: USA | collected 2012 ... | reverse complement strand
CTTCTTTTTATACAAAAACGCCCTGTATCTTCTGATACAAGGCGCTTAGGCTCTAATCTGTGATTGCTGCTCTTAATTCTTCTTTCTCTGCATCCGTCAGCTTGGGATAACCGTCCAAGATATCCTCAAGTTCTTCGCCCTCTGCCATTCTCCGGCGAATGACACGGAGCATGATGTTTTTAGCTGCGTTACTCATTATACTTCACCCCCTAACAACTCTGCTAAAACCTCGTCCTGCTCTGCCTGTGTCTGTTCAAGACTTTCAAAACGAAGTTCCGTCTCTGATTTAATGTGCATGGTAACCATCACTCTTCCGTCCCCATAGACGGTGGCGGATTCAAAGGACAGATGCTCGTATGTACCGTAAACCTCTTTATCTTCTCCTGCTACGGTAAGCTCTGTGACCTGACGAAAGGCTGTCTCAATGTCTGCGACAGCCTGACATTTCATTAACATTGAGATGCTGTCAATCCCTGTAACTACTGCTTCGCAGGCGTACTCTGCACCGTTTGCTTTAACAAATTCCATGATTTTACCTCCTATTTTCTAATGCCGTAAATCCTAAGCGGTACGCAACTGCCGTTATAAGGTTTTGTCGAACTGTTAGCTGCCACGCCCTTATAATAGGCTTTATCAAAGACTATATTTTTAAAATAACCCCCGGAGCTGACGTGCGCGATTTCTAAAGTTACTTTTCGATAAGCAATTGCGGTCGCATATTCGTTATCACTATATACATTTAAAAATTGGTTTAAATATGAAACACAGTTGTCCCAGTTTCCCAAAACAGAGACGTTTCCAGCCGTTGAGTAAATTAAAAACATCATGTATTCTTCAGGAGCTGTGATTCTGTATCCGTTTAAGGCTGTAGCATCATCATCAGTCGTAAAATTACTTCCCGTGTTGTACCATATTAAATTTAATTTCCCGCTAAAATTGGCTAACATATAGGCTAACGTCCCGCTTATACTTGCATTTTTCTCGGTAACTGGTAGTGCCAATCCGGTGCTGTCCGTGACCGCGGATGAGTTACTTAACTTGACATGTCCCTGCACACTTGTTGTTGCTTTTGTCCCGGTGTGATTCTTAACAGCATTAACAGCTTTCTTTAATTTTCCAAATGCTATCGACAATTTCTCTCCACTATTTAAGTCCTGTATCGTTGAGCTTTCCGTGTATGTCAGAGTTTTATTTTCAAGTGATGTATTCCAACTCTCCTTATCTTCCGCTGTAACATGAACGGTGGCGTTATCAGTGTGATTCTCCTCAGTATCTTTTAGAGCTTTCATATCAGCATCTATTTTATCAAGTGTCTGATTAAATTCTGTAATATTATAAAACTCATCCTCTCCTGGTTTGATATATTCAAAATTACTCGTTTTCGTTGACATAGCTCAAAACCTCCTCTCTGATCTGCCTATGTGTGTATTTCGCTAATTCTTTATGAGTGAACTTTGCCAAAGTTTCATGCTGATTATAAAGTAGTGATAGATCAATCTCCATGTTTGCTGGTATTACTTCCTCTAACATTTCCTTGACCATAGAAAAATTCTTTTTGTTAATCAGATTGACTCTTACAATAATGCGATATTCGCCATGTATAACCTTTAATGAATATCCATCTTTTCCACAAAGTGTTTCTAACTTGTTTCGGAGTATTTGTACCGTATATGGTATCTTATTATTCCATCTGGACATAATTCGGAATCTGCGATTTTCAAGTGTATCATCATCTAACGCCTGTATTTTCAGCATCTGCTCAAATTTTTCTATTCCCTGTGTATCTGCAAATAGAATAAACTGATTATCTTTGAGCTTTTCCGTGAGATCTTCTAATAACTGGACTTCCGGCTGTTGAACATCCAGTATCTTTTTCAGTTCTATATACTCACGCAAAAACTCCGGCAGATAGCTGACAAGATCAACTTCTCGTATCACTCACTCACACCTCCAAAAACCGGTATCTTTTCAGAGGATATTATTAAATTTCCCTCTGTACCATTTAATTTCGTATCTGTCACATCAATAATGCCCTCTATCGCCAATAAACGCGATTCTATCTGTGCGATTCGTACAACCAGGGCATCTTTGTCCTGCCATTCCTTTCTAAGACCTTCTAAATATCCTTTTATGGCATTTTCGATCTGTGATCTCAAAGCAGAAAAGCTGTAACCTGTATCATATGTAATACTTGTAGTTACAGAAACTTCTAATTCCTCCGGTGTGTCTACCGTAACCACATGACCGATAGGAGCAATCCCACTTCCATCTCCATCTGCCGGATCAATTTGCTGCTGCACTTTTGTGAGCAGCGCAGTGCCGGCTTTCTGGTAAGCCGAATCCAGAATCGTCAACTTTACTGTTCCGCCACCATTCCACACAGGAATCACTTTGACTGCCCCGATGCCTGCCATACTAAGGACCTTATCCTTATAATCCTTTTTGTTACCACCAAATGCCTGTGAATCAAAAGATTGAAAATATCTCTGACGGATACTTTCGGTCTCTTCTTCATCCTCGCCTGGTATCAACAACTCTGTAAGCTCTGCCGTTTTAAGTCCGTTGATGTAATTTACCGGAATCAGCATACCAAAGTTACCATTGCCACTTACCCCTTCTGTTTCACACTGCATTTGATACTCACCGGCTTTTATTTTCTCTAATACTCTGTAATTCAATGAATCACAGCTAAACCGTTCTCCTTCAGAAAGTTCAATGTCCAATGGAGTAAATACCCCCTTTAATATTGCCTTAGTGGCTGCTTTTGGTGTAATTCCACGTTCTTCTGCTCTTCGCAAAAGATAATCTCTGGATGCCGTGTCCGCGAAGGTTTCCTTTAAAATTACATCCAGCTCTATATACATGAGCTGCAACTCCACTGCTGCCGGAGCTAAAGCATCATAGATAATAGATCCTTCCCTTTTATCCATGTTATCCGGAACTTTCTCTAACATCCGTTCTAAGATGCTTTCATATGTGACTTCCTCATACATTTAAACATCCACCTCCTTCTCTGTCTGTATATCTCCAAACACCGTATGTACCGTAAAACTTACCGTAACAGCGTGTCCATCAATTTCAAAGGCGAACTCATCCACGCTCTTGATCCGGTCATCCTGTACAAGTGCTTCGGTAATTCTGCGTTCCAGTTCCGGACATACATAAGAGGACGGTTCTCCATATAAATCCTCTAACTCTACTCCATAATTCCAGGAATAAATAATATGCTGGTAGCGTTCTGTATTCAGTATCTTATAAATGACCTGTTTCATCGCTTCCAGTCCGTCTATTTTCCCACAGATTGTCTCACCGTAAATATCCATCCGGTAATTTTTGCTTGGCTCTTCTTCTACTTCAAATTCCTGGTCTAAAAAACCAGATACAGAAGGGATCATCCACTCTACCCTATCCTGTCCATGACAAAATACTTCTGACCACTCTGCTGTCTGATAAGAAGGACCTTATCACTGACTGCCAAGCCATTATGCACAGTGATCTCTTTTCTCCCAGACAATGTTGCTGAATTATCATCTGTATTCCATGAAACCGTAACGGCTGTTTTAAAGTCCGTCACATTCCGGGTAAGCACAATCTGCGATTCCCCTAATATCATTTTCTGCTCTACGTTAATTCTTAAAGGCGATGTCCCAACCACCTCTCCAAAATAAACATTTACAGGCTTTGCCGCTTCCATTGCTTCTACGGAAGCCTTTTTTACTAACTTTACAAACTCTACTGCATCAGGCAACGAATTCGCCTCCTCTCAATGTCAGATTCATAAAATGCTCATTGTTCTTGTAGGTATGCTGGCACTTTTCCACCAACATGAAATTTTTTACTTTCATATCCCCAAGATTCAAATTTACAACAAGCATAGATCCTGCTCTCACACGATTATCACCAATAACATTGTTGATTTTCAGATTGCGGGTCTTTTTATTATAAAGGGAGAGCAATGCATCTGCTTTCGCCTGACCATTCTCTCCCTTCTGTAACGTTTCATAATACTGTAAAACGCCCCACTTATTGATATTTTTTCCATGCTGCGCAATATAAACATCACGATGCCCGGTATCTTCGTTATCATATGTTAATTTCACACGATTATAGGTATTGTCATCTATAGATGATGTATAATCAAAATCTTCCCCTGCACCATCATCGATCATAAGATACTTATTCTTCTTTCTGACATACATAGATGATAGGTTCTTTAGTGTGAGTTTTCCATAATCGTCATATAAGACGAACATCTGCCCAGTATTAGTCAGTGTCAGGTCTAATGCATTCTCGATCATCTCAAACAGTGACGTATTTTCTTCCACACGGGAACCTATCACATATTGCGTATTCTCCAGTGTGCCGGTATTCATCCGGTAATCATCCGCAAGTTCCTTTACAAGCTGTGCGGCTGTCTTTCCCTCATAGACCTTCGTATCTTTATTTTTCAAGTAACGAAGCTGATCATATGCCGTTACAGAGATGAGCTGCTCCTTTGTTCTTTGCTGTTTAAAGATAAAACCATAAAAAATCTTTTTCCCATCCACTTTCAGACAAACGGCACACCCTTCCGACACTTTGAGTTTTTTATCCCAAAGCATCTTAAAAGTCAGCTTTCCCGGTGTGCCTCTCCGCTCTGTAGACCATGTGATCCCTTCTTCCACAACCGGGCGATAGGCTTTTTTCCCGGTCGCATCAGCTATTAATAAATCTACTTTCATTCTCTCCTCACTCCTTATACCGGCGGTATCGTAAGCACCTGTCCCGGATAGATCAGATTGGGGTTACCGCCGATCACACCCTTATTTGCTTCATAGATGACTGTATATAGCGAACCATTATTATAAAACTTCTTAGCGATGTTCCATAAGCAATCCCCCTTTTGTACCGTATAGGTCTGGTTTTGTACAGGCTCCGGGGAATTTACCGTCTCGCGTATCGGTTCCTCTTTGACTACCGGCTGTGGCTTGTTTACCTTGATCTTAAGTTTTACCTGTTTGGTACCATAATTACGCCATTGTTTCAGACTGATCTTAACTTTCAGATCAAATCCATTTCCGGCATCCTCTGTGATACGATACTCTTCTAAGGATACTTTCAGATTTGTATAGAAGAGTTTTTTTCCATTTGGAAATCTTCTGCATACTATAAACTGAAATGGTTTTTTATTCTTTTTCAGCTTTTCAAAGTAATTCAGAAAGTAAGATGCTTTCTTGAACTTATTTTTATAGACCGCATATGGATACTGCTGCTGCGGTATCTCACATTCAAAATCAATGTCCGTCAGTCCCGGAGTCTTTAATATATTGATCTCTCCATCATTGATGAGCTTTATGGTCTTGTTGGAATTGTTGATCTTCATCTCGATCTTACCCGGTGTGACCGGGAGCAGGCATTTGTTTAAATACACATAATACCCGCCTTTTCCCGCTCCGGGGATGGTCATCTCTTTTTTCCGGCTCATCTTTTTAGGCTTTTTTTTAGATGCCACTTAATGCACCCCCTCTGTCGCATTACTGATCGCCTCATCTACTGCACTGGTCAGACCTTCTACAACACCGTCTAAATCCATGTCAGAGGCTATTTTATTGTTATTTGTCTGGACAATGCTGATTTCTGCAGTTGTGAAACGATTGATCGTATCTCTCTCTGCAATATCTCTAAGGTATTTCAAATCTTCGCTTGTGGCTGTTAAAGTGTTCTCGATGTTTCCGGCACTGTTTGCAATGTCTGCAACCTTATTTCCTGTTCCACTCTTATCGAGTGTATCGCCAAGGTTATTCGTGCTGTCATCTCCATAGCCTTTGAGATAATCATCCGCATTAGGAATGTTTCCAAACCCATCTAAGAGACCTGATAATTTATTCATTTTATCATCGCCCCATTCTGATCCTTTATTAAAGGCATTATTTACCCAATTTTTAGGAAATATATCAAATGTATTCCATCCTTCTTTAAATGCATCACTAATTGATTCATAGTCACCTTTTTGTCCGGCTAACTCTGCCGCTTTTCCGGCATATTTATTTGCTGCTTCTGTTACTCCCGAATAATCGAACTCCACAAACGGAAGTTTATTAAGCTGTGCACAGATACCGGAAATCACTGTCATAACTGTTGATAGTAAACCATACCACCATGACTGTACAGCACGGATTGCATTACCAAAAGCTGTCATAATATTTTGAGCCAACGCATTAATAGCCAAACCTGCACCTATAGCAAAATCTGCAATACCCAGACCCAGGTTTTTAAAAAGTTCAATTACAACATTAATGCCTCCACAAATCACACCAAATCCCGTATTTGCAACTCCTGTCATTTTTGCAATTGCTGTACAAACAGCAAAAATCAGTGCAATAATAGCTATGATCAAAATGATGATCCACGTCAAAGGACATGCCGCTAATGCCGCATTCAATCCATCCTGTGCTGCTATCAGAGCAAAAATCGCCACGGTTTCGGCAGCACTGGCAAGTGCATGAGCTATCTTTGCCGCAATATTCTGCAACGTAGTCAACCATGCAATCCCCATTGTCGCATTATAAACAACCAACGCGGCTATCAGTCCCCAGACTATCGGCTCGAGGATTGACCAGTTATCTGCTATAAATCCTGCCGCATCCTGCATAAATTGGAATGCCGGAGACAAAATTGTCAACGTAGTTCCTACGGCAATACCTATTTTTCCCATAACACGCTCTGCCGTTTCTCCAAATTCCCTGATCCCATCAAGGATTGTTCCAAATCCTGCGTTCGCCAAGGCAGCATTGGCATTGTCTATCAATGATATCCACCCCCTTGTGATTGCTGCCTTGGCATTTGCAATTGTGGTCGCCCACGTTGCTCCCGCTTCTTTAGCTGCTCCTGAAATATTTAAGACTCCATTCGTTCCTTCTTCAAATGCCGTGGACACTGTTGATATGAAATCCATTGATGATATGATTCCATCTGATAAATCACTCTGAACATCGGCGGCAGATCGTCCGGTGGCCTGTGCATATATTCCTACTGCATCGATTCCTGTGTCAGTCACTCTATTCAACTGATCCATCTCTACCGTACCCTTGGTCATCATCTTACCAAGTGCATCCGTTACCGTTGTCAGTGACTCATTGGTTCCATCTCCATAAAATGCTACTGCATCTGCCCACTTTCCAACTTCGGATGTGGCATTGCCGATACCCATTCCTCTGGTTGTAAAATTCTGTACTGCCATTGCTGCCACATCCAGTCCATAGGCAGTTCCTGTTGTAATGTCCTTCAACTGGTTTAATGAAGCAGCTGCCATATCAGAGCTTCCTGTAATGGCTGTCATCGTCCGCTGAAAGTTCGTCATTGTGTCCATTCTCTTCATTGCAGCATCAATCTGCCCTGTTACCGTATTGACAACAGATTGTACAACATGCAACCCTATAAGACCTTTCAACAAGTTATTAGAACTTGTTGTACCACTATTGACAGCCTGATTGAATCTCTGTTGCTCTTCTGCATTATCACGAATATGCTGACCTGTAGATTCTACGTTCTGCCTTAGCTGCTCATAATTGCTATTTGCAGCAGATACATCCATAGATGACATTGCCGGAGCAACTGAAACAGAAGCAGCCTCTTCCATCTCCCTTAAGGACATGGTTGCACGATCGATTGATTCTCTCGCACCTTCAATGTACGAAGTATCAATCGAAGCACTCAAAGACTGCCGCATTTCTTCCATCTGATAAATGGCAAGGTTGACTGAACCCATGATGTTATATAAAACAGAGCTAAAGTTATCATTTAATTCAATTCCCGTACTGATCGTACCCATTCGTTTACCTCCTTCCTCGTCTCTTTGCTTCCCGTTTGGCTCTTTCTTCTTCCTCTTTATCTTTTTCCATCTTTATTTTTATGGACGCGATCACAAACGCCTTTTCCTGCTCGTCCATTGCAAGGAAAACAGACGGCAGGATATGGAGTTTCAGGAGGGCGTAATGCGCGTAATTCGCTTCGCCATCCCCCTCCTCAATTAGTTTTTTGCTTCATCTACCTTATCATCAAGCGTCTTGGTAAATCCCTGAAATTCCTGTATCCATGCACTAAGTTCCTGATATTCTCCGGCATCATCTACCATCGCATATACTAACTCTTCCGGTGTCTGTACACCGTAGGAATCCTGCAGCTCTGCATTGTAAAGATCCGGTGTCACGGTAGATGCCGTGATCATCTTTGCAAGATATTTTGTTAAATCCAATTTCGGTCTATATACATTTGGCTTTCCTGTAACCTGTACATCGATCATGCATTCGTCCCTTAATTTCTCATTTTCCTTTGATGTAATGTGACGAAATTCCCACTCTAACGGCTTGCCATTTTCATCTGTAAGCGAAACTGTTGGTGCATAACATCCGTTTTTCTTCTCCTTTTTGTTCTCCTTCATGAATCTGCTAAATTTTGACATATCATTGTCCTCTCTTTCTTTGATTTTTGTATATAAAAAGAGAGCTTATCGCTAAGCTCTCTAATTACCATTATATTTCTTTATTCTACACTATACAGATATGAAACCAATTTATATATCCTCTTTAACTTCTTTGGGTCTTTTATCTTTCCTAATAAATCTATAATTGCCTTCTCATACATTTATGCTACCTCCCCTAAAAACTTGTTAATAAAATATTGCTGTCCTTTTCCAGTCACTTTGGTTGTTTTATTGATACTCACAGAGCCATCCGGATTATTTACTGTACTTTCTTTCACTTCAAACAATCCCATTTCCATACTTGTGTTGGCATATTCCAATCCGAACCCCGCCGTTTGATCAGATATCCATTTTCTCGCATCCAGGCAAATAACCTCTTTTGCCCAATGTCGACTCCATTCTGTTTTAGCAATTTTGCCAAATCTCCGATCAGTATGGATGTATGACTGGCAGCTACGGCATCTGCAAATATCTCTTTTGGACGCATACGATCATTGTCTGCTACTAATGCGATATTTTGGGTTTTCAGATTTTCAATGCTCTGATTTGCTATTTTTAATGCCCTTGCCATGACCTGCTCTGGTGTATTCCATGCTTTTTCTAAGTCAATAAGGTACTGGCGCACCGCCTTACCCTCTGGTGTCCTCTGAATCATACAAATCTGTTTTGCCATATCTACGGAAATGTTATAATCCGTTGCCGGTCTACCACCTTTTAAGTTTTCGTCATTTTTGACGATAACCTCTGAATAGTCATTTCCTGTTGAAAATCCATATTCGCACATGCGGGAAAACCACTTTGCAAATTCAGTTCCAATATGTAACTGCTCATGCAGTTCTCTAGCTTACTGTCTGTGTATCAAAATTTACTTTTACTATTTCATTTTGCATTTTGTATATTCCTCCCTAATTGAATTTTAGATTGTGAGGAATTCCATTCTATGATAATATATTTCATAGAGGATATTCCTCGGTTGTTTTAGAAGTTCGTTGTCTTGGTAGGGTGGCGAACTTCTATTTTTTTAATTCTTCATAGACCTTTCTGATTCCCATTCTTATGATATCAGTGCGTTTTTTCCCTGTGATATTACAACAATACTCCAACATCTCTTCTTCCTCTTTTGATGTTCGTATTTCAAAACGACCACTTTTAGGATTATTTGTTGGTCTACCTTTTGGACTCATCTCTCTCACCTCTCTTTATTTTTGTCCGTACATTAATATTACCATTCGTACGGACATATGTCAATAAATTTATTCTATATTATGAGAGTAAGAAACTCCTCTATCAAAAGTCAATACCTTTTTTTATTTTTTTCTGCCCTACCTACAGAAATTAAAAAGGATATAGCCTTTCGCCACATCCTAATAAATTCAGGGAGGTTAGGAACTTACTCTAACATGAGTTCTCCCAATATTTAATTAATTTCATAGCATATCCTTTCAAAATTGTTAAAAAAATACCCGCCTACTTCTGTAAGCGAGTATTTCTTTAAGATTATTTTCGACGAAATCCGTCGGAATCAATTTACTGTGCAATCATTTCCTGACCATCAAATATGTATGAAGTAATGGTATTTGTGTCACTATCAATAATAAATTGGAATTTACTTCTTAATTCTGCCCCGAAACTATTCTGAGCATCTACATATCCCTGTACTGTAAGAATATTCTTCTCCTTTTTAAATCCCCATTCTGTAATATTAGGAAATTTGGCAGTAGATGGTGATTTTAAAGTCTCTTTGACTTTTTCTTCACATTCAATCATCAAATTTGTTGCTTCCTTAGATGTCAGTATATAGTCTTGTAAAGTAGCTACTTTGGCACCATCTTTATATAAATCATGGTCTGAATATCTTATTGTATATACATCCATATCTCCGTTTAGATATAAAGCAATGTTTTTTGCTTCTTTTGTCTCAAGTCTATAGATTTTCTCTCCTTCAAAACTGGCATTATCCATTGAAGCATCATGTTCAAAAGATTTTACTTCACTTATGCCGCATTCCTTTAATATCTTATCAATATTTTTTCCTTTTTCTGTATCAATCTCAATATATTTTGCAGCTATTGAATCATCATACTTTTCCGGATGTTTTTCTACATCATCAACTCCCTGTGACACTGCCACTCCAAGAGCCACAAATATTGCAACCATCACTAAGATCGTTACTAAGCACCCATGACTTTTCAATGTCCTATTACAATTCGGACATACCCTTGCCTTTTTAGGTATCTCTGTTTGACAGAATCTACATTTTTTTGTTTTTTCCATAATTCTCTTTCTCCTTTTAATTGATATGGAAAATTATATCTTATCTGTAGAATTCTGTCATCTTTTTTCTTCTCCCCATGCTAAGCACAGGGAGCATTTTTCTAATTTGTCAGGAAACCTTTCAGATTTTTGAATTTCTCCGGCATAGAGAAATCTTCAAATGTGAAGTCCATATCTTCGTCCAGATATTCTGAATCCGCATCAAACTTCGCCAAGATTCCACCATCAATATTACAATCCTCTAAGATAATTGTCTGTCTGCCGGCAGAGCTTGTCGGGTCCTCATTTGTGATCTGAATGTCAAAGTATGTATCACGCCCGGTTCTTTTATAGTCCAACATCATCTTACGGAAAATACTGGTGTTATAGTGGAACGTTGCTGAACCAGTCCCTTTCCATCCTGTTGTTTTATTTCCTTTTCCGGTTTTTCCTAAAATCGGGATCTCTGATTTCTCTTTATCAAATTTTGCTTCCAGATTGATTGCCTGCATGAAGTTATATCGTCTGTCTCCAATGGTTACAAAACACTCTGCAAGAGATGCTGATACCGCATCTTTCGATAACATTACATTATTTTTTCCCATGCGTTTCTCCTTTCTACGCTACCGTTACCGTCATATACAGCTTACTCATGGTATTCACTACCTGAATGCCACTTGTCACTGCTACTGATTTTTTTGTATCTCCCTGCTGAATCGTTACATCTGTATCTGTGAAGTTTTCAATCGCACCAATGTCCTGTAACTGCTGTCGGATTTTTACTAAATCAGACCACAAAGATACCCGACCGGAATCATTGTTTGGAATGATGCCAAGGTATTTTTTGTTAAACAGCAGTGCGTCATCATTAGCAATCTGATCGATCACCCGGATGGTCTGATTGTCTTTGAAAATCTCACCACAGGAATCTGTTACCGTAACCATGCTGTTAATATCCTCTAATACCCGTGTCTCAAAGTTGACCTTATGTAACACAAATTCTCCTGCTAAAATCGCATCCTGTAACTCTGTCTGTGTATAGTCGGTATCAACCTCAAAGGCACCGTCATACTGTTTGTTCTGGCAGGACTTATTTACTTCACATCCACATTCTGCACCGGTTACCCAGTAAATCAAAGACGCTTCACTAACACCGGTATCAAGTACCTTATTCTTCAGATTAATCACACCGAGATAATCTGCTTTCAGATTGTAAAGAACAAGCTGAAATTTTACCCCCTGCTCATCACGCATCCGCTTGCTGAATGCTGCATACAGTTTCTTTGTTGTTTCATCCGTTGTGATAACCCCCATCACATTGTAAGAATACGATTCGATCTTATCAAGATATTTCTGATGTGCTGTCCCATCTACTGTTGCATTTGTACCTCCTGCCAATGCAGTGCCAGCAGTTACCTCCAGTGCTGCATCACTCTTAAATGTAACGTAATCATTAGCTACCAGTTCAGATGCCTGTGCTACCGTCTGTGTATCTACTCTGGCTGTCTCAAGATACGTCATTACATCATACTTACTGGTCTCATCTGCATTTGCCTGAATCACAATTTTAATGTCATTACCTCGCGTTCCACCATACAATGCGGTTGCAAATGCATTCGTTGCCTTTGTGCCGCCGCCATTTAAGCGGTATGCATATAAGGTCTTTGCATTCATAAACAGATCACTCAAGCCATTCATTTTCTCATGGTCATGAGCATATCCGAAAATTTTCTGACTGTCTTTCTGGAAGTCTTCATTAGAAACCTCAAATACTTCTCCTTCCTTTCCCCAATCCAATTCTAATGGCATAGTTGCAATACCCCGATCAGATAATACCGAGCTTGCAGATGCCACTGATACAAAGTTGATATATGTCCCAGGCAGGATTTTATCCTGTGACATATAACTTCCTCCACCTAATGCCATTTATTTCACCTTTCCTTTCATATACTCTGCGATCATCGTTTCTACTTCTTCCGTGGTGTACTCTCTGTCATCCTCTAATATGGCATTTAATAAGTCCCTCCTCCCACGGTAGTTTTTTGATGTGATAAACTGTTCTTTGTAAAATCTCTGTTCCTTTGACTTCTCATTTTTCTTAATCTCTGCCAAATCATTCACCTTCCTTTACTTCCATTTCTGATGTAATGTTATCCATTACTGTATGTGTTTCTTCTTTGCATACAAAGCAGTTGTAATTCATAAAAAAATTCAATATGCCATCTGCAATCTCATGATGCATATTCGTTCCGCGCAACAGATCTCCATTCACATCGATGCATTCCATACACCAAGTTAGGCTCTCTGCCACTTCATTACATTCCCACAGGGCAGCATGGCTATTGGGGATAGACTTTGGAACATACTGGATGCAAAACTGATTTTCCCGGTAGTATCTGTTCCCCGGAAATTTGCTGATCTGGGGATTTAGACAATTAATAAAAAAACAGGGAATCTCTAACCCCTGTTCTACCTGTCCTAAATGAACATCATAACCAAATTCTGTATCCAGCGTATTGCTGATAGCTGATATGATTGTATTAATCATCTTGATAGTCCTCCAAAATATCTATATATCCTTTGCTCTAAAATGGCAGGTGCAATTCTTTCCAGTTCCTCTTCAGATATTTTCATCATAAACTTTCCTGGTACCCATCCTTTATGATTAGGTGTCCGATGTCCATATTCCACATAGCTTGCATACTCCTTTGGATTTGTAATAGCAATTTCATATACATTCCCGGAATGATTGACCTGTACAGAATTTGCATAACCTTCGGATGACGTTCCGGCCGTCCATGCACGCCTTAAAGTTCCTGTGTCTGCCGGAGTTCTCTGAACCACCATCCTAAGAAGCCTTGCTGCTAATTCTTTGGCACAGTCTTTCATAAATTCTTCCGGCTCCTGTAACTTCTCTAACTCATCTCTGAGTTTACGCAGTTCCCTTGCATCAAAGCCTCCCATCCGTGACATTATGCATACCTCCCTGCTAATTTCAATATGATCTCCTGGTGTGTTTCATA
>ERZ1027215.526-NODE-526-length-14150-cov-7.611493_pt1 | contig 14150 bp, 10 predicted proteins | sample MGYA00519481_ERZ1027215 | MGnify/ENA primary metagenome ERZ1027215 (study PRJEB26926, sample SAMN06164487) | human gut metagenome | biome: ENVO:00009003; feature: ENVO:2100002; material: ENVO:00002003 | host: Homo sapiens | place: USA | collected 2012 ... | reverse complement strand
TGTCACCAATCTGCATTACACAGATTGCACCCTTTGCCTTTGCAAAATAATACTCGCGCTCCTTTGGAGTATTGTCCGGGAACATTTCCTCAAGCTCTGATGTGGTGATAAAGGTGATATCCTTTGGCAGAATCAAATCTATGTAGTCGTACTGTATAGCCATGTACTGCTCGGTCTTGCGCAGACATTTGTATACTGTCTTTACTGTTTCCTTAAGGAAGTCTAAGTTTCTGTCCTCCTTGCGGATGACCTTTTCCCAGTCCCACTGGTCAACAAATATAGAGTGGATATTGTCAGTCTCCTCATCACGTCTTATGGCATTCATATCTGTGTAGATGCCCTCGCCGAGAGAAAAGCCGTATTTCTTTAATGCATATCTCTTCCACTTGGCAAGGGAGTGAACGACCTCAGCCTCCTTGTCACCCTGCTCAAGGATGCCGAAGGTAACAGGTCTTTCATATCCGTTTAAGTTATCGTTTAAGCCTGTGGTAGGATCAACGAAAAGCGGTGCTGAAACACGTGTCAGGGAAAGACGCTGTGCGAGCATGCCCTGGAAGAAATCCTTAACAGTCTTGATGGCAAGCTGTGTATCGTGAAGATTCAGTGCCGAAGAATAGTTCTTTGGTATTGTTAATTTGCTCATTTTCGATTAAACCTCGTTGTATTATTAATTTTTAAATAAAATTCCTTTAACCTGATTATTATATCACAATTTTTCTAGAAAGATAGTCCATAATATGATAAAATTAGATAGTTTAAAGAGAAACAATATCGTTTTACCTTATTTTTACGTGTTTAAGGTGTTAATGAAAGGTAGTAGATTTATATGAGAAAAAGAGATATGACCTTTGCTTCGGCGGTGCTTGAGGCAATAGATGCGCTTTTAGCTCTTGCGTATATAGGCTTACAGATTTATTATGGAGTGTGCTATCACATACAGGTATTTAAGTTTGTGGCCAATATACTTGTGCTTTTGCTTGTATACATTGCAATCACATGGCTGCAGCATTATCCGGAAAAGCTCAATCACATAGCAGCGGAGCTGTGTGTGGGCAATATCAGAAAGTATTCACTCAGGCTTTTGACGTTTGTAAAGCTTGTTTTTACTGCGGGGCTTCTGGTGCCATGCGTGTGTGATGCGTTTGGAATAGCAATACGCGATGTATACAGCCTTATTATGATAGGGCTCATCCTTGTGGTGACGGCATATTATGAGTACAGGATATTTCAGGAAATAAAGTCATTGCGGAAATAATATAGGAGAAATAAAATGCAGCTTAGTATAGAAGAAGTTAAAAAGCTGGATAGTAACAGCTATCAGATAATAGATATAAGAAGTGAGGAAGAGGTGGCGCACGGTGCCATAAAGGGAGCACTCAATATTCAGGCAGAGGAAATAGAGTCAGATGAGAGGGTGCCACATGATAAGAAGCTTGTCATAGTCTGCAGCCGTGGTAAGACGAGTGTGGATGTGGCAGAGTATCTCACAGAAAAAGGTTTTGATGCGGCAAGCTTAAAGGGAGGCTATATAAGCTGGCTGCTTGATGCCATGAAAGAGGATGAGGTGGCAGAGCGCGATATAAAGGCAGATGTGGAGCAAAGCATCAGAAAGAAATTTAAGAAATCCATCTGGCGCAAGTTTACAAAGGCGATAAACACCTATGAGCTTGTAAAGCCGGGGGATAAGATTGCGGTGTGTATTTCGGGAGGTAAGGATTCCATGCTCATGGCAAAGCTTTTTCAGGAGCTTAAGCATCACAACAAGTTTGATTTTGATGTGAAGTTTCTCGTCATGGACCCGGGATATAATGAGGCGAACAGGCATGTCATAGAGGAAAACTGCAGGAACCTTGGCATCCCTGCCACTATTTTTGAGTCAGATATATTTGATGCTGTATATGATATAGAAAAATCGCCATGCTATTTATGTGCGAGGATGAGAAGAGGACATCTGTATGCATTTGCAAAGGAGCTGGGCTGCAACAAAATTGCGCTCGGACATCACTATGATGATGTTATCGAGACGATACTCATGGGCATGCTCTATGGTGCACAGGTACAGACCATGATGCCTAAGCTTCACAGCACAAACTTTGAGGGCATGGAGCTTATCAGGCCTCTTTACCTGGTCAGGGAGGACGATATCAAGGCATGGCGTGATTACAACGGTCTGCATTTCATACAGTGTGCCTGCAAGTTTACAGATACCTGTACCACCTGCAATAATGAGGAAAACCGCTCAAAGCGTGTTGAGATAAAGCAGCTCATCGCTAATCTTAAAAAGGTGAATCCTTTTGTCGAGGCAAATATATTTAAGAGCGTGGAGAATGTAAATCTGGCTACGGTTGTAGCATATAAAAAGGATGGCATAAAGCACAGCTTCCTAGATCACTATGATGAATAAGACAGATATATTTCAGGAGGGCATTGTATGGCAGATATCATGGATTATATTGACTGGCGTGGAGACATAGGCTTTGATGAGGTGCATGTAAATGAGGTGGACGGACTGATTTTTTCACAGCTTATTTATGTGCAGATGAAGCCATATATGCCGGATGCAAAGAAATCATACCTTACGATAAAACAGCTTTCAAGCCTTTACTGCGCGGACCACAGTGATGATGAGATTGAGCAGATGCCTAATCTTTTCCGCCACTCCGCGAGGCTGCTTCAAAAGCTGGCGCACTCAAGGCGCTATGCTGACTGCATTTTGAGATATTATATATACGATATTAGTGAAAAAGAGGAGTCGCAGTTTTCTGCGGTTACGATAGAACTGCCTGACGGCACATATTTCATTTCCTACAGTGGTACAGACCATTCCGTGGTCGGCTGGAAGGAAAACTTTAATCTAAGCTATCTCGATGAGACACCCGGACAGAACAAGGCGAAAAAATATTTAAAGCAGGTGGCAGCATATATATGCAATGATGATAGGGGCATAAATGAAAAAGCCGTAAATGATAAAGCTTTAGATGATGAAAATATCAACAATAAAAGCATCAATACAAGAAAGCTGTGGATAGGCGGACACTCAAAGGGTGGAAATCTGGCAGTGTTTGCCGCCATGCATGTGGATAAAGAGGTGCAGGATGTCATTATTAAGGTGTTTAATTTTGACGGGCCGGGCTTCAATCACAAGATGATATATACGGCAGGCTACAAAAGAATTTTTGACAGAATAGAGACATTTCTGCCACAGTCGTCTATTGTTGGCTTATTGCTTGAGCATGTGGACAATTATGAGGTGGTAAGAAGCCATAATTCGGGGCCGCTGCAGCATGATGCTTTTTCCTGGGAGATAATGGGCGGAAGTATCATAAAGGCGGATGGGCTGGACAAAAACAGTGTGCGCCTTGACAAGACACTCAGAAACTGGATAGGCAGCATGGATGAGGCGCAGCGAAAGCAGTTTGTAAATGTGCTTTTTTCAATAGCATCGGACTCCAATTTTGAGAACCTTGACCAGATGTCATTTAAGCAGCTCATTGAGATGATAAAGGCTGCCGATGAGCTGTCAAAGGCTGACTGGAGCATGCTTAAGGATACAGTAAGACTCCTGATTTCTGCCGGTGTCGGCGTGGTCAGGGATGAAAAGGAGAAATAAATGTTAAATCAGTTTTCAAGAACACAGCTTTTGCTTGGAAAAGAGGCGATGGATAGGCTAAAGGGCGCAAGAGTCGCAGTATTTGGAATAGGAGGAGTGGGCGGATATGTCTGCGAGGCACTAGTCAGAAGCGGCGTGGGAGCGATTGACCTTATCGATGATGACAAGGTGTGTCTTACAAACCTAAACAGGCAGATAATCGCAACCCGAAAGACCATAGGAAAATACAAGACAGATGTGATGGAGGAGAGGATTCATGATATTAATCCTGATGTCAGTGTCGTGACGCACAGGTGCTTCTTTTTGCCGGAAAATGCTGATGAATTTCCGTTTGAAGAGTATGATTATATAGTTGACGCGGTTGATACGGTCACGGCAAAGATTGCGCTTGTCATGAAGGCACAGGAGAAAAATGTCCCTATCATAAGCAGCATGGGAGCGGGAAATAAGCTGGATGCAAGTGCATTTAAGGTGGCTGATATATATAAGACCAGCATGTGTCCTCTTGCAAAGGTCATGCGCCGTGAGCTTAAAAAACGTGGCGTGAAAAAGCTCAAGGTGGTATACTCTGAGGAGAAGCCTACAAGACCGATAGAGGATATGTCTATAAGCTGCAGAAGCAACTGCATCTGCCCGCCGGGTGCCGAACACAAGTGCACGCAGCGCAGGGATATTCCCGGAAGCCTTGCATTTGTACCATCAGTGGCAGGACTTATCATCGCGGGCGAGGTGGTACAGGACATAGCCTTTGACAGGGTATGATGAAGAATACAATTACGAAAAGAGAGGAATAAAAATGCCAGTATTTGATTTTAGCGATACACCGGTAGCAAACGAGCATCCGGAGTGTACATATGAGACATTTCATTCGACAGAGACCAAGGCATCGGCCGATAAACCGATTGTTGTGATAGACAATAAGCAAAAGGAGTGGGCGCATCATGCGCTCGGTATGTTTACAAATCCGATAAAGCGTACATCCTTTGAATTTGAGGATGGTGATGGGGTGACCAGTGCAGATATCCTGCGCATTGATTCCCGCTTCGTTAGCCTTTTTAAGTGGCTTGGCGAAAATCACATAAAGGTACAGCTTTCAGGAGCCAATACACCTGACGGATACGCAGTATACAGGGTGAGGGAGGTGTCTCTCGGCAGAGGCACAAAGCTGTCTGCAGAGGACGGATTCCTGCAGTATATGATGGAAAGGCTCTTTGCCAGCACCATGCCTGAGGATGAACCTGACCTCGATGATTACGAGGAAGAGGGCGACAGCATGAAGCTCACCAGTATACAGAGCATCACAGATTTCATGACCTGTGCAGGCCGTACACTGCCTGACAATATACTGCTGTGGGCCAGAAGAAATCTGGCAGTTGCGCGTTCAAGCGAGGTATCACCTGAGGAGAGACGCCATGCACAGAGAGCACTTTCCATCATGATGAATATCCAGTGGAAGGGAAATTACTTTGAGGCAATTGACCCTGTGGAGGCAAGGCGCATACTCGATGAGGAGCTCTATGGCATGGAGAGCGTGAAGCAGAGAATCATTGAGACCATTATCCAGATAAACAGGACTCATACACTTCCTGCCTACGGACTGCTGCTCTGTGGACCGGCAGGAACCGGAAAGTCACAGATTGCATATGCTGTTGCGCGTATACTCAAGCTTCCATGGACCACACTCGATATGAGCTCCATAAATGATGCAGAGCAGCTCACAGGAAGCTCAAGAATCTATTCAAACGCAAAGCCGGGAATCATTATGGAGGCATTTTCACAGGCGGGAGAGTCAAATCTTGTATTTATCATCAATGAGCTTGACAAGGCCTCAAGCAAAAACGGCAACGGAAATCCGGCAGATGTGCTTTTGACACTGCTTGACAATCTGGGCTTTACAGACAACTATATGGAGTGTATGGTGCCGACCGTCGGAGTATATCCGATTGCAACAGCCAATGATAAATCCCAGATTTCTGCACCGCTTATGTCGCGTTTTGCAGTGATTGATATTCCAGACTATACCGATGAAGAGAAGAAGGTCATCTTCCAGAGATTTGCCCTGCGCAAGGTATTTGAGCGAATGGGAATGAAGGAGGAGGAGTGCGTTCTCACAGAGGACGGACTTGATGCAGTGATTAAGCTTCACGAGAACACATCGGGCATAAGAGATCTCGAGCAGGCTGCAGAGCATCTGGCAGCAAATGCACTTTATCAGATAGAGGTTGATAAGGTAAAGCAGGTGGTATTTGACGCCGAGGCTGTTTTTGAGCTTTTAGGCTAGAAGGATATGATTACGGATACAGGAATTGTTACGAAAATAAAAGGAGATTGTCAGGATGAGAGAATTTGGAAAATCCAGAAAATTAGATAATGTGCTTTATGATGTAAGAGGACCGGTGGTGGATGAGGCGGCCCGCATGGAGGAAAACGGCACAAATGTGTTGAAGCTCAATATAGGAAATCCTGCGCCGTTTGGCTTCAGGACACCTGATGAGGTGATATATGATATGTCACGCCAGCTCACGGACTGTGAGGGGTATTCCAACTCTAAGGGACTTTTTTCTGCAAGAAAAGCAATCATGCAATATGCACAGCTCAAAAAGCTTCCTAATGTGACGGTTGAGGATATCTACACCGGAAACGGAGTCAGCGAGCTTATAAACTTAAGCATGTCAGCGCTTCTTGACAATGGTGATGAGGTGCTGGTGCCGGCACCGGACTATCCGCTTTGGACAGCCTGCGTTACACTTGCGGGAGGCACGGCAGTGCACTATATCTGTGATGAGCAGTCAGAGTGGTATCCGGACATAGAGGATATCAAAAAGAAGATTACAGACAAGACAAAGGCAATCGTAATAATCAACCCAAACAATCCGACAGGAGCGCTCTATCCAAGGGAGGTGCTGCAGCAGATAGTTGATGTGGCAAGAGAGTACGAGCTCATGATTTTTTCGGATGAGATATATGACAGGCTTGTGATGGATGACTATGAGCATGTGTCTATTGCGTCGCTTGCACCGGACCTCTTCTGTGTGACCTTCAGCGGTCTTTCTAAGTCACATATGATAGCAGGCTATCGTATCGGATGGATGGTTTTAAGCGGCAACAAGGCGCTCGGAAAGGACTATATCGAGGGTCTCAACATGCTCTCAAACATGCGTCTTTGCTCGAATGTTCCGGCGCAGTCGATAGTGCAGACAGCTTTAGGCGGATATCAGAGTGTAGGCGAGTATATTGTGCCGGGCGGACGAATCTATGAGCAGAGAGAGTACGTTTACAAGGCATTAAACGATATACCGGGAATTTCGGCAGTAAAGCCAAAGGCAGCATTTTACATATTCCCAAAGATTGATACTGCAAGATTCAACATCACAAACGATGAACAGTTTGCACTCGATCTGCTTCGTGAGAAGAAGATACTCATCATCCACGGCGGCGGCTTCAACTGGGATAAGCCGGATCACTTCAGAGTGGTATATCTGCCTCGAACAGAGATATTAAAGGATGCCACAGGCAAGCTTGCAGACTTTTTGGCTTCATATAAGCAGAAATAATTATTGGCATAGATAATTATAAAACAGATGATATAAAACATATAACATAAAACATATAACATAAAACATATAACATATAAGCTCCGGCACAGGAAACTTTTTGTCCTGACCGGAGTTTTTATATTATGCTGTAATATTTTTTAAAAGTAACCTACCTGTAACTTTACATAATGTATTATACACTTGTATCGCGGGGCGGCTGCACTTTAAAGGACAGACCGCACAGCACTCAAAAATGTATAGAGAAGAAAAGGAGAATTAAATGGAACTGCTTAGAGTAGAACACTTATCAAAAATATATGGAGCCGGAGAAAATCAGGTCAAGGCTTTGGACGATGTGTCACTTTGCGTGGAAAAGGGAGAGTTTGTGGCAATTGTCGGGGCGAGCGGCTCCGGAAAATCCACACTGCTTCATCTGCTCGGAGGTGTTGACAGGCCAACAAGCGGAAAGGTGTATATAAACGGCACTGATATTTTTGCAATGAATGATGATGAGCTTGCTATATTCAGAAGAAGACAGGTAGGCATCATTTATCAGTTTTATAATCTGATACCTATATTAAATGTGGAGGAAAACATGGCAATTCCGATGGAGCTTGATGGAAGAAAGGTGGAAAAAGCACAGATGGATGACATGCTTTTGCGCCTTGGACTTACAGAGAGACGTACTCATCTGCCAAATGAGCTCTCAGGTGGACAGCAGCAGCGCACATCTATAGGAAGAGCCCTGATTACGAGACCATCTATAGTGCTAGCGGATGAGCCGACCGGAAACCTGGATACCAAGGCAAGCAACGAGATTATGCATCTCTTAAAGACCTCAAACCGTGAGCTCAACCAGACAATCATTATGATTACACATAATATGGAGCTTGCAAAGGCGGCTGACCGCACAATAATGATAGAGGATGGTAAAATCAGATGAATTTGATGAAGACACTCACATTAAAAAACTTAAAGCTCAACAGGAAAAGAACTATTGTCACGATAGTCGGAATAATTCTGGCAACAGCACTTTTGTCGGCGCTTGTCACACTTGTGTCAAGCTTTCAGTACAGTATGATTGAATACCAGAAGCAAAAGGGCGGCGACTTTCATGTGAAATTTTCGAATGTGAAAATGTCTGAGCTTTCGGAGTTTAAAAACAACAGAAATATTGAAAGCACATTTGAGACAATGGGAATGGGCTTTGCAAAGCTGGATGGCTGCAAGAATGAGGATAAGCCATATGCATATGTCATGGCAACAGATGAGGCCGGCTTTGAGAGGGGCTGCTTTAAACTGATAGAGGGCCGCATGGCAAAAAATGAGGATGAGATAGTCATTCCAAGGCACTTAAAGACAAACGGACGAATCGACATAAAGGTGGGGGATGAGATAACACTGGATGTCGGAAAGCGATATGATTCAAACACCGAAGGTGTCATATGGGAAAACAGCGCATATGAGCATGAGGCAGAGACACTTACCGATATTGTGACAAAGCACTACAAGGTGGTAGGCATCATGGAAAGACCGGGCTATGGAATGGAGGACTATAGTGCCGCCGGATATACATTTGTCACATACTCTGATGAACTGGCAGCAATTGATAACGGCACAAAGAGCGAGGCTGACACTACACTCACAGTGTACAGCAGATACACTCAAAAGGCATTAAGAAACAAGGATGCTGTGACAGCAGATATAATTGGCGTGGATGAAAAGCTGTTTGCGAAAGCGAATAATTCATCTGTTGAAATGACTGCTGAGGAGAGTGACAGGTTTCTTAAAGAGATGGAAAATGCAAAATATGATATATATATGAATGGCTTCCTTATAAGCTATGAGTGCGTTTTCCCGATTGACGGTACATTTAAAGCACTGTTTACAGTGGCTACTGTTGTGGCTTTGATAATCATACTGACATCAGTGTACTGTATCAAAAACAGCTTCAACATATCAATCACTGAAAAAATCAGGCAGTATGGCATGCTTGCAAGCGTGGGTGCTACGAGACGCCAGATAAAAAGCAGTGTTAAGACAGAGGCAGCAATGCTTGGAGTGGTTGGTATTCCGGTGGGTACCATGAGCGGTATTTTGGCATCGCTCATACTTGTCAAGGTGGTAAATGCGCTGTCAGCAGGCTGGCTTAACTTTGCTTTGAGCTTTCATACCTCCCTGCCTGCACTTATTCTTGCTGTGATACTTAGTATAGCGACCATTTATTTTTCTGCAACAGGCAGTGCAAGAAGGGCCGCAAAGGTCACACCGCTTGAAGCAATAAGAAACACAAAGGAGATTAAAATAAAGTCAGCAAAGCTTAAGACACCGGCTATTATAGGCAGAATCTGGGGCATTGGAGGCGTTATCTCATATAAGAATATAAAGAGAAACAAAAAAAAGTACAGAACCACAGTGACATCCATTGTCATCTGCTCAGTAACCTTTATTGTGATATCATACTTTATGTCTATGGCCTTTAGCGTTGTTGGGATGTCATATGCATCAGTAGATTACAATATTGGAATAAATATGTCATGTAAAAAGGACCTTGATATTGAAAAGCTCTCTGAGCTTTTGAGTGGCATTGAAGGAGCTGAGGATTATCTGGTTGGAGCAGGTTATTATTTTGATGTAGATAAGCCGGAGTATACAAAGGAATATGGAGAGTATTGCGGGCAGCTTTATGATGACAGTGAGGATGTCTCACAAGAGTTTTTAATCACGGTTTTAAATGACAAATCATATGATAAGTATGCGTCTGACGCAGGCATAAAAAATGCAGATACAGGAGCAATTCTTGTAAATAAAGGCACATTTGATGTGTATAATGAGAAAAGCTCGAAATACGTCAAAGAAGAGATGGAGCTGTACAAATATAAAGCAGGAGATACAATCAGGTGCGGCTACAATGTGTATGAGGATGCTGTTGATGATGACAATGCTGTGGAAGGTGATACTGAAAGCAGCACGGAGGATAACAGTGGATACGTTGACGAGGAAACAATAAATAAAGGAGTCAGAAAAACTGTAGATGTAACTATTGCAGGTGTCACAGACAAGGTACCAACATGTTATAATGGCTACGGCAATACCTCGCTTTTGTTTATGAACCAAAAAGGCTTTGAAAGCTTATGGGCTGACGGCAAGAGCGGTAATGAGTTCAAACCGGGGAATGCGATATATTCGGCATATGTGGTTGCAGAAAATGCAGATGAATATCAGGATACATTAGAAAAGGAGACGGCAGAAAATCCTGAGTATTCTCAGATTAGTTTTTATGTCAGCAATATGGATAAGCAGATGCGCGATGAAAAATCACTCTTTACACTGCTTGGAGTATTTGCATACGGACTTATTGTGGTCATTGCCTTAATAGGAATCACAAATATCATCAATACCTTAAGCACCGGAATGGAGCTTAGAAGCCGCGAGTTTGCCACACTAAGAAGCATTGGAATGACAGATAAGCAGTTTGCTGGAATGGTCAGGCTCGAGAGTGTGTTTATATCTGTAAAGGCACTTGTAATAGGTGTACCGCTTGGTATTTTAATAAGCTATCTCTTATGTGTTATGATGAACAGGATGGATGACGCAATCATTTATGAGCCGCCATATAAAGCAATTATATTGTGTATAGTGGTTGTAATAATGCTGATTTATGCTATCATGAAACTATCAATGACGAAGCTTAGACACAATAACATTATTGAGACAATCAAAAATGAAAATCTGTAGGAAATGCGGGAGCTGATATGAAAAAAATACTTCTCATAGAGGACAATAGAGGAATAACAGAGGGACTGTGTGATACCTTTACAGAACCTGAATATGAGCTTTTGACAGCAGGCAATTTAAAGGAGGCTGGGGCGCTTTTGAGTGAGCACCCCGGCCTTGTGCTGCTTGATGTGTCGCTTCCGGATGGGAACGGCTTTGATTTTTACAGCGAAAGGCTGGAAAAAGAAAAAACACCGGTGATTTTTCTTACCGCAAGGGATGAGGAAAATGATATAGTAAAGGGACTTGAGCTTGGAGCGGAGGATTACATCACAAAGCCTTTTTCAGTAAGAGAGCTTGTGGCGAGAGTAAACCGCGTATTTTTACGAAGGAAAAGTGATGACAGTTCATCTGTCATACACGCAGGAAGCATAAGCTATGATTTGGACAAAAAGGAAGCAAGAAGGGCTGGACAGGTGATTGCTCTTTCAAGTCTTGAAAACCGCATACTTGATCTGCTTTTTACCAATCACGACAAGGCTGTGTCCAGAAATGCCGTGCTTGACTGCATCTGGGAGGCGACAGGCAACGATGTGTACGACCATACAGTGACTGTCTATATGAAGCGCATCAGGGCAAAGCTTGGTGAGGATGTGATAAAGACTGTGAAGGGAATCGGGTATCGTGTTGATTCAGATGAAACTCTTTAAACAGTATCGACTGACAGAGACAGTTCCCGGGGGAAAGAATGAGAAAGAAGAAATATAATTTAGAGAACAGAAAACATTTTGTGTATTTTGTAATAATATATACATGTATATGTGTGACGGTTATGGCTTTTACCGTCTTTTTTCAGTACAGGGCGTATACAAAAAACTACAACGTCACAGTGGCTAAGCTATGTGCGCTTTTTCATGAAAAATATCCCGATGTATCAGATGGCAGTGTAGCCGCGATTCTAAATGACAGCAGCTTCGATAGTGATTATACAAATTTAAAAAGCGCAGAGACGCTCTTAAAAAAATACGGCATTGATATGGAAAAGGATTCTGCGGTTTTGTCAAATGAAAAAGCGCTTAAAGGAGCGCTTTGGCTAGACATATTTCTTGTTGTGCTTTTTGCAGGGGGCTTTTGCCTTTACATTGTGCTTATAAGATTTAGCTTTAAAAGACAGGTCAGACAGGCTGCGGATTATCTGCGCCGCATAAATCAGGGAGACTACAGACTTGTTATGGCAGATAGCACAGAGGGAGAGATTTCTATACTAAAGGGAGAGCTTTACAAGACAGCAATCTATTTGAGGGAGTCTGCGGAAAATGCAAAGGCAGACAAGCTTTTGCTAAAGGATGCGCTTTCTGACATATCGCATCAGCTTAAGACACCGCTCACATCACTTTCGATAAATCTGGAAAATCTGGAAGGAAATCCTGATATGGCATCTGAAAACAGAAGCAGGATAATGCGCAGGGCAAAGCGCGATGTGGACAATATATCGCATATGGTGCAGGCTATCTTAAAGCTTTCAAGGCTTGAAGCGGATGTTGTGGAGTTTGATGAGAAGGATACGCTGCTGTCTGAAATTGTGTCTGAGGCAGCTGACAATGTGATGGCACTTTGCGATTTGAGAGACATAAGGCTGTCCATAGATGAAGGCTCTGATAAGGATGCCTGTATACATGCTGATGCATACTGGCAGTGTGAGGCCATTACAAACATAGTAAAAAATGCAGTAGAGCACGCAGAGAGTGAGGTAAAGATAGGCTTTTACAGGTATGAGATGTATGCAGAGATAACAGTGCAAAACGATGGAGAAGCCATAAGTGATGAGGACAAAAAGCATATTTTTACGCGTTTTTACAGCGGCAGCGGACAGCCGGCAGACAGCATCGGCATAGGACTTTCGCTCGCGGAAGCAATTGTGCGTCATGACAATGGATATATCCTTGTGGAGGATTGTAAAAAAGATGTATTAAATGAAAAAAATGAATGCAGTGGCACACGCTTTGTGGTAAGATATTTGTGATAAGTTGAGAAAAATTATCAATAAATACACTAGGAAGCGATAAAATGACACTAAAAGAACTTGGCATAGGACAGAGTGCCAGAATACTTACAGTAGGCGGTGAGGGCGCACTGCGCCAGCATTTCCTGGATATGGGAGTAATCCCAAAGGCCGAAGTGACAGTTATCAAATTTGCACCGATGGGAGACCCGATGGAGCTTCAGGTGCACGGCTATGAGCTCACATTGAGGCTTGATGATGCGGCACAGATTGAGGTAGAATTAATTGACAGCCGTTCAAGAAAGCATGAGGGACCTAAAAAGATAAGCAACACAGCCCATCCCGGACTTGGCGAGGAGGGCAAATACCATGTGAAGGGCAGTGGCAATCCCCTTCCGGATGGTGAGAAGCTTACATACGCACTTGTGGGAAACCAAAACTGCGGCAAGACAACACTTTTCAACCAGCTTACAGGCTCAAACCAGCATGTCGGCAATTTCCCGGGAGTGACGGTGGACAGAAAGGATGGCTCTATTAAAGAACATCCGGATACATCAATCACAGATTTACCGGGCATTTACTCAATGAGCCCATATACTAATGAGGAGATTGTGTCGAGAAACTTTGTGCTCGATAACAAGCCAAAGGCCATAATAAATATCGTAGATGCGACAAATATCGAGAGAAACCTGTATCTGACCATGCAGCTTCTTGAGATGGATATACCGATGGTTATCGCACTCAATATGATGGATGAGGTGACGGCAAACTCAGGCTCAATCGATGTAAATAAAATCGAGGGACTGTTAGGAGTGCCTGTTGTACCGATTTCAGCCGCGAAGAATCAAGGTGTTGATGAGCTGGTGCGCCATGCGATACACATTGCAAAGTATCAGGAGCGCCCGGGCAGACAGGATTTCTGTGATGAGAATGATTTTGGCGGTGCTGTGCACAGATGTATACACGCGGTCAGCCACCTGATTGAGGATCATGCAAAGCTCGCCGGAGTTCCGATTCGCTTTGCTGCTACCAAAATTATCGAGGGAGATGCACTTATATTAGAGCAGCTTCATCTTGATGAGAATGAGAAAGAGGCAATAGAGCATCTGATTGTCCAGATGGAGAAGGAGCGAGGCCTTGACAGAAGCGCTGCAATTGCGGATATGCGCTTTACATTTATTGAGAAAATATGCGAGAGCACCGTGGTAAAACCAAAGGAGAGCAGGGAGCGTATCAGAAGTGAGCGCATCGACCGTGTTCTTACAGGCAAATACACGGCAATACC
>ERZ1027215.517-NODE-517-length-14297-cov-3.574147_pt1 | contig 14297 bp, 10 predicted proteins | sample MGYA00519481_ERZ1027215 | MGnify/ENA primary metagenome ERZ1027215 (study PRJEB26926, sample SAMN06164487) | human gut metagenome | biome: ENVO:00009003; feature: ENVO:2100002; material: ENVO:00002003 | host: Homo sapiens | place: USA | collected 2012 ... | reverse complement strand
CGAGATTAGCGAGTGTCTCGTGGGCTCGGAGATGTGTATAAGAGACAGAGTATATTCAGACTAAGACCATTTTTGATTACGAATAAAAGTATATAATTTTATGAAATGGTGAAAACCAGAATAAAAGGAAACCAGAATAAAAGAAAATCAGCATGAAAGAATACCAACATCTGATCGGCAGGATAATCATTGTGGCAGCTATTGTGATTGCGGAAGATTGACCGCACATGCGCTGGAGCAGCTGGATGGAAGTATTGGTGCAGGTTTTAATACGATTGCAAGTCAGATCCATTAACAGATGACAGAAGGGCTGGAGGCAGTTATGGAAGAATTTGATATCAGAGAAGCTGCGCCGAAAGATGCAGAGAAGATCATCGCATATTTAGCGCAGGTAGGTGGAGAGACAGATTATCTGTCCTTTGGAAAAGAAGGGCTTCCTATTTCGACAGAAGAGGAAGAGAAATTCATACAGAATATAAATAAGGAGGAACATTCTGTTCTCTATGTAGTATGGAAAAATGGAGAGATCATCGGAGATGCCAGCTTGAGCGGGTTTCCCAGAAGAATGAGCCACCGCGCCGAATTCGGCATTTCTGTAACAAAGTCCGAATGGGGACAGGGCATCGGCAGTGCTCTATTGCAAAAGATTATTGATTATGCAAAAGAACATACGATAGAACTGATCAATCTGGAAGTTCGAAGCGATAATATACGAGCTATTCATGTCTATGAGAAATATGGCTTCCGGAAAATCGGGACCTCGCCGGCGTATTTTAAGATCGACGGGGAATACTACGATTTTGATCTGATGGTATTAGATCTTAGATAGGAAAACTACAAAGAAACACAAAGGAGCCATAACACCATGGAATTTTTTGACATCGTAGATGAAAAAGGCATTCCCACAGGGGAGACCATAGAACGCACACAGGCACATAAAAAGGGTGTCCGCCACAGAACCGCCCATATCTGGATCATAAGAGAACAGGATGGGAAGGCACAGTTGTTATTGCAGAAACGCTCCGCTGAGAAAGACAGTTTTCCGGGGCGGTTCGATACCTCTTCTGCCGGACATATTCAGGCGGGGGATGAGCCGGAAGAGTCCGCAATCCGGGAACTTCACGAAGAACTGGGAATCCAGGCATCTAAAGAGGAGCTGCAATTCGCCGGATGCTTTGATATTCAATACGAAAAGGAATTTCATGGAAAAATGTTTCGGGACAACGAGGTTGCATTCGTCTATATGTACACTAAGCCGGTAGATGCTGCGAAGCTTATCCTGCAAAAAGAGGAAGTGGAGAGTGTGGAGTGGTTCGATATGGAGGAACTGGATGCCGCATTGCAGCCGCCTAGAGATCAGCGATTCTGCGTTCCCATGGAGGGATTCCAAATCGCGAAACAATGGCTGGAGAGCAGAAAATAAAGGTTGATCGCTTCGCATAGATAGTAGAGCCAGAGAAGGAGATCGCTGAGACACTGATGGAGGCAGAAGAATTCCGACAGGCAGAGAGAAGATAGGTATGCGCAGGTGTACCTGGCAACAGATAAGTAAAGCATATAAGTGGACAATAAAAAAGAACTGTCTTCCTGGGAAGCCAGTTCTTTTTATTGCCAATATAGCTTAATATCTGATGAAATTACTTCACAGTCACGGAAGTGATGTGAGGGTTCACACCTTCGTACCAGTACAGGAAACCTTCCATATCGATGGTGTCACCGATCTTTAAGTTCTTTACTGCGTTGTAAACATCGGTGGTGTTGTCGCACAGATAAGACTCAACGGTGAAGGTATAGGTCTGACCGTTCAGGGATACGTTGAAGTACAGGTCGTTACCGTCTTCACCGGAACCATCCCAGTTGTACAGGAAAGCAACATCGTTGCCGTCAGCATCCTGACCTGCAACTTCTACAGTCATACCCTTGAAAGCTACGAACTGGTTCTGGTAGTTGATCAGATCATCGGTGCCTAACAGATCGGTCACATCGGTAACGGGAGCGATGTAGCTGCCCTCTTCGATCTCGAAGGTAGCACCTTCAGCGATCTCTACTTCACCAGACCACTCGGTCTTATAACCGGTTACTTTGATCTTGGTACCGGGTACCAGCTTAGCATAATCCTCTTCGGAACATACGGAATTGTAGATGAAGTAAGCACCATCCTGATCCTGGGTGTACAGGGTAGCCTTATCTTCCCACCAGGACTGTTTCGCCTGAACATAAGCCTCGATCACAACTTCGGAATCGAGATCAGCAGCCATGTACTCTTCGTAGGTCATAACACCCTCGGACTTCTCATCAGCAACAGCTTCAGCAGCCTCGGTAGAAGCTTCCGTAGCAGCGGCTTCGGTAGTAGCGGCTTCGGTAGTAGCAGCCTCGGTGGTGGCAGCAGCGGTAGATTCAGCAGCAACGTCTGCATTGCTGTTTCCACATGCAGCGAGAGACAGAACCATAGCCATAGCCATGGTTAATGCAAGTGTCTTCTTTTTCATAATAATCCTCCATTCCTGCGCTTGTGGCGCATATGGGTCTGTGCAGATACACAGACATCTCCTCAATTTATCCGGTGCGCTCAGACACCGAACAGTTCCATTATACCTGAAATGCAAGATAAATCAAGATTTTTTGCAAAAAGAGCCCCATGCGCAGGATAATACCACCAGATATTATCTTACGAATGGGGCTGAAAAATTACTTCTTTCTGTTTTTTAAATATTCCCGCCCTACATACAGGAGGATCAGAACCCAGGTGACTGCAAGTGTGCTTAACAGGATCACGGAAGCCCGGGGCATGGCACCCAGTTCCTTTTTGCCGAAGGAGGCATCACTTCCCTGACCGAGACGGTACAGGCTTTCTACATCGCTGTAAAGCTTTTGCATGTAGGTATCATCCACAGTCTCTTTTCTGCGGGTGGACTTCACCACGTTTTCAATCAACTGTCCGGAAGCGTCACGTAAGGATGCGGAACCATTGAAGACCGGTGTAACGAAGGTGCTGTCTACGTTGTCAAGCAACAGTTTGGAAGCTTCAATCTTCACTGCATAATGTGTACCGTTATCCGCACCGCACTCGGACAGATACTCCTGATACTCTGCGGAGTTCTGTGCCTTAGAGGTTACAGGTACATAACCTTCTGTCTCGGAATAAGCGATCTGCACATCGTTGGTAAGCAGATACTGGGCAAACAGCCAGGATGCCAGTACTTCCTGGGAGTCTGATTTATTGAAAACGCAGACGGAAGGACCCTGAGAGATCATTTCGGGATGCTCCGGGTCAAACTGGGGAATCATCCGCACGGCGGTCTCAAACTGCACCAGAGAGTCCTCGCTGATATCTGACAGCGGAGCGTCCGTACCCATCCAGGTGGCTCCGGCAGTGGAATCAATGGCGAAAATACATTGCCCGGCATTCAGGAAGTTCGCGGGATAACCGGAGATCTTGAAGGTGGAAAAGGCACCGCTTTTTACATGTCCGGCAATATCGTACAGGAGATCCGTGGTGGTATCGTTGAAAAGTTCAATGCTGCCGTCAGCTGTGGAATATCCCGCGTTCTTTTGCTTTAACATCTGGATCATCATGTTGTCGGTGGACTTATAGATAAACGGGATCAGTACATTCTGTCCGTTGACTACATAGGTGCCGTCTGCATTTTGGGCGGTGGCAGCCTCGGAGACCTCCCAGATGAAATCCCAGGTCAGTACATCCGGCAGAGTATATCCAAGATTTTCCACGTAGGTCTTATTCACGTAGCAGGCCTCAGTGGAACGCATGTAAGGAACGGCATAGTAATGACCGTCGATGGAGCATTCATTCAAAAACTGAGGAATGACTTCTTCTCTGGCAGGACCGTCATAGGCAAGATCTGTGCCGCCCAGACCGTATTTTTCATCGGCAAACAGGTCATCCAGAGGAACTACAGTATTCTGCCCGGTGAGGTAGGTGGCAATGTGATCCGGGTAGGTGATACAGACATTGGGTGTCGTATTGGTGGAAATATTGGTAATGACATCGTTGTAAATTTTGCCGTAATCCGTGTATAGATTCAGGTTCACCGTGATATTGGGATACAGGGCTTCAAAATCCGCAATGGCTTTCTTGTAGATTTCCGTCTGGGTTTTGTTGGTATCATTTTTCGCCCAGAAGGTGATCTCATAGTTCCTGGAAGTATCGAATTCCTCCGGAACGGTGAATTCCGGCAGGCCTTTCGAACCATGGCAGCCGGTCAGGGACAGAGACAGAGTGCCCACGGCACATAATAATGCCAGTTTTTTGCTGAATCGACTCATCCTTTGGTACCTCCTCTGGCAACGCCTGCCATGACTTTTTTACGGAATACGAGGAACAACACCACCAGAGGGACGGAAATCACGACCACCGCAGCCATCATGGCGGGGATGTTCTCTCTGCCGAAACCATTCTCACGGATCTCCTGGATGCCGTTGGATACCAGATAGTAATCCGGATCATCGGTGATCAGTCTGGGCCACACATAGGAGTTCCAGCATTCAATAACCTTTAGGATCACGATGGTGATCAGCGTGGGTTTGCAGATGGGCACCATGACCTTGCGCAGATATCGCAGATCGGAAGTACCGTCTACCTTGGCGGCATAATACAGCTCGTCCGGAATCTGTGCAAAATTCTCCCGCAGCAGATAGATATAAAATACGCTAGTCACGGAAGGCAGGATCAGACCGGTGAAGGTATTGCGCAGATCCAGATTCGTGATGGTGGTGAAATTCGTAATGACCACCAGTTCATTGGGAATCATCATCAGAGATAAAAATAACGTAAAGATCAGATCTTTTCCGGCAAAGTTCAACCTTGCAAAAGCGAAGGCTGCCAGGGTGATGACCACCAGCATGATGGCAGTGGTGACCACGGTGAAAAACAAAGTGTTCCACAGGTATCTTCCCAGAGAAACAGTGGTAAAAGCGTCCACGTAGTTCTGCAAAGTGGGAGACAGGGTGAAAAACTTCGGAATATATTCTGCATTATAGGAGCCGTAGCTTTTTACGGAGGTCAGTACCATCCAGTAAAAAGGGAACAGTACGATCAGTGCCCACAGACACAGAAAAAGGTAGACGATCCCATTGCGGATATTGCCGCGGATCCGGGTGCGTTTCTCGATTCTTTCATAATCAGATGTAACATCAGACATCACAAAGACCTCCTTTCCTATACATAGTGGACATGCTTTTTGCTGACCAGCAGATTGATGCAGGTGATGGTCAGGACGATGGCAAACAGCAGGATCGCCGCAGCGGAAGCATAGGAAGGATATCCGCCGCTGTCACCGTAGAGCATGTCGTAGACGTAGCCGACGATGGTATTCATCTCTGCGGCATTTAAGTTTGTGCCGAAGAGCGCTACGGCATCACTGTAGGCTTTGAATGCGCCGATAAAGCCGGTGATGATCAGGTAGAATACCATGGGGGAGATCATGGGCAGTGTGATCTTGGTAAACATCCGGAAACGGGAAGTGCCGTCCACTCTTGCCGCATTGTAGTACATGGGGTTCACACTGGCGAGAGCACTGGTCAGGATCAGGATCTTAAAAGGCATAACGATCCAGATGGTGTAAAAACACAGCACGAACATTTTCGCCCAGTAGGGTCCGTCGATGAAATCCACGGAGCTGCCGCCGAAAAACTGGATCAGCAGATTGATCAGACCGTCGGAGTAAGGAGTCTTTTTGAAAAGAATCATGAAGACCAGACCGACCGCCAGAGTATTGGTCACGTAGGGCAGGAAAAATATGGTCTGGAACAGATCCCGCAGCGGTTTGATGGAGCTTAAGGCAGCGGAGATCAAAAGCGCCAGCCCGGTGGAGACCGGAACGGTGATGATGACCAGAATGAAGGTATTTTTCAATGCCTGTAAAAAGTACGGATCGTGGAGCACATAGGAGTAATTGTACATGCCTACGCCGTAAAAGGTCTGGGATGCAGAATTGTAACCCTCTTCAAAGGAGTACACGAATACGTCGATAAGAGGATAGATCATAAAAGCACCCAGAAACAGGAATGCCGGCAATAGATAGAGCCAGGCTTTCATATTTTGTTTTTCCATAAGAAACCTCAATTCTTTCTGCAGCCCATGAATACCGCCGGACTGCAAAATCGGATAAAATATTAAAAACGGATGCGTTCTTCGGTGTCGGTGCAAAAGAGGAATACTTTTGCGGGTTTTAAGGCGAAATGCACTTTTCCGGTGGGAAGAGATTTCCCTTCGTCCGCATCAATGATGGAACGGATGGTAACGTTCTGGGACTTCTCATGGGTGGAAACAATGCTCACATCCCGGCCCATGACCTCCAGACGCACCAGATCGCAGGAGAGAGGTCCGTCCTCTTTTAAGATGAAGCCTTCCGGGCGGATGCCGACATGCACGGGCTGGTCCGCTACTCCGGGAGTGGACAGGACAGCCTCGGAGCCAATGTATAACTGCTCATTTTTTACCTCACCGGAAAATACATTGATGGGAGGCGTGCCGAGGAACTTTGCAACGAACAGATTCACGGGATCATCGTATACGTTCTGGGGCTTGCCGATCTGCTGTACGATACCGTCCTTCATCACGACGATCATATCGGAGATGCTCATGGCTTCGTCCTGATCGTGGGTAACGAAGATGGTGGTGATCTGTGTCTCCTGCTGGATCCGGCGGATCTCTTCTCTGGTCTGGAGACGGAGTCTGGCATCCAGATTTGAGAGGGGCTCATCCAAAAGAAGAACGCGAGGCAGCTTGACTAAGGCTCTGGCGATGGCAACACGCTGCTGCTGACCGCCGGAGAGCTCATTGGGTTTGCGCTCTAACAGGTGGTCGATCTGTACCAGCTTTGCTGCTTCCAGCACGCGCTTGCTCATCTCTTCTTTGGAAAGCTTGTCAGCACCCTTCAGGTTCTCTAAGGGGAACTGAATATTTTTCTCCACAGTGAGGTGGGGGTAGAGGGCATAGTTCTGGAACACCATGCCGACACCGCGGTTCTCGGGAGGAAGTCCGGTGACATCATCTTCGCCGAAAAAGATTTTGCCATCGGTGGGTTTCAGCAGACCGCAGATCAGATTCAGGGCAGTACTTTTGCCACAGCCGGAGGGACCTAAGAGTCCGATCAGCTTGCCGTCGGGGATCTCGAAGTCGAAGTCATTCACGGCAATGACATCCTCACGGTTCTTCCTGCCGCGGACAGGACCGCGGGCGGGGAATTTCTTGGTCAGATGCTGTAATACGATTTTCATGTGTATATTTCCTTTCTTATAATGAATCTAATGAATTCAAAATGGCTGACCAGTTCAGTCCGCGCCATTCGAAAAGCCGCGTTATCACGCTTTTGAACCTAAATCCCATAGGAGTCCTTCAAAATCGCAAATGATTTTCAGATTCCATAGGAATCTTTCAAATCATTCGATATATGATCCAGGTCGGGGTATACGAAGCTTTCGGAGATGCCGAATACCCGCAGGCTTTCAATAAAGTATTGTTTCCGCCCGGAGGGAATAATGATCTTATACAGCATATTTTCATCGCAGATGTCTTCCAGACGTTCCAGAGAGTTATGTACGGTGAAGTTGGAGTACTGGGAATACATGCGGAGGTTGTTTTCCGTGGAGCTGCAAGCCAGGATCTTGTTTTTCAATTCCGGATTGTGGTGGTTGTGTTTGAAGGCGGGCAGCAGCATTTCCTGGGTGGTGTCCGCATCAATGGGATAGATGCAGTTGCCGAAGCCTTCCTTCTCGTTCAACAGACCCGGTGTCAGTACCCAGACGCAGGCATCGGTGTCCGGAGTCTCCCGGTAAGTCTCCGTGGCGAAAAATACGGCGATCAGGGGAGACTGAGTCCAGTCTAACATTCTCGTGGGCAGACCGTAGTGCTGCATCAGGGAGACCCAGCCGGCGTAATTGTGTTTGTCGGGAGGATTGTCCAGGATCTGTCTCGCCCGGATATAGAAATCATTGGCAATATAGCGTTCGGAGTCCAGTCTTTTCTGGCTTCGCTGGATGGAAGGGATCAGAGTCAGATCCGCGTTCTCTTCCCCGCGGAACCAGAGGCGGACGCCGTGCTTTTGGCGTAACGTACTGACGAACTGCAGGAGTTCATCGATGGTGCTTACTTTTTGTGTTAACATGATAGACCTCGTTCTTATTTCTTATGCTTCCATTTTATGCTCATATCGGGGCATCAAGCTACTTTATTATAGATGGTTTTTCTCAGTTGTACAAGTATCCATTCTGTGGTATGGTAAAAGAAAGAATACGGAAAACGTTTTTATAATAAAAATAAAGCACACAGGAAGGAGTACACTATGGCAAAATGGCTTGATAATGCAATCTTTTATGAAATTTATCCCCAGTCTTTTCTGGATACCAATGGTGACGGTATCGGTGATTTTCAGGGTATCATAGAAAAACTGGATTATATTAAGGAACTGGGATGTAATGCGATCTGGATGAATCCCTGTTTTGCATCCCCCTTCGGAGACGCAGGCTATGATGTGGCGGACTACTATCAGGCAGCTCCCAGATACGGCACCAATGCGGACCTGAAGCGCCTGTTTAACGAAGTACACAAGCGGAATATGCATATCCTGTTAGACCTGGTGCCGGGACATACATCTGTGGCACATCCCTGGTTTAAGGAGTCCTGTAAGGCAGATCGTAATGAATTTACTGATCGTTATATCTGGACCGACAGCACCTGGGGACAGCTGGAAAACATGGGAAGTCTGTGCGGTATCTCCGAGAGAGAGGGCTCAGTGATCGTGAACTTTTTCGCACACCAGCCGGCACTCAATTACGGATTTTATAAAAAGACACAGGACTGGCAGCAGGATCCCGATGATCCGGGTCCTAAGGCGACGCTTGCAGAGATGGAAAATGTCATGCGGTTCTGGATCGGCATGGGCTGTGACGGCTTCCGTGTGGATATGGCAGGTTCTCTGGTGAAAAATGATGAGGACAGCAAGGGAAACATTGCTCTGTGGAGAAAGGTAAGAGCGTTCCTGGATGCAGAGTTCCCCGAGGCAGTGCTGGTATCCGAATGGGGAGAACCGGACAAGTCCCTGCAGGGCGGCTTCCATATGGACTTTTTACTTCATTTTGGACCGTCTCATTATAACGATCTGTTCCGCTGCGAGGAGCCTTTCTTCTCCGGAAGAGGTAAAGGCGATGTGGCAGCCTTCGTGGAGAAATATAAGGAAAATTATGAAAAGGCACAGCGCAAGGGTCTGATCTGTATTCCCTCCGGCAACCATGATATGGATCGTCTGGCGAGAAGCATTCATGGGGAGGAATTAAAGGTGGCATTTGCATTCCTTCTGTCCATGCCAGGTGCACCGTTCCTGTATTACGGTGATGAGATTGGTATGCGCTATGTGGAAAATCTGCACTCCGTAGAGGGCGGTTACGGACGCACCGGTTCCCGCTCGCCCATGCAGTGGGATCATACCACCAACGCCGGTTTCAGCGCAGCACCGAAGGAAAAGCTCTATGTCAAACAAGATGAATCTGCAGACCGTCCCACGGTGGAAGCGCAGATGGCAGATCCGGATTCCCTGTATCATGAGATTCAGAAATTAATTAACATCCGTCAGGCGCACAGCGCATTGCAGAGCCGTGGAGAGATCGAGTTTGTCTATGCCGAGGAAAAACAATATCCTCTGGCGTATCTGCGCAGTGACGACAAGGAGAAGATTCTGGTCATCATCAATCCGGCGGACAGAGAGGTCAGCTTCGACGGAGACTATGCGGTAAAGGAAGCATTGTATACCTTCGGAAGGGAAGCTGCATTTGCAGGCGGAAAGGTTACTGTGCCCGGGGGCAGCGCCGGATTTTATCTGTTGTAGTTGGTGGAATGTATTTTAAAAGAAGTGGATGATCAGTCTGGCGTAGCGGAGGAGCTTTCGAAAAAATGATTGCGGCATCTCTAAAAAAATATGCTATAATGAGCGTAATGCTAGAGTATAAATGAAAAGAGAACCGTATGAATCAGGTAAATTATCAAAAAGAATTAGAGAAAATTTTAAATACCTTACAGGAGAAGGGCGAGGCAGCGTCGGATTACCGACCGCCCCGCCTGTTTCTGCATAGCTGCTGTGCACCGTGCAGCAGTTATTGTCTGGAATATCTGTGCCGTTATTTTTTGATCACGGTATTTTATTATAATCCCAATATTTCGTTTTCGGAAGAATATCAGAAGCGTGTGGCGGAGCAGAAGCGCCTGATCGCCGCTTATAATAAAGAAGAAAAAGGATGGCCCATCGACATCGTGGAGGGAGATTATGAACCGGAGCGTTTTTATGAGATGTCGAAGGGGTACGAGAACTGTCCCGAAGGAGGAGAGCGGTGTTTCCGCTGCTTCGATCTGCGACTGCGTAAGACTGCGGAGCTGGCGGCAGATGGCGGTTATGACTATTTTGCCACGACCCTGACCATCAGCCCTCTGAAAAATGCGGCGAAGATCAATGAGATCGGGCAGGCACTGTCCGGGGAATATGGTATCCCCTGGCTGCCCTCGGATTTCAAGAAAAAGAACGGGTATAAGAGATCCATCGAACTGTCCGCAGAGTATGAGCTGTACCGGCAGAATTACTGCGGCTGTGCCTTTTCCAAGGCGGAGCGGGAAGCACAGATTGCAAATGCGTAATTGCGTCTTGCGGGATGAGGAATTTTAGGATATAGTAGAAATATTGAAAACAGCGCAGAAGCGTGAGAGATAGAAATTGTGACTGCACAAGATATTCCGGTACATTACAGGAAGTAACGGAATACCGGCAGATTACTGAAAGGTATGAGGATTGACTGACATGAAGAAATTTTTAGAAATGCTGACAGAGGAAATGCAGCAGGCATTTACCGCAGCAGGCTATGACGGAAGCTTAGGAAAAGTAATGCTTTCCAACCGTCCTGACCTGTGCGAATATCAGTGTAACGGCGCCATGGCGGGAGCCAAGCTGTATAAAAAAGCCCCCATCATGATCGCAAACGACGTGGCAGAGCAGTTAAAAGACAGCAAGGTATTTTCCGAAGTGGTGGCAGTAGCCCCCGGATTCCTGAACCTGAAGGTCAGTGAGGCATTTTTGCTCACCTATTTACAGGGCATGGAGGCAAATGAAAAATTCGGTCTGGAGAAGCCCGAACATCCCAAGAAGATCATTATCGACTACGGCGGCCCCAACGTGGCAAAACCTCTGCATGTGGGACATTTACGTTCCGCAGTGATCGGTGAGAGCGTAAAACGCATCAGCCGCTATGTGGGACATGAGGTTATCGGTGATGTGCATCTGGGTGACTGGGGATTACAGATGGGTCTGGTGATCACCGGTTTACAGGAGAGACAGCCGGAACTGGTATATTTTGATGAGAACTACGCCGGGGAATATCCCGAGGAAGCTCCGTTTACCATCAGTGAACTGGAGGAAATCTATCCCGCAGCCAGCGCCAAGTCCAAGGAAGATCCCGAGTACAAGGCAAAGGCCATGGAAGCAACCTTCAAATTACAGAGCGGTGTCAGAGGATATCGTGCTCTGTGGAAGCACATTATCAATGTGTCTGTGAACGACCTGAAGAAGAATTATTCCAAATTAAACGTAGAATTCGATCTGTGGAAGGGAGAGAGCGATGTCCATGACATCATCCCGGAGATGGTCGCTTATATGAAGGACAACGGCTATGCACACTTAAGTGAGGGTGCGTTGGTAGTGGATGTCAAGGAAGATACCGACACCAAGGAGATCCCTCCCTGCATGATCTTAAAGTCCGACGGGGCCTCTCTGTACAATACCACAGACCTGGCTACTATTATGGAGCGTATGAAGCTGTATCATCCCGACGAGCTGATCTACGTGGTGGACAAGCGTCAGGAATTGTACTTCGAGCAGGTATTCCGCTGTGCCCGCAAGACGAAATTGGTAGAACCCGAGACCGAGCTGAAGTTCTTGGGCTTCGGTACCATGAACGGCAAGGATGGCAAACCCTTCAAGACCAGACAGGGCGGTGTTATGCGTCTCGAGAACCTGATCAAGGATACCCAGGATGAGATGTACAAAAAGATCAAGGAAGGCCGCGATATGGAAGATGCCGAGGCGAGAAAGGTAGCGGACGTGGTAGCTATCTCCGCGTTAAAATACGGTGATCTGTCCAATCAGGCATCCAAGGATTATGTTTTTGATATCGACCGTTTCACCTCCTTCGAGGGAGATACCGGCCCCTACATCCTGTATACCATTGTGCGAATCAAGTCTATTTTGAATAAATACAAGGAGCAGGGCGGAGACCTGACCGCTGTAAAATTACAGCAGCCCGGTAATGCGTCCGAGAAAGAGCTTGCCATGGAACTGGCACAGTTCAATACCATGATCGCTACCGCTGGAGAAGAACTGGCACCCCATAAGGTATGTGCCTATATTTACGATCTTGCCAATGCGTTCAACCACTTCTACCATGAGACCAAGATCTTAGGTGAAGAGAATGAGGAGCGTAAGCAGGGACTGGTAGCACTTTTAGTGCTGACCAGAGATATCCTGGAGACCTGTATTGATATGCTGGGATTCGAAGCTCCGGAGAAAATGTAATAAAAATAATATCTATTTAGTAAACCCGCTGAAAAACGGGGACACAAAGCCAGATGGGTCTAAGGTCTGAACATAGAGAAAAATCAGACTATGACAGCCGGTTGCAGCAGATTCCTGAGTGTAGGGGAGTATGTTTATCGTGAGCCGTCTGTCAGTGCACATTTTTGGCAGACGGCTTTTATTGTGCCGTAGAAGGGGAAAACGATGTCTTTAAACTATGAGCAGAACGAAAATGACATCCTGAATAAATTATTGCCGGAATATAGACAGCATTCTGTACAAAGAAAAAGCAATCCAGAAGCAGTTACAGGACACATTGGAGAAAGTGAAGCTGAGTAACGAGATCATTTCCTCCATCGCCAGAACTTACCAGTATATTTCACGGATCGATATTCAGGCAGATTATTTCGAAGAGATCAATAACCGGGATACCGAGCATCTGAAGTTCACGAAATCGGGAAAGCTGTCGGAAAGCAATGAAAAGGTATGCAGACAATACGTGGCGGAGGAGTATCAGGAGGCATTTTTCAAATTTGTGGATCTGAAGACCCTGCCGGAACGCATGAAGAATGAAGAGACGTTAGTCCTAGAATACCGGATGAAGGATGGCGACTGGCACAGACTCCGTTTTGTGGAAAAAAAGAGAGACGAAAACGGTGTACTGACCCATGTGCTCTGCCTGATCCGCAGCATCAGCGATACCAAGAAGTGGGAACATGAACTGATGTATCAGGTGGAGGAAGCCAGGAAGGCAGCAGCTTTGAAGGCCCGTTTCCTGTCAAATATGAGTCATGATATCCGGACACCCATGAATGCCCTGCTGGGATACAGTGAGCTGATAAAAAGGGAACTGACTGATCCGAAACTTCTGGATTATCAGGAGAAGATGGAACAGTCCGGAAATCTGCTTCTGTCTATTATCAATAATGTGCTGGACATGGCCCGGATTGAAAGCGGTAAGGTGGAACTGGATGAAGATTATGTGAAGATCAGAGATATTTATCAGGGAATTTACAAAATTTTCCAGGCGGAAGCGGAGAAAAAAGGAATTCACCTTAAGATGGAATACGATGTCAAGCATGAGCACGTAATCTGCGATGAGACGAAGAACAAGGAAATTTTCCTCAATCTGATCAGTAATGCGGTAAAATATACAGCTTCAGGGGGAAGAGTTACCATAAGGATCACAGAGCTTGACTGTGACAGGAAAGACTATGTGCGGATACGGACTCAGGTAATTGATACAGGTATCGGAATGAGCGAAGAATTCCTTCCATCTCTCTTTGAGGCTTTTGCCAGGGAACGAAATACAACAGACGGAAAGATTGCGGGAACAGGTCTGGGAATGCCGATCATAAAGAAGTATATTGATATGATGTACGGAACTATTGAAGTAGAAAGTAAGCAGGGAGAAGGAAGTAAATTTACAGTTACCCTGGAATACAGGATTGCTGATAAGAGCTACTATGAACAGGATACGGAAAAATCTTCAGATGTGGATGAAACAGACAGAATCAGCGGAAAACATATTTTGCTTGCCGAGGATAATGATCTGAATGCGGAAATCGCACAGTTTATCCTGGAGGATATGGGACTTATAGTTGACCGTGTTGAGGATGGAGTTCAATGTGTGTCAAGGATAGAACAGAAACCGGCAGGCACCTATGACCTGATCCTTATGGATATCCAGATGCCGGTAATGAACCTGTCTCTTATACACATCTGACG
>ERZ1027215.487-NODE-487-length-14915-cov-5.106931_pt1 | contig 14915 bp, 9 predicted proteins | sample MGYA00519481_ERZ1027215 | MGnify/ENA primary metagenome ERZ1027215 (study PRJEB26926, sample SAMN06164487) | human gut metagenome | biome: ENVO:00009003; feature: ENVO:2100002; material: ENVO:00002003 | host: Homo sapiens | place: USA | collected 2012 ... | reverse complement strand
ATGTATGGTCGTGCAGATGAAATTCCGCAGAATATGGTAGACTCACTCCGCGCCGAGGCTGTGGAAATGGCGAAAAAGGCAGACTTGGTGGTGCTGGTAGGCGGGTTGAACAAGAATCACTTTCAGGATTGTGAAGGTGGCGACCGTCTGGAATACGGCCTACCTTTCGGGCAGGATGAACTGATTGAAGCTTTGCTGGGGGTAAACAAGAACCTTGTTCTGGTACTTCTCAGCGGTAATGCGGTGGAAATGCCGTGGATTGGCCAAGTTCCTGCCATTGTGCAAGGCTGGTATTTGGGTTCAATGGGCGGCAAGTCTCTGGCTGACATCCTGAGTGGTGCGGTGAATCCGAGTGGCAAGTTGCCCTTCTCTTTCCCTGCCCGGTTGAAGGATTGCGGTGCACATGCTTTCGATGAACTGAGTTATCCGGGTGACAGCATCAAGCAGGAGTACAAGGAAGACATTCTGGTGGGTTATCGTTGGCATGACACCAAGAAGATTCCGGCGCTCTTCCCCTTCGGTCATGGCTTGAGCTATACTACCTTTACATATGGCAAGCCGGTGGCTTCTGCCAAGGTCATGGCTGCCGACGGTACGCTGACGCTGACGGTTGCCGTGAAGAATACGGGTAGCGTGGCCGGAAAAGAGATTGTACAGCTTTATATAGGCGATGATAAATGCAGTGTGCTCCGTCCTGTAAAGGAGTTGAAGCATTTTGCAAAGGTCGCTTTGGCGCCGGGAGAGGAGAAGAACGTGACTTTCACCCTTACTCCGGATGATTTGAAGTTCTACGATGAGGCTTCCGCAGCCTGGAAGTACGAACCGGGCAAGTTCAAGGCATACGTTTGCGCTTCGTCTGCCGACGTCCGTGGTGTAGTTCCGTTCGAAATACAATAATCTTATAATCAGTGCGTAACCACTGCAAAATCAGTGCAACTATTTTGCAGTGGTACTGCAAGCCTTTTGCAGCGCTACTGCAATTGCTTTGCAGCGCTACTGCAAAAGCTTTGCAGCGTCACTGCAAAAGGTATGCAGCAATGCTGCAAAATGCATGCGGTAAGTTTGTAGCCTGAAATCAGAATCAAAAAACAATATGAAGACACTTGCCACTCTATTTCTGCTTGCAGCCTCGTTGCTGCTTCGTGCAGCCGATACCTCTGCCGACAGTTGTAATCATCAGCTATACTATACATCGCCCGCCGCTATCTGGGAGGAGACTCTTCCTTTGGGCAACGGACGCTTGGGCATGATGCCCGACGGGGGCATTCTCCGTGAGCACATTGTGCTGAATGAAATATCATTATGGAGCGGAATGGAGGCGGATTATAGTAATCCGGATGCCTCGAAGAGTCTGCCTGCCATCCGGCAACTGCTGTTTGAGGGAAAGAACCGCGAAGCACAGGAGCTGATGTACAACAGTTTCGTTCCGAAGAAGCAGGAGACTGACGGGAGGTATGGAACCTATCAGGTATTGGGTGATTTGGATATAGACTTTACCTATAATGTTTCATTATCCCCTCTCGATTCTCCATTAAACAACTACCGCCGTTGGCTCAGTTTGCGCGATGCGGTGGCTTATACGGCTTTCAGGCTGGAAGATGTCGATTACCGTCGTGAGTATTTTGTTTCCCGTGACCGTGATGTCATGCTGATTCATCTGACTGCCGGACGTAAAGGGACTCTGAACTTCTCTGCCCGCTTGAGCCGTGCGGAACATAGCTCGGTGACTGTCCGGGGAAACACCCTTTTGATGGAAGGTACGTTGGAAAGTGGTAAGCCCGGTCTGGAAGGAATGAAATACCGTGTAGCCATGCAGCTTGTATCGGACGGTGGAGAAGCTACAGTCAGCCCCCAAAAAGGCATCAGCCTGCAGAACGGGCAGGAAGCTTGGCTGGTACTCTCTGCTACTACCTCCTATGCTGCCGCAGGTACCGACTTCCCCGGCGAGCGCTATGCGGAAGTCTGCGACAGTCTCCTCCGTCCTTTCACCGCCCCTGCTCATTCTCCATTCTCCATTTTCCACTCTCAACTCTCCAAGCATGTCGCTGCCCACCGTTCTCTTTATGACCGTGTTTCCTTGACGCTTCCTTCCACAGAGGATGATACGCTCCCGACGGACGAACGTATCCTCCGTTTCACACGGAAGGAGTCTCCGGCATTGGCTGCCTTGTACTATAACTACGGGCGCTATCTGCTCATCAGCAGTACCCGTCCCGGCAGTCTGCCGCCCAATCTGCAAGGACTCTGGGCTAACGGGGTATCGACTCCCTGGAACGGAGACTATCATACGAACATCAATATACAGATGAACCACTGGCCTTTGGAGCAAGCCGGTCTTTCCGAACTCTATCAACCGCTGACCACACTGATGGAGCGTCTTGTCCCTTCGGGAGAAGCAACCGCGCGTATCTTCTATGGCGATGAGGCAGATGGCTGGGTGCTCCACATGATGACCAATGTATGGAATTACACCGCTCCCGGTGAACACCCTTCCTGGGGAGCGACCAATACCGGCGGTGCGTGGCTGTGCGCCCACTTGTGGGAACACTATCTGTATACGCAAGACAAGGATTATCTGCGCCGTATCTATCCCGTCTTGAAAGGCGCCGCCCGGTTCTTTAGTTCCACCACCGTGCAGGAGCCTTCGCATGGCTGGCTGGTAACTGCTCCCACTTCTTCTCCGGAAAACAGCTTCTATGTTCCGGGTGATAGCGTGACTCCCGTCAGCATTTGTATGGGGCCCACTATGGATGTGCAACTGCTCACCGAGCTTTATACCCATGTCATTGCCGCTGCCCGTCTGCTGGGTTGTGATGCAGACTATGTGGCGAAGCTTGAAGCAGACCTGAAGAAATTCCCGCCCATGCAAATCAGTCGGGAAGGATACTTGCAGGAATGGCTGGAGGATTATAAGGAAGTGGATGTGCACCACCGCCACGTTTCCCATCTCTACGGTCTGCATCCGGGAAATCTGATTTCGCCGGAGGCTACCCCCGAGCTTGCCGAAGCCTGCCGGATGACCTTGAACCGTCGTGGAGACGAGGGTACCGGTTGGAGCCGTGCCTGGAAGATAAACTTCTGGGCTCGTTTGGGAGACGGAAACCGTGCTTGGAGACTCTTCAAGAGTTTGCTGCATCCTGCCGTCGATGCCGGGACGGGAGGTCATGGTAGCGGCACTTTCCCTAACTTGTTCTGTTCGCATCCGCCTTTCCAGATTGATGGCAACTACGGTGGTGCGGCAGGAGTCGGCGAAATGCTGCTGCAAAGTCATGAGGGCTTTATCCACCTGCTTCCTGCCCTGCCGGATAGCTGGACTACCGGTAACTTCCGTGGAATGCGCGTGCGCGGCGGTGCTTCCATAGACTTGGACTGGAAGGATGGACGGGCAACGAGGGCTGTTGTTACCGCCCTTGTTCCGGGTAAATTCATCCTAAAGATGCCCGCAGGCGCCGTTCGTGCCCAAGTGAAGATAGGAGGACGTACGCATACTTACAAAGAACCGGCATTTCCGTTGGATTTGAACAAGGGAGAGGCGGTGACCATACATTTCTTATAGGAACGTTCCCCTCCGACAAAATTATCAAGTTATTTGTCTTTCGCGTCCGAATGCTGTACATTTGCAGTGCATGTAGAACAAATATCTTAGATAATTATGAAAAATAGAGTACGTTTTTTCTTCTTGTTTCTCGGCTTGCTGGGAGCGTTGGCAGTTCATGCACAAATCAATGAGTTGCCACGTTCCACACCCGAGGCAGAAGGAGTCCCTTCCAAGGCTGTCACTGCCTTGTTTGATTCCCTGATGGCATTGCCGAAAACAGACATCCACAGCGTGGTGGTTCTGCGTCATGGCAAGGTTATCGGAGAAATCTATCCGGTTCCGTTCGCACCGGAATACCGTCATACCATGTATTCCTGCTCCAAGACCTTTGTCGGGGCTGCCGTAGGGCTGGCCATTGCAGACAACCGCTTGCGCTTGACAGACCGTGTCGGTGCTTTCTTCCCGGAGCTTCTTCCGGATTCGGTTTCCGCTAATCTGGCAGACATGACTGTCCGCGACCTGCTTACCATGACATCGGGTGTCACTCCCGACTGGAATATGCGCAACCTCACTCCCGACTGGATACGTACCTTCCTTGCCAAACCGGTGAAGACTCCAGGCAAGAAGTTTGAATATGATTCGATCAGTACCTATATGCTTTCCGCCATCGTGCAGAAGGTGACGGGGATGACATTGCTGGATTATTTGAAACAGAAGCTTTTCATCCCGATGCATATCACGGACGTTGCGTGGGAGATAAGTCCCGAAGGTATCAATACCGGTGGCTGGGGACTGCATATCCAGAGTGAGTCATTGGCTAAATTCGGCTTGCTGCTGCTGAACCGAGGTGTTTGGGAAGGCAAGCAGTTACTCCCGGCTTCCTGGGTGGAGCAGATGATGACCAGACAGATAGGAGATTATGGCTATCAGATGTGGCTTTGCGAATATCCGGGTGCTGTACGTGCTGACGGGGCTTTGGGGCAATACATTCTGATAGTTCCGGATAAGGATATGGTAGTGGTCATTACCGAATGTACATTGATAGACGGTCGTCGGCAGCGTCGTCTGGTGTGGAACCGTTTGTTGCCGGAGGTCGGGGACCAGGCATTAGTGCCTGGCAAGGACTACAAGCGCCTGCAGAAGAAACAGCGTTCTTATCAGCTGCCGTTGGTGCAGGGAAAGGTTGCTTCCTCCCTTTCACGGAAGTACGAAGGCAAACGCATCCTGCTCGGAGAGAACAAATACGGATGGCAATCCATTGAGCTGCAATTCAAGCAGAAAGAAGTGGTGATGACTGTGGTGGAGAAAGACGGAAAGACGTATAATTTACCGTTTGGCTATAAGCAATGGCCGAAAGCGGCAATTGATGGCTATCCTCCGTATTCGGTTGCTGCGAAGGGGCGTTTTAAGGGTATAGAAGGCCCTTTCCAGGTGGCAGGCAGTTATGCTTGGCAGTCGTCCGATACTTTGCAACTGAAGGTGCATTATGTCAACTGGGTAAGCGCTCTTGGGCTTACGCTCCGGTTTGAGGATAACAAGGTACTCCTGACTGTGACGGAGAACTATTCTTCGGGTGAAGGGATGACTTTCGAGGGCACATTAACACATTAAACAATGAATCGTATTTTGCTTACTCTAAAACGGCCTTTTATCTGGCTGTACCGTTTTCGGCATCGTTGTGGATATGGTGTACATTCACCTTTTGCTTTTAACCTGATTACGCATGTCATTTATGAAAGTACGGCTTATTATAAATATGAAGAGCTGGCTAGGGCACAGAAGCAACTGGAACCGGAGAAAGATAAACACTGGAAGTACGAATCGAAGAAAGTGAAAAGGCTTCTGTTTCGTCTGGTAAACTATAATCAGCCGGAGACTATCATAGATGCCGGTACGCTTGCCGCTTCTGCCCTCTATCTGAAAGCAGGAAAAGAGGGGGCGGATTATACTTCGGCTTCCGACCTTTCCGAACTTTTTCTGGAGAGTGGCGCTCCCGTCGATTTTCTTTATCTGCACGATTATCGTCGTCCCGGTTTTGTAGAGGAAGTCTTTCGTATCTGTGCCGCCCGCGCCAGGGGAAAGTCTGTCTTTGTGATTGAAGGTATCCGTTACACTCCGCAGATGTTTACCCTCTGGAAACGCATGAAGCAGGACGAGCGGGCAGGCATTGCGTTCGACCTTTATGACCTTGGGATTCTATTCTTCGATAAAACAAAGATAAAACAAGACTATATTGTCAACTTTTGATTATCTTTAGGCGTTTGTTCAAGAGTTATAACTCATAATTCATGAAAATATATACCAAAACCGGAGATAAAGGAACCACCTCTCTTGTAGGTGGAAACCGTGTACCCAAAACGCATATCCGCCTTGAAGCGTATGGTACGGTGGATGAACTGAATTCCCATCTGGGACTTCTTGTCACGTATCTGCTTGATGAGAAAGACAAAGCTTTCTTGAGGCAAGTACAGGACAAACTTTTTGCTGTGGGGTCTCATTTGGCCACGGATCGGGAAAAGACCGAACTGAAAGCGGCAAGTATCATCAGCCCGGAGCATGTGGAAATGGTGGAACGGGAGATAGACCGTTTGGATACTCTTTTGCCATCTCTTTCAGCTTTTATACTTCCCGGCGGAAGCCGTGGTGCAGCGATTTGCCACATTTGCCGTACGGTGTGTCGCCGTGCCGAACGTCGGATTCTGGCTTTGGCCGAACAAGTGGAAATAGCTTCGGAATTACTGGCTTACGTGAACCGCTTGTCTGATTATTTATTCGTTCTTTCCCGTAAAATGAATCAAGACGACAAAAAAGATGAAATATTTTGGAATAATAGTTGCAAGTGAAATAAATTGTTATACTTTTGCCGAAAATTAGAAATTAAGACTTAATATTCACAATTTTAATACTAGAGACTATGTATTGGACATTGGAATTAGCATCTAAATTGGAAGATGCTCCTTGGCCGGCAACTAAGGATGAATTGATAGATTATGCCATGCGTTCGGGTGCTCCGCTTGAAGTGATTGAGAATCTGCAGGAAATGGAAGATGAAGGCGAGATTTATGAAAGCATAGAAGACATTTGGCCCGATTATCCCAGTAAAGAGGATTTCTTTTTTAACGAGGAGGAATATTGATACGCTTTAAAAGAAAAAACTTACCGGTATATCTGGTAATATTTTGAGACATAGGAAGAAGTAGTTCCCAAACCGATAACTATGGTTGAAGAATTACTTCTTTTCTTTTAATCCCCCTATAATGATAATGGATGTACAAGAAGCAACAACACGCCGGTTACCGGATTTGAAAGGAAGGCATCTGCCTGAAAACTGCCGCGAAGCTGTAAACGCAATTTTGAAAGAGACTTATGGCTATGAGCTATTTCGTAATCTTGAAATTTATGATGATTTATTCAAAGGAAAAGAAAAGCTTTGCATATCTCAGGGACAATTGGTAGAGAGCGTTATACTTGAGGCAGAAAAGGCTTGGAAAGGCGAAGCGCAGGTAGATAATATCTTGCTGACTGCCCCTACCGGTTCAGGAAAATCCTTGTTGTTCCAGCTTCCTGCCATCTATTTGGGGAAAGAATATAATCTGCTTACAATCGTTGTTTCCCCTTTGAAGGCATTGATTGTAGACCAAGTGGAAAGTCTGCAAGAGCTGGGGTATACGCGTGTGGCATACGCCTCGTCCGATTTATCGCCGGAACAGAAAATGGAGGTTTACCGGCAGGTGCGCGAGGGTGAGATTGACTTGTTCTATCTTTCGCCGGAATTGCTTCTCTCTTACGACATCAAGCATTTTGTAGGCGAGCGCCGCATCGGTCTGGTAGTGGTCGATGAGGCACATACGGTAACGACATGGGGCAAGGAGTTCCGTGTGGACTATTGGTTCTTGGGACGTTACTTGAATACGCTGAAACAGACTCTCGGTTATAATTTCCCATTGTTTGCATTGACCGCCACGGCTGTCTGGAATCCCAAAGGGGGCAATGACATGATATTCGAGACTATCCGTTCCCTGCAGATGGAGCCTTGTGTGCTTTATGTAGGTACGGTGAAGCGCCGGAATATTGGCTTTGACATCCGTCAGATGGAGATGGAGGACGGGGAGACATACGACAAGGCAAAGCAGCGCGTAGTTGCTGCGCGGGTCGAAGACTTCCTGGACGGCCACAAGACACTACTCTATTATCCTTTTGCGGGTGGCATCGACATGCGCCTGAAGACGTGGGTGAAGCCGGCAGACTGGCGTCTGGTCGCCTCCTATTATGGCAAGAAGGACAAGGAACAGAAAGCTGCCATTGTGCAGGAATTCAAGGACGGAACCAAGAAACTGATTGTGGCTACGAAAGCCTTTGGTATGGGAGTGGACATCAGTGATATAGACCGCGTATACCATGTGGCGCCATCCAGTACGTTTGTCGACTATATCCAGGAGATAGGGCGTGCTGCGCGTGATACGGAGATACAGGGTATTGCCGCTACCGACTACCATGAACGAGACTTCTATTATATGAAGCGCCTGCATCAGACGGGGAACATTGCCCAGGAACAGTTGGTACTTATTCTGAGAAAACTCATGGAGGTGTACCGCATGAAAGGGGAAAAGCCGGAAATCATGGTGTCTTTGTCCGATTTTGAGTTTGTAGTGAAACTGCCACGTACAAAGAACAAGCTGGAGTATGAAGCCGAGTTGGGACAGCTCATCAAGACTGCCTTGCTTTGGCTGGAAGACGATTTGATGCAGCGCTATGGCAAGTACCTGCTTGAAATCAGCCCTAAGAATCTGTTGACCGAAGGATATGTACAAGACAAGACGGGCGATGTCTTTGCCCGTGAGTTCCGGAACTACCTGACAAAGGTAGAAGGGGAGGACGGGGTTTACATTGCACGTCTGGAAGAGCTTTGGGAAGAACGTTTCCCGGAGTTTGGCTACAAGGAATTCAAACAAAAGCTGAATAATGGAACGTTATGGGAAGGTGCCCGTGCCGTATCCGTAGGCAAGCATGAGGTATTGTTGAAGGAAGATGCCACCGTTATCCGTGAGCGAATGGATGCTTTGTTCAAGAGCTTGACAACCATGCTGAAAACGGCGTTGATAAAGTCGAAAGGGCGTTTCGACGAAGAAGAACTGCGGGCTGTTTTTGCCGAGCATGGCATGGATGTGCGCTCCGCCAAACGTTTTATCGGTTCCCTGCTGGAGAGCCGCACGGAGGAAGGCCGCAGTGTGAGCTATATCAGCAGCGTGAAAAAGAAGGACTCCAATGAACTCTCTTTTACAGTGACCAAAGGCTTTGATTTGCTTTTGTCGCGTTATCAGAAACTGTTCGGCCAGCGTATCGTAGGCAGTAAGGGGGACCGCCTGATGTTTTATTGCACTCCTTTTTCGGATTTGAATATGCTTCTTAATCTGCTCTCTATGCTCGACTGTCTCTCGTTCAGTGTGGAGGGTGGCGGTACGCCTTGCGTATTCGTACGTTTCAATGACCCCGAAATGCTGCAGGAGCTTGCACTTGGCGGTGATTACCGCAATCTTATTCTGGACACCAACGAGCAGATATTCCAGGAGCAGATAGCCTTGTTCTCTTTCTTCTTCGAAACGGACAAGTTGACGGATGAACAGCGCTGGGACGTTATAGAGGATTATTTTACGGGAATGGGAGTGGACGACTTGAAGGTGAAGTACACGTCTTTATAGTACCAATTCGTTGAACAGCTTTTCCGGAGTTATGGTTCATCTTTGCTTTTACTGTAAAGATTGTGAATAATTAGTCTGAATGTTCTTGCAAAAACTGCTGTAGGATGCATGCATGGTTATGTACCGGTTCTTTGGAGGCATATAGTAGGGTTATGGTACGGTAGCCCTTTATGGTGCCGATGAACCTATGGGCGGCTTCCGAATTTTCCAGTTCCTTGCGATACATGGCTGCAAACCCCTCCCAGTGTTCCGCTTGGTCTTCGTGGAACCATTTTCTTAATTCAGGTGAAGGGGTAATATCCTTTTCCCAGACATCGTATTTCAGATGTTCCTTTTTTATGCCGCGAGGCCACAGCCGGTCTACCAATACGCGGTAGCCGTCTGTTGCATCGGGTTCTTCATATACCCGTTTGATTCTGATTTGTGTCATGGCTGTTCTCTTAATTTTGCTTCCATTCTGATGGAGCGTGGGAAAACGATATTATTTTCCAGGTGGATGTGCTGGTGCAAGGCCTCTTCAAATGCTTTTAGCTGTTGGAGTACGAGGCGGTAACTGTTGCAGGCATCTTCTGGAGCTGTATAGCCGTTGGTCAGATGCTCTATGTGGCGATAGCGCTCTCCTTCAATGTCATGTTCTGCCATCATGACGGATATGGGAGCTTCGATACTTCCACAGTGGAATTCGGGCAGTGGAGTATTTTCCAGCTTTGCCTTTACCATCTCATAGATGTAGGGAAACAGTACCAGTTCCTCTTTGTCGAGATGGGCATTGAGGTCGGAGAGGGAATCATGAAAGAGAGCCTGCACATTGTAGAGTGACGGATGTTTTTCACCGTGTACGCGGCATACTTTATCCAGCAGTTCTTCAATCTCAGGACCTTGTGTACGGATATTACGGTGGTGGATTTTGAGAATATAGTCCACCAATAAGTCCAGAGGCCAACTCTTGAAATCAATATTTTCGGAGGTTGTCGGAGCCAGATGCTCTATTTCTTCTATCACCTTCTCCATATCGGCTCCGGCAGTTTTACTGGCTTCGGGAAGCAGTGCGGAACCATGGCAGCAGAAATCAATGCCATATTTATCAAATATCCCGGCATTGTTGAAGTTGTCGGCTACGATTTCGCCGACTGTCATACGTTTATAATCCTTCATATGTTATCTTGTTTTTGTTTTCCACAACATTGTGGAAACCTGCTATATATACAATTATATGGCGGATAATGTTTGAAGGGTTATGATTATTTGAGTTTCCTTGCCCGGTTCTTTCATTTAAAGGAATTGGAGGAGTTATCACTTCGCTCCGCTCCGTCAGGAGTTGAAGAAGTTAAAGCCGATACTTCTGTGAATACATACGCACGAGTATCGGCTTTAACTCCTAAGCCGACTTGTCGGCTGATAACTTCCTTTAACTTCCGATAACTCCTTTAAATGAAAGATTCGTGGTTCCCCCTTGTCTATCCTTCTATTTTTTGGAATGCCAGCCGTTCGTCTCCATTGGTCAGAAAGATGATGCCGCAATATTTGAATCCGTGCTTCTTCAGTATGTATTGCAGGATATGATTGTCCCGGTGGGTATCTGCACGCAGGTTGGGGATTTGTTCGTAGCACCATCGCAGGCAGGCATTGGCCACTCCTTTGCTGTGTTCTGTACTTGCCAGCCGGTGGATGACGCCGTAAGGAAGCGTATCTTCCAGCCATTCTCCTTCATAGATATGCGTATATGTGGGGTCGTTTCCACGGATAAAGGCGAAGGTTCCGATAATTTCTCCGGTATCGTCGGTGCACACGTAGCTGTTTCCTTGTTCGATGTCTGCTATGACGATTTCCCTGGAAGGGTAGTTGCCTCTCCACTGCAGCATATTCCCATCTTTCCGCATGATGTGCTTCGCTTGTTCAAAGATGTCCATAAGGATTGCAATGTCTGCGGGTTGCGTCTTTCTGATTTTTATCATAGCTTTTTATTTTATCTGTGTGGTATCTTTCTTTGATTCAGGTTGCAAAGGTAATGCGTTTTGTGATTCATTGTTCTCTTAAATGAACAAATGCTAATAGATGTTGTTTCTTTAGGAAGAATTTGCATATATTTGTCCCGTAATATTAAACACAATTGATTATGAAAAAGATTTTTAGTGCTTTCATGATAGCTGTATGCTGTATGTTTATGGCTATGCCTGCTCAGGCCCAACTGTTGAAGTGGGGTGTTAAGGGTGGTGTGAATATGACGAAAATAGATTGGGATGGTGGATATAAGGGAAACAAGGATAATTCTACCGGTTTCTTTATTGGTCCGATGGCTGAGTTTACCATTCCCATTGTAGGCTTGGGTGTTGATGGTGCTTTGCTGTTCTCTCAGCGCGGCAAGGACGAGGTGAAGCAAACAGGACTGGAAGTACCCGTAAATCTGAAATATACCATTGGCTTGGGTAGCTTGTTGGGTATTTATATAGCTGCCGGTCCCGATTTCTTCTTCGACTTCAAGAAGAAGGATTACGTAGACCGCAAGAAGGCTCAAGTGGCACTTAATCTGGGTGCCGGTGTAAAACTGTTGAAGCATCTCCAGGTTGGCGTGACCTATCAGCTCCCGATGGGCGACTCATTTACGTGGGAGGAGGCGGGTAAGGCTTTCGGTGCCAAGAATAAGACTTGGCAGGTGTCTGCGGCGTATCTTTTCTAAAGAAACAGTTTGTTATAGAACTTTCTTCGCAGCTTGCGGATATATGTCCCAAGGTTGCGGACGTCTATCCCAAGCCTTGGGACGGGCATCCGCAACCTTGGGACAATCTTTTTATTTAATACTTGCCAGCTTTTCTCTTCATTCCTGTAGTCTTTTCTTTAAGTACTTCGGAACTTTTTAATGCACGCCTTCCGGACCTCTTTTTTATGCCGTTGGATTAACTTTTCTACAATGACCTCGATAGGTGCAGGTGCATTGTCATGGAGTGGGTTGCGGATTCGCGGCTGGGTTGTCTGCCGTCTTTGATGGTGAGTACCCATTCCCCTTTTGTTTTTATAGGGTTGAATATGAACCCCATACTACTACCTGGAGTGCCAGAATCTGGACGTGGCGTAAATAAATCCTACCTATCTTTCAGATACCCAAAAAAATCCCCGACTTCCATAAGCCGGGGATTCTTTAGTTTTAATTATAAGGTTCTCTCGATAGAGAATTGCTTATTCTTGAATTATTGCAGTACCACAGGTACGTCAACAGTCTTGGTCTTACCCCATTCGTCAACAACACTTACACGAACGTAGCAAGTAACTGTCTTACCATCACCTGGGATAGTTACGTTAGCTTTCGGAGTGATAGTGACATCATCATTTGTAAAGTCACCTGCCAAATCCAGATATTGTTTAGCAGCATCACCTTCCAAAGCAACAGAGACGCTTGCTACATAAGCATCAGTCAAGTGAGAGTTACCGAAGTATATAACATTGGTCTTAGTAATACCACGGATTTCTTCTGCTTTCAGAGTTGCTTTTGCATTCGCTGCTGCTACATTGATAGTCTTATTGTCGCCTGTAACGTATTCATTCTTAACCTTCTTCACATAATTCAGTGAACCTTCGAATACAGAAGATTTGATTGTCAGAGTGAAGTCGTATGCAGTGGCAGTCAAGTTCTTGTTAGCATACGGAGTGTAAGTAGCTTTCAGAGAACGGGCTTCGTATGCACCACCGAAGTTACCAGTCTTAGCAGCTTCATTCTTCGTAGCAACCTTATCTACTGTGATGCCTCCCGATGTAGCATCAGCCAACCAAGCATTAGCAGTCCATTGAATACCGTCTGCATCCTTATAGCTTTCAGGAACAGTTTCAGTAAATGCGATGTTATCCCAAGTTGTGATACCGAACAGACCCTTCAAGTTATAAGTAATTTTGCTATTAGCAGGAGTACCATAAGCAGTAGCATTAGTACCGGTGAAGTACAGATCCAACGGCTTGAAGTCATAAGAAGCTACATTTTCTTCTACAATCAAAGTCAGCTTAACGGTGTTAACCGGACTTGAACCATAAGTCAATTCTGCTTCGTAAGTTCCAGGAATAACTGTAGCATTATTCACTCTGTAAGTCAGCGTATGCTTGTAGTAACCGTTCGGAGTAGTAGAAGCATCTGCAGTAGCAACAGCAACCGGTGCAGTGATACCTACAGCATCATCTCCCTTAGCTTTGTCTGTATTGCTGTTCTTGTCCTTAGCAGCAGCAGTAAACTTAGCATTACCGATGTTGGTGAAGAAGCTAGGAGCACTTGATGTAGTATTACCAATCAAGCTGGTTACATCGAATGTCAATACATTCTTAGAAGCGTCTGCATTCAATACCAATGTTTGAGTAAAGGCATTTTCTGTAGCAGGATTGATGAACTTAACAGTGATAGTTTTAGTTGCGTCTTTAACCTCACCGTCGTAAGTCAGATATTTAACACTTACAACGACAGTCTTATTTGCAACTTCACCTTTAATCTTAGTACCTGTAATCGTAGCCTTAGCAGCATCAACAGCAGCTGTCTGGTTTGTTGCAAAATAATATTGCACATCGATTACATTTTTCATATCTACACAGTCATTCAAGTCGAGTTCTTTGTTGATTTCAACTTCTTGTGTAGTTGCAGTTACATCAAGAGTGGTAGTTGTTGCTGCTTTCACATCAACCGTTACATCATAACTAGACAACACTTCATTGTCATAAGCATCTTTTGTAGCGATAGCGTAAGCACCCTTAGCAGCCTTAATTTGTGCTTCAGTCACACCACTTACAAAAGTAATACCCATATCATAGATACCCTTATTGGCTGTAGCAACTCTTGTCAAAGGCTCTTCTGTCATATTGGGAGTTGCTTCAGACAAAGTGAAGATGGAGCTTCCTTTAGAGTTGGCCAAGTAGAAATTATAGACCGTAGCATCGGCAATGGTCGGATTAACCTGGGCGCTGATTACATTCTTTGCTTCTTTAGAAGGAAGCAGGATGTCGCCTTTCTTGAAAGCAGTTCCATCAAAATACTTACCATTGTCAGCAGCCTTACCATAAGTCAACTCGATGTCGGCACCTTCCGACAATACAGCAGCTGAACTTACTGTTACAGCCTTGATACTGGAGATGGAAGCAGCTCTCGGCAATACGATGTCTTCGTACTCGCCATCTTTGTTCGGGATGTGGATAGTCAGCTTCACGCCATCTTCTACATAGTAGATACCACCGGTAGAAACGCCCAAATCCGTCTTTTCACCGTCTTCACCATATTGTACGTAGATATGGCCGTCTTCTCCTACAGAGAAAGTCGGAGTTGCAGCAGCGTCACCTGCTTCACCCTTCAAGTCTTCCAGTGAAATAAGATCAGTCCAAGTAGTGCCATTGTCATAGCTTACTTGGATTTTGTCATTGTTCACTGCAATTTTCGGAGTCACACCGTCTTTACCTGCTTCACCTTTTTCACCATTAGTGATAGTGTAGCTGGTTCCATTACCCAAAGTAACAACAATACCATTGGTTGTAGATGTCACGCTGGACACCCATTCACCGCTTTTGATTTGGCTCTCTAAAGCAGCAATAGCATCTTTGTTAGAGGTAATCTGTCCTTGTAAGTTCTCGATGTCGTCATCATAGTCCTTACAAGACGTGAAAGTTCCTGCAGTACCCACCATTAAGGCACTGAACAGGATCACACTTAGAAACTT
>ERZ1027215.486-NODE-486-length-14917-cov-5.315906_pt1 | contig 14917 bp, 9 predicted proteins | sample MGYA00519481_ERZ1027215 | MGnify/ENA primary metagenome ERZ1027215 (study PRJEB26926, sample SAMN06164487) | human gut metagenome | biome: ENVO:00009003; feature: ENVO:2100002; material: ENVO:00002003 | host: Homo sapiens | place: USA | collected 2012 ... | reverse complement strand
AGATTAGCGAGTGTCTCGTGGGCTCGGAGATGTGTATAAGAGACAGATAATACTTTCAACTCAAAAACATTTTTGGACACTATCATGCTAACTAATAGAATCTTGATGCTTCAAGTCAAAAAAAGGCAACTCGTATAAATTAGAGTTAAAATAAGGTTAAAACGTAGTATGATTACATTTCTTAGATATTATAAATCTTGAATAAGGAGAATATTTTATATTTTTGCAATCAAATTACAATAATGACATAAAAATATATATCATGATAAGAGATTTCTGGGTAAAGAATTATCTCTCCATTCGAGATAAACAGGAGCTAAGTTTCTTGGCTAAGGGGCCCTCTTCGGAACTTGTTACAGAGGTTGTCGAAGGGGCATTCTTGTACAAGCTAGGAATCCTATATGGTTCTAATGCTTCTGGAAAATCTAATATGCTGATTGCAATGAATGAAGTGTTTCGTCTGTTGGTCATGCCAAAGTCTGATGCAACAGTCGGAATAGGTGGTTGTATTCCATTTGTCCTTACCAAAGATGAGCCAACAGAAATGCATGTGTCATTCTATGCCAATGGCACACGATACGACTATGATGTCAAGTTCAACGGCAAGCATATTTTGAGCGAAGCCTTATACTATTACCCCAACAAATCAAAATCTCTTTTCTATGAGCGTAGTTTTGTTGGTGAAAACGTACAGGCTGATATTAAGTTCGGTGCGAGCCTCAAACTGCAAGTCAAGACGCAGGAGAGCATCCGCGAAAACACTTTGAATAACCATAGTGTACTTTCAGTTTGCCGTAAGGCTGCACTGAAAGAAGACATAGCTCCGTTTAATGCGCTTTATAATTGGATTATGGACAACTACCATGAAATTGATGGTGATGGAGACAAAGGTATAGTCGAAATCTTGAAAGATGCTTATAGCAACCCTAAAAAGCGTAAATTCTATAACACCATGCTTCAAAAGGCCGACTTAAACATCCTGGAATATCGTCCTGTCGTGGAAGACCGCATTGTGCCCAATGATTTCCGCGAGCGTATCCAAAAGGAAAACATTCCAGAGGAGATAAAAGATGTTCTGTTGAAGCCAACCTCAGATTCCATCACATTCTTGAATCATTCGGACAATGGTGATTTTAACATTCCACTCAGATGGCAATCAAAGGGAACTCAGAAGTACATCCGCATATTGGATGCATTATACGACATGATAACAAGTCCTCATGTGTACTATCTTGATGAACTGGGCGAGGATTTGCATAACGACCTGCTGTACTACTATCTCAATGTCTTCATCTTCAACTCCGACAAGTCGCAGCTAGTTATCACGAGTCAGGAGACTACCCTCTTGTCACAGGACATGATTAACGAGAACAGAGGTGTGGTGTGGTTTGTTGAAAAGAACAAAGAGACTGCGTCATCAGAATATGCCCGTGGCGATTCATTTGGCTTGCACAAGAACCTGTCGCTATACAATTCATATCGTATTGGTCGATTGGGGGCCAAGCCAGAACTGGGTAGTATCTTTATAAATCTGGAGGACTGATATGGGAAAGCTACGACAAACAGCACTCATCTTGGGTGAAGGGCCAACGGAATTCTTCTATTTCAAATCTCTATGCGACGTGTTCAAGCGTCTGACCATCAAGCCCGACTATCCGAAGCATACCAACATCAAGGAATTGGAAGCCAAGATTGCGGAGGGTGTGGAAATGGGTTACAGCCATATCTTCTGCATCATTGACATGGACACGAAGGACAAGGAGCCTGAGCATTCACAATACCATAAGCTAAAGGTAAAGTATGCCAAGCCCATCGACAAGTCAAAGAAAGGTATCTACTGCGAGGTTGAGTTCTTCGAGACTCACCGCTGTACAGAACTGTTCTTCCTCTATTATTTCCGCTACACCTCACGTCCATATGAGACACAAGAGCCATTGCTCAAAGACCTCAACCAATGCGTCGAATATCGAAAGACGGTAGAGTTCTTTATCAAAACCAAGGGACTGCATGATTACTTTGAGCGCAATGGCGGCAGTCTCGAAAAGGCTGTGGCCAATGCTAATCGGTCTATGGATGAGAAACTGAAGAGTGGCAGAGATTATACTTACTCTGAACTGGGGAGGTTGATAGAAAAGTTAGGAAGCATATAAAATCGCTTTGAATCTATAAAAAAGACTGTCCTGATAAAAATGTAATTAATAATTCAATATGGAAGATATTATAAAAGAAACTCAAAACGTGCTTAGCAATGGAGGAAACATTATCAAAACTCGTGATGACCGTGAGCTGATACTTGTTGATAAGGACGGAAATATACAGAATACAGATAGCTGTGGATGGTTGCCCGAGAATGATGGGAAAATAAACAAATCAGTGTTCCGTACACGTATTGAACCATGGTTGACTTCTCTATTTCAGTCAGAACACCTATCGTTACTCTGTGGTTCTGGAATAACCAATGCTGTTAGTTTTTTGGCTGGTGGCAGTGGTGGTACAACGATGGCTGCAAGCTCTTTCACAACGTATAAAAACGAGATTGAAGAGGCCGCTAAGAAATCTGCAAAAGCCTGCGGACGTGATAGTGGAAATATAGAAGATCAGATTAGGACTGCAAATGATTTATTGCGTGGCCTTAGGATTTTGAATAAAAACACGGAAGCTGAATCATTAGAAAAGGAACTAAATACTACCATCAGTGCGTTTGCCAAGTCAATTTTGGAATCTGAAAAGGCAATTGCAACTGCAGCAGACGACAAACGTGAAAATGCTTATTCCGTATTGGTAAACTTTTTATTGAGCTTTGCAAGCAGAACGGGAAATCGCGAGAGACTGAATATCTTCACTACAAACTATGACCGATTGATAGAGGTAGGTGCGGAGTTGGCAGGTATTCATCTGATGGATAGGTTTGTGGGAACAATGATACCCATATTCCGTTCATCCAGACTAAATCTTGATATTCACTATAATCCACCAGGAATACGTGGTGAGCCTCGCTATTTAGAGGGTGTTGCCCGATTGACCAAGTTACACGGTTCTGTTGATTGGGTGCAAAATGAGGACGAAATAAGACGAATTGGATTACCATTTGGAGCTGATAATATTGTGCCTTATTTGAATGCGCCAGGTTTGAAAGGGGCTGATGCACTGAAGTTGATGATATATCCCAATTCTGCCAAAGACCGAGAAACTGCAGAATATCCATACGTGGAGCTTTTCAGAGACTTTGCCGCTGCTATATGCCGACCTAACAGTACTTTGGTAACATACGGCTATGGTTTTGGGGACGAACATATCAACCGTGTTATTCATGATATGCTTACGATTCCTTCTACACATCTGGTCGTTATTTCTTTCAATGACCCGATTGGAAGGATCCTGCAATTCTATTATGAATCCGCTCACTATGCGCAGATGTCTGTGCTGATGGGTAGTAACCTAGGTGACATTACCAATCTGGCTAACGACTATTTGCCCAAATCTGCTATTGACAGAACCACTATCCGCATGGCAGAGCTTCTGCAACATCGTATGGGGGCGGCTTCAAGCGCTTCTTCTACAAGTGCAACTGCTACATCTTTGATCGGTTCCGCTACATCTTCTACCACCACAACGTCAACTTCACAATCAACACTTGCAAAATGACAACAACACCAATAGAACAGTTAGCCTCGCTGAGAGTAGGGATGGTGGAGTTTATTTCGCCTGACAGGATAGAGGTGCAATTGGACATTGAGTCACCAGACAGTGTGGCTCTAAACACAGGGACGCCTCGTAACTTTCCACGTATCAACGGGTATGTGATGATTCCCGTGGACTTGGGTTTCGTGGTGGGGCAAGTTTCGTGGATAACCATCCAACGTTCTCCATACCCAAAACGAAGCGGATTCCAAGACTTTGGTTTGATTGATTTGCCTTTCCCATTGAGGAAGATGGAACTACAACCTGTAGGGACTCTGATTGCTGCAGAAAAAGGTTATAAGTTTAAGCGTGGGCTTGAAACATTTCCGTCTGTTGGAGACATTGTTATCCTTCCAACAGAAACTCAGTTGAAATCTATTATTGAGTCTGGTGAGAATAGAAGAGTGTATATAGGCAATAGTCCTCTAGTAGGAAATGCCAGGGTGATGATAGATCCAGACAGGTTGTTTGGTCGCCATCTAGCTGTTCTTGGCAATACAGGTAGCAGTAAGTCCTGTTCCGTGGCAGGTCTTATCAGGTGGTCGCTTGAAAGTGCAAGCAACAATAAATTTAAGAAAGACTTACCTGTAAACAGTAGGTTTATTGTACTCGACCCTAATGGTGAATACAGTAAAGCGTTTACTGATAAGAAGGACGCTAATATTTATTCTGTGAATATAGAGAACGGAGATTGTAGCAAACAGTTGGAAGTTCCTCTATGGTTTTGGAATACAGATGAATGGTGTGGTTTTACAAAGGCTTCGCCCAAGACGCACCGTACGACCATCGTACATGCGCTTAAGTCAGTGAGGAGTGGTAACGTGTTTGAGGTAGAGAGCAAGGAGAAAGAATTGGCGAGCTTTGTTAGGACAGTAATCAATACGATAGAAGTTTATAAAACAAAGGGTACGCCATGGGGCAATTTCCCTGGCCCAAAGAATTTCAAAGAGTCACTCCAGAAATGGAATGCCGGAGTAGTATCAGAAGATACGTTTTCGCAAGAACTTAAGGATGCGATAGCGGCTTTTAACACTAAAGTTGCTGAGCTTGAAGCTCAAAGGGTTTCTCTATATTCTAATCAAGATTATGTGAGAGGGGATGTGGATGATTTGCTCACCTTGTTAAGAGATGTTTATTTGAAAGCAGGAGGCAGGGAAGAAGATTTTCTGCCTACGGATGAAGATAGTCCCATTCCATTCTCTGGAGAAAATTTCGTGCGCTCCATTGAAGCCAATGCTGAGATTCTCAATACTACAGACTATATAGTGACGCTGATGCCTCGCATCAAGACGCTATTGTCGGATGTGAGGGTGAAAAAGGTGATAGATGATACGTCACTGGAGTTGAGTGATTGGTTGGGCGAATATATTGGCTCGGATAACAAAGAAGCACTGACTATTATCGACCTCTCGTTGCTTCCTTCAGACGTGACAAGCATAATCACAGCAGTCATTGCCAGGATGGTATTTGAGGCACAACAAAGATACCTTAAACTGAACAAGGTTTGTCTGCCAACAGTTTTGGTGATGGAAGAGGCTCACTATTTCGTGAAACGTTATAATGATGATGCAGAGAACACAGGGCCAACGACCCAATGCTGCAAAGTGTTTGAGAAGATCGCCCGTGAAGGACGTAAATTTGGATTAGGCCTAGTTCTGTCATCCCAAAGACCTTCTGAATTATCACCCACAGTTTTGTCACAGTGTAATTCTTTCTTGTTGCATAGAATCTCCAATGACCGTGACCAGGAGTTAGTTCACCGCTTGCTGCCCGACAATATGCGGGGGATACTACGTGAGATGCCATCATTGCCCTCACAATATGCAGTATTGCTTGGTTGGGCATCTGAGCTACCTTTTATGGTAAAAATGAGAACTCTCCCAGAGGCTCAACGTCCTCAGTCAGACGATCCCGACTATTGGGATGTATGGACTGGTGCAAAGGAACGCAAGATAGATTGGAAGAGCATTGCTAATGAGTGGCAGAACAAGAGAACAGAGTAATAAGTTTGTTGTAATGAATTTCGGGCGGAAACTGCATTATTTTATCAGTTTCCGCCCGAAATATTATGCATATCGTCAAGATTTCTACTTAGTTAACGTGAGTTCGATATAATCAGAAAAAATTTAATTGAGTCAGTCAAAATTGCACACAGATTCTTTTCTATTAAAGAACATAAAAACAAAATGAAAAAAAGCTTGTTTACAATGGAGTAAACAACGTTCTTTGCATTGTTACTCGTTTTCTGAGGTATTGCGGCATGGAGAGTGGCAAACAACGAAGGAGACCTTGGCTATACAAAGGTGTATGAGCTTGGCGATTTTGAGCCGGGCTTTTTTTATTTGTGAACTTTTACGACATTATTATATGCCAGTGCTTTAACTATGACGGAAAGCGTATCCTGCAAAGGGGTGCACTTTTTTGCCTGTATGACCTCTCTTCTTAGAACGGCCAAACTGTTAAAGTTCTGTCTGTACATTTTTTTGATAATAAAAATTTCCGTATATCACTTTATCATTAACGTGAGCTTTTGATATAATCAGAATAAATTCAATTGTCCGTCATTGATGAAGTTAATATCGATGGCGGGCTTTTTTTCAAAGAAGCAATAAGCGGCAATGGCCGATAACGCGTTTGCCACGAAGTTGTTGAATGAGCGGTGCCTGGAGTGCTCGAGCTGTGCGATGTTCTTCAACTCATCATTAACCGTCTCAATTAAAACCCGTTTTCTGATCAAAATCTTAGCGGCCATACTCATCAGGCTGTTTCTCATGTTGTTCTTCGCTTTTGTTACAATCAGGTGCAGCTTGAATCCGAAAAACCAGCCCATAGGGCATTTCCCACGCTCCGCAAGCCCCTCAAAGGGCTTGTGAATCGATATGCGTTGATTACGACAAACACGCAAGGGGGGGGAATCGACAAAGCTGATGCCTGTACAGGTTCCAAGCAAAACATTCTTAATGAAAATAGTCAATGGAAGTAACACGCCCTTTTCCAATTCCACAAAACGGTTATAAGATACGCATCTGGGAAACAGTCCCCTCAAATGTTTACAGACATATTCCATGTAATAATGCTTGAAGCATCTGAAACCGCCGATATGAAACAGGATGAGAATAACCATGATTTCCGCGTCGCTCATGCGGTTCGGTTTGTTACGATGCTTGCGGTTCTTAGGTAGTCCCTTTTTCCACGATATTAGCACCAATGACAGGTTCACCAAGTTCGTCAAGAACTTTTCCTTTAACAGTGCCTGACTGGGCAAAAGCGGCTGTCATGCAAAAAGACATTAACACGGAAAGTATGGCTACATTCCAGTGTTTGAAAGAATCAAAGATTTTCTTTCGTTGCATAATTACTTAATTTTTAGGTTAACAATCATTGAATTCACAAACACAATTGAGAATTTTCACGGCAAATATAACTTAATTTTTTTTAATAAGAATTATTCACTTGTTTCTTGCAAAGATACATTTTTTCGAGGATATAGACCAATACATAACACGCTTTTTCGATGATAATTCAAGGAAGATATCACATTTTTTAGAGGATAGCAAAGAGTTTTTGATAGATATATCAGGTTAGCGGGTTAAAGTTTTTCCACCTTAGAATCAAGCAATGTTCCGTATTTCTATTTCTTACCAGCGAAGCTAGCCTTTTGCCCCTGATCGTGCAAGGCGGTCCTTCGGACTGGTTGGCTGAAAAAATCATCCTCGCTTCGCTGCGGTATTTTTTCGCCAAGCCTTGCACAATCAGGGCAAAAGACAAACGGATGCATGTAAGAAAAGAAATGCCGGCTTTACCAAAGCCGGGCATGTTTAACCATAAAATAAAAAAGATCATGATTCAAACAAAAAACAAGTATTGCAAGGAAACATTCATACGTCTGAACTACTGGTATGACCGGATACACGGGCTTGTCCGGGAAGACATAGAGAAAGTGAACACAATGGTGGAACACATCGAAAAAACACGTTCCAACCGATATCCCCATACAGGTGACAGCCTGTTCTTTATTTCCGGATACGGTGAACGTTCCCGGCCGTTCTTCGTAGATGCCGTGTATGGAGATAACATTGTGCTCCGGAATTTCTCCCGTGTCCCGTTCATGTCCCGGGATAAGAAGGGTATCAAATGCGATATGCATGGCGGTGAGAGTGTGTTGGTAAAGGCTGGCGATGTAAGGTTCAAGGCATGGACCACCGGCCGTTTCAAGCATTGGGGGCATTACTGGGCATGTGAAAATGGGGAGGTTTACTACGATGCGAAAATAGCCCTGTGGGAGTGTGGCGCACCTGAACAGCCGGAAAGTCGGGAATGGTTCAAAATCCATATCCACAAAAACACCCGTCCGGGCGGGGATATGTACACCGGAGAAATATCCTGCAAGGATGAGGATGGACTCAAGCAATTTATCGATGACCATGAAGGTTTCATATTCGCAGAAGAGGGTTCCCAGAAAATGGTCATACTATGTTTCAGGCATTCCGACATGAGGATTTCCCCGGAAGAATGGGAAAAGATGAACTGTCCGGTATCCGTGCGTGAGATATACGGACAGATGCAGAAAGTAAAGATTGTAAAAGACCATAAAACACATCTGACCACATTCTACTATTAACACAGTATCGCCACATTAAAAATCACCCTGCTTCCTGCCATATGCGGCAGGAAGGAAACAAGGGTATATCATCGATGGTTGGAGACGGTTTTGTAGTCGCTTACGAAAAAGGTGGAACATGGTATATCTTACCTTTGAATTATAATTTTACTGATATTGGCTATTTTGTTTATCCAAATCGAAATCATACACTCTCTATCCCTTTATTGCCGGAGTTACGAGTGAATTATCCGGGATGTTACCGGATTTATTATAACGCTAGTATTGAATCCTTTTCTCCCTCATTGCAAAAGACAGTCTATTTGATGGATGAGTTCCGGTTATCGAATGATCTGTCAGATGTGAAACAAGCATGCAAAAATGTTTTTGCAGATCCTTCCGTTCCTGAATTAGATGGAGGGGATGAAGTTTTCCAAAAGTATGTGAGTGATCATATTCGTTATCCGGCAGATTTCAATACGGATATGCTTTATTATGTTACGTGCCGATTGTCTGTCAATCCGGAAGGAAAGGTGGTACAGGTGGATGTATTGGATAAGACTTGTCCAGCCTCTATAAAGGCAGAGGCTATTCGGTTATTGGAGAAGATGCCCTGTTGGAATCCGGCATCTGCTTTCCAGGTATTTGGTAACCGAACAGCTTATATGGCAGTTCGATTTTGTCAAGTAGAATAATTATTGGAGTAAAAATCGTAAGTTAATCCCATTTATAAAAATAGTCCTGTTATTGTCATTGGTTAATGGATTCGGTTCAGTTGATTTCACAGTTAGCCCTTCGCTCGTCACGTTTGTATTCGAACTGAATCCTTTTTGATATGCCTTGCGGAAGCGTCTATTACTTGGCGTTGAAATCCAAAGCTCTGTGGTTGGTGTATTTCGTGTTTTATTGATTTTTTACTTAAGTCCCGAGAGAACTATGTCTTTTCTCTGTATCACCTATCGCAAAGATACGGAAATATTTGTCACAAGTTTTATTTTCCTCAATAGATACCCGGACTTTTTATTAAAAAGCGTTTATTTTTTACTCAAAAAGTATTAAGTTCTCTCGGAACAATGTCGAAGCACTGTCTTCAGTGTTTCTTTTCGACTGCCTGAGTGACAGCAGCATGAAACACCGGAGAGAGTACGTAACTTCAGTACCTAAAATCGTAAATATCGAAATGTTCGGTTTATTTAGAATAAATAACAGACTAGAGGTTTATGTATATATACCAACGAATTAAATGTTAAAATGTACCTTTAATTGTATAGCTTATGAGATATCTGCTACTTACCGCTGCTTTGGCGATGAACATGCAAGCGATGGTCGCGCAAAGCTCTTACCAAGTGAAGAACAGCGTCACGCTGAGAAATGAGGATTGTGATTTGACAAAGATGAGCGTGATCTTACCCGTTCCGGTCAGTAATATCTACCAAGATGTAGTCGGGTTCAAGGAATCTTCGGGTACGGTTCTCGACTTGGATGCCTCGAACCGGTATTTGAGAGACATAAAGACGGACGGACAGCCGTCATCCGGCGAATCGTATACGTTAAGCGAGGAGTTCTCGGTCACGCTCTATCCTGTGTACATCGATATGGCACAATTCACCACACTCTATCCGTATGATACCGAATCCGCTATCTATAAGCGATATACCGCGGATAAGGGGGGATATATCGATACGAGCGATCCAACGATCCGCTCCGTGTCAGACAGGCTTTGGGGCGATTCCGGCGGCGATATCTTGGATTACGCCCGCTTGTGCTATGAGTACGTGGCGGCGAATTTTAAGTATCTGTATGCAGACACCGGGATAAACCCGATAGCGACCATCCTTTCCGACGGGGGAGGTGATTGCGGTAACCTTGCTTCCATATTTGTCAATCTGATGAGAGCTAAAAAGATACCGGCTAAACATGTCGTTACGGTAAGACCCGACGGGTCTCATCATGTCTGGGCTGATTTCTATCTGGAGCGGTACGGCTGGATACCGGTGGACGTGAACGCGAGGCTGGTCGATCCTCGGGGGAATTATTTCGGCTATTGCCGGGGGGATGGCATCATCATGTCGGAAGACATCTGCCATGAGGCGGAGTTCTTGCCCGGAGAGAAATTCGAGGGGGTAATCCTCCAGACTTTCTGGTATTGGTACTGGTACAGGAATGCCAGTGGGACTGTCGAAGCAGAGCATGCGCTTCGAGGGCGGCAAACCGGCCGGGTGTCGATACCCGTTATCGAGGAGACCCGCTACGACGGAGCCACCTTGAGCTGGAACCTGTTCCCGGGCGCTACCGGATATCGCTCCAAGGTCTATGAGAAGGCTACCGGACGTTTGACCGACGTGGTAGAAGTGCCCGCGGACGCCTCCTCCATGCCGTTGGACGGGTTGGATCCCGAGACGGAATATGGAATTGTCTTTACGCCTTTGCGGATGGTGGGAAATATAGAGACGAGCATGGGAACGTATGACCTGGCTCTCAAAACAGCCGCAGTCCCGACCGCCAACGGGGAGATCCCGATGGCAAAGGCCGCTACCGTATGGGGAAAAGACGGTCGTTTGAGCGTACACTTGGCCAGCCCCTCGAAAGTCTATATCAGCGCTTTTGACGGCAGGCTACTACAGGCGGTCGCGCTTCCGGCGGGAGATACGAGCTTGGCTTTATCCGCAGGACGTTATATCATCCGCGTGGGAAATGAGGTATTCAAGGTCGCCTTATAACAAAGAGTTTGATACTTATCCACTTTTAATTTATACACGTATGAGAAAACAATTTTTACTAATGTTGGTCCTCTGCCTTACGGCCTCGCTGACGTGGGCGGAACGGATCGACGTGGCCACGGCTCGCAAGGTTGCGGGGAGCGTGGCGCAAAGAGAGGGCGTGACCAGTGGCCTGCGCTCGGCAAGTGATTTATCGTTGGTGTACGCCGCCGCCCCCGGGCAAAGCGGCTCGGCCCTGCGTAGCGGTACGATGGAAGGCTCGGCCGACTACTTCGTGTTCAACTTCCCCGGCGAGAAGGGGTTCGCTATCGTGGCGGGTGACAACCGGGTACGCCCCGTCCTAGGCTACTCCGACAAGGGTAGTTTCGACCCCGACAAACTGCCGGAGAACCTGCGGGGGATGCTGGCCTACTACCAAGACCAGATCACGTGGGCGAACGACAAGGGCATCGAGGCCACCCCGGACATCGCCGCCGAGTGGAGCCGCCTGATGAGCGGCACGGCGCTGAGGGTGGCCGGGGAACCGGTGTTGTTGAGAACGGCTAACTGGAGTCAAGGTGAGCCTTATAATCGGCAGACACCTATAATAAAAGGAGAGCATGCCGTTACTGGATGTGTGGCTACCGCTATGGGTATCATCATGAAATATCATGAGTATCCGATACGGGCGGTGAATCCTCCGGAATGGAATTATTATTCGGTTGATGGTCGCTATCAAGGGTTCCAATTGACCTACGATGATTATGACTGGGCGAATATGCTCGACACCTATACAAGTACCTCTTATAACGATACGCAGGCTGACGCTGTCGCCGAGCTGCTTTACCATTGTGGCGCGAATGTGGGGATGAAGTATACATTGAAAGAAAGTGGTACCCCAACTGTATTTGTCGCACGGGCTTTATCGGATGTATTTGGATATAGCCACTCGATTCGCTATCTACAAAAAGACGACTACCGTTGGGAGGAATGGAAAGAGATGTTGAAGAGTGAATTGGATGCAGGCTATCCTGTTATTTATGATGGACAAAGTAACTCTAGTGGGCACGCCTTTGTTTGCGACGGCTATAACAATGAGGAGCTATATCATATCAATTGGGGATGGGGAGGACTTTATAATGGTAATTTTGTCCTTTCCTTGTTGGATTCCAAAGGTAATGGATTGGGATACAGCGAAGGCCAAGGTATGTTGCTGAATATCCGTCCGGAGCAAACCGGGGAGAGATATTATATGAGACCAAGCTTGAGAAATGCATATTATACTAAATCCGGGAATTCAGCGTCTGTAAGTTTCGACTTTGAATACTTCGCCTTATATGATCATACCTTTTATATAGGGTTAGGCGTGGTTGATCAAAATAATCAAATCATACGGAAGCCGAAGTCTCCTATACCTGCGAACTTGCAAGGAATGGAGGATGATGGTAGCTATCATCTCTACAATAACAATACGAGATCTATAATTCTATCTTCTCCATTATTGGGAGACCAACGTATCGCACTTCTTTGCTCTCTTGATGGCACTGAATGGGAAGTGATGCGTGGAAAGGAGAATGTTCCTACCGGAATTGATGACAATGGTATGATCAATCCCACTCCGGATGATCCGAATGATCCGGAACAACCGATGAACGCCGGTATCAATTGGAATACTTTCGATGATTATAATTTAGCCGTCACAGGATTGGATAATAGTCAGTCTAACTCTAGAAATACAAAAGCTATTAGTTATTGGTTCTCTAAAATTAAAGAAGATATCGTTCTACGTTATACTATTACGAACTATTCAGATTGGAAGGATCACATATCCGTTTACTGTGGGGAAAGTAATGAAATTGCGGGCGAAGGAAAGGGAACTCCTGTAACTGTCGATTCCAATGGTACATTTGAAGTGAATGTGGGAATGGATAAGATAACCAACGGATATTATATGAGTTACATGAAAATCTTGTCGGATAAAGCCGGAGAGTTACGCTATGATATACAGGTCTCTTCCAAGTCTACGGCTTCTCCCGCTTTCGAGTTGGAAGGAAATATGATATTGTTTACCGATAGGATAAGGATCGCTTGGGATAAGAATCCGATACGAGGTTCCGTGAATCAAGAAATCCCGTTCTCCGTCCAGTTCAGTAATATGTCCAGTTTCCTTGTAGGCAAGGAACTTGCGTTGAATATCACGATTGAAGGAGCGACAAAAGAGCAAATACAGTTGTTTGACGAGGCCGGGAACGAGATACCGCTGTCTGTCAAATACGATGATGAAAAGTATGTAGGTGCGGATAATGTATCAGTAGGCACGTTAGCTACGAACAAGTCGTATTCTTTCAAGCTTAAGAGTAATACGCTATTTACAGAGAGTGAAAATGTAACCGTTTATATATATACTGTTGTTGATGGACGGGATATGCCATATTCAACCTCTACTAGCTATGCTCGTATCATCATCGACCCGGCTACAGTCCAGACCTACACGGTAGTCTCTTCCGGTCTCACCGGCTTGAAATGGGAGGATGGCACGATAACCTCTATAGAAGAAGGCAAGGAATTTAGCGGTCGCTTGGTTTGCACGCAAGCGGGCTACCGAATCCCAGCCACTCTCCAAAAGGTGACCATGGGTGGCCAGATGCTGGCGGAAGGTTCCGGTTATGGCTATGCCGATGGTTGGATCAGTATCAAGAAAGTCTCCGGTGATATCGTGATTACCGCCGCCGCAGAACCAATCCCGGCCGTCACTTATACGATCAAGGCTGGTCAGATGATCGGGGCTACATCCGATATCCCGTTCGGAGGTAAATCCGTTCAGGAGAACTCGGAATGTACGATCAAGCTGACCGCGGAGCCAGGGTATCTGATCAAGAAAGCAGATGTTATCATCAAAACAGCGGACAAGTCGCTCCAGCAAGGTAAAGACTATACCTATACAGAGGCTACCGATTATAAGAGCGGCACGGTGAAGGTACATGCTGTCACTGCGGATATGGAATTGTTTGTCTATGCCGATCCCGAGCCGAAGAGCTTCTCGATCACCGGCAAGCTGACGCACCTGACCGCCGATAAGGACATCGTGAAAGGCGTATCGGTAAAAGAGAACGAACCTTTCGAGTTCACGCTGAAGCCCGCTACGGATTACCGCTTGCCAGAGGCCATCATGATCTTGGATGGCGAGACTCCGCTGGTGGCCGACGGGGATTATACCTATGACAAGACTAGCGGAAAAGTGATGATCTTCAAGGTGACTTCCGACTTGGTGATCAAAGCTACCGCTATCGACAATCATCAGATACAAGTCGTATTCAATCTGGAGGGTGTTATCGCTACTCCCAATGAGGTGGGACCGTTTACCATCAATACGACACCTGTATTCGAGGTTGCTTTTGCCGCCGCCGAAGGATATGAGTATAATGGTGAGATCGATGTGAGAATGGGCGATAAGCTTCTTTCTACCCCGGCAGACTATGAGTACGTGCCGGAGAACGATCTTTCTTTCACGTTGGAGACACCTCTTTCCGCTACCTTGACCATCACCGCCAAGGGCACGCAAAAGTCATATAGCGTTACGACCGCTTATACAAATATATCGACACCTACCGAAGAGCTGCCGAAGAACGTGCTGTATGGCAATGCGCTATCATTCAAGATCACTCCGGACGAGGGCTATGACTTGCCGGAGACTATCGAGGTGAAGGTGGGCGATAAGACTCTCGCCGCCGCTATGGATTACACCTACAACAAGGCTACCGGCGAGGTTTCCATCGTCAAGGTGACCGGCGATGTGGTGATAACGGCCGTAGCCGTATTGAAGACTTACGAGGTGAAGCTGACGCTGGAGAAGCTGACTTCCGACTTCAAGAAGGGCACGAAGGTGAACCATGGCGCTAAACTAGATATCCAATTGACCGCCACTGCCGACTATGAG
>ERZ1027215.478-NODE-478-length-15007-cov-5.031434_pt1 | contig 15007 bp, 9 predicted proteins | sample MGYA00519481_ERZ1027215 | MGnify/ENA primary metagenome ERZ1027215 (study PRJEB26926, sample SAMN06164487) | human gut metagenome | biome: ENVO:00009003; feature: ENVO:2100002; material: ENVO:00002003 | host: Homo sapiens | place: USA | collected 2012 ... | reverse complement strand
CTAGTCGTCGGCAGCGTCAGATGTGTATAAGAGACAGCAATTGTACAGCATACAACTGAGTACATATCATCCCCAGCAAAATTAAAATAATCGTGTTCAATTTCTTCATGGTCTTATTTTTAATGTATGGATAAAAAAAGACGTTCTGCCGTCAAGCAGAACGTCTCCCTCTGCTATAAATTACAATTTTATAACTACTACCGGCGCATAATTATGCCGTACAGTGCCCACACCCGAAACATCAGCCAGAGCGCCAATACGGAAATAATAATTCTTGCTGTATTTCAAGACATCAGCATTTTGTCCCAGATCGATGGACAATGTATAAATATCAGCGCTATTTATAGCAGTACTCGGACTAAACACTTGCTTATCAGTCCCTCCATTCAACGTCAATTTCACATTGTTACCTACCCACATATCTGAAAAAGCAAACAGCTGAATCTCTTTCAATTTCACTTCTTGTTTACCAGCTTCCAACGAGAATGTAGCAGTAATCACATTCCCATTCTTTTCTACTTTTGGACTTTTAACGCGAATATAAGGAATAACCTTGAAATCATACACATTATCCCCTGACTTAACAACAAAATCCTTCACTTCAAATGGATAAAAATTCCCATTTTCAAAACGGACATCATAAGTGGCAGCAAAAACCATATTGTTACGATATTCTCCGGTATTTGTGATATACCAGGTTTGATCCGTAGCATTAGTAAATCCATGCTCCCTCACTTTAATTGCATTACCGTTTTCCATATCGGAACCTACAAGTTCACCAGTCTGTTCGTCAAGGATAGAACCATGTATGGAAGCATCCGGTCCCTCATAATTATCAATTTCACAAGATGTCAATGCAAATAAGAAGCATGACACAAATAACAATATCTTTTTCATAACTTTCTACTTAATATTATTCAAATTAATGACCTGGATTCTGAACTAAACCATTCGTGGCAATATTAGGTATGCCCCTATAGTAGTTGATGTTCTGGAAAGTACGCCCTCCTCTTGTTTCGTCACCAAAGTAGTTCACCCTTGCAAAGACATATTTAGGCTCTGCACCACGCAAGTCAAGCATCGGCACCAAAGCTTTACGAATTCTATTATTGCTGAACTCAGTATGGAATTCCCTACGACGATTCATATCCCAAAAACGCTTTCCTTCAAACGCCATCTCCACACGACGTTCCTTCAAAACACTCTCTAATGTCAAAGATATCCGGTCGGTATGTCCGGCTCTACGTCGCAAAGCATTCAAATAGTTCTCAGCCAATTCCTTATCGCCAAATCCACTACCATTTTCCACAACAGCCTCAGCATAATTCAGGTAGACTTCTGCCAAACGCATATCAATATAAGAGGTAGTGGACGAAAGACGGTCGGGAGACATGCTCTCGCCCTCGGGCATATACTTACGAACTCCAAAACCTGTAGCAGTCCAATTAGCATCCTCACCACTGTTCACATTATTAAATCCAGAGAACATGGTTTCACCTTCGGCTCCTAAAGCATAATATGTTGTTCCATTTTTCTGAGTAGACTCGTTTGAATAAGCCACATAGCTATTATTGTCCTTAATAAATCCGCCCTGGATAATAATCTCAGTGCCGGCATAAGATGAACCCGGCACAACCACACTTGCCAACAGACGTGCATCCTTGTTGGCAAACGGTTCATACAAATCGTTATATTTAACAAAAGGTACCGACATCAAGGTGTTCACTACAGAAGCATTATTCATATTATGGAAATTAGGGATATAAGCATCTTCATTCCCATCCGTACGAGTTACAATCTTTGCACTTTTTCCCGTGCCGTCATCCGTATAATCTTCAAACAAATCAACGATTTCCAACATCGGATTGAAACGTCCATATTTCAGAGCGCCCGGATTGACTTGAGGAAGGATATTAAACTGAGCATAGCTATGTCCTTGATTAGTATTGGTTGTTCCATTAAGATACGCTTTACTGAAAATGACCTCTTCATTCTGGTCATTCAGGAACAAGGCCTGGAAGTTTGATGCAGCCTCCTTAACAGTAGCCGGAGCAGGCTTATAAAGAGATTTACCGGAATTCTCTATAAGGAACTTAGATGCTTCAATACATTCTTTATAGAATGCATCGGCATCGGCAGAAGTCATTCCACCCACCAGTTTCTGAGTGACAGCCTCACCAGCCAAAGGTGCCAGATTCCAATACTTGGCTACAGAAGCTGCATGAAGTGCAACTCTTGACTTCAACGCATAAGCTGCCCACTTGGTTACGCGATACAAATCCGAACCAGAAGTCGCATCGGGCAAAGTAGCAGCAGCAAGGGTACACTCATTCAATACAAATTTCCAAGTATCCAACTCTGTACTGCGGGGAACTGCCACAGCACCCGGTCCACCATTGGCATAATCATCGTCCTGCACTTTGTCAATCAGAGGAACGCCGCCATATCTTTTTACAAGCCCATAATACATATAAGCACGTGCAAAATGGGCTTCACCAGTCATACGATCCGCATCTGCAACAGAAATTGTTCCGGCTTCTTTGGCTTTCTCTACATTCTGCATAAAGATATTCACCTGACGAATATCTCCATAGGGCCAATAATTGAATCCTTCATAACCTATACCCACTCCTCCGTCACTACGGGTAGCTTCGTCGGTAAGAAATGCCAAATTAGTAGTTTCATTCACACCATCATAACCGCGTTGATTAAAACCAGCGTTCGGACGATAATTAAAATCTTCCATAGGAATCATGGTATATATGTTTGCCAATAGTGCCTTTACACCACCTTCTGTCTCCAATAACTGATCGGGAGACACTTTATCCAGCGGCTCAAGTTCCAAGAAGGCATTACAACCGGACAATCCCATCAATGCACATAACGAGAATATCGATAAAATATTTTTTTTCATGGTATTTCAGAATTAAAAGTTTATGTTTAACCCAAAGTTATAAGTTCTCATCAACGGATATGCCAGGTTGGCTCCCCAATCCCTTTCCTCACGTTCGGGGTCAGCATCCTTCAAAGCCTTGTTACAGAACGTAAGCAGATTTGAACCATTGACAAAGATACGGGCACTGTTCAACCCGATTCTTTTCATAAATGATTTTGGCAGATTGTAACCGATCTCCATACTCTTCAAACGGAGATAAGTAGCTTGCGGAAGCCAAACGGAAATACCATAATTCCATCTGCTACCATTATCCGAAGTATTGGAGAAATTGTGGCGTAATGCCGGATAATAGCCGGCTACCCATTGTGTGGCAGGATTATACGGATCATCTGTTATATTTGCAGGATGCCAACGATCTACATATTTCGCAATTAAATAAGATTTATTTGTCTTGCCACCATATCCCCAAACATCATCATTGGCATATCCGATGGAGTAACCGGAAGCTCCTTGAAACAGCATATTGAGATCAAAATTCTTATAAGAAGCCGCCAAAGTCAACCCATACTGGATAGGAGGATTTGCACCGGTTGCCCAAAACTCCGGAACACGGTCACTGCTGTTAATCCTGCCATCACCATTCAGGTCAAGCAATCTGTAACTACCCGGAAGCATCTTAGAGTTACCCAAGTTTCCACCAATCAAAGGAGCCGTTTCATACTGTTCCAAAGAAGTATATTGGCCATCGTATTTATACAACCACATCACATTACTGTTACGGTTTTCCTTTCCATTCAGCCATCTATCCATAGAACTGGTATATTCTGCATGTTCCACATGCAGACTTCTTTCACGGGCATACGTAAAATTAGCACTTACTGAATATGAGAAGTCCTTACCGATTTGTCCTCTGTGTCCCAATTCAATCTCAAAACCCCGGTTCCGGTTAGAATTCAGATTTTCCTTCGGGAAACTTGCACCAAATGTATCAGGAGCAGATTGTGCACGGTCGGCCAAAATGCCTTCATTCTTACGATTGAACCACTCGATAGTACCACTCAACTTACCGTTCCATAAGTCAAAATCCAGACCTACATTGGAAATAGAAGATGTAACCCAAGAAAGCCGGTCAGTCACTACACCAGGAGCTACCATACCCATAATCTGGCTGGCACCATCAAAAACATAACCATTAGAAGCTGAATTATAAGCAGATACATATTGGAAAGGATCACCGGCATCATATCCACTTTGCCCAAAAGAACCCCTGATTTTCAAATTAGTAATGAACGGCAAATTGTCCTTGATGAAACTTTCTTCCGAAAGTCGCCATCCGGCACTTACCGACGGGAAGAACGTCCAACGCTTAGAAGGAGCATAACGATAAGAACCATCATAACGTCCTACTACCTCCAACAAGTATTTACCGGCATAATCATAGTTCGCACGCATCAGATAGGCTGCCAAACGGCCAAAACTACGATACCCTGAATTGGTAGCTGTACCCGGACTTGCCTGATTCAAAATATCATTAGTAAACAACTCTGAATATTGCCGGGAACCGGATAATTCATCGCGTCGTGTACTGCTCAACTCTGCCACAGCTGTCACATTCAAATTGTGCTGATTGAAAGAACGCATATATTGAGCCTGCACCCTACCATAAATCTTCTGATATATTCTCATCGTATTGGAATAAGCGTCAGTACTACCTCCCGTACCGGCAGGCGCATCTGTATAATAATCATACAACGGATAAGAACGATTTAAAGAAGAGTTGTTACGATTGTTACCGTCAAATGACCCCAAAAGACTCAATGACATCCCTTTTACAAAAGGAACTTGCCAATTCAATTCCACATCGGCAGAATACGTCAGGCCTCTGTTCTTGCGATAACCGTCTATATCCGGATCAACCAACGCAAAAGGATTCTTGTTTTCAGGACCGATTGCAGAGAGATGATTGGGATTGTCAATCGTATGAGTACCGATACCACGGTCATTAACCATCAAAGTCTTAAAAGTCCACATAAAATCCTCTCTCGGCCTTTGGGTTTCATCCCAACGTCCGGACAGATTCACATTCAGTTTCAGCCCTTTCGTAAGCTCTGCAGTCAGGTTACTTCTCAGATTATATCTATGATAGTATTGGATACCACTCTTCAGCAAACCATTATCGCCATTATAGCCGAAGCTCACATAATACTTCACCTTATCCGTTCCGCCTCTCACAGAAACAGTATGCGATTGCTGGAACGCCAGTTTATTCATAAACATGTCAATCCAGTTATTGTCTGTATAACCCTTAGCCCCGGTTCTATACAGTTCCAGAATATCGTCGGTGTATTCAGGGGCAGCCTGGTCATTACGTGCCCTTTCATTGGCCAACATGCGATAAGTATAAGCATCTACCGTTTCTTCCATACCCGTGGCATTCTTCATACCGAACAATGCGGAGTAAGATACCCGGGTCTTTTCGGCTACACCTTTTTTGGTAGTAACAATGATTACGCCATTGGCCGCATTCATACCATAAATAGCGGCAGAAGCATCTTTCAAAATAGAGATACTTTCTATATCCTCAGAATTCAGCTGTGCAAGTTCTTCGGTACCTTCACGTGTGATGCCGTCAATTACCACCAACGGGTCACCATAACCGCGAATGCTCACCATATTGTCGAAAGTTCCCGGCTCTCCGGTTTTCTGGCGAATCAACAGTCCCGGCATCTTACCTTGAATATTGCTAATCAGATTCTCGGTCTTGGTCGTAGCTATTTCATCAGCGCCAATGGCTGCAATGGCACCGGTCAGTGATTCTTTCTTCTGTACACCATATCCTACAACAACCACTTCATCCAATATCTCAGCATCTTCTACCAAAACTATCTTGAACGAATTTCGGCCTGCAACCTTTATGTTCTGTGTCTTATAACCTACATAGCTTATTATAAGAGTAGCATCAGAGCCCACATTGGTCAGAATGAAATTACCGTCAATGTCTGTTATGACACCGTTGGTAGTTCCCTGCACCAGGATACTGGCACCAATCACCGGTTCACCGGTTGCATCGACCACAGAACCTTTCACCGTCGCAGCCTGCAAAGCCATCTGTACCCCATCAGCTCCTACAGCTTTATCATAAAGGATTATATTACGGTCCAATACCTTATAGCCTATATTGGTTCCTTTGAATACATCGTTCAGAACCTTGAATATGGTTTTGTTATTTGCCCGGACCGATACACGGCGCTTAACGTCAATCTGCTTGTTGTTGTAGAAGAAAACAAATTCGGTACCTTGTTCCAGCTCCGTCAGTACTTCATCAACAGTCTTGTTCTCAAGAGCAATGTTTACCATTGTCTTTTGAGCATAACCTTCATTGGCAAAAGTCATACCAACCAAACAAAACAACATAAATAATGTGCATCTCATAGCAAGAGGAATTTTTTTCATGCATCTCATCAGGACACTTTTTGCCCTAAATGATTGGATACAATAGTGTTTTTTCATAATTTTGTATTGATTTCTAGTGAAAAAATAAAGTTACTTTATCTGTCGCCAAACAGATATTTAAAAGTTACTGTGTTTCATGCAGGAAAATGCGCCAACATTTTCCTGCATGTTTTTCTAAACGGACTTGTGTTTCATCATACTACTTTTTAAAGGGTTAATAAACTTCTATTACCTGTCTCTCGGCATCCACATCACCATCTTCAACAAACTTGAAATGAATATTCGAGGATATTCGGAAGTGCTCCAATATTCGCTCCAAACGTTGTTTGGTAAATGTAGCCGTAAAGGAATTCTGCTTCAATGAAGCCTTTTTCAGAATGAATTCCACATTATATCTTTTGCTCAAACTCTTCAATATATCTTCAAACGGAGTGTTCCTGAAAATCAAGCGTCCGTCCTTCCAACATGTTTCCACGTCTACATTGACTTCTTTCACAACGACCTTTTCCCGCACTATATCATAAATAACCTTTTGCCCCGGTATCATCATTACATTATTCCTCCTGCCGTTATCCACATAGGAGAAACTGACTTTACCCGAAACCAAAGTGGTCTGTACCGTCCTGCTCCCTTTGTAAGCCTCTACGTTGAACTCCGTTCCATGTACCGCTATCTCGGAATTGTTCAGCGTGCCGACAATGAACTTCTTTTCATCTTTTGCGACAGAAAAGAATGCTTCACCCACCAACTTCACTTCCCTTTTATCATCGGCAAACCGGGAAGGATAGCGCAACGACGACGACGAGTTCAGAACGACTTCCGTTCCATCCGGCAATTCGACAGAAGTAGTCATTCCCGGATTTGTCCTGACTTCCATCATATGTATCTCTTCTTTATCCTTGTCCCAATAAAGGATAGACCACGATACCATCAAAGGGATGAATAAAATGGCGGCCGCCCGTTGCATCCCTCTAAATAATACCTGATACCTATTGACCTTTTTCTGTTTCATCTTACGATGTACATCCTCCAAGGCCTTCTTTACATCCAGCCTGGATGAAATCTGCGCCATGTCCGCTGCCAGACCGAGTGTCTGAACCTGGCGGGCTGTCCTGCGGTTCTCTTCCGATGCCTCCAGCCACTCCTCTACCAGAGCAGTTTCATCCTCCGTTGTCTCTCCTTCATAATACCTGAGAAGCAGATCCTCCATTCCCTCTCTTTTTACCATAATTTTTATTGCTAGCTTTAATCAAAAGACAAACGGGCGAAAAGAACTCCTAAACAAAAAGCTAAAAATATTTTATACACTTAGATTATAATGGGAAAAAAAGCTATTTTTGCCCAACAATAATGAACCCCCACCCTATGAGAAACATACCATTGGAAGATACATCTTTATTATCCGCCATACAAAAAGGAGATAGAAGTGCTTTTGATGTGTTATTTCAAAAGTACTATTCTGTGCTCTGCACCTACTGCTATCGTTTTGTCCGGTTGGAAGATGCAGAAGAGATTGTTCAGGACGTCATGCTATGGCTTTGGGAAAACCGCGAAAGACCCATTATCGAATATTCGCTCAAGCAATATCTGTTCAAGGCTGTCTACCATCGTTGCATGACCCGGATTGCCCAAAATGAAGTGAAGCAACGGGCAGACACCGCTTACTATGAACGAATGTTCACCATGCTGCAGGAGGTGGATATCTATCAAATCAACGAATTAAGCAAGCATATACAAAGGGCCATCAACGAACTGCCGCCTACTTATAGGGAAGCTTTCATCATGCATCGTTTCCAGAATCTGAGTTACAAGGAAGCTGCCGAACTACTCAACGTTTCCCCAAAAACGGTAGACTACCGCATTCAGCAGGCTTTGAAGATTTTAAGGGTCAAGCTGAAAGATTATCTGCCACTGATATTGATGCACCTGCTCACCTCGCATTAAGACCATACATAAGCGGAACGTCCCCTATACCTTGTCGGCTACACACCGGGACTTAGCCCTAAAGAGTATAGAACTGAGAGGTCAAAACATCCGGATGTTTTACCCCAATACATGGGGATGTTTTCACCCAAAACACCCGGATGTATTACCCCAAAACATCCGGGTGTATTAATGGAAAGGATGCGGATGTTATGACCTCTCAGTATACGGGTCAGACTGGTTCAGTCCTGATGGGAGAGGCACTAAGTCCCTATACATCCCGTATTCATTAATTATTCTAAAAAAAGTTAGGGAAAACTCCGGGCCACCGGTCATATAAGCAAGAAGCAACCCTATTATTATCATAACCTCAAAATGCACGCAATGAGAAAACTGATTATCCTATTGTCGGCGCTGGTGTACGTCATCCATGCACAAGCGCAATTTTCAGTGACAGCCCATCAGGAAGGATGGGACAATATTCCTCCACAAGTACAAAAACCGGGATTTTCCTTTCAGCAATCCGTATTTGCCAATATGGACGGGGACGATGCCCTTGAAGAAGTAATGCTTTTCGGACGTGACAACGGACACTACCCCACTTTCGACCTTTTCAAGGCCTACTATGCAATCGTAGACAACTATACCAAAGAAGTACAATACATTTCCGACGAGATTTATGTCACCGACAAGTACAATCTCCTTGTAGAAGACCGCAACAAGGACGGCATCTCCGAGCTCTACATATCCTACTTCAAAGACGGAAAGTTCAGCGTAGACGAACAAGGTTACAATCTGCGCACCACACGCTGCTACGACCGTATAGAATGGAACCCTACTGGCAAAAACTTTAAATCTTCCGGAAAATGAAAACAAGACTGACACTTATCCTGGTACTCCTTATTTATATAGGAGCTGCCTCGCACACACACGCACAGCAAAAGAAAGTAATCAAAACCATGATGATAGCCGGGCAGGACGGCAGCCATTACTGGCAAGGCGCCTGCGAAGCCATGAAGCAGATATTGGAAAACAGCGGAATGTTCAAAGTGGACTTCGCCTTTACACCCGACTTTGGTGGAGACATCGCTACCTTCAAACCCGATTTCCACCAATATGATTTAATCGTCATCAACTACGGCGGAGCTACATGGACAGAGCCCGTACGCAAAAATTTCGAGAAATACGTTGCCGATGGAGGCGGTGTGGTAGTGATACATTCTTCCGTCGTCCCGATGGCCGACTGGAAAGAATACAACGAGATAATAGGCATGGGGGCATGGGACGGACGAAACGAAAAGGACGGTCCGTATCTGTACTGGAAAGACGGACAATACGTCTACGACTACTCTCCGGGGTATGCCGGCTACCACGGCTTGCAGCACGAAACCGTCATAGAACACCGCGCCCCCCATCATCCTATCCTGCAAGGATTGCCTCCTCAATGGAAACACTTCAAGGACGAGATATATACCCGCCTACGCGGTCCGGTAAGAAACATGGAAATATTGGCAACCGCCTACGAACGCGGACGGCATGAACCGTTGATGTGGACAGTAAGCTACGGGAAAGGGCGCATATTCGTCGACCTCCTGGGGCACTGCGGCAACGACCCGAACATGACTTACTCCATGCGCTGCACCGGTTTCCAGGTGACTTTACTCCGGGGATGCGAATGGGCTGCCACCGGCGCCGTCACCCAAGAAGTTCCCGCAGATTTCCCACTGAAGGATACTTATACATTACGTCCGGAGTTCAAGGCTCCTTTTCATGCTTACCCTAAAACCAAACACTGAATACCATGAAATACATCATCCGAACACTACTGCTGGCATGCTGCTGCATGCAGGCACAAGCACAAGCTCCGTGGAAACCCGATACGGAACTGGAGAAACAATTACAGCAAAGCAATCATGTGCACCGCATAATGAAAGCTAATCCCGCACACGCCGGACTGACGCGGTGGGAAAAGAAAGAGGTATTGAAAAGCAGGGTACTCCCTCTGGCCGAAGATTTCGGTGCTCTGCGCCATACCGGACCCGGAACCATACATGTAGACCGTAAAGTCACTGTCTCAGGCAAAGGAAGTGTCCGTCTGGACACTCCTGCCTCCTTGGGCAAGAAGAATCCAACAAACCGGAATTACGCCACCCCGGAGATTATCCGTCCCCTCGACCGGGAAGACTTGCGGGAATACAACCGCTTTTCCGTTTGGGTATATGTGGATGCACCGGGCGTTTATCTGACCTTTGCCGGATTCACCCTATACAATGAAGGGGAGAAAATCATGCCGACTCCCGGACGCTTTGAAGGACAACACTTCGAGACTGTCTATCCCAACAAATGGCAGCACATCATATGGGAGATACCGGACCTATACCGTGACTGTGTCACCGGCTTTTCGGTAAACATCATGCTGGCAGGTGCTCCTGCAGGAGCCAGCGAATGCATGAGCCTATACATAGACGACATGCGCATCGAAAAGGTAGAAGCGGAAAACAGCCGGGGATTCGACCTGCGAAAAGATGCAATGGCCTACTGCCACAGCGGATACAAGCCGGGAGCACGCAAGCAGGCTTTGGTGCAGCACGTACCGGAAAGGACTTTCAGCCTACACGATGCCGCCACGGGACAAACCGTTTATCAAGGTAAGGCCAGTCCTCTGAATCAAGACAAGAAGCAGGACAAAGGATTTCTTGTGCTGGACTTCAGCAGTTTCAATACGCCCGGACAATACTTCCTCTCCATCGGTGATGTACAATCAAAGCCTTTCCCCATCGGAAATGATGCCTACCTGTCTACCGCCTGGCACACGCTGAACTTCTTCTTTTCCGAACGTTGCGGTTTCGACCAGCCCGGCATTCATCAGGAATGCCATCAGGATGTATTCGCCTATCATCCCGACGGACGGAGCATGAGTATTGCCGGAGGATGGCACGATGCAGCCGACCTGACTCAAGGAACGGGAAATACAGCCGAATCGTGCATCGCCCTCCTCGAAATGGCCGGTGCCGTACAAGGCAAAGACAGTATCTTCTACGAACGCCTGCTGGAAGAGGCACGCTGGGGAGTGAACTGGATTCTGCGTACCCGCTTCGGTGACGGCTACCGACTGGGCGGACTGATTATCGGCATTTGGACAAAGAATATCCGTGGTGACAAAGACGACATGCAGACAGAAGCACGAAATACACCTACGGACAATCTGAAAGCCGCTTCCAGTTGCGCACTCGCCGCCCCTCATTTTGAAAAGAAAGACCCGGTATTTGCACGGTGGTGCCGGAACAGTGCCATTGAGGATTTCCAATTCGCCATCGACCTGCTGGATACACAAAGGACGGAACAGAACGAAACCGAACTTTATGCCCTTGCCACCGTCACAGCCATGCGTTTGTACCGCCTTACACAAGATGTTTACTATCTGGACTGGGCAACCCGGCTGGCACGTACCGTCATGGCGGGCCAACAGTTGGAAAAGCGTACCGACTGGAAAATCCCCCTGCGAGGTTTCTTCTATGAATCTTCCCGGAAAAAGCGTATTCTGGCCTATTATCACCAAAGCCAAGAGCACTTGATGGCCGAAGGACTCTCGATGCTACTGACAGATGCCCCCACCCATCTGGACGCCCCGTTGTGGCAGGCATCTTGTGAAGCCTATGCAGACTATCTACGCGGGGTTTCACAACTGATTGAGCCGTATGGCATACTGCCAAGCGCCGTATACGAGGTGGATAATACCGATTATAAGAATCTGTACCATGAAGGCGAGCAGGTAGGGCTTCCCAGTCTGGAAGAATACAATGCACAAGTGCGCAACGGTATCCCTCTCTCAAAGAATTTCTACCTGCGCCGTTTCCCCGTTGCCTACCAGTTCAGGGGATTCCACGCTGTTGTCATGGGCAAAGCCAAGGCTGCCTTTATCCTTGCACGCCTATTCAATGATAAAGCGTTAAGGGATATTGCAACCCGCCAGATAGAGTATATATTGGGCTACAACCCGTTTGCCATGAGTACCGTTTATGGAGACGGATATGACTACCCGCCACTTTACGGAGCCTATGCCGGAGATGTGGTGGGAGCTGTACCCGTAGGAATCGAAACATTCGAAAATGAGGACGAACCCTACTTCCCGATGCAAAATAACTGCACTTACAAGGAAATCTGGACACACACCACCGCACGCCTAATGTGGTGTGTAGCAGAACTGTTCAAATAAACAGTTCATTATACCGCTAAAAAAAGCTCCGGAGTTGAAGGTTCCGGAGCTTTTTCTCTGTTTTTATGTGACGGACAGTTATGCCTTTTTCAATGCTGCAATACTTTCCTTGAGAGATTTGATGATACTTTCAGCATCTGCCTGCTTCTTGCGTTCCATCTCAAGAACGGCGGCAGGAGCATTATTCACAAACTTCTCGTTACCCAGTTTCTTCAGCACACCCTGCAAGAATCCTTCCTTATGCTTCAGTTCGGCCTCCATACGGGCTATCTCGGCTTCCACGTCAATCATGTTACCCAAAGGTACGGCATATTCCGTAGTACCTACCATGAAGGAAGCAGCACCGTCGGCCTTGTTCTCCACCACATTGATGGACGAAAGGTTACACATTTTCGTAACAACCGCGTTGAACGCCACAACCGGATTCTCACCGATAACCTGCAACTCAAGTGCCTCTTTTTGGGCGATGTTCTTCTGCAAACGGATGGAACGGATATTGCTGATAACCTCTTTCACCACTTCAAACTCCCGGATGATATCCTCATCTACCAATGCCGACATTGACAACGGGCTTACCATCAAGCTCTCACCGTCTGTACGGTCGCAAAGATGCTGCCACAACTCCTCTGTAATAAATGGCATGAACGGATGGAGCAGATGCAACAAGTTATCAAAGAAACCGATAGTTGCTTCATACACTTTCCGGTTGATGGGCTGGCCGTATGCCGGTTTAATCATTTCCAGATACCAGGAAGAGAATTCGTCCCAGAACAGTTTGTAAACAGCCATCAGCGCTTCACTCAAACGGTACTTGCTAAACAAATCAGCCACTTCGGCAGCTACTTCATTCTGCTTGGCCTCAAACCAGCGTACTGCCAGTTCTGAAGCTTCCGGTACCGGAACTTCCGCACTGACTTCCCAACCTTTAATCAGACGGAAAGCGTTCCATATCTTATTATTGAAGTTACGTCCTTGCTCACACAATGCATCGTCAAAGAGGATGTCGTTTCCGGCAGGAGCTGAAAGCATCATGCCCATACGTACACCGTCGGCACCGTATTTCTCAATCAAATCCAGCGGGTCGGGAGAATTACCCAACGACTTGGACATCTTACGTCCCAGCTTGTCACGGACAATACCCGTAAAGTAAACGTTCTTGAACGGCATCTTGCCTTCGTACTCATAGCCTGCCATAATCATACGGGCTACCCAGAAGAAGATAATGTCCGGACCGGTCACCAAGTCGCTGGTAGGATAATAGTAGCTGATTTCCTCATTGCCCGGATTATTGATACCGTCAAACAAAGAGATAGGCCACAGCCAGGAAGAGAACCAAGTATCCAAGCAGTCTTCGTCTTGACGAAGGTCTTCCTGTTTAAGACCGGCATTACCCGTTTTCTCTTTTGCCAAAGCCAAGGCTTCTTCGGGAGTGGCAGCCACTACATAGCCACCTTCCGGCAAGAAATAGGCAGGAATGCGATGCCCCCACCACAACTGGCGGCTGATACACCAGTCCTTGATATTTTCCAACCAGTTCTTGTACGTATTCTTATATTTGGCAGGATAGAACTTCAACTCATCATTCATCACCGGCGGCAAAGCCATGTCGGCAAAGTGCTGCATCTTCAAGAACCACTGCATGGAAAGTTTCGGTTCGATGGGCACGTTGGTACGTTCGGAGAAACCTACCTTGTTGGTATAGGCTTCCACTTTCTCCAACAGACCGGCAGCAGCCAGGTCCTTCTCAATCTGCTCGCGCACATCGAAACGGTCCATACCGATATACAAGCCGGCAGCTTCACTAAGCGTTCCGTTATCATTGAAGATGTCGATGCTCGGCAGATTGTACTTCTCACCCAGCATGTAGTCGTTCACATCGTGGGCAGGAGTTACCTTCAGACAACCGGTACCGAACTCTATATCTACGTAATCGTCCTCGATAACCGGAATAACACGTCCTACCAACGGAACAATCACCTTCTTACCCTTCAACCAGGTATTCTTGGGGTCATTCGGATTGATGCACATGGCTGTATCTCCCATGATGGTTTCAGGGCGGGTGGTAGCAACCACTGCATAACGTCCTTCGGGGTCACCTTCTACCATATACTTCAGATAGTACAGCTTGCTGTGCTCTTCTTTGTAGATTACTTCCTCGTCACTAAGTGCGGTCAGTGCCTTAGGGTCCCAGTTCACCATGCGGACACCACGATAAATCAGACCTTTGTTATACAAGTCAACAAAAACCTTGAGCACGCTTTCACTGCGTTTCTCATCCATAGTAAAAGCTGTACGATCCCAATCGCAAGAAGCACCCAGCTTGCGGAGCTGCTTCAAGATGATGCCGCCATGTTCGTCAGTCCATTCCCAGGCATGCTTCAAGAACTCGTCGCGGGTAAGGTCTGTCTTCTTGATGCCTTGTGCGGCAAGTTTGTTCACCACCTTGGCCTCGGTAGCAATGGATGCATGGTCGGTTCCCGGCACCCAGCAGGCATTCTTGCCTTCCATGCGGGCACGGC
>ERZ1027215.407-NODE-407-length-16529-cov-8.454595_pt1 | contig 16529 bp, 17 predicted proteins | sample MGYA00519481_ERZ1027215 | MGnify/ENA primary metagenome ERZ1027215 (study PRJEB26926, sample SAMN06164487) | human gut metagenome | biome: ENVO:00009003; feature: ENVO:2100002; material: ENVO:00002003 | host: Homo sapiens | place: USA | collected 2012 ... | reverse complement strand
TGAAAAAAGTCCTACAAAAAAATCACTATCTAATGTAAAATGTAATTGAGCCATGGGTTTCGTCCTTTCAATTATGTTTTGTGTGGTAACTTAATTATAACTGAAAGATGAGCACTTGGCTCTTTTTATATAGATTTGTAATTTACACCATTATATAGACTTTATCTTGTATTGCCCTCTGCTCTGCGCTCAAACGACTTCAAGAACTGATTGCACATCATTCCTAAAAGGGCTTTCCACTCGTCCAGCTTATATTTGGGAATACAGCAGTAAATGTCATAGCCGCTTTCAAGGTCTGCTGGCGTGATACACGACCCCTTGCCCGATAATGCCCTCTGTAAATCATCGCTTGTCGCAAATACCGTGATATGGTTCGATAACTCCGCATACACGCCCGAAAGTGTCTTATCGTCCATGCCGCAAAACTGCATGATTTCCATTTTCGCCTTTTCGTTGGTGTCTGCTACAATCTGCTCTATCAATTCCTTTGTCGGTATGCTCTTAATGTATTTCATGGTGCTTGAAAAACTCTCTCCTAGCCCTTGAAAATAGATTAAAAAGCCCGTAAGCATATTCTGTGCACCCTTTATCCAAAACGGGTCTTTTACGTCTGCTGGCAAAGGAACGATTGACATTGCAAGCTGGTCGGCGGCACTAGATATATCATCAGCATTTTTCAGCAGATAGAACGGGTCATATCCGTATGCTGTGGTGTCTGTCGGATTGAATACCTTAATCTGTGCTTCTCCCCTTGCTTTCTTGGTCTTTGCGTATAATTCGCCTTCAATATCGATTGCAAAGACACGCTCTTTCCAACTCATCAGCGTAGGGATTGCAACCGCCGCCGTTTTTCCGCTTCTTGCGCCGCCGACAATCAGAATGTGTCCGTCTGTGGTTTCGGGCATGGTGACATATTTGCCGCCCTGCTTACCGAACACAACGCCCGAAAGGTCTTTTGCGGTTTTGAGTGCAACGATATCTCCGCCCAGCTTCGCTTCAAATCCTTTCTTCTCCTTTGTCTTAAAAATCAGCTTTAAGAAACTGAAAGACGGGTCTTTTTTTATGCTACGAACAACCCTCTGTAAAACCACATATCCCACTATGATAGGACAAATTATAATTCCCATGTTCTCACGCTCCTATCTGTCACGCCCTATTTCGTGCGTTTTGCTCTGTTCCTGTTTCTTTAAAAAGAACACCCGTCCACTTCATCATATAGGATATAACTACCAAACTTGCAAATGGTATACCCTTAGAAGCAAAGCATAAGGATCATCCTCTGTCCGGTAACTGGGCTGGACACAGAGAATGCCATATACAACCTTTCTCCTCTTCTCCTCGTAAGAATAAGATCATGTAGTGTCATGTAATTATTGGTTATCCTACTTGCAAAAAACTATTAAGATCGACAAAAAACGGGTCAAAATAGTTACTTTGTCTCGTTTTTTATTTGCCAGTAAAATAGGGGGATAATTTATTTTAAGGAGGCTGAAAATGCAATATTTAACACCAAGCGAAAAGGAAAAATTATTAAGAGCAGTCTACTCTGAGACAGGCAAGCATCGAAAGCGTAATATCGCAATTTTTGAAGTAGGTCTTTACTGCGCTCTACGAGTTTCTGAAATCAAAGGATTAAAAGTGGCCTGCTACGATTGGGACAGGAAGACGCTCTTTTGTTACCGGCTAAAAGGATCTCATGCAAATACCATAAAAATAGTAGATTTGCATGTTGTAAAAGCACTGGAAGATTACTTAAAAGAACGCACTGAGCGAGGAATTGACTCCCCTTATCTTTTTATATCACAGAAGGGTAACCCCATATCCCGCCAAAGAATGGACGCAATGATAAAAGAATATGCTAAAAACACAGATATTCCTGTGGAAAAAAGACATATACATGTCCTAAAGCATACAAGAGCAATAGATCTGGCCGAACTAGATCTTGATTTGGATGACGTACAATTCTGGCTTGGACATAAAAATATCGCAAACACGATGAAGTACTTGGCCTATACTACAACGCTGAAAAGAAAACTCTTTATGCAATTATCACTTTTAGAGGGATGTAAATATGAATCAAGATTTTTCAATTTAAGTGAAATCCCTGCTTCCGGTTTTACAGAACTTGCTGATCCTGATTATGTACCAGAGAATCAGGATAATGACTTATTATCATTACCTAATTTACACTGAGAGAAAAGAAAGGATAAACACCATGACAAAACAGGAAATTAATGAAATCAAGAAATTATTTACAGCAAAGAATTGTTCCATCACCAGGATCTGCGGATGCTACGTGGATGGTGAGAAAAATAAGAAGACCGAACTGAATCAGGCCTTTCTGGCACTTCCGGAGGAAGAGATGTTCAAATACTTTGAAATTCTGCGCAAGAGCCTGTCCGGGTCCATCGGTAAGAACCTGCTGAACCTTGACTTCCCCACAGACAGCGAGATCGATGGTGGAACGCAGGAATTTCTCTTACGTCTGCGGGACAGCCGTCTGAAGGACGATGCTCTGCTGGAGCAATTCTACAACCGCATCATCGAATCCTATGAATATGTAGGCAACTATCTGATTCTACTGATCCACGATGCCTACGATGTACCGGGACGTACCAAAGACGGCATCGAGATGGACGATGCCTCTGACGAGGTGTACGAGTACATACTTGCCTGCATCTGTCCAGTGGATCTTTCCAAAACAGGTCTGAGTTATAACGCTGCAGAAAATACTTTTCAGAACCGTATCCGCGACTGGGTGGTAGGCATGCCGGACGCAGCTTTTCTGTTCCCCGCTTTCAATGACAGAAGCACGGATCTGCACAGTACGCTGTACTATTCCAAGGATGCGGAGGAATTAAAAGAGGACTTCGTAGACCTGATGCTTGGTTGTCCGCTTCCGCTGTCTGCCGGCGGCCAGAAAGAGATCTTCCAGGCACTGGTGGAAGAGACACTGGGCAACACCTGCGATATCGAAACGGTAAAGAACATTCATGAGAAAATGAATGAGATTTCCCAGGAACATAAGGAAGATCCCGAACCCGTGGTACTGGATAAGAATGAAGTGAAGACCATTTTCGCCTGCAGCGGTGTGGCGAATGACCGCATGGAGTTCTTCGACCAGTGCTTTGATGCAATGGCCGGAGAAGATACTTCCCTCATGATGACCAATGTCTACAATCCTCGCAGCTTCGAAGTAAAGACGCCGGATGTGGTCATTAAGGTCAATCCCGAGCGCACAGATCTCGTCAACACGAAACTGATCGACGGCAGACAATGCCTTGTCATCGAGCTGTACGGCACTGTCGAAGTCAACGGCATCGCCGTAAACCCTATGTAAATTAGGATTTAACAAAGGAAGGTGAAAGTGTGAAAAGCATATTAAAGTATCCGGGAGCAAAGAATCGTCTTACACCTTGGATATGCGAATACATACCGAAGCATGATGTTTACGTAGAACCTTTTGCTGGTAGCTTGGCGGTGTTTTTTAATAAGCAGCGTAGTCACATTGAGACAGTTAATGACATCGATGAAGAAATAGTAAATTTCTTCCGCATATTGAGAGATCGAAGTGACGAACTGGAACGTGCGATAGAATTTACACCATTTTCCCGGTCAGAGTATAAGGCAGCTTATGAACCATCTTATGATGATCTAGAGAGAGCAAGACGATTTGCTGTTAAATGCTGGATGGGATTTGGGTGCGGGAATTTGTACCAGAATGGTTTTAAATCAGGCCAACAGACTAATTCTCCAAATCCGGCCAGAGCGTGGAGCGAACTTCCTGAAATAATGAAACTGGCTACTGAGAGGCTAAAGGGAGTTCAAATTGAGAATTTACCGGCTTTAGAATTGATAAAAAGATATGATACGGAAGATGTTTTTATTTATGCAGATCCGCCGTATTTACACGGAACTCGGAAAAATTATCTTTATAAACATGAAATGAAGGATGCAGATCATGAAAAATTGTTAAACGTGCTGGTTAAACATCCGGGAAAAATTCTTCTATCAGGATATGATAATGATATGTATAACGATGTACTTCAGGGATGGAATAAGGTTCAGAAGAATACCAGAGCAGAGGGAGGACGTGCAAGGACGGAAACACTGTGGATGAATTATGAAGTTGAAAACGGACAGATATCGTTAATCATGTAAACTGAAATATTAGAATTTAGTGGAGGTAGAGAAAATGAAATTAATGATTACAGACACAAATGGAAACAAGATTTTTAAAATGATAAGATGTATAATCGTATAAAATCACATAATGTAAGTGAAATACATTATAAGAACTAAATTAGCCCATTCAATCGAAGAAGCAATTATGAAAAATGAATGGCTTAAATAACGATTTAAGGAGAAACAGAATATGGTCAGAAGTGTAGATATATTCATCATAAACGGAGATAGCTTTATTAATTATTGCTCAGACAATGACTTTAATTATACAATTTATATTGGACAAAAGTGTAAAGTTTTGAGAAATGAAAAATGTTTTATAGGTACGCTGTATGAAGTAGACTCAAACAAAAATACATTCTCGATAAAGCAAAATAATGGAGAAATAATAGAAATAAATTGTGCTGATGTAGAAGAGATTTTCAGCGAAGAGGAAATTGGAACGATAAATTAGGATTTAGCGGAGGAAGAACATGAGTATAGATAACGGAGAAGTGAAGTATTATCAACCGAGATTTGCAAAATGGATTCAATCAGCGAAATGGGATAGCATTGCTGAGAGGTTATCTGAAACAAGCATGTCTCTTATTACACAGGTTATGAATGCAGAAAAAGATGGAGACTGTAGTTGGATTGTATGGCATGAATGTGATCATGTTCTTGAGAGCATTAGAAAAATTGCAAATCGGTCAAACTGAAATTATAAAACGATGCCTTCTTAGGTATCGTTTTATTTTACTTTTTATATATGTTATGGTATACTATAACATATAAAGGAAATGGAGGTACATTGATGAATAGCAACCAGATGCTGGTAACTTTTGATGAATATGAAGATAAATGGCAGCAATGTTTAACTGCTCTCGAATATGACTATACTCTTTCGTTTCGTAGCGCCTGTAAGATCTTAAAATGCGACCGTAGCTGGGTACAAAAATATATTCGTCCAAACGTACATTACATATATCTCTCTACCGGCGCAGGCAGAAAAACCACCAGCTATACAAAACTGGCTTCCAAGGCAATTAATAAGGAACTGACGGAAAGTATCTGGTTTAATACCAAGGAATTTGATACTCTGATCAGGAAATCTATCAGCAGCTGCACCCGACAGACAATATTAGTACCGGTAGAGCACCTCATTGCAGCTGATAAACTTTCCAGCTTTCTCACAGAGTATAAAAAACTGAAAGCCGAAAAAGAAGCATGTAATCCTGTGAAAGACATATTAAAGAGAATCGAAATCATTCAAGCCATGGATAAATTGATCCAGGCCTCTGTAAACACTATTGGTAAAGAGATCTATTCAAATTTACCCAGCTGCTATAAGCGCGGAGCCTGTCCAGTAGTAAAATGTAATCTCCCGGAGTTTCAGCTGGCCGATATGATCTCCGTACATGATCTGAAGGATTATGGCGATTGTGATGAAGAAATCTATCGTCAGCTTTTCCTTGATGGCTGCTATCGGTTGGAAATAAATATTCCCGGAGAAAATGGAATTTTGTCGAAAAAGGTATATTATTTAAAGCCGGAACCACCTAAAGACAGCGTAGAGCTTATCCCCATCTCCTTTCAGGACTATTTGAAATGGAATCTATAAGAGTCTGTAGATAAAGGTGAAAAAAAACAGTTAGGCTCCACTCCACCGGAGTCAAAAATGAATGATAACTATAAAATTTTGGCTTATTGTGGTATTTCTGCCACTATGCTATAATAACAACGTTGTCGCACCCAATCTGGCAACAGAAAGGGGGTGCTTACGTGGATTTACTTATCTCATTTCTTGTTTCCATCGGAGCTGGTATAGTTAGCTACTATATCTGCAAATGGCTAGATGGCGACGATAGCGACAATTAGCCTGCGGATGCTCTACCGTTCAAAAAGAGAAGAACACCTACGAGCTGGCACTCGTAGGTGTTCGTTTTTGTGCTTACGCACTTATCTCATTTCTTAGCTGTCGCTATTATAACATATTCAAACAGCTATTTCAAGTATTCCCTACTTCCATATCAGGGCAACCGCATAAAAAATATCCATCATGGAACAAAAATTCCTTGATGGATATTTTTAAATGGTTTCTGCAATTTTCTGAAAAATCAATTCCTGCACATACTCTAAATGATAGGTATACAGCATACTCATTTTTTTATAAGTCATTTTCTTCTTTTTATCAAATCGTGTATCCAATTTCATTAGGTTATAACAAATCTTTCTAATCAGGGCTAAATTCTGCATTGCTTTTTCTTCTTTAATCTTGCAGGCATCTTCCCGAAAATGTACATCCAATACCCAATGCAGGCTGTTTTCTATCTCCCAATGTCCCCTCACAATGTGTGACATTTCTTCCGCTGTCATCTCTTCATCCAAGATATAGTATCTTGTTTCACGGCTTCTTTTTCCACTGATTTCACGGACACTTTCTACCTTGCCAATGGATTTTAACCCCTTCCAGTTTTCTTTTCCCGTCAGATAATCAATATCCCGGGTAATGAAATAGTTTCTTTTTTCTATTCGTCCATGATTTTTTTCTATAGTTCGGTATGTACTGAGTTTTTCCGGTTCTTCTTTTTCTGCATAAGAAAAATACTCTTTTACCTCTTCATACAGGAGTGGCTGGTTTGTTTTTACTGCAAGACAATAATGACCTTTTTGTTCTACAATCTGTTTTGCAATCGGCTTCTGACATCCGATTGCATCGATAGTTATTACACAATTCGATATGTCCAGCTTCTTTAATAACTTTGGTATTTCTTTGATTTCATTGGTCTTTTCCCCTACTTTTAACTGCCCAATGGAAAGACCATAATTTCCTAGATATGCGGATATGATATAGGGAATACCTCTGCCATTCGCCGCCGCTGCACGCACAGCTTTTCCGTCAATGGCAATCCTTTTCGGGTCTGTATCTTCATTTTTCTGAAGTACTGACAGTACATCCCTGATCCATTGATAAAACAGCTCCATAAATTTTTCCGGTTCTATGAGTGCAAACACGCGCAGTAAGGTATCCGCAGAAGGAACTCCATACTTTAAGTCCAGCATTTTTTCAAAATAAGGTTCTTGAAGCTTCATAAAGAACGCCATATTTTCTGCATCAGTATAACCACATAAAACAGCATAAATGCTCATAACGATAATGTTTCCAAGGTCATGTCTTAACCCTCGGTTATCCCTTTTATCTGCCAGCTCTGAAAAATATAATTTCATTTCCATCATAAAAATCACCACTTTTCTTTTATTATAATGGAAAAGTGATGATTTGGATACTAATTATTTTTTATGCGGTTGCCCTGACTTCCATATATTCAATTGTTGTATGTAAAATTTAATTTATCTTTTTGTTATATTCTCCAGTTGATGCTTCGCTCTATTAGATCAGGGTCACAGTTCACCTTTATTGCTCCTATGGTTTCAGCTGCATTACTTATACCGGTATATTTTTCACATAGTTCATAAATTCTTTTCATTCTCTCTTCTAGTACCTTACATCTGATTTCCAGTTCTCTTTTTGGAATCTTTTCTAACCTTTCCTCTAAAAATCTGCATTTCATTTCAAGTTCTGCTTTTGTCATTTTTTTCATTCCTTTCCGGCTCCGGCGGAGCCACTTGTTTTCGGGTTTCTGCTCTGGGTTGTTGGAAAATCTTGTTAAAGTTCCTCACGGAGCTCCTTTTTGTACTTATATAACGTATTTCTGGATATGCCAGCCAACTTCTGCACTTCCGAATCCCGAAGAGATCCTCCATATTCCCGACTGTGTAATTTAATAATTTCTTTCGCCGTAGCAGCTTTTTTAACATTAAGTTTTCTCCCCTGCAGCTGGCCGATCTGCTTCCCGGCCAGTCTGGCCGTTTCTATTCCCTCCCTGGTACGCTGATGTAAATCGTCCAATTCCTTCTCCGCCTGCTCAAAAGCTATCCTGATCTGCTTCTCGGCGATTTTCCGAAAATAATTATTGATCCCCTTGATTATTTCATCTTCATCTGTTCCCATAAGAGCAATCTTGTCCTTTATGTTTTCGCGATACACTGCAGTATCTATATAATGCTCCACCAGAAATTCAAGTTCTATTCCCCGATCAAATAGTTCGAAGTAGTCCGCGACTCCCTCATCCGCATTACGTGCCATTCTGGATACACTATCAAATACTATCAATGACCCCGCCAGTATTTTAGGAATAACCCTTTTCCATTCCGGACGATCCAGTGTACTACCGGTGTATATTTCTTTAATAATAATAGCATCAGGATATATTTTTTTGATATTTCTTACCTGACGATCAATATTCTGTTTTGGCGTCGATATTCTCACATATCCATAAATTCTTCTATCCATAAGTAACATTCTCCCTATCTATAGTACAAAATTTAATGACCGTTAAATTTGGTACATATATTATATCACTATTCATTCATTAAAGATAGCACTTTTGGTACAAAATGATATTGGCGTTAAATTTGGTACAATTTTTATTTTTTTCTTGCATCATTTAATAAAATCAGATATAATCAAATTGTGAATAATAGCTGTTGACCATGCGGTCAACAAAAAGGAATCCTACGCCAGGGGTTCCTTTTTTATTTACATGATTATTGACATCTTCGCGCATGTGTCGTATAATAATTATATGACATTAAGTCGTTATTGTAAAATATGACACAGAAAGGAGAATATTTATGCATATAAAAATATATTATGGAGGCTCATTGATCACTGAATGTAACGGTGAAGATGTGGAAAACATGATTGAAAACAGTTTTAGACACCTTGATTCTATTATTCATGAGCACAGCGGAAATGCCGCTGGATTTACATTGACTAAAGTATACATTGAACACGATTCGTCAGCTAATGATATAGCTTGGCTGCATGTTTTCGCTCATGGAAACGATGGGCTTATAAATTATGATCCTATCACAGACACTGATAAAGAAATTCTATTTAAAGTAACAGGCATTACAAACGATAATCTTCCAACTCCTATCAATTTTGAATTAACAGAAAAAAAATTTGATCCTTTCAATCCAGAATGGTTAAAAAACAAGGCTGCCGCTTTGGGAATTCTGAAGCAATGTATAGATCATTTGGCTGCATCCAAAGGGAAATATGCTCCCCGTGTACTTCCAAGTGAAATGGTTGACCGAAAGTTTCCTACAATGCAAAAGAACAATTTACCTGTTTATATTAGTCAGCTAATGCTTCAGTTCAGCTTAGCGAATGTAAAAGTAACTGAGAAAAACAAGAAAATTTTTGAATTGATTGAAAAGACAAGTGAGGCACTTATTGAGACAAAAAGAGGCGACGATAATGAAGTAATTTTTTATTACAAGACTAGTACCTATTTTGAGTCCGTAGAAAAAATAACTGCTTTGCAACATTATCGTAAGGAATCAGGAAAATCACAGCAAGATGTGGCTGATGCTGTAGGAATCAGTTTACGTCAATATCAACGCTATGAATCAACATCATCTTCTCTTGGAAATGCAAAAAAAGCTATAATTGAAAAGATGGCAGAAACTATTGGCGTCAGTGCTACAGATATCGTAAAAAATGGATTTGTAATACTAATGTAGTATTTAAGATCAATAGGATTCTCCCACCGGGGCTGCTTATTTTTTCTTGGTGGGTGTATTTTAGCCACCTAGAAAAATTTAGCAGGGGGGCCAGCGTCAATTCTTTTTGGCGCTGGTTTTTTTGCCCTATAATATGTTATGATATAGTATAACATATTATAGGGCAAAAAAATGGGGTCTGGGGCGCTCCCCTGGGAGATGGGCAGGGGGAGCCCGAACTGCAAGTTGGGTTTGGTACTTTCAAACCTTACTTGCAGTCGGAAGGGGGTCGGAATGGTACACGCACAATGCCCTTGCTCTTAATCTCCTGCTTGTTATTTTAAGGAAAGCCCGAAGGCTTCCCTGTTACACGGATACTACCTCTAAAGATCCCCTTGCAGCATCATAGTGGTAAATGCTATATGACAGTCTTTCCTCTAAAGAAACCTCCGTTCTGTTTACATCCTCAACCATGGCTTTATACATCGGTAATTCATCTTCATGGTAAGGATGCGCTATCCATTCATGGATACTACTCGGCAGTACAACATAGTCTCCGCCTATTTTCTCAGAAACTTCGCTCAGCACTTCCGGATTAACAAGCGTACCTGCTCCATAATAACTGCTATCGATTGTTACCACCAGCAGCTGAATATTTAATTCCCTCAGATCAATAGGGTAGCCGGTATCTTCGAGCATTTTCCACATGGGAATTATTTCCGTTTTTTTCTTTACATTTTCAACGGCATGTTCATACGCTTCAGACAGGGGAACTCCCGCTCTCTCCAGAACGCTCTGTGATACCTGGATAGAACACTGACCGTTGGGATCTTTATGCTGCTTCAGCGCATCGATTTCCACCGGCAGATAAAAAAGTACAATGAGATCCAGATATTCTGTATAAGCAAGATTCTGTTTTTGGATCTCCGGCAGGTTATCCTTGTAGACCACCCGGGGCAGAATGTTAGCCAGAATGAACTCGGGGGAAACATAGGGTGACACATCAAGGGAAGCCGAATTTTCCTCAAATAATTTCATGAGAAAGTCTGCAACAGACTCGTCATCATCTTCATACCATGCTCCGTAAAAGATGGTAGGACTACAGTTCTTCTTCGGGTTTACCAGCTGATATGCTTCCATCATACAGTTATTTTTCCACCGCTGGCAATACTCCAGGGTAAAGGGTGCCTCTCTATCCGCCAAAATAGAGTTAAGGCAAGTCATTCTTTCTTTCATTTCGATCATCATAGTGATCTCCTTTCTGCGCTTTCATGCGCTGTGAATAATAGTTTATAAAGTAAAAAGAGCCGGCTTATGCAGCTGGCTCTAAGTACTTCCCTGATATGGTGGTAACAGTACCTCGGATTCTGTAGAATGCTTCACCGTACGTTTTGCATCCGGCTGTCACTTTCTGATGGTGCAGCCAGTAAGTAAGGTAGATACAGTCGGACTTATTATTCCTGGTATCAAACACAAACTGTAATTCTTTTTGATAGCAGTCATCCCGGAGTCTCTCCAGCTTCTGTAGGTTTTCTTCACTACAGTTCAGCGCGGTGATGCGCACAATACCGTCTTTTACAGTAACCTCTTCGATTTCTATCGTCATTGGCAGCTCCTTCCTTCTATACCTTGGATTAACCAAGGTATAGAGATAACATATAATCTTCATGTCTTTGTTCACGTTCGGCGAGTTCAGCTTCCGTGAGTTCCTTTCCTGCGGATTCGTCAGTAAATATGTCCATTACATCTACTTTCATTTGTTCTGCCTCCATTCTGTCTATTCAATTTTCAAGGTACATTTCTTTGTTTGCTGTGAGGCTGCCCTAAAACCGGTTTTTTTCGGATGTCAAGAAACAAGGGCGAAGCCCGAGACGCCGTAGGGCAGTTCTTGGCATCCGGGAAAAATTGGTTTAAGCCTGTTTTACAGCAGACAAAGGGATGTTCATTGAAAATATAGACAGGATGGGGCAAAATGGAAGTAGATGTAATGGACATAGGGGACCCGCAAGGATCTTTACGGATGAGAAATCGCCTGGAACGACGCAAACTCTCTCCCCTCCGGGGGGATGGGTCATGGCATGACGATGAGCATGACTCAGGAGGGCCTTCCTTCAGAGCAAACCGCTGACCGGTTTGCCTCCCTTTTCCCTTATCATGCACTTCCGGTTTTGGCATCCTGCGGTCTGGCCAGCATTAAGGCACACCGGGAATACTTTGCCGGTGCGCCTCAAACTCTCTCCCCTCCGGGGGGATGGGTCACGGCATGACGATGAGCGTGATCCAAGGGGGCCTTCCTTCAGAGCAAACCGCTGACCGGTTTGCCTCCCTTTTCCCTTATCATGCACTTCCGGTTTTGGCATCCTGCGGTCTGGCCAGCATTAAGGCACACCGGGAATACTTTGCCGGTGCGCCTCAAACTCTCTCCCCTCCGGGGGGATGGATCACGGCATGACGATGATCGTGATCCAGGAGGGCCTTCCTTCTGAGCAAACCGGCCTGCGGTTTGCCTCCTTTTCCTTTAATTAAATGACACACTGGTGTCGAAACTAAGCAAATTAACCAGGGAAAAAGAGGCCAATGCCTTTGCTCTGGCCTACTGCAGATTATTAAGCAGCCGGTGTAATGATACTAAAAATGAATGGTATAAAGCTCCGGAAGAATTTGGATCTGATGTTTATGCATTATCTGATGAATATGCTGAAAAATTTAACTTACCTAAAAGTAACCAGGCTAATTAAGCCTGGTTACACATTAATTGCGATGTAGATATTGTTCCTTTTTGGCCTGCTTACTTTGGGACTTAAATTCTTGTTCTCGAAGCTGCTGTACTTTTTTATCTTTACTCTGTGCAAGGCTATTGAGCAGTTGCTTAACCAATGTATATGTTATAGGATTGTAACTTGTTCGATCTATATTTTTTAAGTACTCTCTGGCATATTCATCTCCCTGCCGATCAGCCTCCTGAAGCCATAATTTAGCGGCTTCTTTGTCCCGGTCAACTCCCAATCCATAAAGATAGCATTTGGCCAACTTAACCATAGCATTTGTATTATTCTTTTGTGCTGCTGAAGTATAACAGGCTACAGCTTTTTTCATATCATAATATGGAGAGTCTTCTATAGCATAAATATTACCTTTCTGTAAATCTATAAATCCCTTTTCATCATCTTGTATCTTTGCTAATGTAGACAATGCCAGACCATAGTTGCAACCTTCATAATTTTTATCAGCATATATGCGACTGATGGCCATTTGGATTCTATCATAATTTCTATCAATATCTTTATTATTTAATGTGTCCAGGAGCTGTAGCTGCTTCATGGCAAAACTCAGGTTATAGTGACCATTCTCCTGATTTCGTATATCGGAATATATCTTCGCCATAGAAAGTCTTGCTGTAACAGCATCCTGGTTATCCACTAAAGCTTTATTATAATACTCTACAGATTTTTCACAGTCATAGTATATACAATTCTTGTCCTTGTGAAGATCTCCCAGTATTTCATAAATAGAGGCCCTTTGTCTCAATTCACTTTTAGACAGATCATTACACAACTCTTTCGTCTGAAATTCTGCTAATACCCTGTGTAGCTGATCATATGCAAGTTTTGGATTATACGCATCCTCTCTTAAATATAATTTTGCAACACCTGCCTTGGCCACAAATATATCTGCCTCGGCAGCTTCCCTCATATACAGTAGTGCTTTTGTGATATCATATACTCCATAGTCATTGGTACTATATATTTTTGACTGATAATATCTTCCCGTCAAATTTCCTTTTTCCACAGCCTTATCATAGTATCTCATTGCTTTTGGAATATCACCAAGACTTAGATGAATTTTTGCCTCTTGAATCGCAATTCTTCCTTTTTCATCCTTCTGCTCTGGCTCTGTTAAAACTTTCAACGCAGCATCATAGTCTTGCTCTTCCAAATATACTTCAGACAAAGCTATCCTTGCTTCTTCAGTATACCAATTATCTCTTATCTCACCGCTCTGACTCTCCTGAATACATTTTGTGAAAAATTCCTTTGCAGTTTGAGGATCATCTTTTTCCAATGCGCATTTACCCAGATTAAGATATATAGATTCTAATGACGATATATCCCTTTCAGTTTTTCGAGTATATTTTTTCTGAAGTCTATGCTGAATATCTCCCAGTGCCTCCTTTAAATGCTGCTCTGCAAGTTCTACGTTATAGACCTCATAATTTTTATTAAGATATAGTCCAGCCAATTTTATATGTGCTGCTACAAATTCCGGTTGTTTGGTGTCCCCCGGATATCTCGGTTCTTTTCCTAGTTGAATAGACTTTTCTAGTTCCTTTACTCCTTCTCTTAAATTATAGAAAGTATTTCTATCATCAATCAGCATAGATCCCTTTTGAAACATTCCATATGCATTTCCATTATGAGCAGCTTTTTCATAGCATTCATAGGCCGTTTTTTTATCATAACCTGCATAATTGGAATTGTTGTATATATTTCCCTGTTGCAAAGATACTGACCCTTTTGTATCAGAAGCTCCATTAAGAACTTCCAGTGCCTCCTCATAATCGCATAATACAGATTCATTGTCAGCATACAACCGGCTCAACCGCAACTTTACATAATTTGACCTATTAGGATTCTGGTTAATAGCCCATTTATAATATAACTCTGCTTTTTCCGGATCATAGAATTTATCATTTTTATCGCTATAAATACCTCCCAGCATCGTATATGCATCGAAATTTTTGCTAATTGCTACACTCTCATTAAGACATGATAATGCCTTATTATAGTCATACAGAGTGGATCCTTCATTGGTATAGAGACGTGCCAAAGAATTTAATGCTTTCTGTATTATTTTGTCACTGGAGCTATTATTCACTATTTCCCTAAATTTTTTTTCTTCTTTTAAGGGATTATCTTTCTCTTCCTCACTGTCATCATAGTCTTCCTCAAAGTCATTTTCATTTGAATCTGTTAGATCTATGTTTTCCGCCTCCTCAGGATCAGGATATATAAAATCGGCATATACGGATTCCTTATCTCCCAAAATCTGCTCTTTTAAACAGCATACAGATTGCAGGATTATGTTTCCGGTTCTGTTATAAAGATCTTCTTTTGCAGAGGTCATCTCCTTCGAAATTTCACGGCTCGTTTTTCCCAAAACACGATGAATATCTCCTACCGCTTTCATATAAACATCATACTGTCCACCTATATCGGGTCTTTTTAACAAAATATCCGTTACTTTATCAATATAGCCCTTACATTCCGGCGGCATAAATTTATATGCAATCCTGCCGGAGCCTGGCATTGTGTTCAATATTTTTTCATACAATCTATTAAGTCTCTTATGATCTTCTGGAGATGTTCTTTCCGGAAGAATTTCTTTTACCACTCCTGGAACATTATCTCCTTGATACATTTCTTTAAGAAAAGATGTAATCTCATTTCGAGCTACATTTTGCTGCATATAAAGTTCTTTTCGTTCTGCTTCCGTTATTGATCTTATTAAGGCTTCGTTTTCCGGAGTGAACATTGCATCTTGACAAATCTTTCTACATGCCTCCTGTCTGGATACATGTATATATGGTGACATAACTTTATCCCTATTATCCCAAAGCATATAATGTACATGTGGGTGATTCGCCTCTGCATGAAAAGCAGCTACCCAAGTCATATTATTAGGGCTTACCGATAGCTCTTTGGCAATATCTGGCATTACTGACCGCAGATAAGTATTCCATTTTTCTGCTGATGTATATTCTAATGCCTCAGCATCTTCTTTTGATAATGATATGATACCCCTGAATATAATTCGATCCTGCTTTGTTACCTCATTTAATTTTTTTGATACCTCTGAGAAATTATCAGTATCTATATTTCCGAACAATCCATGGCTTCTTGGTCTGTTTGTAATATATTTCAGGTATGTACTATTATCCGCTTCTTTGCCTATCAGATCTTCACCATAATCATTAAGATCAGCATTTACATTAACCATATCTTCAATGCGGTTAATCTGAGATAAGTCTACACCTTCTCTGGTAGCGATATAGTGCATATAATTATAATTTTTCTTAGTATATCCCCCTTTGTTTGGGTTCCAGCATCTTATCTTTGATACAAGCGGTTTAAATCCATGTCCCATTGTGTCTCCATGAAGTGACATGATGTCACCTCTATTTTTTTAATTAGATATCTTGCTTTTTGCTATTTTCTGTTGTGTCTGATGCTCTTATGTATGATACCGCCTTTTTCCTTGCTGCATCGTAAGCTTCTACAAAACTCTTGCGCTCTTTTTCAGGCACAAAACTATTAAGAGCTTCTGCTGACAGATATGCTGCTGCACCAGCCTGTATACATGTCTTAGCAACTAATCCAGCAATTCGATCTGCCTGTATATCAACCACAGACTTTAATTGTGATCTGATAATCGGAGTGAGAAAATCTATATTTTCCTGTGTCAGTATTCCCCGTATTCCTTGCATCGTATATTCCCTGACAAGACTGCTCATAGATATATTTTTTAAAGCTGCGTATCTTTTTAAGTTTTCATATTCCTCTGTAGTAAAAAGGACCTGAACAGAATGTCTGTCTTCTTTACGTCTCGGCATGTTTTTTCTCCTTATCAGTATTTTGCAATCCAGAAGTGACATGATGTCACCTCTGGTTATAATGATATATGTTCCTCATAAAAAAGTCCAATAAAATCGCATTTTTTTCTATATTATTTTAGTAATTTAAGGAACATATAAATCTGTCTCTTATACACATCTGACGCTGCCGACGACTAGACGA
>ERZ1027215.392-NODE-392-length-17106-cov-4.663656_pt1 | contig 17106 bp, 14 predicted proteins | sample MGYA00519481_ERZ1027215 | MGnify/ENA primary metagenome ERZ1027215 (study PRJEB26926, sample SAMN06164487) | human gut metagenome | biome: ENVO:00009003; feature: ENVO:2100002; material: ENVO:00002003 | host: Homo sapiens | place: USA | collected 2012 ... | reverse complement strand
TGGGCTCGGAGATGTGTATAAGAGACAGATATAGAGAAGTTTGCCCGCATTGCCCACAGCCACGGCGTGCCCTTGATTGTGGACAACACCTTCCCTACCCCTATCAACTGCCGCCCGTTTGAGTGGGGTGCCGACATCGTAGTACACTCTACCACCAAATACATGGACGGACATGCCACCAGCGTAGGTGGAGCCATTGTAGACAGCGGTAACTTCGATTGGGATGCACACGCCGACAAATTCCCCGGACTGTGCACCCCGGACGAGTCTTACCATGGACTGACTTATACGAAAGCCTTCGGCAAAATGGCTTACATCACCAAGGCTACAGCCCAACTGATGCGCGACCTGGGCAGCATCCAGTCTCCACAAAACGCATTCCTGCTGAACCTGGGTCTGGAAACACTGCACCTACGTATGCCCCAACATTGCAAGAATGCACAAGCGGTAGCCGAGTATCTTGCCCAGAACGACAAAGTGGCTTGGGTGAATTATTGTGGTCTGCCGGGCGACAAATACTACGAGCAGGCACAGAAGTACATGCCGAACGGCTCTTGCGGCGTTGTCACCTTCGGCTTGAAGGGCGGACGGGAAGAGTCTATCAAGTTTATGGATTCACTGAAACTGGCGGCCATTGTGACTCATGTGGCCGATGCACGTACTTGCGTGCTACACCCAGCCAGCCATACACACCGCCAGTTGACAGACGAGCAACTGATGGAGGCAGGTGTACGCCCCGACCTGATTCGCTTCTCGGTAGGTATAGAGAATGCAGAGGATATTATTGCCGACATCGAACAAGCGCTGAACGCCTAAAGGAATAAACAAAAGGGAGTGCATTTTCGGACAATGCACTCCCTTTTCATTTCAATATTCTCTATTACTCAACATTCAATATAATCGTCAAACTTTCCTTGCCTTGGTAGAAGGTCTTTGCTTTCACTACCAGGGAACCACACTTCACCGGTTCTTTCCATAAGGTTGACTGGGCAGTAGGTTCCGAACCATCAGTTGTGTAACGTACTTCAGCACCATCAATGGCCACATTAGCATACAGATTTCCATCTTTTACCAATAATCCCGGCTGAGGCAAGCGGAAGTTAATCCCATTCTTTGCCCAATAAGGCATTTCACTCTTGCTGATTTTCTCATAATAAAGTGCCAAAGCCTGATTGAAAGCCTGCTGCTCCTGCACGCCGGACAGGTTTTCCCATACCGGATGAGCATTCCAGCCACGTTCTGCCAGCCCTAAGATTTTCGGGAAAAGAAGATATTCCACGCCATCAAAACTACGGATAGTTTCGGCAAACAATTGCCCTTGTACACCCATAATATGCTTCTTGCCTATCTCTGTCAAAGCAGTCTTCCCCTTTTCCGCATTATCCAAATCAATGGGATTGCCTGCCATATCCACACGCAGCGAACGATAAATGCTGAAAGGAAGCATAGAGAAAGAGACAGACTCATCCACATAACCTCCCCAATCGAGTCCACGCTCGTCCGGATGACCATTGTAAGCCATATCCATATAGAAATTGCCCACGTTGCAAAGGATGACCGGGTAACCGTTATTGGCTGTCTGATAAACCACTTCATCAGAGCCCGGTACAGTATTCCAGCAATACACACCGGCAGCCTGGCCCCTCAACTGTTGATGAGCCTCTTCGGTATGCCCCAAAGCAACTTCCTGCCAACCACTGAATTTCAGTCCGTTCTTCTGCATCACATCCGCCATTTGCGTAATGAAATACTCCGACAAATCATGAGCTTTCGTCATGCCTTTTTCCTTCATCAGCTCTTGGCATTTCGGAGAGCCCATCCACACGCCGCGAGGCACTTCGTCACCACCCAAATGCACTGTGGACAATGAAAGACCGGCTTCCTGATACATCGCATTAAGTTCCTGAATCACCTTCTCCATAAAACGGTAGGTAGAAGGCAAGGCGACATTCATCACATTGTCCGTATAATATTGTACAGAAACATAACGTGAAGTATCTTCCGGTTCACTCAATATATATTCTGTAGCTTTCCCCGGATCAGTTTCAAAATATTTGTTATAGCGTGCCTTCATGGAGACAATGGCAGCGCGGGCATGCCCCGGAGATTCTATTTCCGGAACAATGCGGACATGTCTTTCGGCAGCATACTTCAGCAAATCAATAAATTCCTCGCGGCTATAATATCCATTGCCTACAGTCTTTGCATCAGGGTCATAGCCACCGTCATAACATGGGTAGAGGCACTGGCTTTCGTCAGTGGTATGCCCGCGACGGCTACCCACAGCAGTCAGTTCCTCCAAACCAGGAATCTCCAAACGCCAGGCTTCATCATCACAAAAATGGAAATGCAGGACATTCAATTTATAAGATGCAAAAATATCCACCAGTTTCTTCAAGTTCTCCGGAGCGGTGAAATTACGGGCAATATCTATCATTTGTCCACGATATGCCAAGTCCGGATAATCCCGAATGGAGACTGCCTCCAGCAAATAAGGTGTCTGCTTGCCCTTCAACATTGACAAAAGTGTCTGTGTACCATTAAAAATGCCATGAGGAGTGGCAGCACTGATTTTTATCAGGTTGTCACCTATATTGATAGTATAATATTCATCATTTACGGCCTCCTTCCTATCAAGCAGTTCTTCCAGCACAATCTTCACGGAAGCATTTCCGACAACTTCCAAACCATACAAACCAGTCAGTTTCTCTTTCAGCAACTTGGCTTCACCGGCAAAGTTCTCCGGAAATGCCAAAGCTACCTTACCTTCCAATACGACATTATCGCCTTCAATGGCTACCACTTTCTTTACAGACGGAAGAATGTCTGACTGCACCAAAGCAGGAGCACCAGCCAAGCGAAGATTGGATTCATAAATCTTAGTCGCATCCGGATAGCCGCTCATTGACTCGGGAGAAGGAAGCGGCAGCGCCTTCAAAGCCACGGGCAACGGACTGCCCTCTTTACCATCCACAGTCTCCACCCAATAAGTTCCTTCCGGTACATGGGAGTTCCGGTCCAGCTTGTAAGTGCAAAGGAAAGTGATCCGCATGGAATCACCGGGAGCCAGCGGAGCAAATTCGTCTGTCGGATACATTTTGAAAAAATTACCATTCACTACCTCTACCTTCACTTCAGAGGCTCCTTCCTGCTTCACCCCTCGGGGAAGCTGTGAATAGTAAATCGTCCAGTTCTTTTTTAGAGGTTTTTGAGAGATATTCTTGAGAATAAAGGTATTCTCATAATATCCGGGTTCGATGTCACTTGCACCCATTTCCCAGGTCAAAGCAACCGGTGCCTTAGGTTCATTACTCGTTTTACATCCAGCAAATAGTGCCATTACACAAAATAATAATCCTGCCAGAGGAAGTTTCAAAATTCTCATGCAACTCATGTGTTAAGTTAATAAATGGGGGTAATCTCTAAAATCTGATGCCAAAAATAAGCATTTTAAGCTAATTAACTGATAAAAGTAATAGATTTTATTGACAGCGAGCTACAATTTAGAACTTTTATACCTACATTTGCAGCCAAATTATAACCAATTTAACTATTCTACCATGGCTAAAATAACCAAAGAAGCAGCCTTGCTCTACCATTCGCAAGGCAAACCGGGTAAGATTGAAGTAGTACCCACCAAGCCTTACAGTACACAAACCGATCTTTCTCTCGCCTACTCTCCGGGCGTTGCAGAACCGTGCCTCGAAATTGAGAAAAACCCGCAAGATGCATATAAATATACAGCAAAAGGCAATCTGGTAGCTGTCATCTCCAACGGAACCGCCGTGCTCGGCCTGGGCGATATCGGTGCCCTCAGCGGCAAACCCGTCATGGAGGGTAAAGGTCTGTTGTTCAAAATTTATGCCGGTATCGACGTATTCGACATCGAAGTAAATGAAAAAGACCCCGACAAGTTCATCGAAGCTGTCAAGGCTATTGCCCCAACATTCGGAGGTATCAACCTGGAAGACATCAAAGCTCCCGAATGTTTCGAAATAGAACGCCGCCTGAAAGAAGAATTGGACATCCCCGTGATGCACGACGACCAGCACGGCACCGCCATCATCTCCAGCGCAGGATTGCTGAACGCCCTGGAAGTGGCAGGCAAGAAGATAGAGGAAGTGAAAATCGTCGTAAACGGTGCCGGGGCTTCCGCCACCTCATGTACCAAACTGTATGAAGCGCTCGGTGCACGCCGTGAGAATATCCTGATGCTGGACAGTAAGGGAGTCATTACCAGCGATCGCGAGAATCTGACCGAGCAAAAACGTTACTTTGCCACCGACCGTCGCGATGTACATACTCTGGCAGAAGCCATCAAAGGCGCCGATGTATTCCTCGGACTGTCAAAAGGTAATGTGTTGACCCAGGACATGGTTCGCAGCATGGCAGACCATCCCATCGTGTTTGCCCTTGCCAACCCTACTCCGGAAATCTCTTACGAAGACGCCATGGCAGCACGTCCGGACGTACTGATGTCCACCGGTCGTTCCGACTATCCTAACCAGATTAATAATGTAATCGGTTTCCCCTACATCTTCCGCGGTGCCCTCGACACGCAGGCAAAAGCCATCAACGAAGCCATGAAAATTGCTGCCGTGCACGCCATTGCCAACCTTGCCAAGCAGCCCGTGCCTGATGTGGTGAACGAGGCATACCACGTAAACAACTTCACTTTTGGTCCCGAATACTTCATCCCGAAACCGGTTGACCCGCGCCTCATCACCGAAGTGTCCTGCGCTGTGGCCAAAGCTGCCATGGAAAGCGGTGTAGCCCGTAAAGACATCGAAGATTGGGATGCCTACCGCCTGCAACTGCGTGAGCTGATGGGTTACGAAAGCAAACTGACCCGCCAGCTCTACGACACCGCCCGCCGCAACCCGCAACGTGTGGTATTTGCCGAAGGCATCCACCCCAATATGCTGAAAGCTGCTGTGGAAGCCAAGGCTGAAGGTATCTGCCATCCTATTATATTGGGCAACGACGAAGCCATCGAGAAGCTGGCAAAAGAACTAGACCTTAGCCTTGAAGGTATCGAGATAGTAAATCTGCGCCATCCGGATGAAGCGCCGCGCCGTGAACGCTATGCCCGCATTCTATCCGAAAAACGTGCCCGCGAAGGCGTCACTTACGAAGAAGCCAATGACAAAATGTTCGAACGTAACTACTTTGGTATGATGATGGTGGAAACGGGTGAAGCAGACGCTTTCATCACAGGTCTTTACACCAAATACAGCAATACCATCAAGGTTGCCAAGGAAGTCATCGGTATCCGTCCGGAATACAAGCATTTCGGCACCATGCATATCCTGAACTCCAAAAAAGGTACATACTTCCTGGCCGATACGCTGATTAACCGTCATCCCAATGCCGAAACGCTAATCGATATTGCCAAGCTGTCGGAATATACCGTCCGCTTCTTCAATCATACACCGGTAATGGCCATGTTGAGTTACTCCAACTTCGGTGCGGATAAGGAAGGTAGCCCGGTAAGTGTACACGAAGCAGTGGATTATATGCAACAAAACTATCCTGACCTTGCCATTGACGGAGAAATGCAGGTGAATTTCGCCATGAACCGCGAAATGCGTGATGCCAAGTACCCGTTTACACGCCTGAAAGGAAAAGACGTAAACACACTGATTTTCCCGAACTTGAGTTCTGCAAACTCTGCTTACAAACTGTTGCAGGCCATGGATACAGATGCCGAACTGATTGGTCCTATCCAAATGGGATTGAACAAGCCTATCCACTTTACCGATTTTGAAAGCTCTGTGCGCGATATCGTTAACATCACTGCAGTAGCAGTTATCGATGCTATCGTAGACAAAAAGAAGGCAGTCAAATGAGACGACCGTTATCAAAATTCCAAATAGTTTGCATTGTGCTGCTTTGGGCAGCACTTTGCTACATTGTTTTGATATCTGTCGAACGAATTGACGGTCCAATCATCCTAACGCTTGCCATTTCGGCGGCTTTAGTATTTATTCCCGTCATAAAGTCTCTAAAAAGAGGATAAATAATATCTTTTTATTCCATTTTGCGGTATAAAACAATAAAATTGTTGTTTTATACCGCATTTTCTTTATAAAATGTTTGCTCGTTTCATTTTTATGTGTACTTTTGCAACCGCAATGAGAGGAAAAGGAAACAAACCGAAAATCGAATTGTTTTAGGTAATATATAGTAGCAACCAATAAAAGAAATAGATTATGAATGCAGCTAAGGTATTAGAAGACCTGAAAAGACGGTTCCCCAACGAACCGGAGTATCATCAAGCAGTAGAAGAAGTTCTTTCTACGATTGAAGAAGAGTATAACAAGCATCCGGAGTTTGACAAAGCCAATCTGATTGAACGTCTTTGCATCCCCGATCGCGTTTACCAATTCCGTGTTACTTGGGTAGACGATAAAGGTAACGTACAAACCAACATGGGCTATCGTGTGCAGCACAACAACGCTATCGGCCCTTATAAAGGCGGTGTTCGTTTCCACGCTTCTGTAAACCTGAGCATCCTGAAATTCCTTGCTTTCGAGCAGACATTTAAAAACTCATTGACAACTCTGCCTATGGGTGGCGGTAAAGGCGGTTCGGACTTCTCTCCGCGCGGCAAGTCAAATGCTGAGGTCATGCGTTTTGTTCAGGCTTTCATGCTGGAGTTATGGCGTCATATCGGCCCTGAAACAGACGTACCTGCTGGTGATATCGGTGTAGGTGGTCGCGAAGTAGGTTTCATGTTCGGTATGTATAAGAAGCTGGCTCATGAATTTACGGGTACTTTCACCGGTAAGGGCCGTGAGTTCGGCGGTTCGCTGATTCGTCCGGAAGCTACCGGCTACGGTAACATCTACTTCCTGATGGAAATGTTAAAGACTAAGGGTACTGACTTGAAAGGCAAAACTTGTCTGATTTCCGGTTCCGGTAACGTAGCTCAATATACGGCCGAGAAAGTATTGGAATTGGGTGGTAAGGTATTGACCATGTCTGATTCTGACGGTTATGTATACGATCCGGACGGCATTGACCGCGAAAAGTTGGATTACATCATGGAGCTGAAAAACCTCTATCGTGGACGTATCCGCGAATATGCTGAACAATATCCGGGTGTGAAATATGTGGAAGGTGCACGTCCTTGGGGTGAAAAAGCAGACATCGCCTTGCCTTCTGCAACTCAAAATGAAATAAACGGAGATGATGCAAAAAAACTAATTGCTAATGGTGTCATGGCTGTGTCCGAAGGTGCAAACATGCCTTCTACCCCTGAAGCAATCCGCGTATTCCAAGATGCAAAGATTCTGTATGCTCCAGGTAAGGCAGCCAACGCCGGCGGTGTATCAGTATCCGGTCTTGAAATGACTCAGAATTCCATCAAATTGAGCTGGAGTGCAGAAGAGGTAGACGAGAAACTGAAGAGTATCATGAAGAATATTCACGAAGCTTGCGTACAATACGGCACAGAAGCCGACGGTTATGTAAACTACGTGAAGGGTGCCAATGTGGCCGGATTTATGAAGGTAGCGAAGGCTATGATGGCACAAGGGATTCTGTAAGAATAAAAGCCATAGTACAACTACAACAGAAGAAAGGTGAGGGGCTCAAAGCTTTTCACCTTTTTTCTGTTTAATAATATAGAAGAAACAAAATTTTGTTTTTTTCAATCCATTATCACATAAATCAGATAACTTTGCGGAAGTTAATAAAAGAAGACCATTATCATTGAAGCAAACCAAACGATTATGAATACAATAGAAATCCCCGTACTGCTGTTGACCGGTTATCTGGGTAGTGGCAAAACGACGTTGGTAAATCACATCCTTTCTAATAAACGTGGCATTAAGTTTGCCGTTATCGTCAATGACATAGGCGAAGTGAACATTGATGCAGACCTTATACAGAAAGGTGGCGTGGTGGGAAAGAAAGACGACAGCCTGGTAGCTCTGCAGAATGGCTGTATCTGCTGTACGCTGAAGACAGACTTGATAGAGCAGATGTTCGAAATCATGAAGATGCAACGCTTCGACTACATCGTGATTGAAGCGAGTGGCATCTGTGAACCGGAGCCTATTGCCCAAACACTCTGCTCCATTCCTCATATGGGAGGAGCGTATACTAAATACGGTATTTGCCGCTTAGACTGCATTACCACCGTGGTGGACGCCTTACGTCTGCAAAGTGAATTTTCTTGCGGAGATGATTTGACACGCAAAGGCATTGATGAGGAAGATATAGAAAACCTCATCATTCAGCAGATTGAGTTCTGCAATATTATCCTGCTGAACAAAGCAGCAGAAGTACAGCCCGAGGAATTAAAACGTATCAGGCAGATTATCCACACCTTGCAACCCGGTGCCCAAATTATAGAGTGCAACTATGCAGATGTAGACCTGGATAAGATTATCCATACCCACCTCTTTAACTTTGAACGTGCCGCAACTTCCGCCGGATGGATTCGTGGCATAGAGCAACAAGTAAGCGAAGAGGAGGAAAAAGAGGCGCATTACCATCACGAAGATGAACATCATCATGAAAGCGAACATCATCACGAGAAATGTCATCACCACCATCACGAAGGAGGTGAAGTAGAAGAATACGGTATTGGCACATTTGTCTACTACCGCCGTCCTGCATTCGACATTCATAAGTTCGACCACTATGTCGCTACCAAATGGCCCCGCAGCGTTATCCGCGCCAAGGGTGTCTGCTACTTCAGCCACAACCGCGACATGTCCTTCCTCTTTGAACAAGCAGGTATACAGAAGAAAATAACTGAAGCCGGACAATGGTATGCCACCGCTCCCGAAGAAGACATGATAGAACTGATGCGCCAAGAACCGGGATTGCTAAGAGACTGGGACGAACAATACGGCGACCGCATGCTGAAGATAGTATTCATCGGACAAAATATGGATAAAGAGCAAATCATCCGCGACTTGGACAAATGCCTTGAATAACTTCCTAAAAAAGTGCTCCCCGTCATTCCGATCTTAAGAACAACGGGGAGCATCGTCCCAGACGCGTAACTCTATTTTAAGAATCAGGAACCATATCAATTCTCCATAAAACGGAACATTTTGAAATACACCTTCTGCTCTGTGTCGGATACATTCACCAGCCTCATCTTCGCAACGCTCAAATCCTTGAGAGATGCCTTCACCTGCGTTCTGTATCCCGGTTTCAAATCCACCGCCTGCCAGTTTGTACCATCCGAAGTTACTTCCAGTTTAAACTTAGAATTAGCCACCTCCGCATCTCCCAAATCAATAAGCACCGAACTCAACTGGCGGGCATAATCCATCGAAATGGTCAGCACACCGCCTGCCTGCCAGTTGATGACTTCATTGGACGGAATAATTGTATTCACCTTTCCCTTCTGCTGAATAGGAAGCGAAGCCAACTGATTCACGTCGCTCTTCAACGTGTAGGGAGAATAAACAGCCTTTGTATCAAGCCCGGCATGGAACGCTGCATTATAGCCCGTTGTCGCCGCTTCGAACAAAGCATTGAAAGTAGGCATCAGATGCAGGCTGCCGCTCTTTATGCCCGCTTTATATTGGGCATCCGTCTCACCCATCAGCACCAGCAGGGCGCGGGCGTGTTCGTAGCTATCTATAAATGCATCCTTCTGCTGGCGCAGGCGTATCATGTTCAGCACCTCCGCACCATACTCTCCCACTTGTTTGAACTGAATGAGCCAAGGCCTTATTTCAGTTATCAACGGACGATTCTCATTTCCCGACGCAAGCAATCCATCAGCGGCAACGATTATCTTCCGGCATTCCTCAGCTACCTGCCGATAGGCATCTTCATCTATCTCGTTTTTCTCTTGATAGGCTTTCAACAAGGCAGAGAGAGCAGGCTGAATGGCAACGGACTCTTCACGACGGAAGCGATGTCCATTCTGTCCCGGGTCGGAATTATGAGCAGCGAAGATTTCCAAATATTCGGCATGAAGTGGCATAAGGTCTCTGACTGCATGTTTCCAAGAAGTTTCACTATCATAATTCTCCATATTCCAAGTATAATCAGCTACACTGTACAGAGAGATTTTGGAAGCCTCGGCATGTTCCATCGGATTGGAAACAAAAGCAGACATATCATCTTTTATATCAAGCCCGTTTCCATAAACCGGCCCTAGCAGCAAATGGTCTTGTACATAATCCGAAACGGGGAAATTCCACCAAATGTACGCCTTACGTTTCAGCAGCGGATTGACGAAGTCCAGCGTAGACTTATCTATAGTAGCAACTACCATATCACCGGTCCACATCACCTTGATACCCTCGTTCAACTTATCACCAAGCGTAGTGAGATAGCCTCCCTCCACATCGGTCCATGACTTGTTGTACTCTGTGGGACACAATATCAATGGTGCAACATCCCGCTTGACTTTTACAAAATGGTCGTCAATATAGTTCAACAGTTCAGCCTGCTTGTCCGCCTTTGTCCCCTCACCCGAAATATCATCAAAGAAAACGGCAAAACCACGCACACCCAACTGGTACATGCTTTCGAACTTCTGCAACAATAACGAGCGGTCTTCTTCATTCCAGCGAATATCCTGGCCCGGATGAATGGCCCAATAGAAAATGACATTGTTCTCCTTCGCCCTATTCACCAATACTTTCAACTCTTCTCCTTCTCGAACAGGATAAGGCTTGCGCCAGTTGGGAGTCCGGTGATAAGGATCGTCTTTCGGTCCATAGATATAGACATTCATTTTGTTCCGACCATAAAAATCAAGCTGGCGTATACGCGCCTCCTGACTCCAGGGAGCACCGTAAAACCCTTCTACCACACCCCGATAGGGAACATCAGGATAGTCCGTCACTTCAGCCAAAGGCAGCTTGTCTAAAGCAAGCAACTGCGCAAGAGTCTGTACACCATAGTACGCTCCCCGTTCGTCAGCACCGGCTATGACGATGCAGTCTTTTTCTATTTTCAGGAAATAACCTTCGGATTTGCGTGGAATCCGATGTTGGTATTTCTTAATAATCTTATCTCCTTTCACTCCTATATATACACGGAAAGAAGCGCCAAGCACCTCTTCCGGCATCAATGAACGGAGTAAAGGCAACGCAGGTCCGTCCTGCACGGAATTGTCGGAAAGGATCTGGTATTGTCGGGGAATATCAACAGAATCTTTTTGCGTAATATATTCTTGGGGAGTAGGTTGCAAATGAAACTCTTGCGCACAAAGCGTCGCTGTCGTCAGCATACCGAATGCTCCCAGTAACAGTAGTTCTTTTCTCATAAGCGGATTATTAAATTAAGGAATATCTATGTATTAAGAAAACTCTTCCATGCATTCAAGGTTGATACGTTCAAAAATAAGAAATAAATATGAAAACACGTACAAATACAGACATTTATTTCAGTTTAAAGATTCATTCTGCATCCGTTTGAGTTCATCGCACACAGCCGGATGCAGGAAGTAGCGTACGTCTTTTCCCTCCTCTATGGCCCGACGGATAAAAGTGGAGCTGATTTCGAATACCGGAGAAGAAACTGTCCGCACATTCTGCGGTAAAAAGGTGGCCTCTACCGGATAGCCGGGACGGGGATAAACCAGAAGATGATTTTCGGCAATAATGCGTTCCGACTCGTACCAACGGTGGAACAGCCTCCAGTTGTCCGAACCAATGACAAGATGGAAAGTGTGTTGGGGATAAGTCCGTTTCAGTGCGTCCAACGTATGAACAGTATAAGAAGGCCGAGGCAGATGGAATTCAAAATCGGAAGCGCGAAACTTGGGATAACCCTCAGTGGCTAGCTGCACCAGCTTCAAACGTAACTTGTCATCCATCAGTTCGTTTTCTTCCTTCAGCGGATTGTGGGGGGTGACCATAAACCACACTTCGTCCAGGTCCCCGTATTCGCAAAGATAGTTGGCGAGGGCCAAATGTCCGATGTGTATCGGGTTGAACGAGCCGCTGAAGATTCCTATATTCATTTATTCTTATTCATATACAACCTTACAAAGGACGTCTTTGCAACGCACGCCAGGCAGCCCAAGCATTGAAAATCGTCACTACAGAGATAAGAAACATTGAAATACTGGAACGAGGCTCGCCATGATGTATATACAATACACCCACAACAAGGGAGCAGACGAACAGAACGCTATTAATAATTAGCAATGCCTTGTTCAGCTTCGGGCTATTCTTCCTCCTCGGTGCCAACTGGTTGTACACTCCTCCACGTTGTTTCATTCGTTCAAGAATTGAGAGATTACTTTCAATGCTTCCGCTTTGGCTGTCTCCAGGTCATCGTTCACAATCACGGTATCGAACTTCGGTGCAAAGCCCAGTTCGTATTCGGCTTTCGCCACGCGGTTCTCTATCACTTCGGGAGCATCTGTTCCGCGCCCCACCAAGCGTTTGCGCAATTCCTCCACTGAAGGTGGCTGAATGAAAACAGACAAAGCACGCTCACCATAGAATTTCTTGATATTGCAACCACCCACTACATCCACATCGAACACTACATTCTGTCCGGCAGCCAATTGCTTTTCCACCTGCTCCTTCAGTGTTCCGTAAAAACGGTCCTGATATACCTCTTCATACTCCAGGAATTCATCATTGGCTATGCGACGACGGAACTCGTCAGGAGTCAGAAAGAAATACTCCACTCCATCTTTCTCCGTTCCGCGGGGCGGGCGGCTGGTCGCTGAGATGGAAAATGCCAAGTTCAGATTTTGAGTCAGCAGATAGTTGATAATCGTTGACTTGCCGGAGCCCGAAGGGGCTGAAAATATGATAAGTTTTGCCATCGAATTATTTACGATTTGACGATTTACTATTTGATACTACATGACGTTCAATACTTGTTCCTTGATTTGCTCCAATTCATCTTTCATCTGAACGACAATCTTCTGCATCTCCGCATGATTGGACTTACTGCCCAAGGTATTGATTTCGCGTCCCATCTCCTGGGCGATGAACCCTAACTTCTTGCCTTGTCCGGTTCCGGTTTCCAGCGTATTGATAAAATATTTCAGATGATTGCCAAGACGCTGTTTCTCTTCGTTCACATCCAGCTTTTCGATGTAGTAGATGAGTTCCTGCTCCAGGCGGTTCTTGTCATAATCCACACTTAAGGTCTTTTCCAGTGCATCTGTAATACGTTCCTTCACTTTGGCTACACGCTCTTTCTCATAGGGAGCGATAGTCTCCAACAGATGGGAGATGTTGGAGATCTTCTCACGGAACTTCTTTTCAAGGGCAGCTCCTTCCTGCTTACGGAAGTCCACCAGCGCACCAACAGCCTTTTCCACAGCCGAATAAACCACAGCCCATTCCTCCTCACTCAGTTCCTGCGTATCATTCTTAGTCATCACATCCGGCATACGGAGTAACGTGGCAAACCAGTCCGTCGCATCCGGCACAGGTATTCCTAGATTTTCTGATATAGCACAAATCTGCTTGTAATATCCCTCCACCAATGTCTGGTTGATGGGAGTGACGCTTTCCGCACTCTCTTTCTTTTCTATCCAAAGGCTGAAATCCACCTTTCCGCGCTCCAGTTTCCGTGATATTTCATTACGGATTTCCATCTCCTTCTCACGATAAAGCGGAGCAATGCGGGCAGATAGGTCCATTGCCTTACTATTGAGCGACTTTATTTCAACGTTGATTTTCTTATCAGGCAGTTCGACGGTTGCTTTGCCGTAGCCTGTCATGGATTGTATCATAATGTTATAGTTTTGCGCAAAATTACACGATTATTTTAATTAGTGAAAATAATCACGTAAATTTGCCACAATAAAATCAAGAATAAAAGTTATGTCATGTATCTTGCATATTGAAACGTCCACTTCTGCCTGCTCCGTAGCCGTGAGCGAGGATGGACAGAACGTTTTCAAGAAAGAGGACCTGAATGGCCCTTCACACGCCGTTTCATTGGGAGTCTTTGTGGACGAGGCGCTATCCTTTGCCGATAGCCATGCCATGCCGTTGGATGCAGTCGCCGTGAGCTGCGGCCCTGGTTCGTATACCGGGTTGCGTATCGGCGTGTCGATGGCAAAAGGTGTCTGCTATGGACGTAACCTGCCACTTATCGGGCTGGAAACCCTGAAAGTCCAGTGTGTACCGGTATTGCTCTACCACGATGAGTTGCCCAACGACGCATTACTCTGCCCGATGATTGACGCCCGCCGCATGGAAGTCTATGCTGCCATCTACGACCGTGCCTTGAAATCGGTGCGCGACATTGCAGCCGATATTGTGGACGAAAACTCCTACCTGGAATTTTTAGAGCAACATCCCGTCTATTTCTTCGGTGACGGTGCAGCCAAATGCAAAGAGAAAATCACGCATCCCAATGCACACTTCATCGACGGCATCCGCCCGCTTGCCGGCATGATGTTCCCGTTGGCAGAAAAGGCAATAGCCGAACAAGATTTCAAGGATGTGGCCTATTTCGAACCCTTCTATTTGAAGGAATTCGTAGCCGGCACGCCAAAGAAACTTATTTAGGGTTTAGGGATTAGGGATGAATACCATGCGGTATCACTACGTAGCCCATTAATCACTAACCACTAATCGCTAAACCCTAATCACTAATCGTTGAACATTAATCACTAATTAAAGATGCAATATAACACTCAACAAAAACGGATGCCCCTACCCGAATATGGTCGCAGCATCCAGAATATGGTAGACCACGCGCTGACAATCGAAGACCGTGCAGAACGCCAGCGTTGCGCAAACACAATCATCAACATCATGGGAAACATGTTTCCCCATCTGCGCGATGTGCCCGACTTCAAACATAAGCTATGGGACCACCTTGCCATCATGGCCAACTTCCAATTGGATATAGATTATCCGTACGAAATTATCCGCAAGGACAATCTGAATACCAAGCCGGAGAGCATCCCCTACCCCAGTACCAAAATCCGCTACCGCCACTATGGCCGTACACTGGAAGTACTGATAAAGAAAGCCATCGAATTTCCGGAAGGAGAAGAGAAGCAGAACTTGATAGCGCTCATTTGTAACCACATGAAGAAAGACTACATGGCATGGAACAAAGATACCGTCGATGACCGTAAGATTTCAGATGACCTCACCGAACTCTCTGACGGAAAACTGCAAATGACAGACAGTATCGTCCGTCTCATGGCCGAACGTATTGACCAGAACTACCGTCCGAAAGTGAACAACCAGAATAACCGGAACAACAACCGGAACAATAAACGGAAATACTAAAATTGAATGATTAGTGGTTAGTGATTAATGCCATGCGGCATCACCATGCAGACCACTAATCACCAACCCCTAATCACTAATTTCATGGCATCATTTGTAATCGAAGGAGGACACAGACTTTCCGGTGACATTTACCCCCAAGGAGCAAAAAACGAGGTGTTGCAAATTATCTGCGCCACATTGCTCACTGCCGAAGAGGTGACTGTGCACAATATCCCGGACATACTGGACGTCAACAACCTTATCCAATTGATGCGGGATATGGGAGTCAGCGTATCTAAAAAAGGCATTGACACTTACAGCTTTCAAGCTGCCAACATTGATTTCGCCTATCTGGAAAGTGACGCGTTCCTGAAAAAATGTTCCAGCCTGCGCGGTTCCGTCATGCTGGTGGGGCCGATGGTGGCACGTTTCGGCAAGGCCATGATTTCCAAGCCGGGCGGAGACAAGATAGGACGCCGCCGTCTGGATACACACTTTATCGGTATCCAGAATTTAGGAGCCGACTTTGTCTATAATGAGGAGCGTGGCATCTACGAAATCTCAGCCAAACAACTGCATGGCAGTTATATGCTACTCGACGAGGCATCTGTTACGGGAACTGCCAATATCGTAATGGCAGCCGTCCTTGCCAAAGGCAAGACCACCATCTACAACGCCGCCTGCGAACCCTACCTGCAGCAGTTGTGCAAGATGCTCAACCGCATGGGAGCGCGCATTTCGGGCATAGCGTCGAACCTGCTGACCATCGAGGGCGTCGATTCGCTCGGAGGCACGGAGCACACGCTGCTGCCCGACATGATCGAGGTGGGCAGTTTCATCGGCATGGCCGCCATGAACCAGTCGGAGCTGACCGTCAAGAACGTCTCGTTCGAGAACCTCGGCATCATCCCGGCGCAGTTCGCCCGCATGGGCATCCGCTTCGAACAGCAGGGCGACGACATCCATATTCCCCGGCAGGACCACTACTCGATCGAGACCTTCCTCGACGGCTCGATCATGAACATCGCCGACGCCCCGTGGCCGGGACTCACGCCCGACCTGCTGTCGATCTTCCTCGTGGTGGCGACGCAGGCCAAGGGCGCCGTGCTGATTCACCAGAAGATGTTCGAAAGCCGCCTGTTTTTCGTCGATAAGCTGATCGACATGGGGGCCCAAATCATCCTCTGCGACCCCCATCGCGCGACGGTGATCGGACATGACCACCAGATGCGGCTGCGGGCTACGCGCATGACTTCGCCCGACATCCGTGCGGGTGTGGCGCTGCTGATCGCGGCGATGAGCGCCGAAGGTACGAGCACGATCCAGAACATCGAACAGATCGACCGCGGTTACAAGGACATCGACGGACGCCTCAACGCCCTCGGAGCCCGGATCACCCGGGTCGAAGAGTAACGACCGGCCGGTGTCCGGAATAAGGAAACGAAGCAAAGTTGTAATAATATGTTTTTGGAAAATGCCAGCCAGAAAGGTTGGATCGAAGTGATATGCGGCTCGATGTTCTCGGGCAAAACCGAGGAGCTGATCCGCCGCCTGAAGCGGGCCGAATTCGCCCGCCTGCGGGTCGAAATCTTCAAACCCCGCATCGACGTGCGATACTCCGAAGAGGAGGTCGTTTCGCACGATGCCAGCGCGATCCGCTCCACGCCGGTAGATTCGGCACAGAATATCCTGCTGATGACCTCGGACGTCGATGTCGTGGGCATCGACGAGGCGCAGTTCTTCGACCAGGGACTGGTGGAGGTCTGCCGGCAACTGGCCGACAGCGGGGTGCGGGTAATCGTGGCGGGCCTCGACATGGACTTCACGGGCAAGCCCTTCGGACCGATGCCGGCGCTGATGGCTACCTGTCTCTTATACACATCTCCGAGCCCACGAGACACTCGCTAATCTCGTA
>ERZ1027215.320-NODE-320-length-19175-cov-8.462709_pt1 | contig 19175 bp, 19 predicted proteins | sample MGYA00519481_ERZ1027215 | MGnify/ENA primary metagenome ERZ1027215 (study PRJEB26926, sample SAMN06164487) | human gut metagenome | biome: ENVO:00009003; feature: ENVO:2100002; material: ENVO:00002003 | host: Homo sapiens | place: USA | collected 2012 ... | reverse complement strand
AGTCGATCTCTATCGTGTCATCTGGTTTTTGTTGGGACAAAAGAACAACCGTCTCCACACTCACCGTCTGCCCAAACATATCACAGCCCCGCACCCGCTTCACCTCATACCCGTTTTCACACAGGAACTTCAGGTCACGCGCTAACGTTGCCGAATCACAGCTTACATAGACCACGCGTTTTGGAAACATCTGCACGATCGTTTCCAGGCATTTTGTATCACAGCCTTTGCGTGGCGGATCAACCACAATGACATCCGGGGTGAGCATCTGTACATCCGTAGCCGCATCTGCGAAAACAGTCTTCGGTACACCGGAACTATGTTCCGGCATATCCATTCCTGATGCCTCAGCACCCGATACACCGGAAGATATACCGTAAGATATCCCGGCATCTCCCCGCCGCATCCGCTCATAGAACTCCGGCAGAACCTCCTCCGCCTTTCCGACAAAAAATTCTGCATTCGTAATACCGTTCAGTTTTGCATTTTCTTTTGCATCGGCGATTGCCTGCGGAACAATTTCCACACCGTAGACCTGTTTTGCCCGCTGGGCTAAAAACAGGGAGATCGTTCCGATGCCACAGTATAAGTCCCATACCGATTCCTCGCCGGTCAGACCTGCGTAAGCAAGTGCCGTCGAGTAGAGTTTCTCGGTCTGGATCGGATTTACCTGATAAAAAGACTGTGGAGAGATACGGTAGGCAATGCCATCCCCTTCCACCTGCCAGTCCGCTCCGGTTCTAAGATGGATATAGTCCGTAATATAAGGACTGCCCCAGAGAGTCTCCACTTTTTCTCCCAGGATCACATTCGTGTTTTTCTGATTGATATTAATCGAGATGCTGGTCATGCCCTCCAACTTTACAAGTTCTTCCACCAAAGCGTCCGCATGCGGCAGCTTCGTCCGTTTGATCACAAGACAGACCATCCACTCCTTTGTGGTATGACCGTAACGTGTCAGCACATGGCGCACTACGCCCCGGTTCGTTTTTTCATCATAAGGCTCGATCCGGTATTTTTCCATAAAAGAAAGAACTGTTTCCAGAATTTTTTCATTCATCGGCATTCCCAACAGACAATTCCGGTTTGGAATAATCGTATGAGTTCTGCCTGCATAAAATCCTGTAACAGTCCTTCCCTCTCTGTCTCTCCCCACTGGAAACTGTGCCTTATTGCGGTAGTGATACGGCTCGTCCATGCCGATGATCGGCTCCATGACCTGTTCTAACATTTCCTCCGAAAAACCGCCGATGCGTTTTAAATTATTTCGGATCTTCCGTTGTTTGAACTCCAACTGTTTTTCATAGGAAAGAGCCTGTATCTGGCAGCCACCGCAGGAGCGGTGAAACTCGCACGGTGGAGTCACACGGTCCTTCGATGGCTCTAAAATCTCAAGCAGACGGGCATAGCCATAATTTTTTTTCATCTTCATGATCTTCACGCTGACCACATCACCGATCAACGCATCCTTGACAAAAAGCGGAATGTTATCCACTTTTCCAATGCCTTCCCCATCCACTCCCATATCTTCTATTCTGATTGTCAAAACATCATTTTTCTTCATTGCGATCCCCAGCCTTTATTCTGCCGTTTTACGGATATTCGTGCCTAAGAAACGGTTAAAGCCCTGCCACTCGGTATTTCCCTGCGGCACTGCTGCTAACGCCTCTTTCATGGTCTGCATCTTTGCATCCACGTTGTCGGCAAAGCTGAGAGCCATTGCCTCGACCAGAGCCGGTTTTTTCGGAGAACCAAATTCCAGCTCCCCATGATGGGATAAAATGCAGTGCTTCAATTCATTTGCAAGCTGCACCGGAAAATCAGGAATTGCCCGGATATGCTCACTGATCATCTCCGTACCGATGATGATATGACCTAAAAGCTGACCTTCATCCGTATAATCATTCTGTGGGAATCTCGAAATCTCCTCTAACTTTCCGATATCATGGAACATTCCTGCACAGATTAAAAGGTCACGGTGAATCATCGGATAATTCATTGCATAAAAATCACAGATTTTTGTTACGCTTAACGTATGCTCTAACAGACCTCCGACAAATCCGTGATGTACGCTCTTAGCTGCGGAATGGAACTGGAAACGTTTCGCAAACTCCTCATCCTCAAAAAAGCCGCCTGCAAGCTGTCTTAAATATGGATTCTTAATGCTGCGGACAAAGTCCAAAAGCTCCGCATACATCTGTGGAATATCCTTGTCACTGATCGGCAGATATTCTGTCGGATCAAATTCTCCCTCCTGTGCCACACGCACTCTCTTAATGTTTAACTGCAATGCCCCCTGAAAAGAGGTAACATCTCCATTGACCTGAACATAGTCAAGAGCGTCAAACTCATCGATTCCAATCGAACCGACATCCCAGATTTTTGCATCCAAAGTTCCGGTCTTATCCTGTAAGATCACATTTTCATAAGGTTTGCCCGCTTTCGTTAATGCAGTTTGTTTAAATTTGCAAAGGTAAATTTCACTAATTCTTTCTCCTTCTCGGAGTGATTCAATATATTTCATAATCAATCTGCACGTTGTGCATCCTTTCTAAAAAATCTCGTTTTTTCCTTTTTATTATACGGTTTTGCCGTATTTGTTGCAAGAAATTTCTAATGTCCCTTTTTTTCCTTTTCATTCAAAACAATTTGGGGTAAAATATCCTTAATAAATGTATGGAGAATCAGAATGAACGAAAAAGCATTAAGAACCTTAGAATATCACAAAATCATAGATCTACTCGTGCGCCACGCAAACTGCGAGGCAGCAAAGCAGCGTTGTAAAAAATTAACACCTATGACATCTCTTGCAGATATCGAAACAGCACAGAGACAGACTGCGGATGCACTAAGCCGCATTTTCAAAAAAGGAAGTCTTTCTTTTTTAGGCGTCCACGATGTCACCGCTTCCATGAAGCGTCTTGAAATCGGAGCATCCTTAAGTATCGAGGAACTGCTGCATTTAGCATCGTTATTAGAGGTCGCAAAACGTGCCAAAGCATATTCCAGAAATGACCGCACAGAGGAAGCCGAAACTTCCGATTCCTTAGATGAATTTTTTGACGGTATCGAACCGCTGACTCCACTTTTTGAAGAGATCCGCAGATGTATCATTTCTTCTGATGAGATCAGTGATGAAGCCAGCAGTGGATTAAAAGCCGTCCGCCGCAGCATGAAAGGGATGCAGGATAAGATTCACTCCCAGATGAACAGCATTTTAAATTCTGCTTCCGCCAGTGGTCTCTTACAGGACAACGTTATTACCATGCGTAACGGACGCTACTGCCTGCCGGTAAAATCCGAGTATAAAAATCAGGTTTCCGGTATGGTGCATGACCAGTCCTCCACCGGTTCCACACTGTTTATCGAACCACTCGCTGTTGTGAATTTAAATAATGAATTAAAAGAACTTTATTTAAAAGAACAGGAAGAGATTGAAAAGATCCTCGCTGATCTGAGCAACTTAGTCTCTGAATATATTCCATATATTTTAGAAGACTATCGCATTTTATCGGAACTTGACTTTATCTTTGCAAAGGCATTGCTTGCAAAAGATTATAACGGAACTACCCCGGTCTTTAATACCGACGGACGCATCCGCATCCGCAAGGGTCGTCATCCGTTGTTAGACCCGAAACGGGTGGTACCAATCGATATCCACCTCGGCACCGATTTTGATCTGTTGATCGTGACCGGACCGAATACCGGTGGTAAAACCGTTTCTTTAAAGACCGTTGGACTTTTTACTTTAATGGGACAGGCAGGACTTCACATTCCGGCAAACGATAACAGTGAGTTGTCCGTTTTTACAAACGTATTTGCCGATATTGGAGATGAGCAGAGTATTGAACAGAACCTGAGTACCTTCTCTTCCCATATGACCAATATCGTTTCGATTTTAGAACATGTCAATGAGCAGTCACTTGTGCTCTTTGATGAACTTTGTGCGGGAACCGACCCGACGGAGGGTGCAGCACTTGCCATCTCGATTCTGTCGCAGCTTCATGGCCGCGGAATCCGCACGATGGCAACCACACATTACAGCGAAATCAAAGTTTTTGCCCTTTCTACCGAAGGTGTGGAAAATGCCTGCTGCGAATTTGACATGGAAACCTTAAGCCCGACCTACCGCCTTTTAATCGGTATTCCGGGAAAAAGTAACGCATTTGCAATTTCAGGAAAACTTGGCTTAGACGCTTCCATTATCGAGGATGCCAAGACAAGAATTACGGAAAACGAAGAAAATTTTGAAGACCTGATTGCACGTTTAGAAGACAGCCGTATTACGATTGAAAAAGAGCAGGCAGAGATTTCTTCTTACAAAGCAGAAATTGAGACCTTGAAAAAACGCTTAGAGGAAAAGCAGGAACGCCTCGACAACAGCCGGGAAAAAATCTTGCGTGAAGCAAACGAGGAAGCTCACAAAATCCTGCGTGAAGCAAAAGAAGTCGCAGATGAATCTATCCGCAATTTCCAGAAATACGGAAAAGTCAATGCGGACAACAAGACCATGGAAAAAGAGCGTACCAAGCTGCGTAATAAGATGAACGAAGTCGAAAAGAATATGGCAATGAAGCCTAAGGCCCCTGCGAATACGAAGGCTCCGAAAAACCTCCGTATCGGTGACTCTGTCAAGGTCTTAAGCATGAACTTAAAGGGAACGGTGCACACGCTTCCGGATGCCAAAGGCAACCTTTTCGTACAGATGGGTATTTTACGCTCACAGGTCAATATCAATGACTTAGTGCTTTTAATCGATGATACGAATACCAATGAGAAAAAATTCAGAAAGACCAGTGCCGGTAAGATTAAGATGAATAAAAGTGCTACCATTTCCACGGAGATCAAACTGCTTGGCATGACTGTGGATGAGGCACTCAGCGAACTGGACAAATATTTGGATGATGCTTACCTTGCACACCTCTCCTCCGTGCGTATCGTACACGGAAAAGGAACCGGAGCACTCAGAAATGCCGTGCATGGTTATCTGAAAAAATCAAAATACATTAAGAATTATCATTTAGCAGAATTTGGCGAAGGCGATGCCGGAGTAACAATTGCCGAATTCAAATAGAAAGAGGGAACTACTATGAACAAGCAAAAAATTCTCATCGTTGACGATGATGCAAATATTGCGGAACTGATCGCACTCTACTTAACGAAGGAATGTTTTGATACCAGAATGGTACATGATGGAGAAATGGCATTAGAGGTCTTTGACAACTACCAGCCAAACCTGATTATTTTAGATCTGATGCTGCCGGGCATTGACGGCTATCAGGTCTGCCGCGAGATCCGTGCAAAATCAAACACTCCGATCATCATGCTCTCTGCCAAAGGCGAAGTCTTTGACAAGGTATTAGGACTGGAACTGGGTGCTGATGACTATATGTTAAAACCGTTTGATACCAAAGAACTGGTTGCAAGGGTTAAAGCCGTATTACGCCGCTATCAGCCGGTCAGTCCGAACGCCGTACAGAATCCGAATTTAAAATGTGTCAGCTATGATGACTTAGTCGTAAATCTCTCAAATTACTCGGTTCTCTACTATGACAAAGCCATTGAGATGCCTCCAAAGGAATTAGAACTGCTCTATTTTCTGGCTTCTTCACCAAATCAGGTATTTACCAGAGAACAGCTTTTAGACAACATCTGGGGCTATGAATACATCGGTGATACCAGAACCGTAGATGTCCATGTCAAACGTCTGCGTGAAAAGATCAAGGACCATGACCACTGGCGGATCGCTACGGTATGGGGCATTGGATATAAGTTTGAAGTGAAATGAGGATGACATATGAAACGGACACTCCTGACAAAAATTTTTCTTGGATTTCTGCTCTTTGGGCTGTTTGGCTTTTTGATCGTGGCAACCTTTACATCGAAGCTTTCTTTTGACAAATTAAAACACGATGAAGTGACCAATCTTACAGAGGCTGCCTCATCCGTTGCTGATGTGCTAAATTCCCATACCGAAGAGCGGCTGATCCTTTCTAAGGAGGAAAAATCTTCATTTTCTTATCTGAGCCGTTATTTAGAATCCCCTATCTGGATCTTAAAAGAGGATGGAACCATTCTCTATGCGTTTACGGGCAAAACGGATACCTCCTGTACGGAAAAGATCCCGACTTTTTCGATTCACGATTTTGGCTCTACCCATTTTCTGATCGGTGACTTTTACGGATATTTTTGCGAAAATCATCTGAGTGTTGCATCCGAATTCAAGTGGGGAAGCAATTCCACCGGATATGTCATCATACATAAACCCCTGCAGGAATTTTACAAATTTCATAATGAACTTTTAAATATCTCCTATATGTCCTGGGGGCTTTTGTTCGTGTTCTCTGCAGTGCTGGTTCTCTGCTTTGCTATCTTAGTTTACCGCCCGATCCGCACACTTTCAATCGGGGCAAAAGAATTTGCAAAAGGCAATTACAGTAAAAAAATCCCTGTCCACGGCAACGACGATGAACTTGGCTACATTGCCGCCTCTTTGAATTACATGGCTTCTAATTTAGACACGATTGAAGAAACACAGCGCAATTTTATTTCCAATGTCTCACACGATTTTCGTTCCCCGCTGACTTCCATCCGCGGATATGTCGATGCTATGCTCGATGGAACGATCCCGCCTGAGATGCAGGAAAAATACTTAAATATCATTTTATTTGAAACGGAACGGCTGACCAAGCTCACGGAAAGTCTCTTAGAATTAAATAAATATGAAGCACGGAAAGTAATTTTAGAGATGACTGACTTTGATATCAATGGCATGATCCAACAGATCTGCGAAACTTTTGAAGGAACCTGCAAGGAAAAACATCTTGTTTTTGAGCTGTTACTTTCTTCCGGTTCTCTTCGTGTCCATGCCGATATGGGAAAGATCCAGCAGGTACTTTATAATTTGATCGACAATGCCATCAAATTTTCCCACTTTGATTCTAAGATTACGATTGAAACGATTTCCCGCAATGGAAAAGCCTATATTTCCATCAAAGACTATGGTATGGGTATTCCGAAAGACTGCGTCACCAAAATCTGGGAGCGTTTCTACAAGACAGACCTCTCCCGTGGCAGGGACAAACGCGGCACCGGGCTCGGCCTTTCGATCGTAAAAGAAATTGTTGAAGCACATGATGAGAATATCAACGTCATCAGTACGGAAGGTGTTGGCACAGAATTTATTTTTACGCTGTCCTTAACCTAAGTGAGATAAATGCTGTGCCTGCTCTAACTGTTCCTTCGGTACACGGATTCTGTATTCACAGGATACCTCCGGCTTTTCACCGAATTGATCTAACGCCATTCCCCTGCTGCCGAGATTCCTCATCGTATTTCCATTCGTAGATATTTTATACGGTATCTGATGTTCTTCTAAAATATGAATTACTCGGTTTTTCTCTTCCATGGAATATGTACAAAAAAGCTCACTGTATAATTTCATAACGTTTACTGCCTCCATCTTTATTAAATATTATTTATATTCTACAATACCTTTAGGATATTTACAATACAATGATCCTATTTTACAATCCCTTCAAGATACTTCACTCAGAGATAATATTTCATCACATAAAAAGACCCGCATGAGGTACATTTCAAATACCTCATGCGGGTCATATTTACGGTCTCTTATACTAACTCAAGTACAACTTCTAAAGCACCGTCACCTTTACGCTGTCCGATTTTGATGATTCTTGTGTAACCACCGTTGCGGTCTGCATATTTTGGTGCGATCTCTGTGAATAATTTATCACATAAATCAACCTGTTTTGTGTTTTTCTTTCTCTTAGCACCCTCTGTTGGAACTTCTTTTACAGGGTAGAGAACTTTTAACATCTGTCTTCTTGCATGTAAGCGGGAAGGCATATCTTTTTTGATGGTTTTTTCTACTTCATCATATACAGTAACTTTTTTACCATCTACAACTTCTTTTACTCTCTTGCCTTCAACGTCTTTGCGAGGAACCTTTGCTGTTACGGTTACTTCTTCAAAGTTGTCTTTTTCTTTTACAGCTAAGGCGATTAAACCTTCAGCTACTTTCCGAACTTCTTTCGCTTTTGCTTCTGTGGTAACAATTTTTCCATTGTATAATAATGCTGTTACCTGGTTTCTGATTAAGGCTTTTCTCTGATCTGAGGTTCTGCCTAATTTACGATATTTTGCCATTTGCTTATCCTCCATTTGTGGAACATCCGGCCACGCTCTTTGGTCTTACTTACCGAATGTCATTGACTGCCACTCATGGATATCCCTTGCCGTGCCTGAATGGTCTTACCGGCTCGGTATTCCATATGTGCGTTAAAGTCTACATGCCAATCAAAAAATAAGGTGATTCCTTATTCTTCTCCCTGATTCAACTGTAAACCTAATTCTTTTAATTTTGCTAATACTTCTTCTAAAGACTTGCGTCCTAAGTTACGAACTTTCATCATATCTTCCGGTGTGCGGTTGGTCAACTCTTCTACCGTGTTAATTCCTGCACGTTTCAGACAGTTGTAGGAACGAACGGATAACTCTAATTCGTCAATGTTCATCTCAAGAACTTTGCCCTTTTCATCATCCTCTTTTTCTACCATTACTTCTGCTGTCTTAGCATTTTCTGAAAGGTCGATAAATAAATTCAAATGCTCGCTTAATACTTTTGCTGCCAGGCTGACTGCCTCATCCGGCTCAATAGCACCATTGGTATATACATCTAATGTCAATTTGTCGTAATCAGTGATCTGACCAACACGAGTATTGGCAACGGTAAGGTTTACACGCTCTACCGGTGTGTAGATGGAATCTACTGCGATGACACCAATCGGTACATCTTCACTCTTATTCTTATCGGCACTGACATAACCTCTGCCCTTTGTAATGGTTAATTCCATATACAGTCTGCAGTCCGGACCGCCATTTAAGTGTGCGATCACAAGTTCAGGATTCATGATCTGAACATCTCCGTCCACATGAATGTCTGCTGCGGTTACTACGCCTTCGCCTTCAAATTCAATGTAAGCAACTTTCGCCTCGTTAGATGTGCTGTTATCTCGAATGGCAAGATTTTTGATGTTCATGATAATCTCTGTCACATCTTCTTTTACTCCCGGAATGGAAGAAAATTCGTGTAACACACCATCAATCTTAACCTGACTTACTGCTGCACCTGGTAAAGAAGAAAGCATAATTCTTCTCAGAGAGTTTCCAAGTGTTGTACCATACCCTCTCTCGAGAGGTTCTACGACAAATCTGCCGTATTTTTTATCTTCTGAAATCTCAGCGATATCAATTTTGGGTCTTTCAAACTCAAACACTACAAAGTCCCTCCTTTTCGGGTATCATTGCTTTACATATTATTTAGAATATAACTCGACAATGAGCATCTCGTCTACAGGTACGTCAATTGCTTCTCTGGATGGTAACTCTTTTACAGTTGCCTGTAAGCCTTCCTGATTTACGTCTAACCACTCAGGAATTAATCTTCCGCCTGTAACCTCTAAGATATCTTTGTATCTCTGCATTCCTTTGCATTTTTCTTTGATTTCAACAACATCGCCTGCTTTTACTAAGTAAGAAGGAATGTTTACCTGCTTGCCGTTTACTAAAACATGCTTATGGTCTACGATCTGTCTTGCTTCTCTTCTTGTTCTTGCAAAACCGGATCTGAATACTACGTTGTCTAATCTGCTTTCAAGAATAACCATCAGATTTGTACCTGTCTGACCTTTCATTCTATCAGCTTTTTTGTAGTAATTACGGAAAGGTTTTTCTAATACACCGTAGATGAATTTTGCTTTCTGTTTTTCTCTTAACTGAAGACCGTACTCAGACATCTTCTTGTTTGCTCTTTTTAATTCTCTTTTTGATTTCTTATCATATCCTAAATAAACCGGATCCAAACCTAAAGATCTGCATCTCTTTAAGACTGGTGTTCTATTTACTGCCATCTTAGACTTACCTCCTAATTAAACTCTTCTGCGTTTTGGCGGGCGACAACCGTTGTGTGGTACAGGGGTTACGTCCTTGATGCTTAATACTTCGAGTCCACATGCCTGAAGCGCACGGATTGCTGCTTCTCTACCTGAACCCGGTCCCTTTACCATAACATCTACTGTCTTTAATCCGTGTACAAGAGCTGCTTTTGTTGCAGTCTCTGCCGCCATCTGAGCAGCATAAGGAGTAGATTTCCTTGAACCTCTAAATCCAAGACCACCGGCACTTGCCCATGATAAAGCATTTCCTTCAGCATCTGTAATTGTTACGATTGTGTTATTGAAAGATGACTGAATATGTGCCTGTCCGCGTTCAACGTTTTTCTTTACACGCTTTTTTGTCACTTTTTTTGTAACTTTTTTAGCCATATCTAAACTAACCTACTTTCTTTATGATTCTTTATGTTGCTTATTTCTTCTTGTTTGCAACTGTTCTCTTAGGACCTTTTCTTGTTCTTGCGTTTGTCTTTGTCTTCTGACCACGAACAGGAAGTCCTTTTCTATGACGGATACCACGATAGCATCCAATCTCCTGTAATCTCTTGATATTGAGTGCGATCTCTCTTCTGAGATCACCTTCTACAGTCTGAGTCTCATCGATGACTGCACTGATTCTCTTTACTTCTTCGTCAGTTAAATCTCTGACACGCGTATCCGGATTTACGTTTGCTGCCTCAAGAATACGGTTAGAGCTTACTCTTCCGATTCCATAAATATAAGTCAAACCAATCTCAACACGTTTTTCTCTTGGTAAATCTACACCTGCAATACGAGCCATGTGTGTTAACCTCCATTATTCCTATCTGTTTTTTCTATTTCGGAACAAACCCATGCAGCTGCGGTTTCCCGCCCTGAAATGTGTGCATACACCTGCTCCTCTGGTTACTGCCCTCTGGCATGAAAATGATATATGCCTCTCGGTATTAAAGCATACACCTGGTTTTATTATGAATAGCGTGAGTTTGAGGATGTCACGCTACAGCCGCACATAATAGCTACAATTAACCTTGTCTCTGTTTGTGTTTCGGATTCTCACAGATTACTCTGATGCTTCCTTTTCTTTTGATCACTTTGCATTTTTCGCAAATTGGCTTTACGGATGATCTTACTTTCACAGCAAATTCTCCTTTCTTATCTTTCGGTCATTGACCGTCTTAAGCACCCCACGCAATCCCCCGAACCCTTGATTTCCCTTGGTTTTGGGCATAGTGGTAGGGCATATTTCAAAAGCGTCCGACTAACATTATAGCACGGACGCTTTTAAAAATCAATATGTTTTTTCTCTTTCTAACAACTCTTTCCAATTCTTTGGAAATCCCATGGTATCAATATCTACACTCTCATACTTTTCAAATAACAATTCCAGTTTGTCCACAAACAAATTCCAGTGAGTATCCTCCTTTAACAGATGTTTCAGACATAATAATACCCCAAATATCCTGTTGTTCCTGATCCCTGCCTGGGTATATTCCTTATATAGTATTGGTGTCTTTGACAATTTTGCATTATATAATCTACCATAATGGGCGCAAACATTTCTTACATATGAAATACTTTCTAACCAGCTTTCTAAATATGTATATCCAATACCAAATGTGAGTGCAATTGCTTTTTTATCTTTATTCAGCATATTTTTGTAAAACTTTGATAATGTACCAAAACTGAAAACTTCAACCAAAGCATATATCGGTAAATTGCCACCCACGTAATTCTCATGAAAATTTTTTACAAACGGTGCTTTTGAGTTTCTGCGAACTTCCTCTTTTACATCCTCTATAAACATGTTATGGTATTTTTGATCTGCAAAATTTTCTTCTTGCAAATACCCTAAAACACCATATTGTTCTGCAAAATAGTTCGCGATCCTGCTCCTGACATTTATTTCTACTTTTTCTATTTCCGGAAATATTACCTGACGGAAATTTGCATTAAAAAGATTCGTCATAGGTGGCTGATGCTCTTTTAATTTTTTCATAGCCTTTCTCCCTCAAATTAAAAGACCCAACGTGGTCCGCATCGTTGAGAGGCGTGTTGGGTTCTGTTAATTCATATTATATGCAATAAAGGGAAAAAAATCAACCTTTCCTGCACTTTTTATGAGTTGTCATGAGTTTATTTATCTCTCCAGATAATTCTGCCCTTGGTCAGATCATATGGAGACATCTCTATGGTTACCTTGTCTCCAGGTAAGATACGGATAAAGTTCATACGGAGCTTTCCGCTGATATGTGCCAGTATCTGGTGGCCATTCTCTAATTCTACCTGAAACATTGCGTTTGGAAGTTTTTCTACAACAGTTCCTTCTACTTCAATTACATCTGCTTTTGACATTTTATTTCCTCCTCTTATATGAATCCCTTGATTCCTATTCCTGATTTTCTCCGGTTCCGGCGGATGTTTCCTGCCTGAAACCTGCACTGTATAATTTCATGGACCGTTTCACTGACTCATTTGTGATGCCTGCCTCTAAAATGCTGCACAGTTCTGCCGGTATCCGGTGTATGACCTGCACATGCTTTTTTCGCTTTTTCTTTGGCTTATCTAACGATCTTGTTGTTCCATTGACAAGATACACAAATTCCTCTTCTACTTTTAATATGAAGTAAAGCTGATCTTTATCATGCCCTGCTTTTGATTTTGCAAACTGGATGTTCATCGGTTTTCCTCTCCCTACATGTTCTCAAGTTCTTTGTCTGTAAGTGTCAGAATCTCCGGTTCTCCATCTGTGATCAGAATTGTGTTCTCATAATGTGCGGATAGGGATGAGTCCTCTGTTACTACTGTCCAGTCATCTCCTAACCACTCCACATCCGGCCGTCCCTCATTGATCATCGGCTCGATTGCCAGTGTCATCCCCTGCCGCAGTTTAATTCCTCTGCGGACCTGTCTGAAATTCGGAATTTCCGGTTCTTCATGTAAGTGCGTTCCTATGCCGTGTCCGACCAAATCCGTTACGACACCATAGCCAAAGCTCTCTGCATAATCGCCTATGGCTGCTGATATCTCATGTAAATGATTCCCGGCTTTTGCATATTTAATGCCTTCAAAAAAACTCTGTCTTGTTCTTTCTATTAATAATGCCGCATTTTTTGAAATCTCACCTACTCCGTGTGTGCGTGCCGCATCCGAATGATATCCTTTGTAGATGACACCGATGTCAAGGCTGACGATATCGCCTTCCTGAATGTGGTGTTTCTTATTTGGAATACCATGTACTACTTCTTCGTTGACGGATACGCAGACACTTGCCGGATATCCCTGATAGTCTTTAAAGGACGGGATACATCCGTAACTTCGTATCATTTCTTCGCCAAGCCGGTCTATTTCATAGGTAGACATTCCCGGCCGGAGTGCCTCACCAAGGTTCTGATGAACCTTGGCTAAGATTTTTCCGGCTGCTCTCATAAGTTCGATTTCTCTCGCAGATTTAATGGTAACTGACATACTTTATTCTCCCAGAATAGCTACGATGGAAGCAAATCCATCTTCTACGGAAAGTGTTCCGTCGATCTCTTTTAAGATGCCCTGTTTTGCATAGTACTCGATCAATGGCTGTGTCTGCTCATGGTAAACACCAAGACGTTTTAATACTGTCTCCGGCTGATCGTCTGCTCTGAACTGTAATTCTCCACCACAGCTGTCGCAGATTCCCTCTTTTTTCGGTGGGATGTTTACGATGTGGTATGGTGTACCGCATTTTACGCATACACGTCTTCCGGACATTCTTTCAACGATTTTTTCATCTGCTAACTCGATGTCTAATGCATAATCCATCTTTTCGTTGATCTTTGTCAGGGCTGCATCTAATGCTTCTGCCTGTGGAATGGTGCGTGGGAATCCGTCTAATACGAATCCGTTCTTGCAGTCATCCTGCTGGATACGATCCATTACTAAATCGCAGGTCAGCTCATCCGGTACTAATAATCCCTGATCCATGTACTCTTTTGCTTTTTTGCCTAACTCTGTTCCTTCTTTGATGTTTGCGCGGAAAATATCACCTGTTGAGATATGTGGGATTCCATATTTCTCAGAAATTTTCTTTGCATGAGTTCCTTTTCCTGCTCCAGGAGCACCTAACATAATAATCTTCATAGAAAATCCTCCTTTTTGTTCTGATTTGTTTTTTCTCTTTTTCTATGTAATATTCCTATTCGGTAATATCCTTATTTTGCTTTTACAATCTTGACTTTCTTGCCCTGTCCTTTGCCTTTCATCAGCTTTTTATAGGATGTATATTTTTTCTTTGGCACAGTAATCTTTGCCTTGGAGTTGATCCCTTTGAAAGCATTCTTGCCAACGGATTTGAGCTTTGTGGATTTGATCGTAATGTTCTTTAATTTCTTATCGGATTTAAATACATTCTTCCCAATCTTTTTCACATTTTTACCAAGGGTTACCTTTGTCAACTGTTTGCAGTTTTCCATTGCGGAATTACCGATCGTCTGTACGTTATTTCCGACAATTATGGTCTTTGCCTTTACTCCCTTTAAGGATTTTTCTGACATGGCTGTTACTTTATATTTCTTATTTTTGATCTTTACGGTTGTCGGAATGGAGATTTTGCTTGCCTTTTTATTCTTTACTCCGGTAAATGTAACCTCTGAAGAATTCTTTACCGTATACTTATAGCCTTTGATGGTAACTTTTGTACCTTTCTTTACGGTGCTACTATTTGTTGGTTTCAGCTTCGCGATCTTCTCGGTTTTTGTTGCCTTACATACGGTACAGGTATAAGTCTTAATACCTTCTTTTGCCGTGGTTGCCTTTTCAGTTACCACACCGTTATCCCAACTGTGATTTCCGGTTGCCGGGATCGCGATCGGAGCTGTAAGCTCCTGCGGGTTCTGTGTCATGTCTGCGCTCAGATACACTTGATCACAGATACTACAGGTCCAATATTCCTCTGATCCATCTTTTCCACAGGTTGCCGGAACTTTTTCTTTCTTTACCAATTCATGATATTTCAGAACCGATTCTAATTCTTCCCGGCCATCCTCATCTATCGTAACTGCCTGCCAGTCTGCTTTTGTTCCACAGAATATAAGATTTGTCAATCCGACGCACTCAGTAAATGCCCCATACCCTATGGTCTGAATCCCCTTTTGCAGATTCACGGTTGACAGATTTTCACATCTTTCAAATGCATATCCTCTAATCTCTGTTACGGATTTTGGGATCGTGACATGTGTCAGTGTTTTGACTCTTTCAAATGCCGAATCACCAATTGTTTCTATCCCCTCCGGTATCACCGTCTTACCGCATCCTGCAATCAGGGTATTGGTTGCACTTTCAATAATTGCATTGCAATTATTTCTGCTGTCAAAAATTGCATTATCCGCATCAACCTTAATTTCCTCTAAACTGTCACAGTCACTAAATGGCATTCTGACTATGGATGTTACACTTGCAGGAATTGTGATACTCTTTAAGTGTATACGTTCCGCAAATGCATTTTGCCAGATTCTTTTGACCCCTTCCGGAATCACTGTGTTATTACTTCCTTCCAGTAATGTCATAGTGCCTTTATCGATAATTGCATTTGCATTTCCCGGACTCTCATAAGAACGATTCGCGGAATCTATAGTAATGCTGTTCAAATTACTGCACCCCATAAATACACCCAGCGCTATTTTGTCAACACCGGCTGGAATATGGATCGCAGTCAGATTACTGCAATCGTCAAATGCCGCGACTTGTATTTCCGATACATTATCCGGAATCTCAATGCTTTTCAGGTCACTGCACCCACAAAATGCGTATGCCCCAATGATTTTGACATCATCGGGAATCTTTGTATTTTTACATCCTGCGACTAATGTCTTTGAACTTTTTTCTACGATCGCATTCGAACCTTCCGGATTTTCATAGGTAGTATTTGCCTCATCTATGTTCATACTTTCTAAGCCACTGCAATCTTTAAAAGCAGCGGAACCTATACTGGTAACACTGGCCGGGATCTCAACACTTTTCAGATCACTGCAGTTTTCAAATGCAAAGTTTCCTATTCCTATCATTCCTGATGAAATAACAACCTTCTTAATGACTCGCTTGTCATCTTCTTTTCCAAAGCCCCTAAACGCTCCAAAGTCTATCGAACCATTTCCTGTAATGGTAAGCGTACCGTTTTCATCCAGTGTATACTCTGCACCTTCTCCACATGTTCCTGTGTAGACACCTGCACCCTGCTCCTGTATCTCTACATGCTCAGTGGAGACCTCCGGTTGTTCCTCTGCTGATACACCCAGAGGGGTCATAGTTCCTGCTGTTAATGTCAGTGCTAATAAGACTGCCATCATTTTCTTTTTCATATGCATTATCTCCTATAAACACCTTTGGAGATACGGCTATGCCTGTATCTCCCTAGGTTTCTTTATTAAATTAATCGTTTAGAAAGCCTTTATAATTACGAACTCTCATCTGAGATTCGATCTGCTTTAAGGTCTCTATTACAACACCTACGATAATGATGATGGATGTTCCACCGAAACTTACACTCGCTCCAAATATTCCATTAAAGAAAATTGGGATAATCGCTACAATGGTCAAACCAATGGCACCAATGAAGATGATATGGTTTGAAATCTTTGATAAGTAATCGCTGGTTGGTTTTCCCGGACGGATTCCCGGTATAAAGCCACCTGCTTTTTTCATATTGTTTGCGATCTCCAATGGATTGAATGTAATGGATGTATAAAAATATGCAAACAGAATCAGCAATATAATATATACAACCAATCCAATACTGTAAATCGGTTCATCCGGATTACACCAGTTTGACTGTGATAATCCTTTTAATATTTTGCTTCCAACGCCGTCTCCGTTGTTCTTTCTTGCAATCGTTGCAATGACAACCGGGAACTGCATCAGGGACTGTGCAAAGATAACCGGGATTACGCCGGCTGTGTTAACTTTCAGCGGAATGTATGTTGACTGACCGCCTACCTGTTTTCTTCCCTGAATTTTTTTGGAATACTGTACCGGAATCTTGCGTACTGCATCCTGAAGGATTACTACGAATACAACCGTCACTAAGATGATCGCTGCAATAATGGCTGCTGCAAGTACTCCTTTTGCAATGGTCTTACCTTTGATAAACTGATCAAACAGTGCTGTCAGATCAGCCGGGATACGGGAGATAATATTGATGGTAAGTACGATGGAAATACCATTTCCTACGCCTCTTTCTGTAATTCTCTCACCGATCCACATCAGAATGGTAGATCCTGCTGTTAACGTCGTAACTACTAATAATACATTGATCACATTGAATTTATCCAGATATCCGCTTCTTCCGAAACCAATTGCCATTGCGATCGCTTCTACTAATGCAAGGATCACACTTAAGTAACGGGTTATCTTTGTAATCTTCTTTCTTCCCTCTTCTCCATCTTTCTGAAGTTCTTCCAGCTTTGGAATCGCGATCGTCAAAAGCTGAATGATAATAGAAGATGTAATATACGGCGTAATGTTTAATGCAAACACAGACATCTGATAGAAAGAACCACCTGTGATTGCATCAAGGAAGCTGAATGCATCGCCTCCCTGATTTGCAAACCAGTTCGCAAATACCTCACTGTTTACACATGGAATCGGTAACTGAGAACCGATTCGGATTACTATGAGCATCAGAAACGTATAACCTATACGTTTCCGAATATCCTCAATCTTAAAAGCATTGCGAAGTGTTTCTAACATTAGATCACCTCTGCTTTTCCACCAAGAGCCTCAATTTTTTCTTTTGCGCTTGCGCTGAATGCATTTGCCTGAACTGTAAGCTTCTTAGTCAATTCACCGTTTCCAAGAATCTTTACTCCATCTCTTGGATTCTTAACAATTCCTCTTTCAATTAATGTATCTACTGAAACAACTGCATCATTGTCGAAGTTTTCCAATACAGAGATATTTACAGCTACGATCTCTTTGCTGTTTCTGTTCTTAAATCCTCTCTTTGGTAATCTTCTGTATAATGGCATCTGGCCACCTTCAAAGCCCGGTCTTGGAGCTCCTGAACGTGCTTTCTGACCTTTATGTCCTTTTCCGGCTGTCTTACCATTTCCTGAACCGTGTCCACGTCCTCTTCTGAAATTATCGCTGTGCTTTGAACCTGCTGCAGGGCTTAAGTTTGATAAGTCCATTGTGACACCTCCTATCTGTTATTTTTAGATTTCCTCTACTTTGATTAAATGTCTAACATTCTGAATCATACCCTGGGTAGCTTTATTGTTTGGGAATTCTTTAGACTGTCCGATTTTTCTCAATCCTAAAGCTTCTACCGTCTTTTTGTTTTTTGGAACGGCACCAATGGTTGATTTCACAAGTGTGATTTTTAATTTATCTGCCATTTTTTACACCCTCCTAACCGAGAATCTCTTCTACAGATTTTCCGCGAAGTCTTGCAACTTCTTCCGGGGATTTTAACTGACTTAAAGCATTGATCGTAGCAAGTACAACGTTCTGCTTGTTGTTAGATCCCAGTGATTTTGTACGGATGTTCTTGATTCCTGCTAACTCACATACGTTACGCGCAGGACCACCAGCGATTACACCGGTACCTTCCGGAGCCTTTTTCAGTAACACGGAAGCTCCTGTGTGCTTTCCGGTAATATCATGTGTAATACTGTTGTTCTCATCTAATTTTACAGTGATGAGTTTTTTCATTGCATCTTCTTTTCCTTTGCGGATTGCTTCAGGAATTTCAGCTGCTTTACCTAAACCGGCACCTACATGTCCATTGCCGTCACCGACAACAACTAAAGCTGTAAAACGGAAGTTACGTCCACCTTTAACAACTTTTGTTACACGTTTAATTGATACCACTTTTTCGGTTAACTCAAACTGACTAGCATCAATGATCTCACGTTTCATGTATCGTTTCCTCCTTAAAATTTCAATCCAGCTTCTCTAGCTGCGTCTGCTAAAGCCTGAACTTTTCCTGCATATATGAAACCGCCTCTGTCAAAGATAACTGTCTCAATACCTTTATCCAATGCTTTCTTTGCAACTACTGTTCCAAGATATGCTGCTGCATCAACGTTATTGGTCTTTTCTAATTCAGCTTTTACATCTTTGTCAAGTGTGGAAGCTGCAACCAGAGTATTTCCAACTGTATCGTCAATAATTTGAGCATACATATGATTATTACTTCTGAATACAGCTAAACGAGGTCTCTCGGCTGTTCCAGAAAGGTGATTACGCATT
>ERZ1027215.319-NODE-319-length-19250-cov-3.896744_pt1 | contig 19250 bp, 16 predicted proteins | sample MGYA00519481_ERZ1027215 | MGnify/ENA primary metagenome ERZ1027215 (study PRJEB26926, sample SAMN06164487) | human gut metagenome | biome: ENVO:00009003; feature: ENVO:2100002; material: ENVO:00002003 | host: Homo sapiens | place: USA | collected 2012 ... | reverse complement strand
ATGCGGAAGGACGTGCTGGCCAAGTGCTACGGCGGCGACGTCACCCGGAAGAAGAAGCTGCTGGAAAAGCAGAAGGAAGGCAAAAAGAAGATGCGAGCCCTGGGCACTGTCCAGATGCCCACGGAGGCGTTCCTGGCTGTCCTCAAGCTGGATGAATAATCTCTTTTTGCCTTCCTGCGAGCCGCAAAGCGGCGAGCCGGCGCTGTGCGCCATTATTTCAATCAGCTTTTGAAACGCGGAGCGTTTTCAAAAGGCAAAAAGAAGATGCGGGCCCTGGGCACTGTCCAAATGCCCACAGAAGCCTTCCTGGCTGTCCTCAAGCTGGACGAGTAACGGCTTTTTGCCTTGCCGACGCATGGACGCCTTTCAATCCTGTAAAACAAAACAGCCCCCGTCCGGATTACCGGACGGGGGCTGTTTTTGTGAAATCACATCAGGTTGTAGAGGATCTTGGCCATCTGGCCGCGGGTGATGTTGCTGTGGGGCTTGAAGCTGCCGTCACTGTAGCCATTGATGACCCCCTGAGCTACCATGGTGCGGATGTAGTAGTCGGCATAGCCGGGGATCTTGCCGCTGTCGGTGAAGGTCAGGTTCGCCAGCGCATAGCCCTTAGCTTGGGTGCGGCCAATCATGGCGGCAGCCTGGGCGCGGGTCAGAGCGTTGTTGGGATTGAAATACAGGCGGCCGTTTTTCTCCGCGCCGGAGATGACGCCCTCGGTATAAAGTGCCTTGACTGCGGGAATGGCGTATTCCGGAATGTTGTCCAGATCTGCGAAGGGCAGCGCTGCGTCAGCGTACTTGTTTTCGTCCAGCTTCAGATAGCGGTAGAGCATGACGGCGAACTGGGCCCGGCTGATATTCTGGTTGGGCCGGAAGGTGCCGTCACTATAACCGGTGGTAATGTTGGCGTTATACAGGAAGTCCACATAGGTGGCGGCCCAGTAATCATTGATGTCACTGAACTTGTGGTCCATGTTGTAGGAATCGATGTCCACGCTGGCCCGGCCGATATTGCCGGAGGCATCCACAGCGGTAACGGTGATCCGCAGGGCCTCCCAGCTCTCGCCGGGGGCGGGGAGCGTGTACTGGAAGGAACCGGTCTTGGCATCATAGTTTTCCAGAGGCTCCGCGACACCGTTTCTCGTCACCGTAATGGAGGAAGCGGGCAGAACGCCGTCCACCAGATCGGAGACCTTCACGCTGATCGTCTGAGTCTGCTCATCCAGTGCGGCTGTCACCGTCGGCGGGGCGTTATCCACCGTGCCGGGGAAGGCGGCGGTGATTTGGTCGATATAGACTGTGCCGCTGCGGGGGGTGTCGGCGTAGGTCACCTGAATATGGTCCCAAGTGGCGTCCGTAGTGGAGGGAGCATAAATGACCACGCCGCTCAGGGTGAAGTCCTGGGGCAGCGGCACGTTGATCTGCTTCCAGCCGGTGAAGTCCAGCGTGGTGACGGGCAACTCCAGGTCGCTCTTGATGTCACCGGTGTAGAGGAAAGAGAGCTGGTTGCCGGAGCCGTCGCCGTAGACCCAGAGGTTCAGGGCTGTGTAGGGCGTTCCCAGATTGGAGAAGGAGCCTGCCATGGCCTGAGAATAGTAGCCGGTGTCCTCCGGGAGCACATAGTCCAGCTTTCCGGCGTAATGGCCTCGCTGGACATGATCGCTGACGTTGGTGCGGGAAACCGTCAAATAGTAGCCGCTGAAGAAGCGCGTATCCGGAGTTTCAAAGTCCTCGATGGTTTGCAGGGCCACCTGAGCCACCGTGACGGGGATAGTCAGGCTCTTGTCCCCGGCGGAGACCGTCAGGTTTCCGGTGCCGGGGGCGGAGGCGGTGAACACGCCGTGCTTATCCACCGTGCCGATGTCCCCGGAAACAGACCAGGTAAAGGCTTCATTGGTTGCCGTCAGAGGCAGATGGTTCCAGACGGCCCCAGCGGTGAGAGCGGTCTTGCTGCCGGGGGTCACGGTAAGCTCCGTCAGGTTGGAGGCACCGTTTTTCAGGGTCAGATTGTCCGGGTTGCGGATGGCGTGGACCACGGTGCTGCCCTTGGCCCCCCGGCCAGAGGCCGTCACGGTGATATCGCCGCCGGAGGCGGGGGTAGTCAGCAGATAGCGGCCGTCCTCTTGCTCCGCAATGCTGCCGGTGCTGGCGGACAGTGTATAGCTGGCGTCCATGGGGATGTAATTGCTGTCCACACCGGAGGCTGTGACGGACACGGCACTGCCGGCCAGCACATAGTCACCGGCGGCGTTGACGTAGAAATGATCCAGCCGCCCGCTGGAGCGGTCCGAGGCCACTAAAAACACCTGATTTGTGACCTTGCGCCCGGTCTCGGAGGGACGGTTGATGATGGTGGCCGCTGTGGAATCCGGCGTTGTCACAGCCAGATTGGTGGAGCCGCCGCCGTCCAGACACAGAACCGTCTGGCAGCCCAGTTCCAACAGCCGCTCCCCTACCTGAGACAGAGACGCGCCGATGGAATAGCCGGTCTTGCGGCCATCGATGGTGTAGAAGACCAAGGTGCCGTCCGCCTTCTGGCCCACGGCGGTGCGGGGATTGCTCCCGGCGGCCAGGTTGGGGACCACAGCTCCATTTTCCGCCAGACAGTAGAGCGCGCCGATGGCATACTCTACATCCTCCCAGCCATCGTTGGCGGAGACGGTGAGGGTCAGTTCACTTCCCTGTGGGATGTTTTGCAGTGCGGTGGTATAGTAGCTGTCCGCCTGCAAATTGGCGGAGAGAACGATCTGATCCGGCGCAAGGCTGGTGACGGCGGTCTCTTCCACCCTGTCAACCCGGAGGGTGACAGTGGAGCCGATGGCCAACTTCCCCTGCTCCACGGTGCAGACTACATTGATGCCGGGTTCTGTGGTGCCGGTGGTGTGCTTGGCGTTAAAATCGTATGTATAGAGGTAAAGGCCGCTGTTGGTGCGGGCCTTGTTCACCGCCGCCACCGGCCGAACCAGCTCTGTGGAGTTTCCGAAGCCGTCATCCACGGCATAACCCAGATTTGCGGAGACCTTGACGCCGGGTTTGCCCAAAATGGCAGAGCCGTCCGCCCGGAAGCCGATGGCGTAATATCCGGCGTCACTGCTGCGGAGCAGTCCCTCCGTCACCACCATGCCAATGGGCAGGCCGGTGGAAACATTATAGAAATCGCCGTTGATGCCGGCTACCACCCGGTAGCCGTCCTCTTCCAGCAGCGCGGCCGTGTCCGCCACGCTGGAGCGGTCTGTCAGCGCGTCGCCGTAGGTGACGATGGGGGTCACAGCTTTGTTGGGCGTGTAGGTGATGAGGTTTTCCGTCCGGAGATCGGAGTAAGTTGTACTCCAGAATACATTGGTGGAAAGCTGTGTTTCCTGGTGGAGAAGTGTGTCCTTGGCGGACAGGTCCTCCCCCAGCGCGTTTGACGCGGCGGCGGGCAGAGTCAGCGCGCTGATGAGACTGAGGGACAGCAGCAGGGATGTGAGTTTACGGATGCGGTGCTTCATAGGAACCTCCTATCGGTACAGGTCCGGGAAACCCCGGACAGGGTGGTCTACATAACACCCATAGCATAGCATAGATGCAGGATGAAGTAAATGAAAAAAGTGTTACAAAATCGGTGGGATCTTCCAGTAAGTCCGCAGACTTTGACGGCGGAAAGCTGTTGCAAAAAAGGAAGGTTTCCGTTATAATATTCATGCGAAAAGGAGGCGGCAATATGACAGTAACGGTTGATGATAAGCGCTGCATCGGCTGCGGTATGTGCGCCGCCGCCGTACCGGAGGTGTTTCAGGTCATTGGGCGGGTGTCCACGGTGCTCTCCCAGCCTGCGAAGGAACGGTTCTTCCGAGTGCTGGATGCCGCAAACGGCTGTCCGGTGAACGCGATCCGGGCAGAGCGGCGTTGAAAAAACGAGACCGCAAAAAAAGAAAAAGAAAATCAGAAAAATGGCTTGACAATTTTCTGCCCATCTGTTATAGTAATTCGTGCCTATTTGAGGCAGATATGGCGGCGTAGCTCAGCTGGCTAGAGCATTCGGTTCATACCCGGAGTGTCACTGGTTCAAGTCCAGTCGCCGCTACCATGATCCGGAGACGTCACGTGACGTCTCCCGGATCTTCCCGGCCCGTTGGTCAAGTGGTTAAGACACGGCCCTTTCACGGCTGTAACATGGGTTCGAATCCCGTACGGGTCACCAACCTATCAGACGTCGTGAGTGGCGTCTGATAGGCCAACTAAAAAATGGAGGCTTAGCTCAGCTGGTTAGAGCGCATGCTTCACACGCATGAGGCCACTGGTTCGAGTCCAGTAGTCTCCACCAAAAATCACCGGAATCACTTGATTCCGGTGATTTTCTTTCGTAATTCGCAACTTTTTGAGATACTTAATTTTCGCCGTTTCATCAAGACTCACACGTTGACCCACACGGGGAAAGGCGCGGAAAGTACCGGACAGGGCCAGACAGGATTTTTCCTGTCTGGCCCTGTGTTTTTTGCCGCACTTACCGCATCTGCTGGCTGATGACGCCGCCGATGGTATCGGCAGCGTCTTGCTTCATCTGGGCCGTGGCGTGGGTGTAGGTGTTCAGGGTAAACCCTGCCGAATAGTGGCCCAACGCGCCGGACAGCGTTTTCACGTCTACCCCGCTTTTCAGCGACAGCGTGGCGAAGGTGTGTCTGAGATCGTGAAACCGGATGTGCTCCGCGCCGATGGCCTTCAAAATTTTATCGTGGGTTCTCCGGAAGGCGTCCGGGTCATACATGGTTCCGGTCTTGGGCGATGGAAACAGATACGGGTTGCGAGGGTGTTTCTGATGTTCGGCAATCAGCAGGTCAACTGCCTGTTGCGGGAGGGCCAGCGTTCGCACGGAGTTGCGTGTTTTCGGCGGACTGACCACCAGTTCCCCGTTGATGCGGTTCACCTGTTTCGTGACGGAAAGCGTTTTGCTCTCTACATCTAAGTCCGTCCATTGGAGCGCCAACAGCTCCCCTCTCCGCAGGCCGGTGGTCAGCTCCAAGTAGAAAGCGGCCAGCAATCCTCGTTTTTCCGCTTCGGCAAGATACAGGCCGATTTTCTCTTGCGGCAGGATCTTCATTTCTTTCTTTTCAAGCTGCGGCAGTTTGCAGCCTTGGGCGGGGTTGGTGAGGATGAGCCGCTCCGCCACCGCCTGCTCCAGGCAGTTGTGCAGCAGCGTGTGGACGCCCCGCACCACCCTGGGGCTGAGGCTTTTGTCCTTGAGTTCAGGAAAATTTTTGCGCTGGACTCGTCCAGTTTTCTGGAGATTGTTGTAAAACCGCTGGATCTGAATGGTGGTCAGCTTGTCCAGCGGGATGCTGCCGATTCCGGGGATGATGTGGTTCTCGATGTAGTTCGTATAATACGCCTTTGTGTTGGGCCGGATGCGGGGTTCGGCGTAGACCTCGTACCACGTTTTCATCCACGAACTGACTGTGTAAGTCCCTGCTTTAGATACGTCTAACTTTTGACTTTCGTTGATCGCGGTCTTGAGTTTCTCCTTGACTTCGGCCTGCGTTTTACCCAGCACGTTCTTGATGAGCCGTTTTCCAGTTTGGTCATAGCCCGCGGTGTACCGCCCCTCCCAGCGACCATCCTTGCGCTTTCGGATGTTCCCCTCGCCGTTTGCTCGTCTTTTCGGCATAAAATCAGCCTCCTTTGCCAACGAACAATACCGTAATCAAGGGGACAAAGCTATCCAAAGATGGAACTGTTATCAGAAAGTTATCAATTGCCCCTCGGAGCCTCGCCGCCTTATCTTTGTCTATGGCGACGCAATTTTTGCGCTGTCGGAGGCGGTCTTCTTTGGTTACAGCGGTGCGATTTTCGAACGGCCGATCCCCTTTTTATTGACTACAGCGGCGCAAAATATGCACGATCTGCGCCGAAAATCGCCGTTGCAAAAAATCACTTTTTCGGGGAGTTGAAAACGGCGAATTTCTCAACCGCCTGCGGAAGGGTCACCTTAAAAAGTCCGCCGTCACGGGGGTCTGATGCCCCTCACGTTCACTCAAGACTGCGAAAACACCTTTCAAGGTGCACCTTAGACTGCGGTTTCAAAACCCCGGAAAGCCCCGCACTGCGGGGCTTTGTGGCTGAGAGGGGCCCAATTAGGGGCACCTCTCTTTATCTTGTTATATTTTCGAACGGGGATATCTCCCCCACAAAACACCTTCAAAACCGGTATCAACGCCCCTTGAGGGAGCGATGATATAATATCCTCATGCGGACAGAGAATTTCCTGCTTCTATCTTTGTAGCCAAGTCTACTGCGCACAGACTGGAACCTCTGCCCTGTGGGATGTCACTTATGAGCCGGATGTCGGGGCGATGAATCGCTTTCTTCTAATCTCGCAACAGGTTGTGACCTTCAGCAGCACGAGGAATGTCCGTAATTTGAACATGAGAGGAGCCTGCACTATGTACATCGTTGGGATCGACATCGCCAAGAGGAAGCACGAGGCAGCGGTGATCGACGGCGAGGGCACCGTCATCATCAAGCCGTTTTCTTTCACCAACAACTGCTCCGGGTACAATCGGCTGCTGGCCATGCTCGCCAAGGCCAAGCTGCCGCTTGACGAGGTTTCCTTTGCAATGGAGGCCACCGGACACTACTGGCTCGCTCTTTTTACCAGACTTCAGAAGGAGGGCTTCCGTGTTCAGGTCATCAACCCGGTGCAGACCAACTCCATCCGCAGTTTCTATATCCGTCAGGCCAAAACAGATCCGCGGGACGCCCTGCTGATCGCGGAGGTGATCCGTTTCGGGCACTTCTCCGAGTCTACCCTGCACCCGGAAAACATTTATGAGCTGCGGGAGCTGTGCCGTGGACGGCACGCCATCGTTTCCATGCAGGCAGATGTTAAGCGAAAGGTCGTTGCCCTGCTGGATCAGGTCTTTCCTGAATACGAAACAGCTTTTACCAATATGTTTAGCGACACCTCCATGGCGATTTTGCAAAACTGTCCTACACCAAAGGAATTATCCGAGATGCCTCTCGAGGAGCTCTGCCATCTCATCGAAGTCTCCAGCCACAAGCGCTTCCGCATGGCAAAAGCCCGGGAGCTTCAGGAGCTTGCGCGCAATTCCTTTGGCTTCGCCATGGCCGGTGATGTTTTCAGCACGATGATCCGGCTTTACGCGAAGCACCTCGATTTTTTGAAACAGCAGGTTCGAGAAATGGACCGCAAGATCGCGGAGATCATGGACACCCTGGATACGCCAATCACCACCATCACCGGTATTATTGAAAAGAAAAATCCCAAGGCCCGCAAGGTTTTGGCTATCATTACTTACATCATTGTCATGGCTTTCTGCTGTATCGTCTGCTACTATTCCACCATGATGGTGATCAAGTACAACAATACCGGCTCTACCACCACCAACGTTCGTTGGATCAAGATGAGTTGGATTTTCTTCCAGATCCCCCTGAACTACGTTATTTATATTCTCTTTGAAATCGAAAAAATCTGGGGCGTTGCCGCCGGAAAGCGGGAGGTAAAGTAATATGCTGGTAATTGTTCTGCTGGTCAGCTTCTTCCTGTTGCTGTTCATTGGCGTCCCCATTTCTTTCGCCCTGTCCATTTCCTCCTTCACGGCGGTTATGACCACAGGCGCAATCCCCGTTATCAATCTGGTGCAGAAAACGTTCCGCGCCATCGACTCCTTCACCCTGCTGGCAATTCCCTTCTTCGTGTTTGCCGGTAACGTGATGGCCCGCGGCGGCGTTTCCAAGCGCCTGACCGATATGGCCGCAACGCTGGTGGGCCGGATGCCCGGCGGCCTTGCTCACGTGGCAACGCTGTCCTCCACCTTCTTTGGCGCGATCTCCGGTTCCGCCCCCGCTACTACTTCCGCTATCGGCGCTGTTATGGTGCCTGAGATGGAACAGCGGAGCTACGATAAAGCCTTTACCGCTGCTGTGGTTGCCGCCTCCGGTACCATCGGTCTGATCATCCCCCCCAGCAACACCATGGTTATGTACGGCACTCTGGCCAATGCTTCCGTCGGTAAAATGTTCATCGGCGGCGTAGGACCCGGTCTGCTGATGACGGTAGTGATCATTGTAATCAACTACCTGATCTCCAAAAAGCGGGGTTACGCCGGCAGTGAGCATATCAGCGGCAAGCAGGTTGCTGAGGCGTTCAAAAACGGTATCTGGGCGCTGTTGATGCCCGTCATCATTCTGGGCGGCATTTATTCCGGCCTGTTCACCCCTACTGAAGCTGCCGCTATTGCCGTGTTCTATGGCATTATTGTCAGCGCCTTTGTGTACCGCAATATGGGCATGAAGGATTTCCTCCATGTGCTGTCCGCATCTGCTTCTTCTACCGCCTCTATTCTGTTCCTGGTGGCGAATGCTCATATTTTCAGCTACCTGCTGTCCAGTGAGCAGATTCCCCAGAAGCTGGCAATCCTGATGACCAGTCTCACCACCAATCCCACGATCATCATGTTCCTCATCATGATCGTCCTGCTGATTGCCGGCTGCTTCCTGGATAACGCTGTTGCCGTCATTCTGCTGACTCCTATCTTTGTCAATGTTGTTCAGGCAATGAACATCGATATCTGCTACTTTGGCGTGTTCCTGGTGTTCGTGCTGGCCATCGGTCAGGTTACGCCGCCTGTGGGCCTGTGCCTGTTTGTGGCCTGCGATATCGGCAAGGTTTCCATTGAGAAGGTCAGCCGCGAAGTTCTTCCCTATGTGGGCGGTCTGATTGTGACCGCAATTCTGCTGGTGCTTTTCCCCCAGATCGGCACTTGGCTGCCCAGCCTGACAAAGATGGCTTGACGGAACTGTAAGTTTGCCTCTAAAAGTTCCTTAAACGCAAACGGACCTGGCTTGTTATGCAAGCCAGGTCCGTTCATTTGTGTTTGAACTTGTGTTTATTAGATGGAGCGCAGCGTGTAGATTCTCCGTCTGCCAGAGTTTATATAAGGGCGTGGGTAGGAAACGGATGGCTATCCGTAGGGATTGGGTATCTCTTTTTGCAGCTTGAAAATACAGATATGCACCTTCGACCCAGCTGAAATCGTGGCAAATTCGTGGCAAATTGCTGGAATATCTTGACTTTATACGGATGATATGCTAAAATTTATCCGGTTTTTAGGTGACTGTCTGCGGGTGGTCCGCCGGGAAATCCATTAGAATTTAACAGATCGGAGATACATATTATGGAAAGAATCAAGACTCTCGAGACTCGTAGCCTGTGCGACAGCGCCAAGAACGGCGGCTGCGGTGAGTGCCAGACCTCCTGCCAGTCTGCCTGCAAGACCAGCTGCGGCGTGGCAAATCAGAAGTGCGAGAACACCAGCAAGTAATCAATTGCAATTTTCAAAAAGCTGCCGCCTGTTCAGGCGGCACTTTTTCTGTACGAGGAGAACGGAAGAATGGTACATCAGTATCAACTGAACGGCTACAACATCGTGCTGGACACCTGCTCCGGTGCCATTCATGTAGTGGATGAGGTAGCCTATGACATCATTGCACTTTATCCGGATCACACAACGGATGAGATCGTAACGGCGATGATGGAAAAATACGGCGCCCGCGAGGATGTGACGGAGCAGGATCTGCGGAACTGCATTGCTGACGTGGAGGCGCTGAAGCAGGCCGGGAAACTCTATACCCCCGACACCTTCGCGGATATGGCCGGCACGTTCAAGGAGCGTTCCGGCGATGTGGTGAAGGCGCTGTGCCTGCATGTGGCGCACACCTGCAACCTGAACTGCTCCTACTGCTTCGCCAGCCAGGGAAAATACCATGGAGACCGCGCGCTGATGAGCTTTGAGGTTGGCAAGCAGGCGCTGGACTTTCTGATGGATCACTCCGGCAGCCGCACCAATCTGGAGGTGGACTTCTTCGGTGGTGAGCCGCTGATGAACTGGGACGTGGTGAAGCAGCTGGTGGAGTATGCCCGCAGTGTGGAAAAGGAGCGGGGCAAAAATTTCCGCTTTACGCTGACCACAAACGGTATGCTCATCGATGATGACGTGATCGACTTCGCCAACCGGGAAATGAGCAATGTGGTGCTGTCGCTGGATGGCCGCAAGGAGATCCATGACCGGCTGCGGGTGGATTATGCGGGCAACGGCAGCTACGAGCGCATCGTGCCTAAGTTCCAGAAGCTGGTAGAGGCCAGAGGCAACAAGAACTATTATATGCGCGGCACCTTTACCCATGCCAATCCGGACTTTACGAAGGACCTGTTCCACATGGCGGATCTGGGCTTCACGGAGTTGAGCATGGAGCCGGTGGTGTGCGCGCCGGAGGACCCCGCCGCACTGACAGCGGAGGATCTGGAGATCGTGAAGGACCAGTACGAGCTGCTGGCCAAGGATATGCTGCGCCGGGAAAAGGAAGGCAAGCCCATCACCTTCTATCACTACATGCTGGATCTGACGGGCGGCCCCTGCATTTACAAGCGGATCTCCGGCTGCGGCTCCGGCACGGAGTATATGGCCGTGACCCCTTGGGGAGACCTGTATCCCTGCCATCAGTTCGTGGGTGAGGAAGCCTATAAGCTGGGCGACATCTGGAACGGCGTGACCAATACGGCCCTGCGGGAGGAATTCCGTTCCTGCAACGCCTACGCCCGGCCTGAGTGCAATGACTGCTGGGCGAGATTCTACTGCTCCGGCGGCTGCGCGGCCAACGCCTTCCACGCCACGGGTTCTATCCGCGGCGTTTACGAGGCAGGCTGCGAATTGTTCCGTAAGCGCATTGAATGCGCCATCATGATGAAGGTGGCGGAAGATTCTGCCAAGGCCAACGGCTGATGGAAACGCCCGTTGCTGATTTTGTCCGGCGGTACGCGGATTCCGGGATGATCCGGGCGCACATGCCCGGCCACAAGGGAAAGCCCTTTCTGGGCTGTGAGACACTGGACATCACCGAGATTCAGGGAGCGGACAGCCTGTATGAAGCGGAGGGCATCATCCGGCACAGTGAGTCCTGTGCCGGGGAACTGTTCGGTTCCGGCCGGACGGTGTACTCCACGGAGGGATCCAGCCAGTGCATCCGGGCGATGCTGTATCTGGCGCTGACCTGCGGAAACGGGTCCCGGACGGTGGTGGCTGCCCGGAATGTACACCGGGCGTTTGTATACGCGGCGGCCCTGTTGGATTTTGAGATCGTCTGGCTGTGGCCGGAGCGGAGCACATCTCTCTGCGGCTGCCCGGTATCGCCGGACACATTGGAGCGGACACTGGCGGAGATGCCTGCACCGCCGGCGGCGGTCTATCTCACCAGCCCGGACTATCTGGGCGGCATGGCGGACATTTCCGCTCTGGCAGAGGTGTGCCGGAAACATGGTACGCTGCTGGCGGTGGACAACGCCCACGGCGCCTATCTGCGGTTTCTGGAACCATCCTGTCACCCGCTGGATTTTGGCGCAGACCTGTGCTGCGATTCGGCACACAAGACGCTGCCGGTGCTGACCGGCGGCGCGTACCTGCACATCAGCCGTGCGGCGTCGGCATCTCTCCGGGAGAGTGCAAAAACAGCGATGGCCATGTTTGGTTCCACCAGTCCGTCCTACCTGACGCTGGCGTCGCTGGATCTGTGCAACCGCTATCTGGCGGATGGGTATCGGGATCGCCTGCGGGAGATGTGTGGGCGTCTGGAGGAAGCGCGAAAGGCGCTGACGGCTGCCGGTTGGCAGATAGAGCCATCGGACCCGCTGCGGCTGACCGTCAAGGCTCCAGCCGGGATGACCGGCGGGCAGTTGGCGAACCGACTGCGTGAGAGCGGTGTGGAATGTGAATACGCCGATCTGGACGTTCTGGTACTGATGCTGACACCGGAGAATCGTGCGGCGGACATCGAACGGCTTCTGCATGCTTTCGGAACAAATGATGCCGCTTATGCGCCGCAGCCGACGCTGCCGCTGGCCCGTGGAGAACGGGTATGTTCCGTGCGGGAGGCACTGTTTGCCCCACGGGAGACTGTACCGGCGGCGCAGTCGTTGGGGCGGGTCTGCGGCGCCCCTACCGTGGGGTGTCCGCCTGCGATCCCCATTGCGGTGTCCGGTGAGCAAATTGGCCCGGAAGCGCTGGAGCTGTTCCGGCGGTATGGCGTGGAGCAGGTGGAAGTCCTGCGCTGAAAACGGTTTTGAGAAAAGCAAGACCGGCAAATCTGAACACTGACAAACCGCAGACCCGGCAGTATTTACCGGGTCTGCGGTTTGTTTTCTTGCTGTATGCATCCGGCTTGTGAACTGTGGAGTCTTGCCAACGGCGCGTTTTGGGGATGGCCTTCTGCCGATGAGGGAAAATAAAACGCCCGCTGTTATAGTAGGAATGCGGTCTGGCAACTGCAAGGTGTAAAACGAAGGGAGACCACACAAGAAGGAATACCACAAACAGTTTATCAAAAATCTTCCAGTGTGCCTCTTGGATAAATTACCAGAAAGTCCAAAGACTAAGCGTAGTTTCACGAGGATAAGGAGATTTGAAATATGAAAGCAACAGGAATCGTGCGGCGCATCGATGACCTGGGCCGGGTGGTCATTCCCAAGGAGATCCGCCGCACTATGCGCATCCGCGAGGGCGACCCGTCACAGATAACATTGGCACCGTGGCAGCGTTTCAGCTTCGCCATGCTGGACTTAGCCCGCCGTGCGGGGTGGTAACTACATCAGGAAAGGCCGCACGGTCGAACCGTGCGGCCTTTTAATTTGCGTAAATACGCAAAATTCCCGAAAGTGAATATTGACTTGCTTTCGGGAGTACAATATAATGAGGTCAAGAAAACTGCGTAATTACGCAAAATTCCCGAGTGAGGTATGGACATGATCGAACGAAAAAAATATCTGGAACGGCTCATCACAAGAAAAGAAAACGGTTTAGTGAAGGTCATCACCGGCATCCGGCGGTGTGGAAAGTCCTATCTGCTGTTCAATATCTACAAGAGCTATTTAAAATCCATCGGTGTGGAGGACGAGCAGATCATCTGCCTTGCGCTGGACGATGACGAAAACATCCAGTACCGCAATCCGCTGGAGTTGGGCAAATACATTCGTAGCATGACCACAGATGAGAGCAAGACCTATTATGTGTTTCTCGATGAGATCCAGAAGGTCGTAACCATTCAGAACCCCTACATTCAGGGCGCGGAGGATAAGATCGGCTTTGTGGACGTGGTCCTCGGCCTGATGAAACACGATAATATTGACGTGTATGTGACGGGCAGCAACTCGAAAATGCTATCCTCGGATATTTTGACCGAATTTCGCGGGCGCGGCGATGAGATCCGGGTCAATCCCCTGTCTTTTGAAGAGTTTTACCATGCCTACGAGGGCGACAAGCGGGACGCTTGGCAGGAGTATTATACTTACGGCGGCCTGCCCCTCGTGATGATGAAAAAGAGCCACGAGGAAAAGGCAAAGTACCTGCAATCCCTGTTTGATAAGATTTATCTTGGCGACATCATCGAACGGAACAAGATCTTGCACGATAAGTCCGTTTTAGATGATATTCTGAACATCATTTCCTCCTCAGTCGGTTCCCTGACCAACGCGGGGAAAATTGCCAGAACCTTCCGCAGCGAGCGGCAGGTCAACATCAGCGATGAGACTGTCAGCCGGTATCTGGAGTTCTTCGTGGACGCTTTTATGATCTACAAGGCAGACCGCTATGATGTGAAGGGCAGAAAATATATCGGCTCGCCGCTGAAGTATTATTTCAGCGATGTGGGCTTGCGAAATGCCAGACTGAATTTCCGCCAGCAGGAAGAAAATCATATCATGGAAAACATCATCTATAATGAACTTCTGTGTCGTGAGTTCAATGTGGATGTGGGCGTGGTGGAGTACTGCTACAAGGATGAGCAGAAAAAGAGCAAGCGCACACAGTTGGAGATCGACTTTGTGGCAAACAAGGGGAGCCGCCGGTATTATATCCAATCTGCCTTGACCGTGGCGGACGAGGAAAAGCGGGCGCAGGAAGTAAACTCCCTCAACCGCGTGGGGGACTCCTTTAAGAAGATCGTGGTGGTGAAGGACAATATCATCCCATGGCACGATGAGAATGGGATACTCTATATCGGCATCGAACGGTTCTTGCTGGAAGAGACTGCAATGGAACTATAAGGCTTTGGAAACGAACACTCCAAATACATTCAGGAGGAACTGAAATGATCAATATTCGAAAACTCGAGGCAGAACTTTGGGAGTCTGCGGACTTGCTCCGCGCCGGTTCCAAGCTGACCTCTAACCAATACTGTATGCCCGTACTGGGCCTGATTTTCCTGCGTTATGCTTATAGCCGTTTCAAAATGGTGGAAACGGAAATCTTGAAGGATCGTCCGGCACGCGGTGGCCGGGTGTTACCCGTGGAGGCCAGCGACTTTGCTTCCAAGAGTGCGCTGTTCCTGCCCAGAGAAGCGCAGTATGAGTACCTGGTCAATCTTCCCGCAGATATTGCATCTGCCGGACTTGCCAACCAGAGCGGCCACATAATGAACAGTCTGGGCGAGGTCGTTAACAACGCCATGGAGTTGGTGGAAGCGCAGTCCGAACAGCTTACCGGCGTGCTGCCCAAGGATTACACCATCTTCTCCGATGAACTGCTGGCGGAGCTGCTGCGCATTTTCAATAACAGTGCTCTGGATGAGGTGGGCGGTGATGTCATCGGTCGCATCTACGAGTATTTCCTCAATAAGTTTGCAAAGAACATCGCCCAGGACGATGGCGTGTTCTTCACGCCCAAGTCCCTGGTCAAGATGATTGTCAATGTGCTGGAACCCTCCGGCGGCATTCTGTTGGACCCCGCCTGCGGCAGCGGCGGAATGTTTGTCCAGACCGGTGATTTTGTCAATCATGCAGGCATGAACGCAAACAGCACCATGACCTTCTATGGTCAGGAAAAGGTAGAATACAACGCCCAGCTCTGCCTGATGAATATGGCTGTCCACGGACTTGCCGGTGTCATCAAATCCGGTGATGAGGCCAACACCTTCTATCACGATGCCCACAATCTGAACGGCTGCTGTGACTATGTTATGGCGAATCCGCCCTTCAATGTGGACAAGGTCAACGCCGAATCTACCCAGAGCGCAGGCCGTCTGCCCTTCGGCTTGCCGTCGGTCAACGCAAAAAAGGAAGTAGGCAACGGCAACTATCTCTGGATCAGCTACTTCTATTCTTACCTGAACGAGCATGGTCGTGCCGGTTTCGTCATGGCATCTTCCGCTACGGACAGCTCCGGCAAAGACCGCAATATCCGCCAGAAGCTTGTTGAGACCAGTCATGTGGATGTGATGGTCAGTGTGGGTAATAACTTTTTCTATACCAAATCCCTGCCCTGCTCTCTTTGGTTCTTTGACAAGGGAAAACGGGAGGAATTGCAGGATAAAGTGCTTTTCATTGATGCCCGAAACTATTATACTGTAGTTGACCGAACCCTGAACGAGTGGAGCGATTGGCAGCTCAAAAATCTGAACGCCATCGTGTGGCTGTACCGGGGCGAGCCGGAGAAATATCGCAAACTTCTGAAAGAGTATTATGCAGAGATTTCGGCCCTGCTTGCTGAACTGGATGATATTTGCCGTGATATTCCTGTTTATACAGATGACATCTATGCAGATACGATTCAACATGTGCAGGCGTTTTCTGCTAAAGTTGCGTCAATAAAGGTTCTTTCCGATTGTTTCGATGCGAATGAGTATCTCAATAGGATTTATGATTCTTGGAAGCGAACGACTGAGCAGATATTTGACGATGTGACATTATTTGAACGCATCAACCAGTATTTTATAGCAAAAAAACGAGGCTATAAAAACATTAAAGACTATAAAAGATCCGTTATAGCCGAACAGGATTCTGCCAGAAGTAAATTGAACAGAATCCTTACTGTGATTGATGATGCACAATGGCTCTACGAGAAGTTTGGTGAGGGAGCGTATCAGGACATTCCTGGTCTGTGCAAGGTGGCAAGCCGCGCCGAGATTGCAGAGAAGAACTATTCCCTGACGCCCGGCGCCTATGTGGGCGTGGCCGCTGTGGAAGATGACGGCGTGGACTTTGCCCAGCGCATAGCGGAGATCCATCAGGAACTGCTGACATTGCAGGCAGAATCCAATGAGCTGATGCAGACCATCTCCAGAAATATGAAGGAGATGGGGAGATGAGTTGGGAAACAGTTCGTTTTGGCGATCTATATGCAGTTGAGTCAAGAAATGGTCTGACTAAGCCAGGTAAAGTCAGAGGTTCAGGTTATAAGATGATCAATATGGGCGAACTATTTGCCAATGATCGCATATATGACATTCCAATGGAGTTTGTCCCACTTAAAGAATCTGAGAAACTGAATGCAAGAGTAGAATGTGGGGATCTGCTTTTTGCCAGGCAGTCCTTAGTGCTTGAAGGTGCCGGAAAATGTAGTATTGTGATGGAAGTATCGCCATTAACAGTATTTGAATCACATTTAATAAGAGTCAGACTTGACAGGTCACAAGCTCTACCAATGTTTTATTACTACTACTTCCGCTCATCACTTTCTCCTGTGAAGTCCATCGTATCACAATGTGCCCAAGCTGGGATTAGAGGGAGCGATTTACAAGAACTACAAGTGATTCTACCACCAATAAAAGTGCAACAGCGAATTGCGGAGATAATTTCGCGGTACGATGACCTGATTGAAAACAACCAAAAGCAGATCAAGCTGTTGGAGGAAGCGGCGCAGCGGCTGTATAAGGAATGGTTTGTAGACCTGCGCTTCCCCGGCCACGAAGCCACACCCATCGTGGATGGCGTGCCGGAGGGGTGGAAAAAGGATTTTCTCGGTGGTATATGTACCCTTAAAAAAGACACCGTTCCCGCTGAACAGATTTCCACAGGGACGCCTTATATGGGGCTTGAACATATGCCTCGAGTCGATTTTTGCCTGTCTTCTTGGGGCAATGCAGACAATGTTATTAGCAGCAAATTTCGATATATAGAAGATGACATCATTTTTGGTAAAATTAGGCCCTATTTTCACAAAGCCGGATTTGCTCTCAATAACGGTGTTGTTTCGACCGATAGTTTCGTAATGAAAGCGAAGGATGGCGTATGGGGACTGTTGCTCATGACTGTGTTTGACAGAGCATTCGTTGACTACACCTATCAAACATGCAAAGAAGGTTCAAAAATGCCTCGTGCAGACTGGAATCAGATGGAGAAATACCCTATACTGATCCCAAGCGAAAAAACACGTCGGGATTTCGAGAAACTTATCTGGAATATTACCAGGCAGGTAAAAACATTGGCACTACAAAATCACGCGTTGGTTGAAGCCCGTGACCGCCTGCTTCCTAAACTGATGAGCGGAGAAATCGAGGTGTAAATAATGAAACTTCCTGAAATGAAACCGCCTACCAAGGCGCAAATTGAAGCATCCAATAATTATAAACGTGAAAAGGAAATACTGCGTGACATTCATAAAATTGATGTCGCTATTCAAAATGCTGATCCTGCCGAAATGGAATCTTTGCATAGGTACTTAGACGGAAAATACCAGTACGGTATCGCCGACTGGGGAAAAAGCATGTATGGATACGTTGATGGCCATGGCTTCAAATATGAGTGGCTTGGTGCTGATTCTATTAAAGATAACCTGTCTACGATGAAGCCAAAGTTAGAAGCATTTATGCATGGTTGGAATGCCAAAAGCAGTTCTGCTGGCTCGGTAAGAAACCCTGATGTTAATGTAACCGTCAACAACACAGTTAATATTTCAATTTCATTTGAAGAAGCCCGCCAAAAAATCGAAGATATGACTGCTTTGAGTCGAGAGCAGACGGACGAAATCCTTGGAAAGATCAACGAGTTGGAAAAAATCTCAAAGGAAAACACTTCCCGCAAAACCAAGTGGGAAAAGGTCAAGCCTATTATTGCGTTTACGTTGGACAAAGGCGCAGATGTGGCCATCGCTATTCTGTCGTTGGTTATGCAGATGAAATTGGGGATGTAATACCTGCCTTCAAGATATAGAAAATTGAGGTGTGGCCATGATTTTTGAAAGTTCTCCTTGGAAACAGGATCTCCGCAAGCGAAAGAACCTGATCATAAAATACAATACGGCAGATCATTTTGAGAAAAATGATGACGCTACATATACCGTTATCGAAAAGGCAATTTTCTATTCTGCGTTCATTATACGTAAACTGATTGATTGCGGCGGAAAACTCAGCGATGAAGCTGAAAACTATTCATTGAAAGCATTTTCTGTTCAGCCACTTAAACCAGTTGATCTTCTTCACCGATGGCCAAAAGAAGATAGTCATGATTGGGAAAACGAGAAAGAGGTTATGGTGGCAGGAAAGAATGTATGTAATTGGCTGATACATTCTTATATATTTTTTGTAGGATTCAACGAAGGTAATGTGATAGATAGCTTTAGTGTGACCTCGGATTTCGACCGGAATAAAATTCTTTACCGGATTCCTTTAAACGCATGGATTGCATACATGGACTATGTTGCATCAGACGATATCGTGAGTATGTCCTCTCACTATGATCAAAAAGCTGATGACTACATATATAGTCGCAAGGAGCGAGGAAAGCGATAGGTATACGTGAATTTTTTCGGAGGTTAAATGGTTGTATTAAACTCCTGTGGCAATATCAAGCCGACATGTTTGATGTGAGCTTGACAATGCTATTCGGAAGCTGTTGTATATTCTTTTATTCAACGGAGCCGAATTGGAACGGAGCAAGGATTCTGTATAATAGCAATATAGGGAAAGGGGTGTCAATATGGAAGAATTTGTGAGAAATTCAGAAGATCAGAAAGATATTCTGGAAGCCGTAGAAAAGATTAAAAAGTTGCAGGCACAAAGGCAGACTCCTAATCGGAATGGTATGATTGATGCGTTAAAAGATGCCAAGAATAAAACTCCTTTAGAGATTACTGCCTTGGAGTTTTCTCAGGGAGATACACATTGGATGCCCTTTACGAATTTTTCGGACGCAGACCTCTATCGGAAGCTGTTACAATACCAGCAGGGATTGGAGCATTACTGCATTGAAAAGATTGGGGAAAAAGCATTTGATGAACTCATGAAGAAATGAGGCGACCTAATGAGTTACGACTACTCCGAAAATATTCTCGTCCAGGAAAGCGCTGGTCACTTGCTTCAGAATGAGCTGGGCTGGGAGGTCGCTTTTGCCTACAACACCGAGCAGCTGGGCGAAAACGGCACCTTTGGGCGAAAAAGCTATAAAGAGATTTTGCTGACCCTGTCTCTTATACACATCTGACGCTGCCGAC
>ERZ1027215.310-NODE-310-length-19635-cov-6.857865_pt1 | contig 19635 bp, 20 predicted proteins | sample MGYA00519481_ERZ1027215 | MGnify/ENA primary metagenome ERZ1027215 (study PRJEB26926, sample SAMN06164487) | human gut metagenome | biome: ENVO:00009003; feature: ENVO:2100002; material: ENVO:00002003 | host: Homo sapiens | place: USA | collected 2012 ... | reverse complement strand
GGCTCGGAGATGTGTATAAGAGACAGATATCATTGTTTGCATGATCTCCTGCTACGACCATTAACGGACGAAGAACTACTTTTTTATATCCTGCTTTTTCTACTGTATCAATAACAGATTCACAGGAAGTCTCTTCCGGCTCCCCCTCTACGGTTCCGATAAATACATTGTCATAGCCAAGGTCTTTCATCTGTGTCTGCATCTGGCTGTAAGATACTTTTGCAGTATGGGATGTACCATGACCCATAAATACGAATGCTGTTCCGTCTTCTTTTGCTGCATCAAGGCTGTCATAGCCGGCATCTTTTACGGCTTCTGCTGTCAATGCTTTCGCAACAGTTTCCTTATCGCTGTTTACAGCGTCTGCATCTGCTCCGACTTCTCCAAGAAGCGGTTCTGCAATTTTTACGGTTTCAAACTTGTCCTTATAGTTCTCTACCGCTTCCACTAATTCATCATATTCTGCACCATGCATTAAGTGTGTTGGCTGTACTACCAGATTCTTTACACCGTTGTCTACTGCACGCTCTAATGCCTGATCTACGTTATCAATTTTTTCTCCGTCACGCGCCTGTACATGGTTGATGATGATCTGTGCAGTAAATGCTCTTCTGACGGACCAGTCCGGATTTGCTTCCTGCAGAGCATCCTCTATTCCTTTGATGTCAGCAACACGGCTGTCATTAAAGGATGTTCCAAAACTTACTGCTAAAATTTCATTTTCGCCAATATCATCCTGATTTCTGGCATCATCTTTAGATGCATCGCCGGTATCTCTTCCAAAATAATCCGGATCAGCATTTTCGCCCTCTACTAATTCTTTCTGGGCATCGGTCAGTGCATCCCATGCTTCCTTCGCTTCGGCACACTGCTCGTCTGTCTTATCGTTTCTTTCCTGTACATAAATGGCATCGATCAGTGCTGCAACCTTATCTGCGGCTTTTTTGTCCGCATCTTTATCGGATTCTGTATCCGCTTCTTTTTCTGTCTTGGCTGCCTTGTCACTTGTTGCCTCTTTGCTGCTTCCGCATCCTGTAATGCAGAATGCTCCCATCATAGTTGCCATCAATAATGCTACGACTCTTCTCTTCATGTTTCCTCCTTAGGGTGTTCGTTAGAATTTTCAGAGCAACCGGCTGCATCCTCGCGGAACGTTTTTTTATAAAATTACAGAGTCATCCCCTGTAAAATTAAGATCAAAATAAAAACCCTCTGCCTGTACAGGTAAAGGGTTTATACGCAAAAGAAACGCATCAAAATTCCAAAACAGAAATTCTCATACATCAATATGTACAACCAGTTACTCGTGGCTTGAAACAAATGTTTCTGTACAGCACTCAGGCAGGTCTCCCGGCTTAAAGATCTCTGCATCCGTCATCTTCCCGGTTTCCCAGTGATATCTCGACTTCTGCTCCCTAATTACGGTGACGAGTTCGTACAGGATTTGCACCTGTTTCCCTTTTCACCGAAGCCAGCCATGAAAAGTATTGTCTGAAATACAAAATGACTGCTTCGACACCTGACTGCTATTTATTCAGTTTTTTCTTTGTGCCTGTGTATCACACAGCACATTCCGCCATCCGGCGAATCGCATTTATTGTAACATACTTCACCGGCTGCCGCAATGGTTCCAGCCGTATTCTGCCTAAGATTCTTCTAACTTCTTTCCTGCACATTTTGGTACAATGGAAAAATAGTCTAAGATCGTTGCCGCAATATCGGCAAATGTATCCCGTGTGCCATAGTTCGTTCCTGCCTTGACCGGCTGGCCATACAGAATGAGTGGCGTATACTCTCTGGAGTGATCCGTAGATGGTGTACTAGGGTCACATCCGTGATCTGCAGTGATCATCAGGATATCCTCATCCCTCATTTTTTCTAAGATCTCCGGCAGACGTTCATCAAAGTAAGTCAGTGCTTTTGCATAACCGTCCACATCATTCCGGTGTCCGTAGAGCATGTCATAGTCCACTAAATTGACAAAACAGATACCCTCAAAATCTCTTTCCATATACTCCAATGTCTTATTGATACCATCTTCATTTCCGGTAGTCCGTACGAATTCCGTAATACCCTTTCCTGCAAAAATATCGTTGATCTTTCCAACGGCAAGTACGTCTAACCCTGCTTCTTTCATCTGATCCAACATCGTGACTGCCGGCGGTTCTAATGAAAAATCATGTCGGTTCGATGTTCTTGTGTAATTGCCGGATTCCCCGATAAACGGTCTTGCGATCACACGACCCACACCATGTTCCCCTGTCAGTATCTTTCTTGCGATCTTGCAGTACTCATAGAGCTGTTCTACCGGAACAACCTCTTCATGGGCTGCGATCTGAAAAACTGAATCTGCGGAAGTATATACGATCAGATCTCCGGTTCTTCGATGTTCATCTCCGTAATCTTTGATCACTTCCGTACCGGAATATGGTTTGTTACAAAGTACACCCCTTCCGGTCTGTTTTGAGAATTCCTCTAGGATTTCTTTTGGAAAGCCGTTCGGATAAGTCGGAAGTGGCGCTTTAGAAATAATTCCCGCAATCTCCCAGTGTCCGATGGTTGTGTCTTTTCCTTTGGAGCTTTCCGTCATTCTTGCAAACGCTGCCATTGGATGTTCCTCTTTGTCATTGACTGCCATTCCGTCAATATTAAAATATCCTAATTTTTTCATATTTGGCATGGAAAAATACGGACTCTTAGAAACTGCAAGGATCGTGTTACTTCCTGCATCTCCATATTCTGCTGCATCCGGCATTTCTCCCATGCCCACACTGTCTAATACGATTAAAAATACCCGCTTCATTGGTGCCTCCTCCGAATTTTTCTATGTAAAAATTATACGTTCTTTTCTAAGTATGGTCAAGAAATGATCCGAAATCTTCCGTCTACTTTTCTGTCTGTGTCTTTGCAGAGGAATCTACCGGAGTGATAATAATATTCTGTGCAGATACACCGGTTTTTCTCTTAACAATATCTTCCACCTGTGCCCGTTTTGCATCGGTTGCATCTTTTCCCATATCCAGTACGACATCGGCGGAATCATCCGTAATGCTGACTACAACGTTACTGAATCCCTTTGCCTCTAAAAGCATCTCTGCCGCTTCTTCCTTTTCAGCGGTGTCGGTCATTTTGACCATCTGCTCAATGGCAGACTGTCGGCTTGCCTCTTCTAATTCTTTGTTGTTGATGATCTCTAATAAAGATTCTTTGTTTTTAGACCGCACCTGTTCTCTCGACAGCTTCGCCTCTGCTGCAAAATTAACGGTCTCTGCACCGGTACTGGTTAAGACTGCTTCGCCCGGATTTGCCGACTCTGCTTCCTCTTCACTCATTCCTTCCGCAGAAGTCTCTGATGTCGCCTGTGATGCATCTGCTACCTCTTCTGATGCCTCTGTGTCCGTAAAAATCTCCTCGCTCTTGCTGTCTTCATCCGAAATCTCATATTCTTCTTTTACCTCTTTTTTGCTTGCCGTTTCCTTCGTATCGTTCTTTAAACCTGTGTTGCTGTAGCTGAGATAACCGGCTGCCGCGATCATCAGTGCTAATCCTGTAATGATGAGCTGATTCTTCTTAAATATTTTTTTCATGGATACCTCCTAATCCGCTTTCATTTTTACTATTTCTATTTTATGTGCCTCTATGGGAAATAATGCTATTACGATGTCCTGTATTTTTTTCTTTACCGCCGGGTCTGTTGCTCCCTGCGCTACCACTACAACCCCTTCCACCGTACCTTCGTTTTCTTTATCTGATGCAAAACTTTTTGTGTCCTCTGCCTCCGTGATCATCACCCTGACCTCTCCGACCCCTTCCGTATGCTTTAAAATGCGTTCTAACCGCTCCTCTAACTGTTCTCCACCTGCCTCTTCATTCGCCTTAAAATCCATTTTCGATTCTGTCTTTTTTTCTGTCGGTATCGCAAGCACAAGTACCAGAACCCCCAAAAGTGCGAGGATCAAAAGATTATTCCGATTCCCCATAATGTTCCTGATAATATCCGCTCCTTTCTTCGACGTATCCATTCTGCAATCCCTCCAATCCTTCCATATCCGTCAGACCGCTCTCTGCTTTATAAGTTTCAAATTCCTCTACCAGTGAAAAAAAATCCACGCCGCTGCTGACCCGGTTTAACAGTGGCAGGAACACCACCACTAAAAGTATCATTTTTACTGCAAATTGCAGATACTTCTGATAGGATTTCTTTGGCACCAGATAGAGGATCAGTGTCAGGAAAAAATACAACATCAAAAAGGTTTTCAGCCACTCTAAAACAGCACTCATCTCATTCCTCCTAAACCACAAAAGATGTCGTTGCACACATCATCGCCACGGTAATAAAAACCATAAATACGGTCGTAGTGATCACACGCATCAACATCTCGCCTCCATGTGCCGCACCGCTCATTGCTCCCGCGATCCGCTTATCCGCAATCGGTTCTAAAAATGCTGCCATACACTTATAAAGCAGTGTAATGATCAATACCTTACAAAACGGGATCAATGACAAAAATATCAGCAAAAACATCGCAGCCACTCCGACACTGTTTTTAATGACCATCCCGGAACCGATGAAAATATCACCGATCGCCGCTGCCGCACCGCCAATCCCGGGGATCAGGCTCAAAGACTTTGTCAGGGTTGTTCTGCTCGCATAGTCAACCGCCGGTGCGATCATTCCCTGTACAACGTTTAGACCAACCACGATCGTCAGCACCAGTTTGGCACCCCAGCTGAAAATATCGCGTACCAGTTCTGCCGTTTTTGAAAATACTTCTTCTTTCATCATGCAGTTTGTTAAATAAAACAGAACATACAGATTGATCAGTGGCAGCAGTACATAGATTATCAGCACTTCGATCCCATACAGGATAAAAAAAGTCAGTTCATAAAAGGACATGGCACTCATCGCGTTTCCGGCAAAGACCATGACCGCTAAATAAGAAGGCAGCAGCATTTTCATAAAGCCTGTCACATTTTGAAGCAGATGGCTGACAATCTCGGAGGTCACGGAAAAGGATTTTAAAACAAACAGCATCAGCACCAGATAGGTCAAAACGTAGCAAAGCTCCGTAATATAGGAATTTTCAACCAGTCCTAAAAAGTTCTGCAAAATACTGAAGATTAATACCAGTACCACGATCTGCATCATATTTTTCTTATTTTCCTCAAGTTCTCCCACCAGTGCCTCTTTGATATAGCCTCCGATCCCTGCAAGGCTTTCCAACGCTCCCTGTTTTGAGATACTCCTCACCAGTTCCGAGAAAGTCATTCCCGTTTCCCGCCCTGAAAATTCATCCAGATCTGCAAAAAGATTTTCTTTCGTCAGATATCCCAGCATCTCGTCTCTTTCTGTGTCAAAGTCTACATCAGAATCTGCTTCTTTCTCCAGACCTGTATCCAATTCCCTGTCCACACCGGTATCTGGCCCTTTCTTCTTCTCCGCCTGCACCTGCAACGGAAACAGTAACATTCCCACAATCAATAACATTCCCACAAAAAATAAATTTACCTTTAATTTTCCTATGCAATGTCCAAAATAACAGCTATTTATTACATTTCTGTCTCTCATAAAAAATCCCCAACCGTCTGCAGCAATGCCAGCAATACCGGCATACTCACAAAAAGAATGGACACCTTACCAAACAACTCGATCTGGCTCCCGACCGCACCATAGCCCGCATCCTTACAGATTTCTGCCGCAAACTGTGCCACATAGGTAATTCCCATCATTTTTAACATCAGGCGGATATAACCACCATCCAAGTTCAATACCGTTTCAATCCTGCCAATGTACTCCACAACAATTTCTAACTTTGTTACCAGATAAATAAAAATGCAGACGCAGGTTCCCAAACTGATGAGCATCCCATATTCTGCCTTATACGATTTCAATGGGATTGCCAGACAGACACCTGCCATGCCGATCATGGCAATTTTTAAAATATCCATACTTCCCCCTATAATGCAAACAAATCCTTCATCGTTGAAAACAATTCGTAGATATATGGTACGATCCAGAACAATACCAGCAGCAGTCCTGCAAGACTTGTCAAAAATGCCTGCTCCTCTCTGCCGCTGTGCTTTAATATCTGCGTTAACACGGTAACGATGATCCCGATTGCAGCAATTTTAAAAATCAGATTTACACTCATATGTTCTCCTTCTACAGTAATACGATAATCAAAAGCAGTCCTCCAAAAAGACAAACGCTCTGATATACCTTCTGCTTATTTCCCCGTTCCTCCCATATCTTTTGAATCTTCTCTTCCACACGGTTGATGTACATTTCCACAGAAGCAATCTGACTTTTGCTGTCCACAGGCTCTAACAGTCTGCCCATATCTAAAAGGATTGCAAATTCCTCCCTGTTTAAAAAAAATGACCGTCTGTGTTCCTCAAAACACTCTCTCCAAAGTCTCTCCACTTCCTCTGTCTGGTGATACAGAATTTTTTCCGTAAACTCCATCAGCGGCTCTTCGAATGGTGCTCCCGCTTTCTTTGCCATATCTGTGACAGCCTCTGCGATCGGAAGCCTGACATATTCTAACTGCTTTTCAAAGATGATCAGCATTTCTTTCATTGCTAAAAGCTGGCGTTCCTCTTCCCGAAATCTTTCTAAAAAAGTCAGACATCCGCCCACCGAAGCAGTCAGGATCAAAACACTTCCTAAAATCTTTAACATATTTTTTCTAAGTTCTCATCATAGATATGGAACCTTCTCCTGCCATTTTCTGCTTTTTCTAAGAGGACGATCCTGCCAAACATCTGCTGTTCTAACATTTCTTTCAGGTATTTTTTTCTCGAAAGCTCTTTCATATCGTAAGCATGTACGGTCCCGATAATACGGCTGCCCGAATAGATGGCCTGCTCCATTGCCCGGCAGTCCTCCCTGCTTCCGATCTCGTCCACCGCAATGATCTGCGGTGCCATCGAACGCAGCATCAACAGCATTCCAAAGGATTTTAAACAGCCGTCTAAGACATCACTTCGGATCCCGATATCGTTTTGCGGGATTCCCTGACGGCAGGCAGCAATTTCGGAGCGCTCATCTATGATACTGATCTTCATTCCATGCAGCCTGTCCGAACCGTTTGACAAAATCCGGATAGCATCTCTTAAATAAGTAGTCTTACCGATTCCGGGAGGCGAAACGAACAGGGTATTATAAATATTGTTCCTATGTATCAGATATGGGATGATGTCTTTTGCACAGCCACGTTTTTCTCTTGCCACACGGATATTCAAAAAATAAATATTCGACAGGCTTAACACCTTACCACCGTCCATTACTACTTGTCCTGCCACTCCGATGCGGTGTCCGCCCTGCATAGTGATAAATCCCCTCTTCATCTCATCCTCATAGGCATAGAGTGAATAACTGCTGATGAACTTTACCATGCTTTTAATATCCTCTTTCGTGGCACAATAGGCATTTACCTGGCTTCGTTCTAATCTGCCTGTTTCTTTTTTTAAATACCACTCTTCATTTTCCATATGAAAGATCACAGGCTGTCCGATCCTGATACGGATTTCCTCTAAGGTATTTTCTTTCATCGTAACTTTTTGCAGTGTTTCCCGCAGATGCAGCGGAAAGATATGAAGCAGTTCTTCCTGCATAGATGCTCCCTCCTGTCTTTTGGTTTGTCCTTAAAACATTTATATGAGGGGCTTTTGGATTTATGCATAAAAAGAGTACTGCCACGATTTCTCTACGACAGTACTCTCTACATTCATGTCTTTTTTATATTTACATATTTATTTTTTATATTTATTTCCTTCTATTGTTCTTATCCTTACAATCTGAAATAATAGATAGCCGGTGTATCATATCCGCCTTTTGCATCAATATCATAGATCACGAATTTAAAATAATTGTATTTGCCTAATTTCTTAAGATCAACACTGCCCTTATAATCTCCTGTTACAGGATCATATTTGTCAAGCATTGCATTGTTCATAACATTTGTTAACTTCGTTCCACTCTTATATGAGGCATTATTCAGATTCAACGGAATCATTGCCGATGCACAATCTCTTCCTTTTGTATCTGTTTGTCTGGAATTTTTCTGTTTTTTCGTACAACGGAACAAAATAGACCCGGCTTTGTGCAGTTTGCCAATTAAAAAACTTGAACCCGCCTTTTGACACCCTGATCCTATAACGTAAAAAGAGACCATCTTACGATAGTCTCTCCATTTCGCTGTCTTAGTTATATTTACGTTTTCTTGCAGCTTCTGATTTCTTTTTACGTCTTACGCTTGGTTTTTCGTAATGTTCTCTCTTACGAATCTCCTGCTGGATACCTGCTTTTGCACAGTTTCTCTTGAATCTACGTAAAGCGGAATCTAAAGTCTCGTTCTCTTTTACGATTACATTTGACATAGTCTCACACCTAACCTCCCTCCAGTTGTAAATTGTGCTCCAACTGTTTGGGTAATATTTGCACTATTAATTATTATAACAGATAATCCCTGTAAGTCAATAACTTACGGTGTTTTTATTTTCGGATTTTTATTCAATATATATCTTGCCTTCGCCTGCATTATTACTTTCAACATGAAAACCACTCTCTGACTGTCTCATAGGCTCTACCCTTGTAGAATACCCTTCACCTTTCTTCAAATTTTTCAGTGTCAGACTATTCTTTGTGGTATATTTGATATATTCATCGTTATCTTTATAGTAACGCACCTTATAGACATTAGCTCCGGATACTTTATCCCAACTGAGTTTTACCGAATTGGATTTTTTCCACTCATATTTTAGATTCTCTATTTTCCCTTCAGGTTCTGTGACCACTTCTAACGGTTCTGAATATTTTTTCTTTCCGGAGGAATCCACGGAATATATTCTGACATAATAACTGCTTCCCGGTTTCAAATCATGTATATAGGTACTACATATATTATGATTCCTTGTGTCCACATAAATGTGGTCAACTTTCCGGTATCCATCCTGTTTATTTTTTGACACTTCAATGATATAAGGCTCTTCGACCGTCTTCCCTCTCCACTGAATTATGACATTCTCATTCGTGGCATCTGTCTGCTGAAACTCTCCGTCAGCTATAAACTCCACAATTTTTATAACTGCCAATGCTGCTACTAAAACAATGATGATCACAACAAGCACTCTGTCTTTTTTCTTATCCGGTTCTTCCTTTTTTTCTAATAATTCTTCCATACCCGACTCCTGTTTATCAATTTTTCCTATTCTTTCTCCCAATTTCAGTAAAATAACGTGTAAAAGACAAATGCCTTTTACACGTTACTACCGTTCTTATTTCTTGTATTTAAGACTCCAACAATAATTTGCATTACCTGCTAATCCGGAAACATACTTATTACCCACCTTTTTTTGTGGTTCAACATAGAAATAATAATTTTTTCCTGATTTCAGCTTATTTTTACCACATTTTTTGATGACGGTTCCGGTCTTTGTAGTTGTCTGGAATTTCTTATAGCCGGAATCCTTCTTTGTCGAAACATACACTACATAACGGTTTGCACCTTTGATCTTGTCCCAACTGATCTGTATTCCTTTTTTGCTCTTATTATTTTTTATTTTTGTAACATCCGGCTGTGGACTTACATATTTCCAGGAAGACCAGTCGCCATACATTTTCTCGTTTTTACTGTTTAAGGCATAAGCGCGAACTTTAACTTTATAGAAATTATGCTTTTTCAAAGCAGATGTCTTAATATAAGTATAAGCAGATGATGTTGTTACAGTTTTAATCTTAGAATCCTTATCCTTATATGCGGTATAAAGCTGATACTGATATCCATCTGCGCATCCTATTCTAGAATTTTCTACACAAATTTCCGACAAATTCTGCCAATAGTGAGTTACGTCTACACCACTCACTTTAGAAGGTTTTACAGGAATCCCCCATTTATATAGATCATTATCTGACCATGCAGTAGTCGTTCCATCGGCATATCTTCTTCCTGCAGTAACATAAATCGTATACGTTTCATTCTTTGCAAGCTTTTTCAGTGTCACACCCGTTTTGGTAGTTACACACTTTCTCGCTTTTGAACTGTCTATATAATACTCTACTTCATAAATATCTGCTCCCGGTACTGCTGACCAATTCACAGTAATAGAATCTGTTGTTGACTTTGTATGTGTAAGTGTAGCCGGGGCCTTATCAGGTGCAGTAACCACCTTAACCGGTGCAGAAGTATCTCCCCATATGATCTGATCTGTATCATCATCTTCAACAAATGGCGTTACTCGCACATAATATGTTTTTCCTGCCGAAAGACCCGTAATATATTCTGAAGTAGAATATGCATTCTCCTCTACGACTCTATAGCCGGTAGACGGCTGTTCGGAAACCTCCACCTTATATCTTGTATCGCTACCTCCTAAACAGGACCAGCTTACCTCTACCGATGTAGAAGAATCATCAATCTGCTTTAACTCTGTGATAAGTGATGGTTTACTTGCTGCTTTTGTTGGAAATGCAGTTATCAGAACCAGCGTAAAGGCTGCTGCTAATGTCAGAATCAATCTGCTTCCCACATTTTTGAAACTCTTTCCCATAGTCTCCTCCTTCGTTTTTTCTTGTTTAAAGTTATTTCTTTTTCATTTTAGCAAAATAACGTGCAAAAGACAAGCTGTCTCTTACACGTTATTCCTATTGTTCCAATAATTTCTATTTTAGTAGGTCATTGACCAACGTTTTGTAGCATTTCCTGCTTTACCTGACTGATACTTATTGTCTACCTTCTTCTGTGCTACTACATAGAAGTAATAAGTTTTTCCTGATTTCAGCTTATTTTTACCGTACTTTGTAATGGTTGTGCTGTTCTTTCCGGTTGTCTGGAATTTCTTATAGCCGGAATCTTTCTTTGTGGAAACATAAACTACATAACGGTCTGCTCCCTTAATTTTGTCCCAGTTCACCTTGATTCCTTTATTGACTTTCTGTTTCTTTGTAACATCCGGCTGTGGGCTTACATATTTCCAGGAAGACCATACGCCATAAATCTTCTCATTTTTGCTGTTTAAGGAATAAGCACGCACTCTGACTTTGTAAAAATTATGGTTTTTCAAAGCAGATATCTTCATGCTTGCTGACACCTGATTCGAAGAACCCGGATTGTTCTGGTTTACGGTAATACTCTTAACCTTTGTCTCTTTATCCTGACCTTTGTATGCAGTGTAAAGCTGATATTGGTATCCATCCGCACATGCTTTTGCTTTGTTTGTAATACTGATCTTTGACAGGTTCTGATAATAGCCTTTTACTTTGACTCCTTCCACTTTTGTGGGTTTTACCGGAACGTCGTATTTGGTAGTACCAGATCCCCATGCTCTTCCCGTGCCATCCGTATATTTCTTTCCGGCACGCACCTTGATCGTATATCTCGCATCTTTGGAAAGTTTTTTTAAAGTCACACTGGTTCCTGTTGTCTCTTTTGTAAATTCATTGGCTGTACCGGACTGGCTGTAAATAACCTGATACACATCTGCTCCCGGTACTGCTGACCATTTGACCTTGATCGTATCTGTTGATGATTTTACATGTGTCAGACTTGCCGGTGCGCTATCCGGTGCAGTCACAACCCGAAATGGCTGGGATGTGGTTCCTGTGACTGTTGTATATTTACCAATCCCTTCCATCGTATATCTAATTGGTGTAATCCGAACATAATAAACCTTTCCTGCCCCCAACTTAGTCAAGGTCACAGATGCAGAAGACTGTGGTCTCTTATTATAATCAGTATATCCGGTAGACAGCTGCTCAGATGTTTCGATTTTAAAACGAATATCACTTCCCGGGCAGGACCAAATGATTCCTACTGAGTTAGTGGAAGCATCTGTCTGTTTCATATCTGCTACTAACGGAACACTGCTATCTGCCTTTACCGGAACAGTTGTCACAAACATTAATAAACACGCTGCTGCAAATGTCATGACCAACCTGCTCCAAACACTTTTTGAACTTTTCTTCATAGTTCCTCCCTAAACTTTTGACATTTTATTTTAACTGCTCTTCTAATGCACTCTTTGCCTGTGCTAATGCATCTGCGATTCCTGCCGGATTTTTTCCGCCTGCCTGTGCCATATTCGGACGACCGCCGCCACCGCCGCCAACGGTTTTTGCAATGGCTTTGATCAGATTACCTGCATGAGCACCGGACTTCATTGCTGCATCGGTTGCCATGGCAACAAGGTTGACTCTTCCGTCACATTCGGATGCTAATACGATAACACCTTCACCCAGCTTTTCCTTTAACTGGTCGCCTAGATCTCTTAAGCCGTTCATATCCACACCGTCTGCACGGACTGCTAACAGCTTGGTTCCCTTCACTTCTTCTACCTGATCCATGACATCGCCAAGTGCTTCTTTTGCTGCCTTGCTCTTTAAGGATTCATTCTCGCTCTGAAGTGCTTTCATCTCTGCCACTAAGTGCTCTAATTTTTCTACCAGTCCCTGCGGGTTTGTCTTTACTAACTTAGAAGCCTGCTCTAAGGTATCTTCTAAGGTGTCATAGTAATGGAATACTCCCTCGGAAGTCAGTGCCTCAATACGGCGTACACCGGCTGCAACACCGGATTCCGATACAATCTTAAATGCACTGATATTGCTTGTATTGTCGACATGTGTTCCTGCACAAAGCTCTGTGGAAAAATCTCCCATGCTGACTACGCGTACACTCTCACCGTATTTTTCTCCAAAAAGTGCCATTGCACCGGTCTTTTTCGCTTCGTCTAAGGACATGATCTTCGTTTCAACAGGAAGTGCCTCGGCAATTTTTTCATTTACCAGAGCCTCTGTCTTTGCGATTTCCTCCGGAGTCATCGCTGCAAAATGTGAGAAGTCAAAACGCAGTCTCTTATCATCTACATAGGAACCATGCTGTTCTACATGGGTACCTAAGACTTCACGCAGTGCTCTTTGTAATAAATGGGTCGCACTGTGGTTTCTTCTTGTCAGGGAGCGTCTCTTCTCCTCAACTTCTAATGTAGCCACATCACCGGTCTTTAACATACCGCTGACCATCTTTCCGACATGACCGATCCTTCCGCCACGCAGCTTGATCACATCTTCTACCTGGAATTTTCCATCCTTTGTTGTGATAAATCCGTGGTCTGCACACTGTCCACCCATAGTTGCATAAAATGGTGTCTGCTCTACGATCACAGTTCCCATATCACCATCGGAAAGTGCCTCTACGATCTCTCTTTCTGTGGTAAGAACCGTGATCTTTGACTCATGTACTAATCTGTCATAGCCGACAAACTCACTGGTAATGGAGGTGTCAATCTCATCATATACGGTTGCATCTACTCCCATATAGTTTGTCTCTTTTCTGGAACTGCGGGCTTTTTCTCTCTGCTCTTCCATGCATTTTTTGAAGCCTTCTTCATCAATGGTAAAGCCCTTTTCCTCTAAGATCTCCTGTGTCAGATCCATCGGAAATCCATAGGTATCATATAATTTGAATGCATGCTCACCGGAAAGCACTTTCGTACCTGCTGCTTCCATTTCTTTTTGCATGTCCTCTAAAATACCAAGTCCCTGATCGATCGTCTTATTGAATTTTTCTTCTTCCTGACTTAATACTTTTAAGATAAAGTCTTTCTTTTCCTCTAATTCCGGATATCCGTCTTTACTCTCTGCAATGACGGTCTTGCTCAGTTCTGCTAAAAATTGTCCTTCGATACCCAGCAGTCTGCCATGTCTTGCTGCACGGCGGATGATCCTGCGCAGTACATATCCTCTTCCCTCGTTTGATGGCATAATTCCATCGGAGATCATAAAGGTTGCGGAACGGATATGATCGGTGATCAGACGGATCGATACGTCATCTAAAGCATCGGTCTGATAGGTCTTATGGGAAATCTCGCAAATTCTATCACGGATTGCCTTCATCGTATCAATATCAAATACGGAATCCACATCCTGTACTACAACGGCAAGACGCTCTAATCCCATACCGGTATCAATGTTCTTGTTCTCAAGTTCTTCATAGTTGCCATGTCCGTCACCGTTGAACTGGGTAAACACATTATTCCATACTTCCATAAAACGGTCGCACTCACAGCCCACTTTACAGTCCGGACTGCCACAGCCGTATTTTTCTCCACGGTCATAATAAATCTCAGAACACGGACCGCAAGGACCTGCACCATGCTCCCAGAAGTTGTCACATTCTCCGTTTTCATCACGGTAGAAACGTGTGATCTTCTCTGCCGGAACACCGATCTCTTTTGTCCAGATGTCGAATGCCTCATCATCCTCTCCATAAATAGAAGGATAGAGTCTCTCCGGCTCCATACCGATGACTTCTGTTAAAAATTCCCAGCTCCATGCAATGGCCTCATGTTTGAAATAATCACCAAAGGAGAAGTTACCGAGCATCTCAAAAAAGGTCAGATGTCTTGCTGTCTTACCAACGTTTTCAATATCCCCTGTACGGATACATTTCTGACAGGTTGTCACTCTTCTTCTCGGTGGGATCTCCTGTCCTGTAAAATAAGGCTTTAACGGTGCCATTCCCGCATTGATCAACAGTAAACTGTTGTCATTATGCGGAACCAGCGAAAAGCTGTTCATTGCCAAATGTCCCTTACTCTCAAAAAACTCCAGATACATTCTTCGGAGCTCATTTACACCATACTTCTTCACGATCTGTTCCTCCAAAATCTATTTCTCGTTTGCTTCTGATTTTGCATCCTTGCTCATTCTCCATTTTTTTCCGGCAAACACACCGGCGACTGCAAGAATTACAAATACAACGAATTTAATAAAATACTGCAGAAAACTTGCTAAAAATGCCATATTATTTCCTCCATCTTCTATAAAACACTATGTTTTATCATATCATAGGCAATATCTTATTTCAAGATGTCACCCAGACCTAATTGCTCATTTTTTCCACTTTCCAATTCCACGTCATCTAAAAGTCCGCTTCCATCGGCTGCCGTGGTTGCCAAAATGTCACAGCGTTCGTTCTGCGGATGTCCGTCATGTCCTTTTACCCATACAAACCGAACTTCGTGTGGCTGCATCACTTCTAACAGCCGTTTCCACATATCCACGTTCTTAACAGGCTTCTTGTCCGACTTTTTCCAACCGCGTTTTACCCAGCCACCGATCCAGTTCTGGTTAAAGGCATCGACTACATATTTAGAATCCGAATAGACTGTAACCTGACACGGTCTGTTCAATGCCTCTAAGCCTCGGATGACCGCTAACAGCTCCATGCGGTTATTTGTCGTCTTTTTATACCCTGCTGACAATTCCTTTTCATGCAGTGTCCCGCTTTTATCTATATAGTGCAGCACCACGCCATATCCTCCCGGCCCGTCGGGATTGCCTCTGGCTGCCCCGTCTGTATACATTGTGACTTCCATTTTTGTTCTCCTTATTTATAATATCTATAATTCAAATATCTGGTTCTCCTCCCGGATATCCATAACCTTTTTCGCCAGTTCCGGCTCTCCCGCTAAAATCAATTCTTTTTTATATTGCGGGATCAGATCATATCTTCCCCACAAATGCATTGGGAATACAGCATCTGCATCCATAGTATGCAAAAAATAGTCGATTCCATTCTTATACCGCTCCTCTAGCCGCATATCCATCACTACAAATGCAGCATCCATATGGACTCCTGAAAGCGGTTCTAACTCCTTTCGGAATTCTTCTCTCATTCTCCGGCGGTATGCCTCATCGTGCATCTCACCCTTTCTGACATACCAGCTCCAGTCGTTTAGATCTCCTGCATGAAAGATCGTCTTTCCACCATAGTGTACCAAAAAAGAGACTCCTGCATCATTCGAACCGAGCGCCTGCACCTTTAACTCTCCCATATCATAGGTTTCACCCCGTCTTGCGGTGATCATCCGCTCTTTCACGGAAAAATCAATACCGTTACGCTCTAAATACTTCCTGTTAAAACGCATATCGTTTCCTAAGAAAAATACCATATCCGGGTATTCCATTCCCCATTTTAAAGACTCTAACCAGAAGTGGTCACGATGTCCGTGGCTTGAAAAAATATAGTGTTTTTTATAGTTAGAAAAATCAGGAAGCTCCCCTTGAAAGTCCACTTCCGGAGTCCTTGATTTATCAAAGTAGTCGAATAGCAGCAGGGTATCCTCGATCTCCACTGCAAAACAACTGTGCATTATATAGATGATCCTCATTTCATTCTGCTCACAATCTCATTTGCTTTTTTATAAATCTTCTGCGGTTCTTCACTGATAAAGAACTGCCCATCCTCATAGAGGATCTTTCCATTGACCATTGTTAATTTTACATTCTGCTTGCTGCCGCTGTAAACCAGATTTTTTGTAAGATTATGCTCCGGCTGCATATTCGGCTGCATCAGGTCCATTAAGAACAGATCCGCTTTTTTCCCAACTGCCAGACAGTCGCAGTCTGACAATCCCATTGCCTTTGCACCACCTGTCGTTGCCATGTACAGCACATCGTTTGCATCCATGACTGCTGCATCGTGTTCTCTTAACTTTGCAAGGCCGGTTACTAAAAACATCTCCCGGAACATATCCAAACAGTTGTTACTTGCCGGACCGTCCGTGCCGATCGCCAGATTGATCCCTGCCTCCTGCATTTTTTTCAAAGGTGCGATCCCACTTGCCAATTTCAGATTAGATGCCGGATTTGTGACAACCGATAAGTTCCGTTTTGCAAAAATATCTATATCCTCATCGTCAAACCAGATGCAGTGATATCCGCCACCGCCGTAACGATAGAGTCCCATTTCTTCAAATAACTGTGTCGGAGATTTGCCATAACGCTGTCTGCACTCCTCTACCTCTCTTTTTGTCTCGGAATTATGGGTGTATACCGGTGCATGGTATTTTTCACTTAATCCTGCCAAGCCCTCTAACAGCTTTTTATCCGTTGTATACTCTGCATGAAAACCTAATTTGTAACTGCAAAGTTCATGATAATCATTATAGGTTACATACTGCTCTTCTAATTCTTCTAAAGAACTTGTAAAATTATTCAGTCCACTGACCTGTACGATCCGAAAACCGCAATCCACACATGCCTGTATCACTTCTTTCGGATAAATGTACATATCAAATGCAGAGGTAATTCCGCTTGTTAAATATTCCATAATGGCTATTTTTGCAAAGATGTATGCTTCCTCGCCTTTTAGCTTGGCTTCATTTGGAAATACCTGCTCATTCAGCCATTCCTGCAATGGAAGGTCATCTGCCATAGAGCGTAAAAATGTCATTGCGGAGTGTGTATGCGCATTTTTAAATCCCGGCATCAGCAGATTTCTCTTCACATCGATCTCACGGTCCCATAAGATCACATCCCCCGGCTCTTTACAGACCGAGGAAACATCCTCTCCATCTCCGATATAGCAGATCGTATTTCCGCGTACCCAGAGTTCTCCCTCTGTGATATCCATGGTTTCTGTCAGTATTCTCGCATTGTAAAACCTGATATTCATCTATTTATTCAGCTCCTTATGCATTTTTAACACAGACTCATGTAACAGACGACGGATATATGGTGCCGCTTTTGCCGCGTTCTCCTGCACTTCCTGATGGGATAACGGATTTTCCGACATTCCTGCCGCCATATTGGTGACACAGGAAATTCCGCAGATCTGCATTCCCATATGATTGGCCGCGATCGCTTCGCATCCGGTGCTCATGCCGACTGCCGATGCTCCTAATATTTTTGCCGCACGCACTTCTGCCGGCGATTCATAGTTCGGACCTTTGAACTGGCAGTAAATCCCCTCTTTTAAGTCTAAACCGATTTCTTTTGCCGTCTGTCTTAAAATCTCCTGCAGTTTTTTATCATAGATCTCAGACATATCCGGGAAACGGACTCCTAATTCTTCTACATTTTCTCCGATCAGCGGAGAATCCACAAACATTGTAAGCTGATCGGTGATCATCATAATGTCGCCTGCCGCAAAACCATCTCCTAATCCGCCTGCTGCATTTGTTAAAAATAAAATCTTTGCTCCTAACATTTTCATCAATCGGGTTGGCAGCACGACATCAGACATGGCATAACCTTCATAATAATGTACTCTTCCGTTCATCAATACCACCGGCACATCCTGCATATAGCCAAAAATAAATTCTCCCGCGTGTCCCTGAACGGTCGAAACCGGAAATCCTTCGATCTCATGGTAGCTGATCTTTTTCACTTCTTCAAATTCATCGGCAAACTGTCCGAAGCCGGAGCCTAAAATAATGGCAACCTCCGGTACAAAATCGGTCTTTTCCCTGACACACTGATAACATTTTTCTAATTTTTCATAAATAGGATTCATAGGCTTATCCTCTCTTCTTTCTATAGATTTTCGGGCTGATTTTTGTTCTTTTTCCTATTATATCATTTTTTTTATACTTTTACAGATTTACTTTTTTCTTGCAGTACGATTAGAAACCCTATATAATGCTATAGGAGAAAAAATAGTCACACAGGAGAAAGGAGTTTTTTATGAATACCGAAAATGGTGTTATCAAAGATGCCAGATCACTTGGCACACCCAAAATGCTAATCTTAGGTCTTCAGCATATGTTTGCAATGTTTGGAGCCACCATCTTAGTACCAATTTTAGTCAACAGTTATTTCCACGGAGAGGGACTTTCAATCCAGGTTACTTTAATCTGTGCCGGAATCGGAACTTTATTTTTCCATTTCTGCACCAAGATGAAAGTACCTGCGTTTTTAGGTTCCTCTTTTGCTTTTCTTGGAGGATTCGCTACCGTTGCAGAACTTGACAGCGGTATTTTCGCCGATATGTCTTATGGTGAAAAACTGCCATATGCCTGCGGCGGAATCGTAGTTGCCGGACTTCTCTACTTAGTCTTGGCACTGATCATCAAATTAGCCGGTGTAAAACGTGTTATGCGTTTCTTACCGCCTGTTGTAACCGGTCCGATCATCATCTGTATCGGTTTAAGTCTTGCACCAAGTGCGATCGCAAATGCTTCTACAAACTGGATCTTAGCATTGATCGCTCTTGCCGTTATCATTATCTTCAACATCTGGGGAAAAGGCATGTTTAAGATCATCCCGATCCTGATGGGGGTTGTAATTTCCTATGTTGCCGCAGTGATCTTCAACCTCTGTGGTATGACAAACCCTGACGGTTCTGCCATTTTAGATTTTGCTTCTGTCGCAAGTGCAAAATGGATCGGACTTCCACCTTTCCAGATCTGCAAATTTGACATTACCGCAATTCTTGTTATGGCACCGATCGCCATTGCTACTATGATGGAGCATATCGGAGATATTTCCGCTATTTCCGCAACGGTAGATGAGAATTTTATCGAAGATCCGGGACTTCACAGAACTCTGATCGGTGATGGTCTTGCAACCGCACTTTCTGCTTTCGTCGGTGGACCTGCAAATACGACTTATGGTGAAAATACCGGCGTACTGGAATTAAGCCGCGTACATGACCCTAGAGTTATCCGCTTAGCTGCTGTCTATGCAGTGATCTTAAGTTTTATTCCAAAGGTTTCTTCCATCATCGGTTCTATGCCGGCTTCCATTATCGGTGGTGTCAGCTTCATCCTTTACGGTATGATCTCCGCAATCGGTGTTCGTAATATCGTAGAGAACCATGTGGATTTTACAAAATCCAGAAACCTGATCATTGC
>ERZ1027215.305-NODE-305-length-19910-cov-5.326014_pt1 | contig 19910 bp, 8 predicted proteins | sample MGYA00519481_ERZ1027215 | MGnify/ENA primary metagenome ERZ1027215 (study PRJEB26926, sample SAMN06164487) | human gut metagenome | biome: ENVO:00009003; feature: ENVO:2100002; material: ENVO:00002003 | host: Homo sapiens | place: USA | collected 2012 ... | reverse complement strand
GTCGGCAGCGTCAGATGTGTATAAGAGACAGGGTAGAAAGAGGAAGTTTCAGGGAAGTTCCCAAGGCGATGAGCAGACCAGCCAATACGAGATTGACGGAAGCGCGAACCAAGTCAAAAGCGGCGCCGTCGGCTATGATGGCTTCATCCTTCTGGAAGCGTGTATTCATCCACCGCTTGCTGCTTTCGGGCATTGTTTTGGATATTCCGTTAGCCAGGGTCATGCTGAAGCGTACCAGCGTGCGGGCTATCGGGGTACTTCCGAAGTTCTCTTCACCGTCATCCTGACGGGCAAGGTCCACGGAAGTTTTGATGACGTTGTGGGCTTTCTTGGATGTGCAGAGTGCATAGACCATGATAGCGCCTGCACCGATAAGGAAATACCACGGGGTTTTGGCTGCACCGAGGAGTGAGGACATCAGGAATCCGTCGGGGCCGGCGGCCGTACCATTGGCTGTATAGTCAATAAATGAGGAATATCCTGCGAGGGGAACACCGATAAAGTTCACCAAGTCATTGCCGGCAAAGGCGAGGGCGAGGGCGAAAGTACCCATCAGAACCACTACTTTGAAGACGTTTATCTTGCACCAATGCAGTATCTGCATCAGTATGGTGAAGAATACAAAGAAACCGGTTATCAGCAATGCGGTATTGTCGTGTATCCATTGCTTATTTTCAGGAGTCATGAATGAACTGTCTTTCAGCCCCTTTATCAGCATGAAGTAGATGATGCTGGTGGCAGCTATACCACCGAACAGCGCGATGCTGTATTTCATGTTCTTCTTGTAGTTGAAGGTGAACACGATACGTGCCAGCCACTGTACCAGCATACCGAAGAAGAAGGCAATGGCTACGGATACAAAAATGGCCATGATGACAGACAGCGCCTTGTCTGTATTGATGAGGTCGCCCAGTCCCAATGTATCGCTGTTATAGACCTTGATGAGCGCCAGTGCGAACGTACCTCCCAGCAGCTCGAACACCATGGATACAGTGGTGGAGGTAGGCATTCCCATAGTGTTGAAGACATCTAATAGCACGACGTCCGTCAACATGACGGCAAGCAGAATGCACATGATTTCGGCAAAGTAGAAGTGCTCCGGTTGATAGATGCCGTGTCGTGCAATGTCCATCATGCCATTGCTGAGTGCCGCACCGATGAAGACGCCAATGCCTGCAATGAACAGTATGGTTTTGAAAGATGCTGCCTTTGCTCCGACAGCCGACTGAAGAAAATTGACCGCATCATTACTGACACCTACCACGAGGTCGAAAATCGCGAGTACGAACAGAAAGATGACGATACCCAGATAAATTGTTTCCATAGACATGTATTTTATTTCCGGCTGCAAAGGAAAGAGTTTGGTGTTGCAGGGAAATGTCATACATGTTACAGAAATGTTACAAATGTTTTGGAATAGAATGGTATTGTGCTAAGAGCGATTGCTCTTATTCTCCCAATAATCATTAATGTTAAGCATTTAAGAGTAACAATATAAGTATAATAGAAGAGTGGATGCTTTTGTGTTTCGTATTTGGTTATTTCTATGTTAAGCAGCCAAATTACTAGTTAATTGTTTGCAGATGTCGAGAATTCTTGCGAATATTGCATACAAGTTGTGTGTAGAATTGATTGTAATTAGAACTTTGATATTAAAAATCAAAGATGTATGTAACTTTTTTAATTCATTTATTAAATAAATGAATTCTACCAACGAGTATAGAAATATGAAAAACCATTTTTGTTTAAACCTATTCTTCTTACTATATTTGTTTTTTTGTGCTGGATGCAAGCAGCATATCTCAGATAGTGCTGCTAAGGCAAATGAGGCATTGTTTACTCAATTAGATAGTCTGATAGATAATTCTGATAAACTTATTTTGCAGAAAGAGGAGCGAATAGAGGCGTTGAAGCATTCACTAAGACAATCTAAGGCATTTGAGAAACAGTATGAACTTAATCAGGCTATTTATCAAGAATATCGTGTGTATGATGCAGATTCGGCTATGAAGTATACTACACAAAGCCTTGATTTAGCACGACAATATCATGATAAGAATCGTGAGATTGAATCTTTATTAGGTATTGGTTTTGTTTATACGGCTAATGGCTTGCTTAGTCAAGCCTCTGAAGTAATGCATTCACTCTGTTCTTCCAGTATGCCTCGCTACTTACGTTCGCGTTATTATGGTCAGATGCGTACTCTCTGCTCGCGGTTGCAACTCTATTCATTAGGTGATGATGCATTACATGAGCATTATGGTCAACTTTATGCGTTATATTCAGATTCAGTATTGCAGACGGCCACTCCTGACGAACCACGCTACCTTTATAGCCGTGTGTGGAAATATCAAGATGTTCCCGGTGCACAACGTATTGCCATTAGGGATGAGTTGGAAAAGGAAAAACAACGTCTTCTACCTAATAGTCGTAATTATTCTATTTTAGCTTATAACTTGGCTCTACTTTATGAAAAAGAGCACAACCATACCAAGTGGCTGGAAAATATGATTCTCTCAGGTATTGCTGATGTATATGCTGTGAATCGTGATATTGGTTCGTTATATGCATTGGCTTCCTATTTATATGAACAAGGTCAGTTGGACCGAGCCTATCGTTATAGTACTTATTGTTCTGATATCGGTATAACTTTTAAGAGCCGTGTACGACTGCTTCATCAGCAGAAGTTGCAGAGAAGGATACATCAAAGCTACATTGAACGTGATCATATGCAACAGAAGCAGCTAAAGCTATTCCTTTTATTTATTAGTTTTCTCACTATTGTATTGCTGATAGCTCTTTTCTTTTTGAGAAGGCAAACAAGAAGACGTAGGAAAGCTTTGGTTGAGCTACATGTGGCCAATGGTAGATTGAAGAGTCTTAATAGTGAACTGCAAAAGCTCAATTTGGTTCTACGTGACACAAATTATATTAAGGAGGAGTATATTGGTCAGGTATTCAAACTTTGTTCATCCTATATTTGCCGTATGGAGGAGTATCGTAAAAAGTTAAACCGTAAATTAAAGGCTGGGCAACTTGAAGATTTAAAGAAGATGATTAGTTCTACTTCTACCATGAGCGATGAAATGAAGGATTTTTATGAGAAATTTGATTCCATTATTCTACATTTATACCCTGATTTTGTAGAGCACTTCAATAGTTTGCTACGTCCCGAAGAACATATTGAAGTGAAGTCTGGGCGGCTTAATACAGAACTTCGTATTCATGCTTTGATACGAATGGGGGTAACGGATAGTGAGAAGATTGCAGAATTTTTGCACTGTTCACTGCAAACCGTATATAATAATCGTTCTATAACTTTAAATAAATCTTCGCTCAGTAAGGAGGAATTTCTTCGAGCTGTGAAAGAGGTTTGTAAAAAGTAATTTGAAGACTGAGCGTTTCTCTCATTTTTTACCCACATGTATATAGATAATTGCCATTCAATAGCTTAATACTATCGAATGGCAATTATCTATATACATGTTTTTGATTACCGATTTAATTAAAATCACTACTGAAAATCTATTGAGTCTGTCTGTAATTAAAAGATAATCAGTAATATATAACTTTGTGAATTTACCAAATCCTCTACCTGTGAATATAATCGGTTGTTACATTGTCTAATTTTGCTCTCGAGATTTTTTACACACAAGTTCCTATTAACTTAAAAATGTAATTTATGAAAACCAGACAAAAATCGAGAGACGCAAGTGGTATTTTGCTTGTCTGTCTTATGTGGATGCTGTCACTTTCAAGCTCACTTCATGCACAGACATGGAATATTAACGGAAATGTGACAGATGAACAAGGAGAACCGATAATCGGTGCCAATGTAGTGATACAAGGTACGGGTACGGGCACCATTACCGATGTAGAAGGAAACTTTAAACTCGCTTCAGTGACTAAGGGGGCGGTAATGGAGATAAGTTTCATTGGGTATATATCCAAGACATTGCAGGTGAAAGACGCATCATCGTTAAAGATTATACTGAAAGAAGATAACCAGGCACTGGATGAGGTGGTAGTAGTAGGTTATGGTGTACAGCGCAAAAGTGATCTTACAGGTTCGGTTGCTTCAGTTAACTCGGATGTACTTGAAAGTCGTCCACAAGCTAATTTGATTCAATCTTTGCAAGGAGCAGTTCCAGGATTGAATATTAGTGTGACGGGTAGTAATGCTGAAGGTTCGTCCACTACTACACGTATCCGTGGTAACAACTCCATTACGGCTGATAATAAACCTCTTGTTATTCTTGATGGAATACCTTTTGATGGTCCATGGTCGGAAATCAATCCCAATGATGTAGAGAGTATAGAAGTATTGAAGGATGCCTCTTCAGCAGCCATTTATGGTGCTCGCGGTTCTAACGGTGTAATCCTTATTACTTCTAAGCGCGGTAAGAAAGACAGACTGACGGTATCATACGATACTTATGTTACTATTGACCAGCCTATCAATTTACCTCGTATGATGAATGGCAAAGAATTCTATAAGTACAAATCTGAAGCTTTCAAGGCTACCAATACTACTCCTCCTACAGAAGAGAATCCTGAACCTTGGTTAGATAACTTTACTCCTACTGAATTAGCTATGTATGCTGCCGGTCAGAGTACTGATTGGATGAAGTTGGCAACACAGACCGGTATAAAACAACAGCATAACCTTTCTTTCCGTGGTGGAGCTAACAAAACCAGCTATTTCATTTCATTGAACTATACGGATGTGAAAGGAACTGCGGTAGGCAATGAGTTCAAGCGTTATAATGTACGTTTCAATCTTGATCAGGAGTTTAATAGTTGGTTGAAATTTTCTACTACTACACAGTTAGGTCGCTACGATCGTAGTGGTAGCAGTGCTTCTTTTTGGCGGGCTATAAAACAAGTTCCGTTGGGACGTGCTTATAACGAGGATGGTTCACTTACACTTTCTGCTACTGAGGACTCCTCTTCAGCTTTCAGTATTAATCCGTTGGGATCTCTTAATAATAAGACAAAAGATATCCGTGCAAAGGTTATCACTAATAATGTGCTTGAGGTAAAGTTTCCCTTTATTAAAGGGCTGAGCTATAAATTGAATACAGGCTTCACTTACCAAAACAGCTCCTATAAGAATTATCAAGGTTTGGATACCTACGAAGGAGCTAGTGCTAATGGCGTATTGAATACTGATGATTGGCATTCAGAAGAATGGATTTTGGAGAATATTATTTCTTATCAACGTGAATTTGGCAAACATCGTATATTTTTCACAGGATTATATTCTGCTCAAAGCAAGGAATATGAACAGAATACAATGGAAGGTAAGAATTTTCCCAATGATGTGATGTATTATTACCAGATTTCTAAAGCTGCCACAATGTCTGGTAATTCCAATTATTATAAAGAAAATCATATTTCACAAATGGGGCGTTTGAATTATACTTATGATGATCGTTACTTGTTGACTCTTACTGCTCGTCGTGATGGTTACTCCGCTTTTGGTGAAAGTTCTAAATTCGGCGTTTTTCCTTCAGCCGCTATTGGATGGAATATTTCCAATGAATCTTTTTTTAAAGACAAGCCTATAAGTGAAACCATTAGCAATCTGAAATATCGCTTGTCATGGGGTAAAAATGGCAATGAGGCTATCAGTGCTTATAGTACACTACCTAATCTTTCAACTTACAATTATCTGAATGATGATCATACTGCACAGTTTGGTTTCTATCCGTCGAAGTTAGCTTCGCCCGGTTTAGGTTGGGAAACTACTACATCTATTAATACTGGCTTTGATATTGCACTTTGGAATGGACGTATTCAGAGTTCATTTGATATTTATTGGTCTAAAACCAAAGATTTGCTGCTTTCCCGTTCTATTCCTACCATTAATGGTACTGGCTCTATTACTGAGAATCGTGGACAGACCCGTAATCGTGGTTTTGAATTCCAGATAACTTCTAATAACATTACACATAAGAGTTTTAGCTGGAGCACCTCTTTCAACCTCTCACACTATCGTTCGGAGATTGTAGATGTTGGTTTGTATGATGCTAATGGAAAGCCGGTTGATGATGTGGCTTCCAAGTGGTTTATTGGTGAACCTATCAATGTGAACTATGATTATAAAATTATCGGTGTATGGCAGATTGCTGATCCGTCTAACCCGACAGGGCAGCAAGATCCTAACTATCGTAATTCGTATCCTGGATATGTGAAATACCTTGATGTAGATGGTAACGATATTACAACGGCTGATAAGACTATTATAGGGTCGGCTATTCCTAAAGTAAATATGAGTTTGATGAACACTTTTGAGTACAAAAACTTCACTCTGAGTGTGTTCTTAACGGCTCAGTTAGGACAAACCCATCTGAATGCCTTGTATGATACAAGCCATAATTCATATCGCCAGAACCGCTTTTTGGTGGATTTTTGGACTCCAGAGAATCCTACGAATAGCTATCCGAAAAATAGTTTGAATAGTGATGTGAATCCAGAGGGAGCCAGTTTCTATGAAAAGACAGATTTCTTACGTATTTCCGACGTTACATTGGGTTATAATTTCCCACAACAATGGTTGCGTCGTACTTTCATCAAACGGCTCAATCTTTACATGAACATTAAGAATTTGGCTACAATAACTGGCTGGACAGGTATGGATCCGGAATTTCTCAATGATCAATTGGCTGCTCCTCCAGTACGTTCGTTCACTTTTGGACTAAAGTTAGATATTTGATGAGAGTAATATATCATAAAAAGCTAAAATGAAATTGCACATATGAAAAAAATAACATATTTCAATGTCTTAGTGTTTACAGTATTATTGCTCACTATGGGCGGCTGTAATGAGGATAAGTTTCTTAAGGAAGATCCTCGTGATGCACTTTATCCTGAAAATTTACTTGTAGATTACAATGGATTTAAATCGATGATAACGCCTCTTTATGGTCTTATGCGTGCAGAGTATCGCCGTGCTGATGCAATGGGAGGAAGTATTGCGCTCTGTCTGCATTCTGCCTGGGGTGGAGGGGTAGATAATTCATGGGCCAATAATAGTCATGCGGAAATGAAGTTCCTCTACAATCCCAAAGAGATAACTTACACTGATCTTGCTATTTGGAATAATATTTTCCAGTGGGGATATCGTATCATCAACACTGCCAATATGGTTATCTCAAGAGCTGACAATGATGGCATTAACTGGGGAAGTGGTGCTGATGCTGAAAATCGTAAAAATGAGGTGTTGGCCGAAGCTCGCTTTTTCCGTGCTTGGGCTTACCGTCACCTTACCTATTCATTTGGTGCAGTGCCCCTTTCAACACAAGAAATTACAGGATTGAATTATCGTGATGATTGGGACCGTGCTTCCTTGAGTAGTATTCGCGAAGTGATGGCAGAAGATTTCCAGTTTGCAGTCGATAACCTTCCTTTGCGTACTTCTAATAATAGTAAAGTCTCTGGTGCTGTGGCACGTCACTATTTGGGTGAACTTTATTTGGCAGAAGGTAATGCTGAAAAAGCAGTTTCAGTACTGAAACCATTAGTGGAAAGTGGAGAATATTCCCTTATAAATCAACGCTTTGGTAGTAATGCTTCCAATGATGGATGTCCTTTTATTGACGTATTTTATACTCCTATGTATGCTGATGGAAATACGGAGGTGTTACTGGCTTTCATTAACACAGAAGAGGAGAATAGTGCCTATGGTACTGCAAATGTCTATATGACTACAACTTATAAGAACTATTATGCTAATGATGGCGATTGTAAAAAGACAAACCAGCATAATCCGGACTATATCAATAACGGTGGTGAAGGTTCATTTGCACAAGTCTTTTGGCAAGCTAATGGTGGTAAGGGAGCCGGACGTGTAGTTCCTTCCAGAGGAGCACTTCGTTTGTACAATTATAAAGGAATGGGAGAACAAGATGACCGTGTATCTGCCAATGCTATCGTATGGAGTATTAATGATGTAGATGCTGCCGGCAATGTAACCAAGGTATTTGATTTAGGTGGTACTGCACTTATTGATACTACGGTTAATGCAGCCATGCTAACTTCTACTTCCATTAAAAAATATGATTGGCCTACTACTCGTAAATGGGATTATACTCCACCTATTTTGGCTAATGCAGCTAATGATGGACACTATGCGGACATTGTTTATTTACGTTTGGCAGATACATATTTACTTTATGCAGAGGCTCTTTACAAGAGTAATCAAGTAGGCGAGGCCATTAAATGGATAAATAAAGTACGTAATCGTTCCAATGCTGTAAGTATTACTGAAGATGATCTTAGAATCGGTGGTATGGATTTCATTCTTGATGAACGCAGCCGTGAACTGCTTACGGAGGAAGAACGTCGTCATACATTGGTACGTGTTTGCCAAGAAAATGGTGGTGACGAACGTGATACCAATAACTATTTCAAACGTCGCATGCGTGAACTCAATGAGATAGCTGGTATTGCAGGACGTGGTATGGATGAATATGAAACTCCTGTCCTTTTCCCGCTGCCGCAATCATTCATTGATGCCAATACTGGTAATCCTTTGGAAAATAATCCGGGGTATTGATAGATAATAGTCAGATATAAATACCGCATATAAACGGCTTTGTATATATCGGTGTTTATATCTGATTTAGATTCATATATTCAAAAGAAAACAAAAACTTAATATCTTGATACATCATGTCCGAATTGGCTTTCATTTTTAGTCTTCTTATGGTAGGGATTACAGCGGTAGGTCTTTATCGTAAGCTCAATCCTCAAGGTCTTTTGATGCTTTCCGGTTTATTAATGCTTACAGCTGCTTTTTTCATGCAAGTGCATTCGGTAGTACCTAGTAAAGCTACGGGAATGGTGGTGTTTGATTTGGTAAGGATGATAGAGGAAGTTTTTCTTTCTAATTTGGCGCGTGCAGGGTTTATGATAATGACAATTGGCGGTTATGTAGCTTTCATGAATAACATAAAGGCTACTAATGCATTGGTCTATATTTCCATGAAGCCATTAGGTCTTTTTCGACGTTATCCTTATTTGGCGGCTACTATAGTTATTCCTATTGGACAATTACTTTTTATTACTACTCCTTCAGCTGCCGGATTAGGATTGTTGCTTGTGGCTTCGGTTTATCCTGTTTTAATTAGTTTGGGAGTAAGCCAACTTACAGCATTGTCAGTCATTGCCGCTGCTACTCTATTTGATCAGGGACCGGGGTCGGCAAATACTGCTATGGCTGCCGAATTGATAGGACAATCCAATGTGGAATATTTCATCACTCATCAACTTCCTTTAGTAATTCCTACTTCCTTGGTTGTAATGGTACTCTTCTATTTCAATAACCGTTATTTTGATAAAAAAGATGCAAAGAAACAGCAGGATGGCATATTGCAGGTGTCAAATGTGACTGCAACCTCATTAGTAGAAAAACCGGATGTTCCATTGGCTTTTGCGCTACTCCCGGTATTACCTTTGGCTCTTCTCATTTTCTTTTCACCTTTTGTGGGACTGTTTCAGCCTACTGTAACATTGGGTACCACTACTGCTATGCTTTTTTCTCTGTTCTTATCATTGGTATTTGTGTTGTTTCATACTCGTAGTGTGCGTACTACTTTTAACGTTTTTGCAAGTTTTTGGAAAGGCATGGGAAATGTGTTTACTTCAGTTGTAACATTGATTGTAGCTTCAGAAGTTTTCTCTAAAGGACTGATTGGTTTGGGATTTATTGATTCATTGGTGGGTTATTCCTCTCATATCGGACTTTCGGGATTAGCTATTGCCGCAATCTTTACTCTCATTATTTTTGGAGCTGCCATGCTGATGGGAAGTGGCAATGCAGCCTTTTTTTCATTTGGTCCTTTATTGCCGGGTATAGCCACTCAGCTTGGTTTGCCGGTTTTTTCATTGATACTTCCTTTGCAGTTGGCGGCAAGCATGGGACGTGCCGCATCTCCTATTGCCGGAGTCATTGTTGCCATTGCCGGGGTAGCCGGTGTGTCATCAGTGGAGTTGGCAAGGCGTAATACATTTCCTTTAATAGGAGGAATTGTTTTCTTGATACTTTATCATCTTATCACTTTCTAAAATTAATCGACAGCTATGTTTACATTGATAAAGAATGCAAATTTATATGCTCCTGCCTATCTTGGTAAAACAGACATTTTGCTATGCGGAGAAAAGATTGCGCATATTTCAAAGACAATTGAACTGAATGAATCATTTTGCCATACTATTGACGTGCAAGGTAAAATTGTTACTCCGGGATTTATAGATCAGCATGTACATATTACTGGTGGAGGAGGGCAACAAGGTTATGCCTCATTAGTCCCCGAGGTGACTATGAGCGAACTGGTGGCATGTGGTACTACTACTGTATTGGGTATGCTTGGTACTGATGGATTTGCCAAAGAACTTACTACGCTTTATGCCAAGGCCAAAGCTATTGACGATGACGGATTGTCGGCTTATATGCTGACAAGTTATTACGGATTGCCTACCAAAACATTGATGAATAGTGTGGCTGACGATCTTATCTTCATAGATAAAGTTATTGGCTGTAAGCTGGCGATGAGTGATGACCGTAGTCCGTTTCCGACAGAGCAAGAGATATTACGTATTATACATCAGGTACGTTTAGGGGGATTTACATCTGGTAAAGGAGGAATTCTCCACATTCATTTGGGAGCACTTCCGGAAGGTATTGAGCCCTTACTCAATATTGCTCGTCACTATCCTACACTGATATCTTATCTGTCTCCTACTCATCTGATACGTACTGAAGCTCTTTTTATGCAGGCTGTAGAATTTGGTAAATTAGGTGGAATGATTGATTTTTCGACTGGTGGCTCAAAGTTTGATACTCCCCATCGTTGTGTGATACGTGCATTGCGAGCTGGTGTCCCCCTTGATCGCATTACTTTTTCTAGTGATGGCCATGGTGGCGTACGCAGAGTGAATCCTGAAACTGGAGAAATAACTTATCGTCCTGCTCCTTTGAATTTAAATTTCAAGGAGGTAGTTGCATTAGTCAATGAGGAGGGGGTACCATTGGAACAGGCGATTACATTGATAACATCCAATCCGGCTCGTAATCTGAAATTACGAGCTAAAGGTATTGTGGCACAAGGAGCAGATGCAGACTTGTGTTTTTTGGCGGAAGATTTGCAGCTTACAGATGTCATTGCCCGTGGTAAATTTGTAATGCAAGATGGTACAATAGTAAAGAAGGGAAGGTACGAATTATGAAGAAGCTGATTATATTTTATATTGGATTCCTCTGTATTTGTTTATCTGCAATAGCGAAACAGACTTTGGAAAGGCCAAGAGGTGAACATTTCTTCACTTATAGTCAATACCCTCCTTTTGCCGATCGCCCGGTAGATGTACATTATTATATACCTTCCCAGGGGGATATTAAACAAATGCCTATTGTATTTGTCTTTGAAGGAGGAGACCGCGGCTATCGTTATCTTTTGGACGGTTGGAAAGAAGAAGCGGAGAGAAAGGGTTTTATGCTTTTTATACCTCACTTTGATTTGAAATCTTATCCTTTGGCAGACTATCAGGAGGTGGGGGTGATGAATGCTGCCCATACAGTAGCTAATGCTCCCGAAAAAATTACACCAGTGTTGGTTGATAAACTATTTGAATATGTGCGTCAATTTACGGGAAGCATGCGCAAAGGATATATGATTTATGGTCATTCTGCTGGTGGGCAATTCGTACAGCGTTTCATGCTTTTTCACGATAGTCCTTATGTGGAAAAAGCTATTATAAGTTCTCCCGGTTGGTATACTTTTCCTGATTTGGCCCAGACATATCCTTATGGTACGGCTGGTATCCCCTATATTTCATCTGAACAGATAAAAAAATACTTGTCAAAACCTATCATACTACAGCTGGCTTTGGGAGATACGATACGTGAGTCTTTTCTACGCAAGACTCCTGAAGCTGAACGACAAGGACGAAACCGTATGGAGCGTGGGCGTAGTTTCTGGCTTTATATTCACCAGTTGGCTGCATCCCGTGGTTGGGAATGCCATTGGCGCAAGATAGAAGAGTGCGGCATCGGGCATGAGGCTGTCCCTATGGGGAAACAAGCTGTGCCATTATTGACGACAGATTCTTTACGGGTACTTTTTATAGGTAACAGCTATACTTTTTTTAATCGTTTGCCATGGCAAGTCCAATCGTTAGCATCCTCATGTGGAAAAAAAATATCAGTGCGCCAGGTTGCTAACCCTGGTTGGTACTTGAGACAGCATGCAGCCAATACGCAAACATTAGAGGCGATTCGTGAAGGAGGATGGGATTATATGGTGATGCAGGAACAGAGCAAGGCACCTACTCGTGAAAAGGAATGGGTAAAGAAGAATGTATTCCATCCTGCGGCGCAGTTAGATAGTTTACGCCGTCTTTATGCCCCAAAAGGAAAAAGTGTCTGTTATATGACATGGGGGCGTAATAATGATACTTATGAAGGAATGCAGCAGCAACTTACGGAAAACTATTTGGAAATGGCTGATGTCCTTGATGCTTATTGTGCTCCTGTGGGTGAGGCATGGAGACGTGTACGTAGAGAGTGTCCAAGTTTGCAGTTGTATAATTCTGATGGCAGCCACCCTAGTCCTGCAGGCAGTTATCTGGCGGCTTGTGTCTTTTATGCAATTTTTTTTGGTGAGCCTTTTAGCAGCGATTATTATGCAGGTCTACCGTCTGAAACGGCTCTTTATTTACAGAGGATAGCACAAGAAGTGGTATTAGCTAATCTTGTGTTATGGAATAGAAATCAGTCGAAGCAACCTGCCGGAGTAACTGCAAGTTTCTATCCTGACCCCAAATTTGACCGTGAGACACCTACTCTAAGTAAACCTTACGGTAGCGGATTGGCATCGGTTGATGAGATAAAGGACTATTTACAACAATTGGTTGTACGTTCTCCGGGTTTGGCATATATGGAGAATATTGGTGTTACCAAACAAGGACGTACCATTCCGGTACTTTATTTGGGTACTCCCGACAAGAAGAAGGTAAGGGTATGGATTCAAGCGGCACTGCATGGTAACGAGCCGGCAGGTGCTGAGGCTGTATGCATGCTTGTCCGTTACTTACTTTGTGAAAAAGAAGGACGTGAATTGCTGAATCATATAGCTGTGGCTTTGGTTCCTATAGCCAATGTTGATGGTTATGCCATTCAGCAACGTCGTTCAGCCGATGGTTACGATTTGAATCGCGATCAGAGCAAATTAGAGGATGCTGTCACTTTGCTGTTGAAGCAGTCCTATCAGCAATGGAATCCGGACGTAGCTCTTGATATTCATGAATATACACCTTTACGTCGTGAGTTTAACTTATTACGTGGAGTGCCGACAGCAAATGCTGCTGATGTACTTTTTTTACCTACAGGACATCTTAATGCGCCTTTAGCTTTACGTACGCTGTCTGAAGAACTTTTTCGTCGTGAGGCAGAGGTCGTTTTAAATAGTGCCGGTTATGCTTCCGGTTTCTACTTTACTCCTCGTGTGGCAGATGGTTCCCTTGTTCTTGTAAAAGGTGCCAAAAGTCCGCAGTCCAGTTCTACTTTTCAAGCATTGACGGGGGCTGTATCGCTTTTTGTCGAAATAAGAGGTATTGGATTGGGACCGGAGTGTTTTGCACGTCGTAGTGAGTGCGGTTTCTTGGTGGCACGGCAAACGTTGGTTACTGCTGCGCAACATCGTGCTTCAATTAAACGTAAGATAGAACAAGCCAGGAAGCGCACCTTGAAAGCTACTGAACCGATATATGTTACTTTCACTTCGGATACTGTACGTCATGTAGTCTCTTTTATCGATTATAAGGCCAATGAACTGTTTAAGACTGAACTGCCAACCCTTGATGCCATGCAGGCAACACCTCAATTGATGCGTACTCGCCCTAAGGCTTATCTGCTCGATGCTCCCTGTACAGAAGCAGTATGTAAGCTTCGAGCGTTGGGTGTACACATTGAGCAAGTTACCCGTGTACAAAAAGCAAAAGTTGAGCGTTATAAAGTAACCCGTCTGTATCGTGCAGAGAAGGAATGGGAGGGGATTCATCCGGTAAATGTAGAAACGGATGTCTATGAAGATAATGTAGAACTTCCAATAGGTAGTTGGTTGGTACCTTTGGCACAACCTTTAGGAAATTTGGTTGCCACGTTGCTTGAACCGGAGTCTGTCTGTGGTTTCGTAAACTTCTGTGTTATTCCGGCTGAGGAAGGAAAGGGACTGTTTGTCAGTAGACTTATAAAATAAGAATTGGATATATAAAATTAAATTCGGTAATGACTATGAAACTAAAAAAAACGCTACAGATTATACTTGCTTTATGTTTAGGCCTATGGATGATTTCATGCCAGCAGGAACATATCAAGTTGACCTCTCCAAATGGAAAACTTTCTTTAGAGTTTACACTTGATGAAGAAGGTGCTCCCCGATATTGTTTAAGACATGCGGGGAAGAATATTTTACTTCCTTCACGTCTGGGATTGGTTTTGAAGGATGCGCCAGATCTTTTGACTGGTTTCGTTCTAAAAGAGGTTAAGCATGATTCGCATAATGATGTGTGGCAACCAGTATGGGGGGAAGAGGCTGAAATTGTAAATCATTATAATGAATTGAGGGTATGCCTCAAGGAAGAAACATCGTTGGAGCGGGAACTGAATATTATTTTTCGTCTTTTTGATGATGGGATGGGATTCCGGTATGAGTTCCCGCGCCAGCAACAGCTACAAGAGTTTCTTATTGATGACGAAGTGACTGAATTCGTTTTTCCTGCAGATTATGATGCTTGGAGTATTCCAGTGAAAGGAGTTCGTTTTTACGAGGCCTTATTTGAGAAAAAAACTCTTAGTAAGATGGGATGGGTAAGCACTCCGGTGACGATTGAGACAACAGATAGCCTTTATTTGGCTATTCATGAAGCAAATCTTACAGATTATGCTGCCATGAACTTGAAGCCGGTTGAACAAGTTGAAGATAATAAAACGGTTACATTACGTGCGGCTCTTACACCTTGGAGTACAGGTGAGAAAGTACGTGTTACCGATACCCGTGTATCTCCTTGGCGTACAATGATAGTGGCTGAATCTGCCGGTGATTTGCTTCTTTCCCGTCTCATGTTAAATCTTAATGAACCTTGTCGTATAACCGATACTTCCTGGATACAACCTATGCGCTATATTGGAATTTGGTGGACTTATCACATGAAGCATAACACCTGGCATGCCGGTCCCCATCATGGGGCCACAACAGAGAATACAATGCGTCACATCGATTTTGCTGCTGCCAATAACCTGGGAGGTGTACTGGTGGAAGGGTGGAATGAAGACTGGGCTACTTGGAAGTTTAGTTTCACAAAACCTTATACCGATTTTGATATACAACGTATTACTGATTATGGGCGTAGCAAAGGAGTAGCTTTGATAGGACATCATGAAACTGGCGGTAATGTTTCCAATTATGAAAATCAGATGGAAGATGGTTTCAAGTTCTATGAGAAATATGGTGTGCATCAAGTAAAAACGGGTTATGTGGGCGATTTGCTTGATGGGAAAGAATATCATAGCAGTCAGTTTGGTGTACTTCATTATCGCAAGGTAATAGAGGCTGCTGCCCGTCACCGTATCTGTATTGATAATCATGAACCGGTGATTCCTACAGGTTTGCAGCGTACTTTTCCTAATCTGATGACACAAGAGGGAGTACGTGGACAAGAATGGGACGCTTGGGATGTAGATGGTGGAAATCCTCCCTCTCATACCGTAATATTGCCTTTCACTCGTGGGTTGGCAGGCCCGATGGACTTTACACCGGTGACGTTTCGGTTTGTTAACGATGTAATGCCACAGACACGTGTACATACCACACTGGCCAAACAATTGGCGCTGTTTGTGGTGCTCTATTCACCGTTACAAATGGCTTCGGATGAAATAGAGAATTACGAGGCTAATCCGGAACCTTTTAATTTTATAGTATCTTGTCCTACAGATTGGAGCAGAACAGTGGTGCCGGAAGCATGCATTGGCAGTTATGTTACTATTGCCCGTTGTGATAAAGGAGAGGGATGCTGGTATATAGGCAGTATCACGGGAGATGAGGAACGAACGGCTAATATCAGTCTGTCTTTTCTCGATACAGATAAAAGATATCTGGCTACTATTTATCGTGATGCTCCTGAGGCCGATTATGAGACATGTCCTGCTGCTATACTTATAGAAGAGCGCGAAGTGACTTATAGTGATACCCTCACCATTCGGCAAGCACGTAGTGGAGGAACTGCCGTACGTCTGTGTCCTATAAAAGACAGTTGAGCCGGAGGTATATTGGGGCAGAGTTGTTTATATTTTCTCTCTCAAGTATTCGTAAAAGCTATATTGCGACCGTACCTTCTCCTTTTGCGGTCGCGACGACTTCCAGCGGTTTCGCAACCGGTCGTCCACAAAGCAGGCTTTCCGTTTGTCCGACAGTTGTATGGATAGCATATCGATGAGCTCTTGCTTCAAGTCCGGGTCCAGAATGGGGGTGACAGCTTCGATACGGCGGTACAAGTTACGCCGCATCCAGTCCGGCGAGCCGAGGAAGAGCTTGGGTGCGCCGCCGTTGCCGAAGTACCACACACGAGCATGTTCCAAAAAGGTATCCACGATGCGTGTTACGCGGATGTTGCGGCTGTACTCCTGCCCGGGGATGAGGCAGCAGATGCCGCGGACAATGAGGTCTATCTCTACACCGGCTTGCGAGGCTTCGTAGAGGCGGTCTATCATGGCGGGGTCTTGCAGGGCATTCATTTTTAGGATAATCCGTCCTTGCTTGCCTTGCCGGGCCAGTTCTATTTCGTGATTGATGAGGCGGTTCAGTTCAGGAATCAGGTTGAAGCGGGCCACAAGCAGGCGGTGGAACACCGGATTTTCCTTTCCCTGCAGAGTACGGAACAAGTTGTGCAAGTCGTTTACAATTACCGGGTTGCAGGTGAATAGTCCGCTGTCCGCATAGAGGGTGGCGGTCTTTTCGTTGAAGTTGCCGGTACTGATGTAGGCGTAGCTTGTCAGTTTGCGCCCTTCCTTGTCGCGGCGTAGCACGAGGGCTACTTTGGCATGTACCTTTAGTCCTGGTATGCTGAAAATGATGTTGATGCCGGCGGTTTTCATCATCTCGGCGGTGGCGAGGTTGTTTTCTTCGTCGAAGCGGGCTTTCAGTTCCACAAAGACGGTGACTCTCTTTCCGTTCTGTGCAGCGGCTATCAAGGTGTTGATGACGGTGGAGTTCTCTGCCACGCGATACTGAGTCACCATGATTTCGCGCACGGTGGGTTCATGGACGGCTTCATATAGGAAATGGATGAAGTGGTCGAAGGAGTGGTAGGGATAATGCAGCAGCAGGTCCTTCTTCTCCACATAGCGGAAGATGGATTCGCGTTCGTCCAGGCAGGTCAGCTTCATGGGCTGGGGTTTCTTGATGGGACGTACGCTTTGGTTGGGATTGGGCAGATGCCGCAAATCCTCCATGTTGAGGTGCTTGTCTCCCGGCACCAGCTCCCGGCGGTCTATGCGGTAGGCATCTACCAGAAAGTCGAGGAAGTCCTGGGGCATGGCGCGGTCGTATACAAAACGGCACACGGCGCCTATCTTGCGTTTCTTTACCTTCTTCTTCACCTGCTCGATGATTTCGGAGGTATTGGCGGCATCGTCTATCAGAATATCCGCATCGCGTGAAATCTTGATGCAATAACTGCTGTCCACTTCATAACCGGGGAAGATGGTATCCAGATTGGCCTTGATGATGTCTTCAATGAACATCAGATAATAGTCTTTCCCCACCTTAGGCAGCTGGATGAAGCGCGGCACTTTGCTGTACGGCAGTTTCATCACGAAATATTGGATGCGGTTTGGAGAACCGACGGGAGCTCCTTTCAGATGAAGCCGTACGGCCAGATAGAGACGGTTGTCGCGCAGGAATGAAATCACCTTGTCCTTGCTTACGGGTACCGGGGCCAGATAGGGGAATATCTCTTCGCGGAAGAAGTTGCGCACAAAATCGCGGTGAAACGGTTCTACGTTGCGGCTTTGATAGAATATGATGTGATGTTTCCGCAGGGCGGGCAGTATCTTCTGTTCGTAGATGCGGATACGTTCCTCCAGTTGGCGATTGACTTCTTGGTTGATTTCATCTACCAGTTCGGCGGCAGACTGCATAGTCTCTTCATCGCTTTGCGAGGCTCCGGTGGCTATGGCCTTATGGTCGGCTACGCGTATCTTGTAGAATTCTTCCAGATTGGAAGAGTATATAGAAATAAAGTTGATGCGTTCGTATAGCGGCAATGTCTCGTCTTCCGCTTCCAGCAGTACGCGGTAGTTGAAGGAAAGCCAGCTGATGTCACGTTTGAAATATCTGTTGTCCATGGTGTTAAGGTGTTAATGTGGCATATTAGCACATTACCACATTGTATTCTTCCCAAATATAATTACCTTTGTCTTAATAAACAAAGGAAAGATGACAAAAGTTGGTTTATTATCGGATACGCATGGCTACTGGGATGAAAAGTACCTGCAATATTTTGAAGACTGTGACGAGATATGGCACGCCGGCGATATCGGTTCGCTGGAAGTGGCACAGAAGCTGGCGGCTTTCCGTCCCTTCCGTGCCGTGTATGGCAATATTGACGGGCAGGAGATACGGCAGCTCTATCCGCAGATTCTCCGTTTCACGGTGGATGGGGCGGAGGTGCTGATGAAGCATATCGGCGGTTATCCCGGCAACTACGACCCTTCCATCAAGGGCAGCATTCTGGTGCGTCCCCCAAAGCTGTTCATCAGCGGGCACTCGCATATACTGAAGGTGAAGTATGACAAGACGTTGGATGTACTCCACATCAATCCGGGCGCTGCGGGCATTCAAGGTTTCCATAAGGTGCGTACGATGGTACGCTTTGCGGTTGATGGGGGAACGTTTAAAGATTTGGAGGTGATAGAACTTGCTGACCGATGATGTAGTTTGTTTATTTTCAATGGATTGTATTTACCGATTGCTTGCGCTATAGTGTAAAAGCCGTTACATGCTAATGTAAAGGTTGTTACGCTATTGGGTAAAGGCCGTTACACTATTTGGTAAAGGTCGTTACACGCTGAGGTAAAGACCGTTTCATCAAGGGGTGACGGCCGTTACGCACTGAAGTAAGCAAAACAATGTACCGGAGTAAGCAAAGCAATGAAGTAAAAAGATGAAACCAAGCCTTCACTTAATCGAATTTTTCCATTATCTTTGTACCCGAATAGCAAGTAGAGCCGTGGGGCATCGTCCTCCTTCTTATTTTATTCTCCATTTTGAAGTATCACCGAAAAAGAACTGAAATATGAAAGGAATTATTCTTGCAGGTGGCAGTGCCACTCGTCTCTATCCGTTGTCCAAGGCTATCTCCAAGCAGATAATGCCCGTCTACGACAAGCCGATGATATACTACCCGCTCTCTACACTGATGTTGGCGGGAATTCGCGAAGTGCTTATTATCTCTACTCCACGTGACTTACCCATGTTCCGCGAGCTGCTGGGAACCGGTGAAGAACTCGGTATGTCCTTTTCCTATAAGATACAAGAGAATCCCAACGGACTGGCACAAGCCTTTGTGCTGGGTGCAGAGTTCTTGGACGGCGGACCGGGCTGCCTTATTCTGGGCGACAACATGTTCTACGGTCAAGGCTTCTCCGCCATGCTGAAGCGTGCCGCTTCCATAGACAAGGGTGCCTGCATCTTCGGTTATTACGTCAAGGACCCCCGTGCCTACGGTGTAGTGGAGTTTGATGCCAACGGCAAAGCCGTCTCGCTGGAAGAAAAGCCTGCCAATCCTAAAAGCAACTATGCCGTCCCCGGACTGTACTTCTACTGTCTCTTATACACATCTGACGCTGC